>ENA-OZGC01000734-OZGC01000734.1-human-gut-metagenome-genome-assembly--contig:-NODE-734-length-22618-cov-5.676639_pt1 | contig 22618 bp, 18 predicted proteins | sample MGYA00245109_ERZ653643 | MGnify/ENA primary metagenome ERZ653643 (study PRJEB26926, sample SAMN06165107) | human gut metagenome | biome: ENVO:00009003; feature: ENVO:2100002; material: ENVO:00002003... | reverse complement strand
GACCGGAGCGACGATGCGGCATTTCGCGAGCTGATCCTCAAGCCTGGCGAGCTGGATCTCATAGCCCTGGACCTCGGATCTCACGGAAGCGTTGCCACGCTCCCAGCTCTGGGTCTGTGCGGCTATCTGCGCCTTGAGAACGGCGATCTTGTCCGTGAGGTCATCCACCTGCTTGCGGCTGGTGGCGTTGCCTTCCAACAGTTTGGAGTACCTTTCGTACTCACTCTGAAGGTTTTCCAGCTGGCTGAGGTTCGGCTGGCCTTGCTTCTTGATGTCCACCAGCCTGGACGACGATCCGGCGATGCGCTCGCGCAGCTCCATTATCTGAAGGTAGGTCTGGACAGAGTCCAAGGCTCCGAGGAGCTGTCCCGCCGTCACCACCTCGCCTTCCTCCACTGCCATGGACAGGACACGTCCGGCATTCTCGGCGGACACGGTCACCTGAGTGGCGTCAACCTGACCGCATGCGTCATATTCAATGTTCTTTCCACATCCGGCGGCGACCAGGGCCAACGCCGCGAAAACAAGTCTGTTTTTCATATTCATAATCATTGTCATTGTACTCCAAGTGTTTGCCTCAGGTCAAGCAAGTCCATGATGTAGGTCACCTTGTGGACATTGTAGCTAAGGCGCGCCTTGAACTCCTCGTCCAGCAGGGAAAGGTAGTCGTTGACCGCGATCACACCCTCCTTGTACTGCCTCTCGCCCGTCTCCCTGATGCTGCCGCGGAGGGAGATTATCTCCTCGTCGCGCCTGAGGACATCCTCGTCCTTCTCCACCCGGCTCCGTTTCTGGGCAGCCTCCATCGAGGTGTTAAGCATGAAGGACTCGCGTGTCAGCTCAAGCCTGCGAAGATCCGAGTCCGACTTGCGCCGGTCGTTCCTGAGTGTGTAGAGCGCTCCGAAATCCCACTGGAGCTTGACACCGGCCACGAAGTACGGATCGAAACTGCCGGAGAGCATGTTCAGTCCCGGACGGCCGTAGCCAGCCTGCAGATTGAGGTTCAGACGCGGCCACAAAGAAGTGTTGAGCTGATCCTTCTGCGCCTGCAGCTGCACCGCCTGGGCATCATAGAGGGCGAGCTCGGGACGCTTGATCTCCATCGCCAGGTTGCTTTCAGGCTCCGGCTCGACAAGGGTCAGCCCCGTCATGTCCTGCCCGGTAAGCAGACCCAGCATCCGCAGATAGGCCTTCCGGTCCGTTTCCAGGGCGGCCTGCTGCTGCTCGCAGGTAAGGATGTTCACCCGGATCTGGTCGAGATCCGATGGCCCGGCCATGCCGCCGTCCACCAATGTCTGTACCTCTTTCTGATTGCGGGAGAGGTTGGACACCAGCACGTTGTTCAGTTCTATCTGCTTGTCCAGCAAGATGATGCCAAGGTAGATCGACTGCACCTTCGAACGGATGGAGTACATGTTGACATCCAATTGCCTACGCTTTACCTCGGCTCCCGCCTTGATCTGACGGCCTTTGGCAGCGGTAGCTCCTCCGTCCCAGATCTGCTGGGTGAGGTCGGCGGTCACTCCGTACTGGTCATGCGGAATGTCAAACTCGAAGCCCAGCATGTCAAAAGGCATCTCGACCACATCGGACTGCCAGGTCGCCTTGGCGGAAATGTTCAGCCGCGGCACCCAGGCAAGCGAGGCGTTCTTAAGATCATAACCCTGACAGGCGTCGATCAGCCCCTTCTCCTTGATCTGAGGATAGTTCTCGTAGGCCATCCTGACACATTGGTCAAGAGTGGTCTGTGAATACGCCTGTACGCAGACCAGCAACGCCAGAGCGAGTGTTTTCCATTTTAACTTCTTCATATTCATAGGATTGTCACATTATCACTTGAACAGGCGGCAGACAATCAGTTCCACAGCTTCCTTTTTGCGTGCCTCCAGGTACTCCGCCCTGAGAGTGCCTTCCACTCCCAGCACATTGCTGACGAGAGGATCAAAGAAGAACGGAGCCGCACACACACTCACGATGTCGCCGATCAGTTCCTCGAACGTGATGTTCCGGATCCTCCCGTTCACGACTTCCGACTCCGTTCTTTTCTTGTGGGTGTCCAAGGCGGAGGACATGTAGCTTCCGATCTTCGACACGTAACTCTCCATCAGGTCAGGGCGCTCCTTCGCGACCTCAAGCAGCAGCGACAGCTGCCCGCTGTGGGCGCTGAAGAAGTCGAAGCAGATCTCCGTCGTCTTCCTGATAAGGTCGGGCTGGAATATGTCCGTCACCATTATCGACTTGAGACTCTGCAGGATCTCGTCCAAATAGGCATCAAACACCTTCAGGAATATCTGATCCTTCGTCCTGAAATAGTAGTGCAGCATGGCATGGGTGACACCGGCCTGCGCCGCTATCAGCGTCGTGGTGGCGCCTTTGAATCCTTTCTCGGCGAACAGCATCTCCGCCGCCTTCAGGATGTCCTGTTCCTTGTTTTCTTTTTTCGACATTGCCTTTGGATTAACAATATTGTTTAACATGGCTGTTAACACAGCAAAGATAGTGTTGTTTCTCAAACAATCAAAGATATTCCTGAAATATTTTCAAAAACGTTGCAATTCTCAAAAAATGGCTATCTTTACCTTATGAATAAGAGAAATCACATCATCACCATCGCCGCCGTCCTGGCGGCTGTTTCTATGAATATGACCGCTCAGCCGGCCCAAAGAACCCTCTGGAACGACGGATGGACGTTCACCAAGGACGGGGAAAGCCGTGTCCTTGACCTGCCTCATGACTGGGGTGTGGACGGGCCGTTCGTGCAGGAGTACCCCGGGGAGACCGGAAAACTGGCCTGGTGGGGCAAGGCGGAATATTCAAAGATTCTTTCCGTGACGGCGAAAGACCTGAGGTCGGGAAAGCGGTTTCTCCTCGATTTCGGCGGAGCGATGTCCTATGCCAAGGTCTTCTGCAACGGGAAGGCCGTCACCGAATGGCCGTACGGGTACGCCTCGTTCCGCGCGGATCTGACTCCGTTCGTCAAGGAGGGGGACAATCTGGTCAAGGTCACGCTGGACAATCCCGGGGAGTCCAGCAGATGGTATCCCGGAGGAGGAATCTACCGGAACGTGTACCTGACGAAAGCCGGCCCCGCCGGCGTGGCGCAGTGGGGGACGTTCGTCTCGACGAAAGGAAATGATGTCAGCATCGGGATCACGCTCCGCAACGCCGGGAAGGCTGTGGGAGGAACAGTGAGCACGGAGATCGTCAGGGTCATCAATCCGGGTTCTTCGGTCACCGGGCCGGTCGAGGTGATTGTGGACGGCAAAGCAAGGAAAGCCATAGTGACCAAACTGGACGCTGTCACGGACGGCGGCGAGGTCGTCCAAAAGTTCACGCTGAAAGACGCGCGGTTCTGGAGTCCAGAGACACCTGAACTCTACCAAGCCGTCACCACCGTCACCACAAGAGGCGGAGGGAAGGACGTTTACCTGACCACATTCGGACTCAGAGACCTGGAGTACAAGGCCGACGGGCTGTACGTCAACGGGCAGAGGACATTCATCAAGGGAGTATGCCTGCACCACGACGCCGGGGCGCTCGGAGCCGCCTGGAACGAGACAGCGTGGGTGAGAAGGCTGAACATGCTCAGACAAATGGGCTGCAACGCCATCCGCACATCCCACAATCCTCCGGCGCCGGAACTCCTCGACCTCTGCGACCGGATGGGATTCCTCGTGATGGACGAGCTGACAGACACTTGGACAATCCCAAAGAAAGAGAACGGCTACGCAAGACTGTTCGATGAGTGGGCGGACAAAGACCTGAAGGCCATGATCCACAGAGACCGCAACCATCCGTCAGTCATCATCTGGAGCATCGGCAACGAGACTGGCGAGCAAGGCTATCCGGAGAAATACGGCATCGCCTACCACCTCACGGAAGTGTGTCATAATGAGGATTCCACAAGACTTACAAGTTTCGGCAGCGACAATCCGTGGGCCAGCGGACAGGATTTCCGCAACACGATGGACATCTACGGATTCAACTACAAGCCGCACCTCTACGGCAAGTTCCACGCCGCCAATCCGGGCAAACCGTTCCTCGGAAGCGAGACCGCATCGACCGTCAGCTCAAGAGGTGTGTACATATTCCCGCCAAGCGACAAGGAAGATGGCGCCTTGGACAATTTCCAGGTGTGCTCGTTCGACATGTTCACCGTTCCGTGGGGGCAGCTGCCTGACCAGGAGTGGGCGGAAGAGGACAGGAACCCTTCCTGCCTCGGAGAGTTCGTCTGGACCGGATTCGACTATCTCGGCGAGCCGACACCTTTCAACGCCGACCTCACAATCCTGACAAACTTCCACGACGAGGAGGCCAAGGCCAGGGCGGAGAAGGAGCTGAAGGAGAAAGGAGCGATCGCGACTCCTTCCAGAAGCTCGTACTTCGGAATCATCGACCTCGCCGGCTTCCCGAAGGACAGGTACTGGCTCTACAAGTCCCGCTGGTCGTCAGAACCCGTCCTGCACCTGATGCCGCACTGGAACTGGCCGGGACGCGAGGGGAAGGTCACCCCGGTGCAGGCCTACACGAACTGCGCCGAGGCGGAACTCTTCGTCAACGGGAAGTCCTACGGCAGAAAGGCCAAGGGGGTCAACGAGTATCGCTTCCTCTGGGACAATGTGGTCTATGAGCCTGGCACCGTGAGGGTTGTCGGCAGGACCGCGGACGGGAAGACCATCGAGAGCGCCGTCGCCACAAGCGGAAACCCGGCGAAGATCCTGATGGCTCGTGAATATGGCAGCGGACCTTCAACGGAGTTCGGCGGCGACTGCGCTCCGGCACGTTCACGGACATATTCATCGGAAGACATTGTCTTCGTGGACGTAAAGGTCGCGGACAGGGACGGGAATATGGTACCGACAGCGTCCGACAGGCTGAGGTTCAGCGTCTCCGGCCCGGGTGAGATCGTGGCCGTGGACGCCGGCGACGCGACCTGCCACACGCCGTTCCGCTCCGATGAGATCAAGGCTTTCGGCGGCCTGGCGAGCGTCATCGTAAAGCGCACGGGCACCGGAACCGTCATCCTGAGAGCCGAGAGCGAGGGACTTGAGGCGGGAGAGACAGAATTGTGACTGAACAAACATATTCATTAATATTTATGAGGAAAAATTTCGTACTTGCCTGCGCGGCGCTGCTCCTTTGCGCGCCGGGTTTCGCGCAGACGCAGAAAGCCAACTACGCCCTCGCCGAGAGATTCTCGGCCAAGAAGGTAAATCAGATGGTGTTCTCCACGCAGATTACCCCTAACTGGTTCAGGGACAGCGACAAATTCTGGTACAGTTGGAGGACTCCACAGGGAACCCGCTACTACATTGTGGATCCTGTCAAGGGCACCAGGACCGAGGTGTTCGACATGGACAGGCTCGCGATGCAGGTGACCGAGTTCGTCCGCTACCCGTTCGAGGCCAAGCATATTCCTATCAGAGATTTAAGGTTGAAGGATGACAAGGAGTTCACTTTCAGCATCATCTCCGGCCTCAAGAACGACAGGGACACGACCTGTTTCCGCTACGAGATCGCCACCGCCAGGCTTGACACCGTGGCCAGGGAGAAGGACAAGTACCCTCGCTGGGCCTCCGTCGCCCCTAACGGTGAGTTCGGAGTCTTCGCCAAGGGTTCCAACCTTTGGGTGATGGACTCCACAAGCCTTCGCAAGGCGGCCAAGGACGAGAAGGACAGCACCATCGTGGAGCATCGTCTGACCACGGACGGCATCCGCCAGTTCGGCTACGGCTACGGCAACTACTCCGGCGACACCGAGGCCGACTCCACCAAGAGGCACTATCCGGGCGAGCTTGTCTGGTCTCCGGACTCGAAGCGTTTCGCCACGATGAAGTGGGACACAAGGAAACTCGATGATCTGTGGGTGATCAATTCCGTCAGCGGCAAACGTCCGGAACTGGAGACCTACAAGTACCAGATGCCAGGGGAGCCGGGACCGAAGGGCTACCTTTACCTGTTCACGATGAACGGCTCGCGCGATGGAGCCTCCTTCAAGGAGATAAAGAGCCAGGCGTTCAAGGATCAGGAGGTGTCACTGCAAGGCGCGAGGAGAACGGCCAAGGACAACTACCTGGACTACTGGAAGAACGAGTGGCTTGGCGACAACACCGGGTTCTACATGGTGCGCCAGAGCCGTGACCTCAAGAGGCTTGATCTCTGCCGGGTGGACGTTGACTCCGACTCCACCAAGACCATCATCTCCGAAAGGGAAAGGACCTACGTGGAGTACCGCGCTCCGTTCCTGATCGGTGGCGGAAAGCAGATCCTCCACTGGTCCGAGCGCAACGGATGGGCGAACATCTACCTCTACAACAGCGACGGCACGCTGGTCAGGAATCTGACCGAAGGGGCGTTCCATGTAGAGGACATCCTCGGGGTGAACGAGAAGGAGGGCTACATCCTGCTGAGCGCATGCGGAGTCAACAAGGACGAGAATCCTTACCAGATGCACACGTTCAGGGTTCCGCTCACGGGCGGCGCTCTCCAGCAGCTGGACATGAACGACATGGACGTTCTCTCGACGGTGAGCGACGACGCCAAGTTCTTTGTGGCCAACTATTCGAGAGTGGACTGGACACCTGCCGTGGCCCTGTTCTCGGCGACGGGCAAGCGGATCGCCGATCTGGAGACCGCCGACCTCAGCCTGCTGTTCGAGGCCGGCTACAAGTTCCCGGAAAGATTCAAGGTGAAGGCCGCCGACGGTGTCACCGACCTCTACGGAGCGATGTACAAGCCTTACGACTTTGACTCCACGAAGGTCTATCCGATCTGCGACTATGTTTATCCGGGCCCTCAGGTGGAGGCGAACAACATCTCCTGGAGCAGGGGCTTCACCCGCACCGACAGACTCGCCCAGATCGGAATGATCGTGATCACGGTCGGCAACCGCGGCGGACACCCGAACCGCTCGAAGTGGTACCACAACTACGGCTACGGCAACCTGCGCGACTATGGTCTTGAGGATCAGAAATATGCCATCCAGCAGCTCGGTGCGAGACATCCGTTCATCGATCTTGACAGGGTAGGCATCCACGGCCATTCGGGCGGCGGATTCATGAGCACGGCGGCCATTCTGAAATATCCTGATTTCTTCAAGGCGGCTGTCTCCTGCGCCGGCAACCACGACAACAGCATCTACAACCGCTGGTGGAGCGAGCAGCATCACGGTGTCCTGGAGAAGATCGACAAGGGCGACACGACCTTCGTCTACAGCATCCAGACCAATCCGGAGATCGCATCCAACCTGAAAGGCCATCTGATGCTGGTGCACGGCGACATCGACAACAACGTCCACCCGGCCAACACCATCCGCGTGGTCAACGCCCTGATCCGCGCCAACAAGCGTTTCGACATGCTCATCCTCCCGGGCCAGCGCCACGGCTTCGGCGACATGAATGAATATTTCTTCTGGCGCATGGCCGACTACTACGCCGAGTGGCTGATCGGCGACTCCGAGCGCTGGAAGCCGGACATCACGCAGATGAACAACGACTAGGCCCGTCACCCAACCACCTCGACAGGCTCAGCGACCGGAATTCCTCTGGTCACTGAGCCTGTTCAATTTACAGCATTTATAGCCCCGTCACCTCCGGGAACAATAACGCTTAAAACTGTCGCCACAGAGTGCAACTCGGCACCCTTGGGGAACAATAACGCCTAAAACTGTCGCCGGTGTTATTCTGAGCCGAGATGGCGGAGGAGCCTGGAGCGGAGGGAGCCTTTGCCGTAGCCGGTCCAGATGTCGATGACCTTGGCTTCCGGGGAGATCAGGACGAAATGCGGGATGCCGTTTACCTGATAGGAGGCGGAAAGGCCCGCGCCCATAGGCTTGAATTCATTCCACTCGACACAATCCGACTTTTCCTCCTTCAAGACTATCTTCAAGACTTTTTTCCAGGTTTTCTCACCATCCACACTCAGTCGGACAAACGCCAGCCTGTCAGCGAACTCCCTTGCAAGCTCATTGCCCTCCGGAATGGATTCCATACACGGCCCGCAGCCCACACTCCAGAAATCCAGAAGGATGTACTTACCGGAAAACTCGGACAGATGATGCACATTGCCGTCCGTGTCATAAAGGTCGCCGTCCACGAGATCGTCACCTACCCGGACAACCTTCCTCGGACTCAAGGTCGCGGAGATCACCTCTCCCTGCCTTGTCTTCAGATCTTCCGGAGTAAGTCTGGAATAAAGCTCGTAGACCAGAGCCGAATCTGCCTTGCCGTAGCCGCCACTTAGCATCATGGCATGCAAAGCCAGCTCATCAAGCCATTTCGTCGTGACAGGAGCCGTCCTCATATATTCAAGAACCTTATGGTTGGCGATGCTGTCCAGCGGCTTGCAAAGCCTTCTGAGTGAATCCACTTTCCTCCATGCGGCCCGTCTTTCCTCACCGCCTAGATCCCTGAGTTCCCTCAACATGTCAGCCTCTTCAACGGCGTAGACCTGAGACTCCCTCTTTTCCGGAAACTGGACTGCCAGAAAATCATTCTCGGTCTTCTGCTCCGGAAGACGGCTCTTTACCCTCCACGTCAGCAGCAGGTTGTCATCACCCGTGACCGTGACCTTCACGCCCGGTTTCACCCAGACCGGGAGTATATTATTAGGGAAGCCCTTGCCGAACGAGCACAGCCCGAACTGAACCGCTCCGCCTGAGATCGTGTCCCGGAATTCGAAACGACCGCCGATGACCGTGTCCTGGGCCACGCGGACCGCCAACCGGCCATCGCTCCTCATAAGACTAATGACCGTGCTGTCGGGAATATTCCTGACCACTCCTTTGATAAGATACTCATCCACACCTACTGCCTGCCTGGAGCATCCCGCCGACACAACGATCGCGGCAATCGCCGCTACTGTTTTCAAAACTTTCATATTCATAAGGATTATTATTTCTTGTCCAAGGCACTGAGGAAGAACTCTTTCTGCGGAGAGTCCGAAGCCGAGATGCGGCCTTTTAGGCGCCAGACACGGTTGTAGATCACGCTCTTGTCCTTGCCCATCAAGGCCGAGATTGTCGTACTGGAGAACCCGGCGGCGGTGAAGCAGAAAAGCAGGAAATCATCTTCTTTCCACGACGGGAACTCAGCGCGGAGACGCGACATCACACTGTCCATCGTCTGATCCAGCATGGCTTCCAGCCCTCTTTGCGTCTTCTTGTCACTGCGGAACCCCTCTACGATGGATTTGACCTCCTTGAGGATCTTCGGCTGGAGGTTGTCCGTGCCCTCGTGGACATAGTACTGTTCGCAGAGACGCTCAAGGACATTGAAGCGGTCCATCTCCCTATGACCAGACTTGGAGACCGGCCTGGAGAGACGGGACTGAAGGTCTTCGGCGATATTCATGAATTTCTCTGTCTCAAGCCTTTCCGCCTCAAGCTTCCGCTTTGCCTCCGCCTTACGGACAAAGTAGACGGCGGCAGCGGCGGCAAGGGCGAGCAACGCTCCGAGAGCCAGCACCCAAAGCTTCAGACGGGCGGCCCGAAGCCTCACCATGCCAGCCTCGGCCTGTCCTTGAATATAGTCGCGCTGGCTTGCGGCCACGGTCTCCGAAAGAGCCTCCGACTGCGTTCTGTTGGCATATTCCAAGACCTTCTCCAAGGCCGCCAGGGCTTTAGCGGAGTCGCCGGAACGGGCCGCGATCTGGTACTCCCTGAAGTTCACGTCGGCGGTCTCGGCGGCAGTCTCGGCGGCGGAACGGGCTTCCGAAAGCCACTTCCGGGACTCGCCCGGCCTGCCAGCCACCGCATAGGCGTAGGCCAGAATACCCTTGTCGGCGCAGCTGAGTGGGAAAGACAGCTCGCCGGCGGCTCGTCCGAGAAGGTCGATGGCAAGCGCCGGATCCAGCGTGTCCCTGCTCATCGCAAGGGCGGCGTACGACTCAAGGCAGCGAGCCTCCAGAAGGGTGTCCCGCATCTCGTGGGCATCGAAAAGGACGCTTTTGAATATGCTCTCGGCGGCATCGTACCTTCCTAATCCGGATTCCGCCTGACCTATCTCCAACAAGGCCTGCTGGGATTCCCGCTGGAATCCGACCACCTTGTAGGCCTCCGCGGCGCGGGCAAGGTACATCATTTCGTCGGTGGAGTTCCCGGAGGCGTTGCACGTGCGGGCCATGTCCTGACATATTCTTGCCACCCGCAAGGTGTCCGCCGCCTTGACAGAATGCTCCAGAGCCTTCGTGTAGGTGACGATGGCTGCCGGGAAATCCCCGTCATTGAACTGGTTGCGCCCGAGGCAGTAGAGCGCCCTCCCCTTCCGGGAGTCATCACCCCGCCTCTCGAACCAGTCCGCCATCTTCCGCACATCCCTGGTCTCCAAGGTGTTGACATAGCCCATCCCGTTCTCCACCTCGTCCAGCGCCCTGTCCATCTGCCTGAACAGATCCGTGTCGCAAGAGGACAGGATCAGCAATAGCGCCGCGGCAATGACTGTGATGTTGGTTGTTTTCATCGGCCTACTCCACGTCCTTCCATCCCTGGGCGAGGATAGGATGCTCCAGACCGTCCGGGGCCACAAGGACGGTGCCGACTTCCGGCTGGGCAAGGTGGCCGATGATGTCAAATGTCTGGAAATCACGGCGGAACTTCTCGGCGGAAAGGATCGGGATCGTGAACAGTAGCCGGAAATCATCGCCTCCGTTCATGGCGGCGGAGATCGGGTCGATGTCCAGTTCCTTGCCGGAGGAAAAGCTGTTGCCCTCGAACGGAATCTTGTCGGCATAGATCTTCACCCCGAGACCGGACTCTCTGGCGAGCCTTTTCACCGCGTCAGAAAGGCCATGCGAGACAAGGTAGCCATTGGACGGATAGATCTGCGCCTCCTCCAGCCGGGAGACCACCGAAGCATTCAGCTCCGGCTTGAGATAGCTGCCGATCAGCATCTTGTACTTCTCCAAGTCCGGCTGCGCGGCATCATTCCTGTCGAAATCACGCTTGCCCCGCTCAAGAATCTGCTGACCCAGGAAGGCCGCTCCCAGACTCCCGGACACACAGACGAGATCCATGCTCCGAGGCTTCACCGTCCGTCCGCGGGTCAGTTTCAGCTCCTCCCCCGCTGCAGTGACACTGATGACCAGTCCGTTGGGAGACGGGACGAGATCCAAATCCAATGATTTGAATCCATGCTCCTTAGCGGCGGTCACCACGCCCGTCCAAAGATCCTTGATGTGGCTGAAATCCAGTTTGGCGGAGACACCCAGCCTGACGCTCAGAAGCCTCGGATGAGCCATCCCGGCATAGTTCTCCCCCGCCACCGCGACCACCGACTTGTAGCCGAGATGCTTGAGCGGGAAATATGTCAGGTCGAAGTCTATCCCCTCCACAAAGACCCTCGACGCCATACGCACAAGGCTTCCTGCCGCCGGTTCGAATCCGTTCCCATCCTCCCGCCTGAAACCGCTGTCCTTGAAAAGCAGGTCGATCGCCTGCACTTTGCCATAGTCATCAAATGTGTTCGCTGCCATAATTGCATTACTTTATCAGTAGAATCGAGACGATTGTCTATCTATGCCTGATGGACTCAATCTTTTCCAACGACAGACCTGCGGCAATCCCGATTTGCCCAAGTCCTTTCTCCAACCCTTGCTTAAGCCCCTCGGCCCGGCTTTGCCCGGATCCAGCCTTGATGCCCTCGTGGTAGCCTTGCTGCCCGGATCCTTCTATGGACGGACGCATCTCTTTTCCTGTCATCATAGCGATGAAATAGTTATCCATCTCCTTGTCGTCAAGGCCGCTGACACGCATCGCTCTCTCCAGCCTGCAGAATCCCGCATCCTTCTCCGACCTCGATTCAGCAAACTTACATAAAAATCTACGATTTTTACGCCTGTCACATAAGAAAGAAACAGTTTTTTAGAGGAAATATAGCGAAAATAATCCAATGAATAAATCCCGCCAGCGGCGGGGCTGGCGGGAAGGGAGTCATATTGATTCTATTGCGTCATGCCCGCGGGGGCAGGGCAAATTTATGGGCGAACGGGACGAACCGAGTACCCGTAGTAACGGTATTGGTAGCTGACCCAGTCGTGCGCGCCCGAATCGAAGCTGAGGTAGCGGGCGAGGTAGCTGTAGGCCGTGTCGAGCGAACTTGACCAGTAGTTGCCATAGGTGCCGGCAGATTGGAGCCCGGAACCTTTGCGGGCGCCGGCGGCAGGCAGGAAGATGACGTTGCCGTTCGGGCCTTCCACCTGATAGCCGCTTACGCCTTCCTGTTCAATCCTTGTCCAGATGCAGTTGTCTTTAAGTTCCTTGATATCGACCTTTGTCGGCATGCGCCACGGCGAGCCGAGCTGCTGGGTGGCGGCGTCGTCGGCTGCGTCTAGAACGGTCTTGTTGTCGCCGATGAATTTGCGGGCGGAGTCATACCAGATGGCCTCGGTCTGGCCGTCGGCGATGGTGTATTTCGTTATGTACTTCTCATCGGACTGGCCGGCCTTCATCCACTTGTAGGTCACCCAATTGTATATTTTTTTAGGTGCGGTCTCGCCCCATGCGTAGTAGTCGCCGTAGTCCGACGGCTTCGACGCGCCGAGGTTGCACTTGGCCCACTTCAGGCCGCTCGGAAGGCCGAGGTCCACATATTCGACAGGGGAAGGGGTCGTGCCGCCTCCGCCGATGCTGCCCTTGAGCTCCTCGAGCTTCTGGATGATCTGCGCGAGGGCCGCGGCGGCGCTGGTGTTGCCGCTGTTCACTTCGGCGACGAGGTCGTTGATGGCGTCGGTCACGCCGGCTATCTTCGAGGCGATGGAGGTCTGGCCGGTGCCGAGAGCCTCGGCCTGGTCCTTGATCGCATTGAGGGACGCCACGATGGCGGAGAGCTTTTCGCCGTAGTCAGGCATTCCCTTGACGGCCGCCTCGATGGCGGAGAGCTTGTCGCCGTAGTCAGGCAGGTTGTCGATGGCCGTGCTGATGGCTTCGAGCTGTGAGCTGTAGTCCGGCAGGGCCTTGACGGCATCCTCCAGGAGGCCAAGCTTCTCCTCCAGTGACAGCGTCTGCGCCTTGACCGCGGCCTCGATGGCCTCCAGCTTGGTCTTGAGGGTGGTGTTCTGGTCGTCGAGGACGCCCCTGATCTGGTCCAGCTTCCCCCCAAGGCCCTCGCCGAGGTTGTCGATGGCGGTGACAAGATTCTCCGCCAGCTCCTCCTGCTTGAGGGTCTGGTTGTCGACCGCGGCGGTGAGCAGGTCCAGCTTGCCCTCCAGCGACAGCGTCTGCGCCCTCATCGCGGCCTCGATGGCCGCCAGCCTGGTGTCGAGGGTGGCCTTCTGGTCGGCGAGGACGCCCCTGATCAGATCCAGCTTCCCCTCCATCGAGAGGGTCTGCGCCTTGAGCGCCGCCTCGATGGCGACGAGCTTGGTCTCGAGTGTGGTGTTGACCGAGCTGAGGACATCGCGGATGGCCTGGAGCTTGGCCTGCTGGTCGGAGTTCATCCTGTCGATGGCGGCCGCGAGTTTAGCGATGGCCTCCTCGTTCTTGAGGGAGCCCCTGTCGATGGCCTCCACCACCTTGGTGAAGTCGTTGGTCACCGACACGCTCATCGTGTAGTTGATCTCTGGCGCGTCCTCCTGGCATGAGGTGAGGAACGCGGGTGCCGCCAACAGCATGGTGACGGCGAGCGGAATGAGTTTTATCCGTTTCATAAGTCTTTGGCCCCTCCTTGACCCTCCGCGCGGGGAGGGAACGCTGCCGGGGCGCGGGCGTTCGTGTTGTTATTGCGTTACTTCTTACTCTTTGACCACGGTGATTGTCACTCTGCGGCCCTCTGCCGACGGCTTGCCGTTCCTCGCCCCGATGGCGGTCGCGGGCCGCAGGTCGCCGGCGGGGAGTCCCTCGCCGACGAGGATCTCGACCACGCGGCGGAGGCGGCGCTCGGAGAGGCGGACGTTGTAGTCCTCGCCGCCCGGCGTGCTGGCCTCGGCCACGAGGGCGAGCCTCTCGCCGCGGACGCTCCGGGCGAAGGCCCTCAGGCGGTCGGCCTCGGCGCCGCCCACATGGGAGCTGTTGTGGTCGAACTGCACGTAATGCGACGCAGGGGCGGCGGAGGCCACGGCCTCGGCCCTGGCCCTGCACTCCTCGCAGTCGGAGAGGAGGCCCTGGAGGTCGGCGTTCTGCGTCTCCGCCAGGCGGAGCGCCTACTCGGCCTCGTCGGCGCGCGCCCTGGACCGGTCGGCCTCAAGACGCAGGGCGTCCAGTCGGCCGCCAAGCGCGGAGATCTCGCCCTCGTAGTAGGCGCGCTGCACCCTGGCGCGGCTTGGCACGAGGTTGTAGCGCAGGGTGACAAGGGCGAAGGCGTACCCCTTCGGGGCTATGTCCCCGCGGTTGAGGAGCCAGTCCATCTCCCCCTTCAGCCCGACGGTGAGGCGGCGGCATAGGTCGGCCTCGACGTGGAGCGAGGCGGGGATGTAGAATGCGTTGAACCTCTCGTGGCGGTTCGTCGTGCGGACGTTGCCCGTGATCGTTATCGCGTCGTCGTTGCTGATGGACGCGCCGCCGGTGAGCGGGGTTGTCTGGCCGCCCTGCGTCAGGGTGTTGCTGAAATGGATGCCGTACTCGTTGCCGCGCCCGAAGGTGTAGCCCGCGCCCGTCCCGGCCCAGATGTTGAGCCACTGCGCCCGGCGCTCCGGCCATATCTCCATGAGGTTGAGGCCCACGCCGAGCTTGGCGTTGTGGAGGTTCATCATGTAGTTGCCGTAGGCCTTCACGGGCATGGTCTCGGCGTCGAGCGCCGAGAGGCGCTGCTCGCGGCGGTAGCGCGACCAGATGTACTCGGCGCCCACGCGCACCCATGGGCGGATGGTGAGGTCGACTCCGCCGCCGGCCGCCGCCGACTGCCTGTAGCTCCTCTTCGCGTCGATGTTCCGGTACCACACGCCGGTGGCCCAGGACAGCCCGCCCTGCGTGTAGAAGCTCCACGTGCGGTGGCGCAGCTCGCTGTTCAGATCCCGCGGCGGCGTAAGGACGATCTCGCCGCCCGCGGCCAGATCCTGTGCGCCTCCCCTCCCGGCAGCACACGTCTGCGCCTGCGTCATCGCCTGCGTCTGCGTCATCGCCTGTGCGCCTCCCTGGCCGGTAGTCCGCGCCTGCGTACCGCTCTCGCCGGAAGCCTGCGCCTGTGCGCCGACGGTGACGACCGTGGTGAGCAGCGCCGTCAGACACACTCTTGCCCATCGGCCGCCAAGCGGCCGAATGAGAGGTTTAGTTAGACTCTTGTTCATACTGTTTTTGAATTAGATAGGTGATGGTTTGCATCATATGTTAAACATGTTTATGTTTATGTTTATGGATTGATGTCACGCCTTGCCCGCCGCGCCGGTTGTTAGATAGCTATATTGCCACATTACCACATTGCTATATTGCTACATTTTTGCATTTTTATAGTGCTGCTTTTTCACATATTCCTTTCAGCCGTCAGGTTCCTTTCCGACCGGTTCATAATCATACGTGCTATCATTCGTAAAGATAAAGGAAAATCACAGAAAAACTACCATTTTGGACAAAAAATAATCTAATCTGACCTTTTGCATCCACCCCGTGCTGCTCCAATCGGACGTAAAAAAATTACACAGAATACGCTGCCAGAAGCCTTCCGGTGAGGGGTTCGGGCGCAATTCTGTCTTGGGACAAGGGCTGGGGAACGGCGTTGTGGGCACTCTTGTGACAAAGGCCGGAAAAAGGACTGTCTACCTGCAAAAGTTACACCTATCAAGCCTACCAACCCTCTCAACCCTATCACCCTCTTCCTTCCGGATGCGTGCCTCCGGATGCCTGGATCCGCTAGCGATATCTGAAATAATACAAGGCTATATTGGCACAAATTATTAAATTTGTAGTCTACATGATGACTACGAATTAATAATTAAACATATATTGTTATGAAAAGAGTGTTTCTTGTCCTTATGACAGCATTGCTGGCGCTGCCTTTCAACGCTGCGGCGAAGAGCGGCAAGCCGGCTGACATCAATGTGATCTCCTACAACATACGGGTCGGCAAGGCCAACGACGGCACCAATTCCTGGCAATACCGCTACCCGGCCTCGGCGATGATGATCATGGATCAGAAGCCGGACATATTCGGTCTTCAGGAAGCTCTTGATTTCCAGTTCAAGTACCTTGAGGAGTACTGCCCTGGCTACAAAGGAATCGGCGTAGGCCGTGAGGACGGTCGGAAGGAGGGCGAGATTATGGCCATCTTCTACAACAAGAAGACCATCAAGCTGATCAAATGGGGGACTTTCTGGCTCTCCGAGACACCGGAGAAGCCTTCGAAAGGTTGGGACGCGGCCTGCTTCCGTTCCGCGACCTGGGCGCTGATGAAGGACAAGGCCAGCGGCAGGAAGTTCTACTACGTCAACACCCATCTTGACCATGTCGGCTGGGAGGCCCGCAAGAACGGACTTAAGCTGATCGTTGACAGGATCGCCGAGATCAACCCGGAGAACTACCCGATGATCCTGACTGGCGACTTCAACATGAGAATCGAGCGTCGTGAGTTCGATGACCTCAAGAAAGTCATGCGGAACGCGCGTGAGGTGGCGTTCAAGACAGACCACCACGGAACATTCAACGATTGGGGCAAGGCTGCCGACGACGAGATCATCGACTACATCTGGTTCAAGGGATTCAGCAGCTGCACGGAGTACGAAACCATCACAAAGCCTTACATGAACAGGGCCTACGTCTCCGACCATTATCCGATCAAGGCCACCTTGATCTTCTAGGTTCAAAGCCCGTGAAGGGGAAGTAAGAATATTCATAAAATTTTGTCATGAAAAGATTGATTGTGAGCGCATTGGCTGCCGCTCTGGCTGTTTCCGCCCTTGCTCAGGGTACCTTGAGGCAGGCGACTCCGGAAAGTCACGGCATGGATTCGGAGAAGCTGGCGCAGGTTGACAGGGTCATCAATGACGCCATCGCGGCCAAAGAGATTCCCGGAGCCGTGCTCTCTGTCGTCAGGGGGAACGACATCGTTTATCTGAAGGCCTACGGCAACAAGTCCGTGGTGCCGACGGTGGAGCCGATGACGACCGAAACGATGTTCGACCTCGCCTCCGTCAGCAAGTGCGTCGGCACAACTCTCTCATTCATGCAACTGATAGAGAACGGGTTGGTCAGGCTCACCGACAACGTGGACAGGTACATTCCCGGCTTCAGGCCATGGACGGATCCCGAGAGCGGCGAGACCGTCAGCATCACGATACGCGACCTACTGACCCACACCTCCGGTCTGACTCCCTACATCAACACGAACTCCTTTGTCAATGAATATGGCGGGAACACCCCCGACAGACTGGAGGAATTCATCGCCACGAAGGTCAAGAGAAACTTCCGCCCAGGAAGCGACTTCATGTACAGCTGCCTGAATTTCATTACCTTACAAAGAATCCTCGAAAGAGTCACGGGAGAGAGGCTTTATGAATATGCCCAAAGACACGTCTTCGATGTTCTCGGACTGAGGCACACGTGCTATTTCCCTTTGATCTACGATCCTGCTGTCGGCGACTCCGCCGGACTGGCGAGGCTCTGCGCCCCGACCGAGGTCCAGGCTGACGGGAAGCCGCTCATCGCCCAGGTCCACGACCCGATGGCGCGCAGGATAATGGGCGGGAACTCCGGCAACGCCGGCGTGTTCTCCAACGCCGAGGATCTGTCTGTGGTCTGCGCCGCCGTCATGAACGGTGGTGTCCTCGTGGACAAAAAGGGCAGGACCCTAAAATCCACAAGAATACTCAGCCCTCTGACAGTCAGACTGATGGCCACAATCCCTCCACAGAACGATCCTTCAGTGGGCCGGGCCTTAGGCTGGGACAAGAAGAGTTCGCACAGCGGTCCGCGCGGCGACCTTTTCAACCCTGAAACCACTATCATGCACACAGGCTACACCGGCACATCCATCGTGATCGACACCGAGACCAAGACAGCCATAATCCTGCTGACCCACCGCGTACATCCCGAAGACAAAGGCAGCGTAGGCCGCCTCCGCGCCCTTGTCGCCAACATCGTCGCCGGATCGATCAGGTAGACTGAAAGACTTTCAAACAAATCAAATCAGCTTCTTAGTCCTGTCTCAAAGTCTCAATCCTCTCCGGAGACAGCCCTGTGGCAATCCCAATCTGTTCAACCGGAATGCCTAACGACAGCATAGACTTAGCAACTTTCTCTATACCCTTCTCTACGCCTTCCGCCGTGCCTTGCTCGACACCGGCCTTAAAGCCTTTGCGGTAGCCCTGCTGCTCGGCACCTTTGATGTACGGGTGCATCTCTTTTTCTGTCATCATATCGCTGAAATAGTTGTCAATCTCCTGGTCGTCAAGGCCGCTGACACGCATCGCCCGCTCTAACCTCTCAAACTCAGCGTCTTTCTCCGACCTCGACTTCGCAAATATAGCGAAATTTCTGAATATCCGGCACCATCCCGCAACAGGACTGTCATATTCATCAGTATAACGCATTATCCTCGGCAACTCCAACAGGTAGAACGACATCCGGTCTCCGAACGGCTCGGCCGTCTCGACCTCACGCAGACTATAATGGTACAGGATTTTGTCCTCAGGCGAGTCCGGATGATCGTCCTCATAGTTCATTATGCAGATGACCTTGACGGGTGTCAGGACATATTCCTCATCCCCGCGCTTCACCTGTCTGGTCACCAGCCTTGAACCATAAAAGAGCAGACGGTCGCGCTGGTCGAAACGCGACGTCCTCTGCATCTCGACCAGAATCGTCCCGCCCGGTGTCCGGCAAAGAAGGTCGAAGAGTATCCTCTTGTCCTGCGGAGATATCTCCGTCAGTTCCGTGTTCCGGAACTCAACCGACATGATGTCCTCCTGAAGGATATCATTGAGGAGACGGACAAGCAATTCAGGGTGGTTCTGGAACAGATACTTGAACGCCCAGTCGCAGGTCAGGTCAAGATACTCCGGCGTGGCGAGCCGCTGTGCGTAGGCATCCTTCTCCTCGTCGGTCATCCCGATGAACCGCCCGTCGTTCTCAATCAGTCTACGGCAGTGGCGGTAGCGTTTAAGGTACTGCTCCTCCTCCGATGCCGCGTCCGGGCAGTCAGCGGTTTTCTGCCCATCTACGGTCTCTTGGTTAACACCCTCATGTTCAATGGTCTCTTGGTTAATGGTAGTCTGGTCATCGGCCTTCCGCCTGACGGCACATTTTCTCTCTGAAGTCCTCATAGTTGAAGTGAATCATGTCTGTTTGTCAAAATGTCCCGCGATTCCTCCCGGAACACGACCGCAAGTTAGGCATTCCAAATGAAAGGAAACAGAAAGAAACATATAGAATTCATAAAAAACAGAAATATTTTCGGTGATACCCCCGAAGAAACCACTACTTGAGACTTCATTGACACGGTCGCCACCTTCGGCAAAGTGCATTTTTATCATAAAATGATAAAATGTCATATTTACGATGTAAGACATTATAACTTTGATAGATACATCAATCACGACAGGGTATGCCGGAGTCCATTTTTTTTGCGGCAGGGTCAAAGGGACAAGCGGAGTATCAGATCAGTTCGCGGATTATCTCGTCGGAGGTGAAGAGGCGGGATTCGGGGATGCGGATGCTGCCGCCTTGCTTCTCAAGGGCACCTTCACTCAAAAGGGAATTAATGACCGCGCGGTCGGTCAATGAATATAGTTCCGCGGCTTCCAAGCCTTTGTCGGTGCGGAGGGAGAGCATGATCCTCTCTACTCTGATGTCCTCGGGCGAAAGGGTCTCGGAGGTTCTTGAATATGTCGCCGGGGAACCGTCCGTACTTCTGTGCGGAAGTTCCTGACTGTTCCAGGAGCGGATGTCGCCGGTCAGGGAATGGGCGCCGGGACCGAGACCTATGTACGGGACGCGGCTCCAGTAGGCGTTGTTGTGGACTGCCTCGAAGCCGGGCCTTGCGAAGTTGGAGATCTCGTAATGATGGTAGCCTGCCTGTCTTAACGTCTGACACAGAACGTCATACTGATGACGGCACTGTTCATCGGAAGCCTCTACGTAGCGTCCGTCAGCGACCAGCTTGGCCAATGCGCTTCCCTCCTCTATCGACAGCTGGTAGGCCGAAAGGTGTTCCGGAGCAAGCTCCAAAGCTCTTTCGATCGTGTCTTCCCAGACATCGTCCGCCAACTGGGAGAGGCCGAAGATTAGATCCACGCTGATGTTGCGGACTCCGCAGCGGCGGAGAATCCGGAAGGCCTCCACTGCTCCGGCGGCGCTATGGCGGCGGTTCATCCATCGGAGGATGCCGTCATCGAAAGACTGGATCCCCATGCTGACTCTGTCCACTCCCGTTTCGAGAAGTCCTCGGACATATTCCCCGCCCTTCTCCACAATGTCCTCAGGGTTCACCTCCACCGTGAACTCCTCGAAAGGAGACTGCGCGCCGACAGTGTTCTCTCCACGCCGAAGTGATCTGGAAGAGAGCAAGGCATCGACGATCCGCCGCAAAACATCAAGAGGAAGCACCGATGGGGTGCCTCCTCCTATGTAGAGAGTGTTGACCGCTCCGGGAGCGGACATATTCATGCAAATTTCCTCCCTTCGATCGTTGACTTCCTTCAGGACCGCGTCAGCATATTCATTGAAAGCCCGCCCGCCGCGACAGATTTCCGAATAGAAGTCGCAATAGGTGCAGAAACTTCCGCAGAAAGGGACATGGAGGTAGATCACGGGTTAGCGGAGCAAGAGTTCGGTCTTGCCGAGGAAAGCCTGGGTCGTGTAGGCCTCAACCGTGTAGATGCCAGCCTGATAGGAAGGGATGTCGTTCAGGTAGATGCTCAGCTCGACCTCCTTTCCTTCGTAGTCCACCTGACGGGATGCGGATGCGACCATCGTCTGTCCGTTGAACGTGAACGATGTCTGGTTGCTGTTGGTCAGGAGAATCCCGTCCGGATCCTTCACGCGCAGGTAGACTCTCACCGGACCCCTCGGAGCCAGATCGTTCTCGACCAGACTCAGTGAGGCCAAGAGCCTTACCACCCTGCTGCTGCGGTCAGTAACCTTGTCGGAACCGTTGTAGGCGGCGACGCTCAGTCCCCTTGACTTGATCACGGAACCGGCGGCCACCTGACCGGAAAGGTTCTCGACCTGTCCCTTGAGGTCAGCGTTCTCCGCACGGCTCTCCGCGGCCTCGCGGCGCGCGGCGGCGGCATCGGCTGTCAGCTTGTGGTTCAATGTGTTGAGCGAGTCAATCTGCACTATGTAGTTTCTCATGATGCTGCGAAGGGTTCCGAGTTCCTTCTCGTACTGACGCATCTTGCGACGGTTCGTGGCCTCGGTCTTCTGGATCCTCTCTATCAACTGGTTGACCTCTTCCTTGGAGGAGTCCAGCTGGCTGTTGATCGATGCATAGTCAGATGAAAGGCTGTCGTAGTCTCCCTTGAGGGCGATCATCTGCTGGGTAAGGTCCTCCTTCTCAGCGTTAAGGTCCTTGACAAGGCTGGACTTTGAGAACCAAATGTAAGCAAGTCCCGTGGCGAGCAGCACCGCCACAGCCACAAGAGCCCACATAGTTTTCTTGAGGCTTTCATTCTTTCTTTCCTGCTCTTCGCGCTCACGGCGCTCCTGGATAGGATCTATTTCTGCCATAATCTTCCGATTTAATGTTTAACGACACAAAAATAACAAAACTATTTCATATCTTTGTTTGGTTAGCAAAAATCGGACTATTTATGAAATACTTTGTAAGATCCGTCAAATACTTTTTCTATTTCACCTTCCTGTTCGTGGTCATCATGGCGGCCCTGGTGCTTATCGGAGTAGTCAAGCCGGATGTCAGCCTGATGTTCAGGGACGGCTACAAGTCACTGTGGCAGATTGCGTTGCTGTTCGCATTCGTGTCGGCATTCTACCCTCGGTTCGGGTTCATCAAAAGATCCGCAATAATCAACGGCGAGTTCTCCGACATCCGTGGCGGGATTATTGAATATATGGAAGCGCGCGGCTACCGTCTCGAAAGCGAGAACGGCGAGAACATGACCTTCCGACTCCGCTCGAAGTTCAGCGCCCTGGTCAAGATGATGGAGGACAGGATCACGATGACCCGCGAGATGGGTGGCTTCGAGGTCGAGGGACTCACCAAGGAGGTGGTGCGGATTGTCGGCGGCCTGGAGTACAAGTTCCGCGCGGCCGACGAGGACTGAGACCCCTCCGCAAGCGAGGAAAGATGAGCTATGAATATGTCAACGTGGCGCATGAGCGTCACAAGCACATAACTATAAACCTTTAATATTCAAAGACTATGGCAGAAGAACTCAAGACTGTCGCCAAATTCAGCGACGCGATGAGCGCCCACATCACAGCGGGCATGCTCAACGAGAACGGCATCCCTGCCGCAGTGTTCGGGGAGAATTCCTCCTACGTCTCACTGAACTATGTTGATCCCGTGGAGGTCAAGGTGAACGCCGCCGACTACGACGCGGCGATGGCTCTGCTGGCCCAGAACGACAAGGCCTAAAGACCGTTATCGAAGATGCCGGCTTACTTACGGTCCGCCTTGACGATCATCTCGCAGCGGGAGCAGTCGAAGGATAGGGGGTAACGTTTGCCGTTGTTGGTCAGGAACAGACGGGCGGCGGAAGAGGGTTCGGGCTGTCTGTCTCTTATACACATCTAACGCTG
>ENA-OZGC01000727-OZGC01000727.1-human-gut-metagenome-genome-assembly--contig:-NODE-727-length-22862-cov-6.800675_pt1 | contig 22862 bp, 22 predicted proteins | sample MGYA00245109_ERZ653643 | MGnify/ENA primary metagenome ERZ653643 (study PRJEB26926, sample SAMN06165107) | human gut metagenome | biome: ENVO:00009003; feature: ENVO:2100002; material: ENVO:00002003... | reverse complement strand
CGTAGTCTCGTGGGCTCGGAGATATGTATAAGAGACAGGTAATATGCATTATGTTCCTTCTGGAATCGTTCAGAGTCAAAATGTTCTTTCAAGTCTGTCAGAAGTTTTCTAACCTCTTTTGGCGTCCAGGCAAACAAGCGCTGGTATAGGGGAATACAGAATCTTTGTCCGACAATATCCCGTGGTGTATATCTGTTATTACTCATATTCTGTAGTTTTCTTTTTTTCAATGAATGTGTCCGTAAATTTAGCCATTCTGAGCGATTCCTCGTCAGTCAGGATTTTAGGATCGTGAAGTCCTCTGAATACCAGACAGAGGGCATTGTAAAATCTTACCTTTATGTCTCCACCTTCCAAATCTCTTCCACTCTTTTTTAACAGAAGGAGGGTTTCAGCGAGGAAGAATGAAGGTGATGATGCCTGATCAATCATCATGACCAGTTCATTGTTCTGAACGTGCTCATTGATTTTATATTGAATTGCACGCGCTTCATATCGATGTTGGGCAATCGATCCCGCTATACAGAATAATGCCTCCGACAGGTATTGCTTGCCGAATTTTGAAAAATACGCAAACAAAACAGTTTCTATAACGCTCTCATATTTCCAATGGGACTCACCTAATAAATATCTTCTAAGTAATAATACCTGTGGGGTCTTGACAAATTGTTTATACAAATCTACAAAATAGTCTGTAAATGCAAAGAAATGTGCACCGCCTTGTATCTTTTCATAAAAATAAAACCTTTCCCCGAATGGTGGAATCCCTGGAATAAGTGGCGCAGCGGAATACTCATCTTTAATGGGACGATTGCTATTCATCTCATCACACGAATGTTTGCGCATCCATTTTCTAATTCGGAAGAGATATAGCCCCAACGTTTTATGTATAAAAGGTTCGTTATCCGAATCTGTATCTTGAGAAATCGTGTTCCATCTTCGAGCCAAATGTTCTGCTTGGCTATCATTGGTAATTAAGAAACGCAGATGGTGAGCTTTCAATATATCATAATCAGACAATCTAACTCCTCTGGAGTTCTGATTGGAAAAGAAAGTATATGCGAGATCAAGATTATTTGATTTCAGTAAGAGTACAGAGAATGTGAGATGACTTAATATATTGTTAAGCATTAAGTTGTTTTCGTCACAGTCCCATCCTTTTATCTCTTGAATAACATATTTGGCATTTGATATATTGTCACAAGCTTCCTGAGATTTAAATCTTTGAAGCAAAAGAGGCATATTTCCCTCATACCCTAATGCACGAAGAATAAGGGTTAGTGTTACTAGTCTTTGTTGTCCATCAATAATATCATAGCCATCATCCTGACACTGAAGGATTATTGCTCCCAAATGGTAGTCTAATCCTTCGGGCATTTCCTTCAAATTATTCCATAAGGTTTTAATATTATTGTCATTCCAACAGTAAATTCTTTGGTAATCTGGTATTGTAAGCTTTAAGTCAAACAAATCTTTGAGAGACATTGTTTTTAGACAAACTTCCTCTTCATCATCAAACTTTTTAAACTCAGAAGGATTTTTATATGGAAGAGTGAGATCGGTTGGCTTAAAACGTTTTGCACAATCTTCTAACAATTTGTCATACTTATCATATAACAACATGAGACCTTTTTCCAAACTATCGTCCGAATTAATAATGCAGTTGTATCTGACCTTATAAGCTGGGCCATCATTATACCAGACCAAGGAGGAATCGTCTTTAGTTGAATCTTGTATATATCTAGCAATTCTTGAATATTTGTAATGATCTGCAACGTTTTGAGGTTCTATGTGCAATTCCCAATACAATTTCCAATCATCCCAAATTAATTCGTAATGGACATTGCTCATGTTTGGGAAAGAAGATTGAACTTGAATCCATCTATTATAGTCCGCTTTTTTAGATGAATCGTCTTTATAGCTTGGATTTACTATTCTTCCAGACATTATTTTTCCGACTACAGTTTTTACTTTTTCGGTTTCTTCTGTTTTTATTCTCCACCACATAATGATATATGTTATTTATATTGAACAAAAATGTCTATAGGAATAATTGTATCAGCGACAGAGCATCTTCTGCACTACATTGATATTCTCTCAAATTGCCATAGGCTATCTGCAGTCCAAATAGCTGTTTCTTACATTTTTCACGCGTATCTTTACACATTTCTTTAATATCATCCATAGATAACATATACCCAGATACAACTAATTGAGCAAAAGCCCGTCCTGCAATAGCATCATCACTCTCTTCTGATGAAATTCCTATAAGAATTGTTCCCATTAGATTGATGCTTTGTTTATCAATGTTTTCAACTCCAATAGTTTTAAGCGCACTTTTGGAGACTTCGTTTAATACAATTTCATATTCATCACCATCTTCTTCATCGCGATAGTCTTCTTCATCATCCCAAAGAGACCTGCTAAGCTCGTCATCTTCTTCGTCATCAAAGTTCTCTTCAGCATAGACATCTTCTATGCCGAACTGTTCCCGTATTGAATTGATTAACTCATCTGCTTGGATAAATAAATCACCTATTTGATCCATGAGCTGTTCTGCCTTTTCATCAGGTTCACCTTCGTCATATATGCTATTTCTCCATTCATCAAACTCATCATCCAATTTGAGCAATTCTTCATTCTCAATTGTATCAATCAGTTCTCCAGGACTGTTAAGATCTGGATTACTCTGATTTTTGAGTTCTTCCAATCGACCAATTATAGCGTTTATTTTATCTATTAATTCCATGGTTCTTTATTTGGATTTGTATTACAGTATTTCTCTTGCAATCCATGCACAAGCTTCAGCATCGGCCAGCGCATGGTGGTGATTCTCCAAGCAATAACCACAAGCAGTAGCTACTGTTTGAAGTTGGTGATTTTCTAAATCAGGGAGCACTCGTCGTGAAACACAAAGAGTGTCGTAAAACTCGTAATCTGGGTAATCCATCTGATATACTCGAAACACAGCCTTCAGACACCCTTCGTCAAAAGGTTTATTATGAGCGACAAGCGGTAAACCCTCTATTAGAGGTACTATTTGTGCCCATACTTTCGGGAATACTGGTGCATCCTCAGTATCATCCTGGCAGAGTCCATGCACCTGAGAACACCAATAGTTATAATAGTTCGGCTCTGGCTGGATGAGAGAATAGAACGTATCTACAATCTCACCATTTCGTACAATGACGATACCAACAGAACAAACAGAGCTACGCTCATTGTTAGCCGTTTCAAAATCTATTGCTGCAAAATCTTTCATTTTTTGTCATCTTTGTATTTGTTCCACATTCTCTTAATCTTACCGGCAATCTCTTTGCGGAGCCAGTAGGGTTCAAGTACCTCCATGTCTTCACCATTCCAAAGCAGTTCCTGCTGGAAGTCAAACTCAGGACGGAGATTGAAGGTAAAGATGCTGTACTCTTCGTTGCGCTCTATCTCTTCCTGCGACTCGTGCATTTTCAGGTCACGGATGTAGTTGGCCTGTCCTGCCGAAACCTTCAACTTAACAGGTTGAATCTTGACAGACTGTTCGGCTATGATACCAAAACAACCAGCAAAGAAATCCTCTGCCGTCCAATCCTTTGGCATTTCAAATGTCTCGTCTGTTGCATGAAGATATTTGATACGATCAAGGGAATAGATACGTGGCCCTTTCTCATAATAGTAGGAATAAGTGCTACGAGCCACCATGTACCAACGCTGCCGGAATAGTTTTACACAATACGGCTGAACATCGAAGTTGTTCTCCTCGTCCTTCCAATAACTGTGGTAGGTCATGTTCAGTACACGATTTTCCTTCATAGCCTCAATGATGGGCTGAAGGTAGTTCTGGCCAGACGGCACGTATTCCAGAATGATGCGGTCTTTGATGCTCTGACTGTTGGCTAAGGCATTGCTCACACAGAAAGTGTTGTACAGCCAGGAACGAAGTCCGTTTTTACTAATGTCTTCCTCGTTTTCGATATAGTAGCGGTATTCTCCACGGTTCTCATTGACTATGCTGATACCGAACATATCCCAGATTACATAACGCCAGTTGTCGAAGGTGCGTTTGGGAATTTCTACACCTCTGCTTATTTCGTCACGGAGCCATAATTCATTCAGTTCTTTGAACGAAATCTTACGTCTGCGATAGATGGTCTCTATCACCCAGACGTATTTGGTAATTAGGTTTTGTCCTCTATCGTTATTAATCATATTTAATGTTTTTTCTGCAAAATTACTCTAAGGGTACGCCAAGCCGTGGCAGAGGTTGGAGAAAATGTAGATTTTGTTAAAAATTCATCTACATTCAACCTTTAGGGACATCTAAAGCTCGGAATTGTTCTTGAAGGTTCGTTATCTTTTCCATCAACTCGCCGAAAGTCAGAGGTTGCCCATAAATGAAGCTCTCCTTCATTTCGTTATAGTCAGCTTCGTAAGAGGACATCAGTTCGTCACTTGGTACAATCTGAATAGTGGCAGGTAGCTCTTTGTCGTAATCCACATAACCAACATGATAGAACTTGCGACGATGCTCCACAATCTCATGATAGAGCACCAAATCATTAAGAGCCATTTCTGCGTATGGGGTTTGCATCAGTCTCTCCAAGTCGTAGAAGTGACGTGTCATTCTATGCGTTCTCGGTTCGTCCTTCTGGAACTCTTCACACAAGAGGAAAGCTTTTTCCAAGAAAGTCCTGGCGGGACTGACAGTGCGGATTGTCTGGACAAGGTCGGAATCCACATCTTCATCCTTGAAGGTCTGTTCTATAAGTGATGAAATTCTTCTCATCTCGTAAGGCTCGGACATTGACAACACGCTAATCTCTACTTTAACCGTTGGTATTGCGTATGCGGCTTGGCTATCGTAGAGTGAAGGATATTGAACATAAAGAACAGATGGGTCTTTATCGTGTGGAACCTTTTGGGGCTCACCATTTTCATTGGATATGTCATTGTCTGTGAGAACTGTTACTTCAAGCCCCATTTCGACAAGTTTCGCCGATAACTCGTCTTTGAACTCGCCATACAAGAAGTCCTGTCCTTTCTCTCGAAGATTATGTATTTGCGTATTACTGGTACAGCTTGCACAAGAGAGTTGCTTGACGTTCAGAAAATAGTCACGGCTCAATGCTAAATCAATATCTTCACTGAATCGGTTGATGATATCCCAGCCTTTACTGAGACTCGTACCACCTTTGAATAACAGATATTCTGATACACTGGAGTGAAAAAGGGCATACAACACTGCCGTTACCCACCAGTCCTTCTCGGCAGCAGCTTCATCAATTTGCCGTGCCTCGACCACACCTTGTATCATCGCCTTTCGCTCGTCGAGCGAGAAATCAATCCATTTACTCATTTTATTCCTTTCTTTATAACTTGTCGCATCCATACAGGAGCCAACAACAAATCACATTCTATGGTGTCAGTCTCAGGAGTTTCCGAGAACAGTTGTCTAATCCTCGCTTCAACATCCTGAGTGATGTTATGCTCACCAATGCTGCGTAATGCTTGTACCAATTCTGGCATCAAACGTCCGCGGAATGCAAAGTTCTTAGGTGCCCCATGCTTCAGAGTCACTGTTCGATTCCCTAATTTCATTTTTCGCCCAGACCCAGTAGTCAGAAAAATAGTGTTCATGGGTACTTGCGTTGAGAATCCTAAGCGATTAGCAGCAGTGGCTCCCGTAGGTATAACTTTTGCCTTATCTCGTTTGGAAATCTCTTTCACTAATTCGTAAGCCGAAGGATAAAGGATGCCAAAACGTGTTTTACGTGCCTTGACATACACACCTTTGGCTATTCGTGTAATCAATCCTTCTTTCTCAAAGATGGCGAGCAGTTTTGTGACGTACTCGACATCATATTGTGGAAAAGAAGAAACAAAGAATATCTCGCCAAACTTACTGCGAGTAATCCTTTTTCTAATCTGTTGTACTACTGCATTCTCCATCGATTTTGTATATAAATTATGGTCGGAATGATAATAAATATTTCCGACCGCAAAGATACAAAATTTCTTTCATACAACAATACCTTAAGTGTTGAAATTAAGTTTCATTGGCAAATTATAGCGTTTTTCTTGCTGCATAGATGGCATTCCTATATAAATAATGTGTCGCTTTTTACATTAGGGGCAATATTGCCAGAAAAGACGACTTCAAGAATAAAATACCATGACTTAATCAATTTATTGCACACTTGCGGGCCATTTGGGGTTCAAAAAAGTTAAAAACGTTAAATGTTCGTCTTTTCCCCAATCTTTAGAATCTAGGCAATCACTTTTCTATCGTTTAAAGTACAAGTAATTGATATAATGCGATTTACAAATACAATGTTTTGTAAGAAAGTAGAAACAGTTGACCTCTCTGAATGCACAAAACTGGAAGTTATCGGAAACAATGCTTTTTCGGGATGGGACTCTTTGAAAAAAGTGATATTTCCTAAAAGCATTATTTCTATCGGAAAGAATGCTTTCCGAGGATGCAAACAATTGGTAAAAACAAATCTTTCCGAATGTGACAAATTAGAAAAAATCGGTGATGGGGCATTTAGAGATTGCGAGTCTCTCAATGACAGTTTTTTAGCTTCATACTTCAAAAGAAAAGAGGAGAAGAAAATAGAAGAAAAAAGACTTAAAGAAGAAAAACTTGAAGCTGAAAGAAAACTTGAAGCTGAAAGAAAACTCAAAGCTGAAGAAGAAAGCGCTAAGGCTGCCAAAATAGTAGGTCTTATATTCCTCTTCATGTTTATATTATTTTTTATATTACATTTTATGATTTAATTATTCACTTGTGATTGTAAATAAATAGCCTCACTCCTCTTGTTGTGAAATTTAGAGAATGCCGAAACGCTGCAAAGGAAGTAGGCAAGAACTTACAACAATAAAGATTATGAACAAATTTAAATGTACATTAAAGGCTGACCGTGCCGGCATGAAGAAAGGCACAGTCATTGAGGTTACGACCTCTCTCGCTAGTTGTGACGCTCACAACATCGCTGATGCTTGTGAAGCAAAGTTTGGTAAGAAATCTCGTGATGCTTCCCATCCAAGTTACTGGGACATCAAGAAAGTGTAATATCAAAGAACAGAATAAAAGTGCTGGTGTTTTTTGAAATACCAGCGCTTTTTTTGAAATTTTCCCTTCATATTGCTATATTATAAAGGAATAACCAAAAAAGAAAGAATAATATGGTAAATAAAATGTCTATATGTATTATCAAATACACCTATACTCGATATGTAGGGGTGGATATCGAAAAATATACTCGGGGACTATTCGAGTATGTGAAGGAAGCGTTTGGGGAGTTTCAACCACAAATGTCAGAGCCTGGAACTATACCTGATATGCCAGACTATCTGGACATCGTGCTCTGCAAAAAGGACGGAAGTATCTTCTACGAAATGGATATCCAAAGACGTGCCATCAACATCCCGCTCGACTTTCAGCTGGAAGGACTGGTCATGGAAATCAATATCACCAACTGCGATGGTACAAAATTCAAGAAGAAACACCAATATCATCCCTTAAAGTATCGTAACGGAAAAGGGGGACTTAGACAACTCAGAATCCACAAAAATATAGTTAGAAGGGGAACTACAAAAAATCAGATAGAACCTGATGAAGATGGTCTCCCTGAACTTAGACCCAAGATTGACTTTCACTTCTTAAGATAGCCATCCTATGACATACGAAGATTTCAAGCAATTGGCTGAGCATCCACAGCATCGGGATGTTCCTGCCATCTTCAAGCTCGAAGTTTTAGAAACAGAAGAGCTGGAGGAGAAAAAGCGTTCACATTATCCGAAATACAAGGTGAACACCTATTGTCCGCAAGCTTTCACCACAACTCTGGAGGAGGCTGAGAGTCTGATGCACCAGGATGTCCTTTACCGCAAGAAGATGAAGGAGGAAGATGACTATCCGCTGGATACCTTCTGCTATTATATCTCGGAGATTCCAATGGGACTGTTGCACTACGACCGGGAATGTCTTTCGGAAAGGGTGTATGACGGGGAGGGAAAACTGATAGACCAGTCTTACTGCTGTTCGGGGTTCAGCATCTACTATCCCGGAGTCTGCGATTCACCTGCATACGACCGTCATCCTGACGAGACCTTCCGAGGCAGAAACGCAGAACAAATAAGATTTCAGAAGGGCGACATCGTGGAAATATATCGTGGCGATGAGGTGAAACTTGCCATCGTTGTCGGTACTCCGCTTACCACCGAATGGGTCTGGGAGAGAAACCAGGCTGTCAAGGATAAAAAGGCATTGGATGAACTGCCATACGACGAGACGGATGACAGCTATACCGTGATAGATGGTCCCGGCTACGAATACCACGACCATATTCCGTCGCTGTATGTCTTCGCCCCTCACTATCATGTGCCGCTCTATCTTCAGAGACGATTCAAGGGTTATCTGGAGAAGGCTGAGAAAAAGCAGAAAGAAGAGGAAGAGAAAGACAGGATTTTCCGCCAGGCTCACGATTGCAGCTTCAGTAACAAGGAACAAATAGAAAAGTCTGAAAAGTGCGGCTGCTTCTTCTGTTGCGAAATCTTCACGCCATCCGAAATCACAGATTACCTCCCTGATGAGCCGCCTACAGCCGAATGTCCCTTCTGCCATATCGATTCCGTAATAGGTGATGCCTCCGGCTTCCCTATCACCAAGGATTTCTTGAAGAAAATGAAGAAGAGATGGTTCTAGGCGATTTTTCAACGTTTTTCACCGACCTGCCCCCTAACTCATGGGGGCAGTATCAGTTTTGAAAACGGACATTAAAATACCATTTATCCAAAGAGATCATTCATCCTTACCTCACTATTCACCAATCCACTATGCATATTCTGCTTCACCCCATAAGTCGTGATGAAAGTATGCAGCAATGCCTTCTTCGTCTTGGTCGCCACAGAGAAAGAAGACATCCTGTCACGCAGCCGCTGCTCATAGCTGGCATCTATCACAAACTCATCCTTGGCATATTTCATCTCACAGATATTGATAGCTCCATCAGCACGGTCTATCAGCATATCAATCTGACCTCCTCGCCATTCTGCACCAGTAGAATCTACAAAAGGACGGCAGGACCAGGAATAAACATTCGCCAAAACACCAGAAATACCCAATGCCTTCTTGATCTGTGGGATATGATGTAGGCATACCTGTTCGAAAGCATAACCGCTCCAGGCTGTTCTACGTCCCGAATTGCGCATGTTACTCCAGAAGTTCTTATCCTGCCCACTGTTATTTGCCACAAAACGGGTATAGAACAATGAGTATAAGTCAGTTAACTGATATAGGGCATCCCTTTCACTCTTTCCTATGGTAGCATATTTCCTGATAAAATCGCATTTCTTCAGATTCTCCAGGATTTCTGATAACTGTCCACCGCCTTTCAGTTTCAACTCATCCATCAATTCCTTACGGGTCATCCCCTTCATTTTTTCAGAAAGCACCTCTACTATCTTGCGATAATGCTTGGAGTCATTAAAGAGGGAACGGAAGAGGAAATCGAATTCTCCACGTAATGGCGAATCCTGCGAGAAAAACAGTCTGTCGATGCACACATCTAACGGCACACCACGCTCCAGCATATCAAGATAATAAGGAATACCACCCAATATCATATACACATCCAATACCTGCTGGCGGGTAAGAGCAAGGCCTTTCAATTCGTTTAAGAATAGCTCTGTCTCGCCCAGAGAGAATGGAGCCAGATAAATCTGCCGGGTAACGCGACCATACAATCCGCCCTTATCGCCTATAAACTTAGCCAACATCCACGTGGTGGAAGAACCACAGACGATAAGTTTCAGTTGAGGGACCATAGAAGCCCATGAATTCCAGAAATAACTGAAAGCTGCGATAAAATTGCTTTTGGGCGTATCCATCCAAGGCAACTCATCAAAGAACAGAACAATCGGTTCCTGCAGAGATAAGCCCGACAGATATTCACGCAAAGCAGCAAAAGCCTCAAACCAGGTTTTCAGCTTGGGCACGGTCTGCTTAGCATACTGCGCCAACGCCATCCGAAACTGCTCCAGCTGTACCGCACGGCTCACTTCATACATACCAATAAAGGAAAAGGCAAACTGGTCGTTGAATATTTTTCGAACCAGAAAAGTCTTTCCTACGCGCCTACGACCATAGATAGCTATCAGTTCTGCCTTGTTGCTTTTACAACGTTCCAGAATGAGTTTCTGCTCATATTCACGTCCTATCATTCCGTTTGCATCCATAACTTTCTGATTTTATTTCATTTATACTAAATTTTATCGGTGCAAAGATAAACAAAAAAAATGAAATCTGCAAGGATAGTACCGCCCTAACTATCTTTTTAACATAGTTAGGGCGAACATATAAACGATAACACCGCCCTAACTACCTATTTTTATATAGTTAGGGCGGTGCTATCAGAAAAGAAGCAGGATGGAAGACTGGTCCACCCTGCTATTTTATTAGAATACCTTTACGAAACGGTCGATATCGATAGAAAGGCCTACTGAGAAGGTGCGGCCGGTGGTCATCGCCGAACTCCAATAATACTTCTCTGGTGTATAATCGAAGAGATTATCTACCGTAAAGTTCAGATTGACTGCATCCAGGAATCGCTGCTGAAGCGTGAACTTCCACAACTGATAACTGCTATCATGCTTCTTGATGTTCGTATCAGGAGCAGACAGGTATCTGCCTGACAGAGCGGCATTGATGCGATAGAACGAACAGAGCTGACGATCGTAGTCGAGACGCCAGGTTGCTGAATGCGGACGAGGCTGGGAGAACTGGGAATCTACGCTTCTGCCACCCACATGGAGATAACTGTAGTCGAGTTTCACACCGAGTCCCATATCCGAACGGTACTGGGCACTGAAGTCGATGCCGCTCACCTCTACTCCATCCTCGTTGCAATAACGCGAAGCCACATCCGGCTGACCGGTTCCCGGGATATAATCGGCATAATCCTCGGTAGTGATGCGCTTATCATACTTATTATAATAGCCCATCAGGGTAAGACTATACTGACCAGTAAAGAAGCCAGCATTCTTCACCCTTCCGGTATGCTCCAGCGCCAGGTTGTAGTTGTTGCTCTTCTCCGGCTTCAGATCCGGATTACCGTAAATCATCTGCATACCTGCCATATCAAAGTTCATATACATCTCCTTGAGCGTTGGGGCACGGAATCCGCCGGCATAGTTGGCACGGATGGAGAAACCCTTCCACTTGGTCATCAGAGCCAGACGACCGGTAGTAGCATGCTGGCTGGATGCAGAGAAGTAATCATGACGAAGACTTGCCACGATGTTCAACCACTGCAAAGGATTGTAATCGAACTGGGCGAAGGCATCACATGAATTCTGATTCTTTGATTCATTATCCTCAAACTGATAGGTGGTAAGATAATCGTTCAGGAAATCTGCACCTACCGTCAATGTATTCTTGCCGAAGATATGGGAATAGAGGGCACGGACGGTGTTCTGACGGTTGGTATAATCGTGGTCGTGAGTACGCTCATCATTCACATATCGAGCCTTGTCATACTGGTCGAAGCCGTAAGAAATCTCCAGATTATCATTCTCCGAAAGATTCATCACGGTCTTCAGTCCGGCAGAATAATCCATGTAATGATCATCATAGTTGCTGCGCTTGCTGATACGATTGAAATAACCACCACGACCTATCAGTTTTACCTTATCAGAGAACTTGTAGGTAAGACGCTCCTTCACATTGAAGGTCTCTCCACCATAGATATGGAGGATGTTGGATTCTGTATCGAAAGGACTGGTGAGCTGAACCTCATCCGATGTGGTGCGCTGGATGCTGGTCTGCGAATTCCATTTTCCGGCATTGAAGCTGAAGCTTCCACCGTGGCGCCACTCCTTGTTGAAGTCGTTGTAGCGGGTATTGACATTGGCAGTCCAAGGTTCGCTGTTTTCACGGGAGATGATGTTGACAACTCCGGCTACAGCATTGGCGCCATAGAGCGCCGAAGCTGCACCCTTTACTATCTCGATACGTCCTACATTATCCAAGTTCAGACGACTATAATCTACATTATCCATGGTTTCGCCAGCCAATCGCTCGCCATCTACGAGGAAGAGCACGGCATTTCCACCGAAACCATTCATATTGAGAGAAGTCTCCTGATTCATGGCATAGCCGAATTCCAGACCCGGCATCTGCTCGGTGAGGAGGTCCTGGATATTGGTAGCATCAGCTATCTTGATATCATTGGCGGTAATCAGACGGGTTACCACAGGAGCATCCTTCAAAGCCTTCGGAGTTCGGGTTGCGGTAACTACCACCTGATCAAGGGCAGTAGCATCCGGTTGAAGGCGAAGCACATGCTGCTCACCTTTTCTCTCATCCGCTTTCAGTACGAAAGTTTGAGTCTGATAGCCCACAAAGCTCACCTTCACTCTCACCGCTCCATCCTTGCTGTAAGGAATGCGGAAATATCCGTCTTCATCAGTTGTTACCCCACTCTTTGCATGCAAAATCTGGACGGTAGCACCCGCCAGAGGTGCGCCCGAATCATCGAGCACCCTACCCACGACATCGCTCTGGGTTTCGGCTTTCAGATTCAGGCACAATCCGCAAAGGATCAGGAATAGTGCGAATATCTTTTGTTTCATCGAGTTATATCAAAGTTTATCCAGAAACTATTCTCTTATTTTGTACAAACAAACTTACCAATCATTGGCATAGGCATTTTGCCATACTGCACAGAATAGTTGACGGTCAGGGTTTTGTCCTTCAATGTACCATGCAAAGTAACTGTGTACTTCTTCTCTGCACCATTCACGGTAATAGTACCTGCATAGTTCTCCTGAGAGAAAGCATAAGCACCGTTAGAACCGGAAGCCTTCACAGCAGGTACCTCCAGAGCAGGAAGAGCCATCATACCCTCGCCACAAGCTGGCAATGTAACCTTGACTGTAGCATCATCTACAGCCTCAATCTTCATGGTAAGGTTATCGTATGTAGAAGCCGTGCCCATTACAGTCATATCCAAACTTCCGGTATAGGTACCCGCAATTTCCTTTGCCGCAGCTACTGCTACAGGATCATCATCGCTGCTGCAAGAGCTGAATGCTACACACATAGAAACCAAAGCCAACATCATGGCCATCATTGTCTTAAACTTTTTCATTTTTCTTTATTTTTCTTTTAGTTACAATAATATTTTCTGTTTGAGGGGATTTGCAATCCCCGATTATTTATCTTCCGGAACATAGATGATTTCGCCATTCTCCAACTGGTAAGCAATGCCTACCTTCTTTCCCTTGTTGCCAGATTTATTGCTCTGGTCTTCAGAAGGAGTATAGCGATTGATCTTCTGTCCATCCTTGGTAATGATTTCCATATTCTCCTTGCCAGGGTTCTTCACCATCGTGAAGTTATCCTTGCTGAACATTTCCGTCATATTATAGCGCGAAACGAGTGCTACCATCAGGGCGAGGGCAAACACCATCGCCACATCGAAGAGGTTGCTCACTACGCTCATCGGATCATCATCCTCGCCATCATGCGCAAGCCTATTTCTGCGTCTCTGTCTCATAAATTATATATCTTTACTTTTTTACCTTTAAAAGCCTTTTTTACTTTTTTACCTTTTTACTTTTTACCTTTCCTCCAAAAGGTCTGCCATAAACTCAAGGTTGCTCATATCCTCGGTGTACCAGCGGTTCTTGGTCTGCTTGGTTACGAAACCGATGGCAGCAGAGAACAATCCCACTACGGTGGTAGCGAAAGCCACCTGCATATTGTAAGCCATCGAAGCAATATCGCCGGTAGAAAGACCTACCAGAGCAGGACCCATCGGAATCAAGGTACCCATCAAACCGAGCATCGGACCCATCTTCAGAAGTGTAGAAGGAAGAGAAAGATCCTTCTCAACAAACTGGGCATACTGGTCGAGGATGCGGTTTACCTGCGCCTTGCTCTGACGGTTGTCCACGAGTTTCTTCATATAGGAAACGATGACAGCCTGCTTGTTCTTTGGCAAGCGATCGCCCAGGGTATCGATGTTATCGAGCGTCAGGGTGTTCATCTGTTCACGAATCTCCGCACCCGACTTGCGCTTTACAAGATACTGTCCGAAGAAACCTCCAAGGAGCAGCAAGGCTCTGAGGAAGAAGAAAATCAACAAAATAATCACAGGAACCAGCATGCCTGTGGAAATCCAAAACAATACGTCTGATATGTAATTCATTATACTCTATATTTTTTAATTTGATAATTGTAAATTGCCCATCCTATCGCCATTCCTACGATGACGATGGCGATAACGCCGAGAAGCGAGAGGGCATCGAAACTGTTGAATCCTGCCACCGCAGTCCTGCCATTCACCGTACCGATGATGCCCATCAATCCGAGCAGCACCTCTACCAGAAAAAGCAGTTCCAAGCGGATTGGTCGCTCCGGCAAGAGCCATCTCAAACCATAGGTGAATACCGGCGTCAAGACCAGCAGCACTACGGCAAGCACCCATGCCACTACCTGGAACGATACGCCGGGAAGCAGGAAGATGGTCATCACCAGAACGCTGAACAACACTGGGAAAACCAGCAAACCCGGGAAGTACTTCAGGAAGATGAAGAACACCCATTTGCGGCGACTCACATGTTCCGAAGTCTTCAGATCTACGTGGTGCACACAGAAAAGCATCATGAGTGCCACATCGATACTCAGCAGCACCGCCATATCGAGCATCAGCTTCTGGTCGGCTATCCAGGCCGCAATCTGCGTCTTCGACTGTTCGATGGCAAGTGGCCAGGTCATTCCCACGAAGAAGGCTACGAGCACCGAGATTATCATAATCTCCTTCACTCCGTGGAAGGTCTGCTTCAGCACAAAACTGAAGCAAACCAATATCATCATTACTAAAACTAATGTCTCCATTTCTATTCAACCATATTCTTTCTTCTTCTGCGAATCAGAATCGCCAACATCACGAATGCTACGATGACGATGACACCTACTACGATGCCGCTCACCACAGTGGTGGTCTTTTGAGCTTCCTCATTCAGCGTCTCCTTCTTCATCACCATACCCTTGTCGCTGCTGTTCTTCGCAGCCTCAGCGTCGCGGATCTGCTCTACATTCTGCTGATATTCCTTGGCAGAAGCAGCATCGGTCTTGCTGGCGATATAATTGCGCAGCTTGGCATTGTCGCAGACGAAACCGGAGCATGAAGGCTTATACTTGTTCACGGTCTCGGTATGAAGCTTGGCGATGTCCTTGAGCTGCTGAGGAGTAGCCTTCCACATACCCTTGCGGGCACTCTCCATCATCACGGCGGTCATTTCCATCAGCGCAGCCGGATTCTGCTTGTCGAAGAACTCCTTGGTGCCGAGATTGTACTTGTCCTTGACATATACATTATATATCTCATCCCACATCTCCTTGTCGATAGCCTTTGGCTTCATCACATTCCAACCGTAGGTATTGGTTACGATTTCTGCGAATGTGCTGGCGCTGCTGGCTCCACCCTTCATCTTCTCCTTGATATAGGCTGGATTGAAGATGGTGGTTCTGCCCTCGATGCCGATAGCCTCCTTCACCTCCTGCATTCTCATATTGCTATGGTTGCGATAGTCGGCGAGATAAGCATCTGGATCCTTACCGGTTACGTTGCGGACTGCGAGGTTCATACCTCCCATGAATTCATATACGTGGTCAAGACTCAAGGCACCCCAGGTGTTGCTCTGTCGTGGCTGAACTACCACATCAGTACGGGTCAGCGCTGCCTCGAAAGCAGCCTTGCGAACGGTCTCCCAGTTCTTCTCATCACCGTAGTAGGCACCCATATTGTTCATATAGACCTCGGCAAGTTGACTTTCCTTATCCCAGCGGTCACCTGCGGTTACCATCTCCTGGATACCGGTGCCATAGTTGCCGTTTACGCCACCAAACACTCGATACATACTCACCTCGCGTGCCTCCTTTGGCGACATACCCTTCTCTACGAGCACCCGTTCCGATTCGGTAACACCGGCTTTCACCAGGTTGTCATACTTATCACCCTTGGCATTTGCCGCCATCTCAATCGCCTTGTTGATGAGGAAGAGACGGGATGCTGCCAGGTCGCGGAGCTGACCGGAAGTCTGAACCACGACATCGATGCGAGGACGGCCCAACTGCTTGGATGGAATGAGACGCAGATCGGTAACACGGCCGAAGGCATCTCTTACCGGTTCTACACCGAGCATATAGAGAATCTGGGCGATGGTAGCACCCTCTGTTTCGATAAACTCGCTACTCCAGAGCGTGTAGCTTACCTTACGAGGATATTCACCATTATGTCGCTCGCAATACATCTTGATGGTATTGTCGCAAAGTTCCTTTGCCTTCTCCCAGGCATCCTCCGAAGGTGTATTCTCCACATTGATGGAGAAGAGGTTTCTACCGGTAGGCAGGGTGTTCGGATTCACAATCAGATCACCACCAGGAGATGGAGCGGTAAAGCCGCCATTCAGGGCATTCATCAGAGAAGACATCTCGTTGAACGGACTCTGACGGAGCGCCTCCGAATACTTGCCCACATTCTGCAAGGCATGCTCTACGGTAGTAATCGCCTGAGCCAGATGAATCTGCTGACGGGTATATTTAGGTGCTTTCGACATCATCATACCCTTATCTTTAGAAGATTTCTGAGATGCTTTGCCCTTGCCGGCTTTCGCCATCTTCGCCTTCTTCAAATCCTCCTGATACCATTTCTGGCCCTTCTTGATGGCTTCCATCATCTTGTCAGGGAAGCGACCGGTCTGCTCCATCTTCTCAAAAGCCTCACGACTCATCTGCGGAATCTTCTTCTTATGAGAAACCTTGGCAGCACGGAGCTCGCTTACCGTACGGTGGTCCACCCTCTTCGGCTTCGCCTCCTTCGCTCCACCCATCTGGTCTGCCATCTGCATCATCATCTGGATAGGATCCGGAGCTGCCTGCATCGCCTCTACCTTACGGGCCATCTGGAGTTCGGCAGGAGTGATTCCTACATAACGGCAGATGTATTCATCAGAAACCGAGGCTGAACCCAGAAGCTGGGTCACAGTGTTGCGTGCCTTGCTCAGATAGAGACGGTCGAAAAGCTGCTTATGCTTCTCCACGCCCTCCAGAGCACGACCTTTCAACTTATCCACAGCCAGCATTCCGTAGGCAATAGGATCTGTAGCCATCGCATAGACACTGGTGCGGACATCATCGTTATCGTATGGCACACCCAGAGTATAGAGTTTGCCGGTAATCTTCTCGTTTGCCAACTCTTCCGCAAAATTCTCTACTCTCGCGATTTCATCTGCAGAATAAGGCTTGTTCATCTGCTTGGCATCGAGTCCCAGTTCACGGGCGATTCCCATCTTCACGGTCAGCGCCTTCACTTTCAGCGACTGTTCGGCAGATGCCTTCTTTTCGTAAGACTGGATGGCATCGCTCAACTGCTTATAGGTCTGTCGCAATTCGCTCTCCTTGAAAGGAGGAGTGAGATAGCTCTGGGTCTGGGCATAGGTACGGCGCTTGGCAATCATCGCCTCGCCCACATTGCCGATGGTATATATATAAAGATGTGGAACCACACCAATCAATCGGTCACTCCAGTCGTTGCTGTCGAGTGCCACCTGCTTTCTCGGGGTATATTCCAGCGAACCGTGGGTTCCGAAATGGATAAGTGCATCGGCACTGAAACCATAACGAGCCCAGAGATAAGAGGCAACATAGGTGTAAGGAGGTGCCTGGTCGGTGCCATGCACAATCTTGAAGGAGTCGCCTCCCACGCCTGCCATCACCTGTGGAAGCAGAGCCACATTACCAAACTGCAGTCTTGCCACCGCCAACTTACCGTCATCGGTAGCCATATATTTGCCAGGGAAGGAACCATAGAGCTGATTCAGCTCCTTGATCATCTTCTTAGACAAAGCCTTCTGTGTCCATCCGGCAAACTGCTGGGCGGTAACCAGGGCTGGATGTCCCGACTGGAGGAATTGGGTATAGGCTCCCTCTGCATAGGTTCCGAAGACGGCACCCTGAGCCTGGATCATCTTTGCCAGTTCCTGAGGATTGGCAGGCAACTTGCCTACATTATATCCCTCATTCTTCAAGCGAACCAGGAGATTGTAGAGCGATGGAACCACTTCCATTCCCGAAGCGGTAAGTGCATTCTGACCCGGACCCTTGAAGTAGAAGATGGCGATGCGCTTGTTGCTGTTCTTCTTGTTCTTCAGATTCACATAGCCCTGCACGCTCTCCACGAAACTCTCCATTCTGTCTGGGATGCCGTAAACCTCCTGCAAGCCCTCCTTGTTGATGCGCTGACCGAAAACCACGTATGGACGGATGGCACCATCAATCTCCGGAGTCACGATGCTCTGCGACATGAAGCCGCCATTCATTCCCTGCTTATCGTTCTCCCAATCGGTGGTCAAGCGGTTGATATTAAGAGGTGAGAACAGAGGAATATTCTTCTGCTTCAGAAACTCTACGAAGTAATCGCCCAACCTGCCGTGCGCCATATTCACTACGGCATTCACCTGGATACTGTCGGCATGATGACCGGCGATAAAGCTCTGCAGCTGGTTGATGCGATACACCATGAATCCCTTCTTCTCGAAAGCCTTCTCCATATCAGGAGCCGCACCCATAAAACCGGTGAGCAAGATGGTAGGAGCACCTTTCTTATATAATCCGTTCTTCGCCAGGAAGGCATTGTACTCACGGATGCTGTTGAAACCCAGTTCATCACCCTTTTCATCCTTCGGGTCGAAATGAGTCAGGAGATAGTTTGGTCGCTCATCCACACGTTCCGGTTCTGGAGCCATGAACTTCTTTCCGTCGATAAATTTACGGATATAAGCGAGCATACTGTGATAATTCTTCTTGCTGCCGTTCTCGATGTACTGCATCAGATAATCTGCATCGAAGTTATCTACTGATACGATATTGTTGGCTGGGTTGGTAGCAGCATGAGTCAGGGTCGGCACCTTATAGGAAGCCTCTTCCAACTGCTTGCGCTGGTTCTCGTCAATTCGGAGTCCCATACCATTCACGATAATCATATCGTAATCATCCAGATGATCGAAATCATCGGTCGTGATCTCACTCAGTTTAATCATCGCATTGTCGTTGGCATGCGAAATCTGTCCCAGCGCAATAGCCTGATAGTTGAGGAAAGCGATGCGGGTAGTACCCACCCAGGCAGAGTAAGCCTTCGCCAAACCTCCCAGAACAATCACGGCCAACAAGGCCAGGAAGATGTGTTTCTTTTTAATCTTTCTGATTTTTCCTAATCCTTTTTTCATATCTATTCCTTTTTTCAGGCTGCAAAGGTAAGACTTATTTAGAAATTGTACAATACCGAGAAATTGTGATTTTCACATTTTTTATACTTAGAATTAGGTATCAGGTTAAACGCATAGATATAGTCTGTACTAATAAATAAGTAGTGTTTTCAGGACTTTTTCTTTCATTTCAGCCCTCAAAAAGAGGAATTATTCCGAAATATGCAGAAAGAGCGTGATCACCATTACGGCAATCACGCTCTTTCTACTTATAAACATAAAACATTACGAAGATGAAAGAAAAGCTTAGCAAACCTTCTTCTTCCGCTCACAATAGCGTTCGCATTGGGCACAGATGTCATATCCCAGCATGGCACCCAAGATGAAATCCTCCTCCGGCGTAAGCTGGCACAACGGTTTGGTGATTATCATGCGGATAGCATCCAGACATTCTTTCTTACCAAAGAAGAGATTCAGACGGTCGTTGCCAACCGGCTGGATGATATAATCAATGTTCTGACGCTCTAATCTAGTTATGGCAAAAGACTCATATTTCTTGTTGAAGGTGTAGAGCACCAGGCGGCGCACGCCCTTCTTATATTCATATATATGATTCATCAGAACCTTCAAATCTACTGGTGTTGCGATTTCCTGCTGCATACTATCCGAATTTATCTGTTTTTAAACCAAGAATCAGAGAATTCCATCATTCTCCAATTCTTGAAAAATATTTTTGTAAAATTATAACGCTGGCTTGATGTCCTCGAGCCAGGCATCGATACGCTCCTCTGTCTTGTCGTCCTCGTTCACCTCGTCGAGTGCGAGTCCCAGGAACTTGTCGCCATCAATTGCCTCACTGTCATCATAGGTGTATCCGTCTGTAGAAACACCAGGCAATACGGTAGCACCAGCCTCAACGGCAGCATCATAGAGTTCCTTCATGCCGCCACAGAATGTATCAGGGTAAGACTCACTGTCGCCACAACCAAACAGGGCCACAGTCTTGCCAGGCAAGCCGGCACTCTTCAATGTCTTCACGCCATCATACCAGTCGTCCTGCATCTCGCCGGCACCCCAGGTAGAAGTACCGAGAAGAAGATTCTCATGACTTGTGATAGTAGCGTCATCGATGTTAGCTACATCTACAGCTTCCACGCCCAACTTAGAGGCGATGGTTTCGGCAATCGACTGGCATGAGCCAGTAGAAGAGCCATAAATTACGATTGTTGTTTTCATTTGTCTATCTTACTTTTAGTTACATTTATTTTCGGGTGCAAAGATACGCCCTTTTCCCGTAATCTGCAATACCTAAAAATGATGGTTTCGCAGAAATACCTAAATATGGGGATAGATAAAAAGTTTTAGGACGATTCATCCTAAAACTTCTCTAATTTCAAAAGTTTTAGGACGATTCATCCTAAAACTTTCTTAAATATTCTACTTTTAGGATGATTTATCCTAAAAAAATAGTATCTTCGCAGCAAATATATAATCAAAGAGCAATGAAATGAAACGAATAGAAAGAACGGAATATCTCAATAAACTGATCGCTTTCAAAGACAAGTCTCTTATCAAAGTGATAACCGGCATTCGCCGTTGCGGTAAATCCACCATTATGGAGATTTATCGTGACTGGCTTAAGAGGCAAGGTGTCAGTGCCGACCAAATCATCTATCTCAATTTCGAGGATTACGACTTCTATGAACTTCGTAATCCACATAACTTATACGCTTATATCAAGCCATTAATTCATCAAGACAAGATGACTTATATCTTCTTTGATGAGATACAACATGTGGAAGATTTCCCAGACATCATCAACAGCCTCAACCTGAAGCCAACAGTAGATTTCTATATTACGGGGTCGAATGCCTATATGCTGTCAAGCGAAATCGCCACGTTACTATCCGGAAGATATGTGGAAATCGCAATGCTTCCCCTTTCATTCAGAGAGTATGTTGAAGGTATCGGAGGAACCGACAATCTTCCCAAAGCCTATACAGACTACATCACAAGGAGCAGTTTTCCATATACCCTTGAACTGGATACTCCCGCAGAAATCAGCGACTACCTGAATGGCGTATATAACACCATTGTAGTAAAGGATATCATGAGCAGGAAGAAGTTACCCGATGTCATGATGCTGGAAAGCGTTATCCGTTTCACAGCCGACAATATCGGCAACATCCTATCCACCAAGCGCATAGCCGACATCATGACTGCCGATGGAAGGAAAATAGACCAGAAAACCGTAGAACGATATCTGACCGCACTCTGCGAAACCTTCTTCGTATATGAAACCAAAAGATACAACATCAAGGGTAAGCAGCTGCTCAAGACATTGGGTAAATATTATCTAGTAGATATCGGTTTGAGAAGAATGCTCCTAGGTTCCCGCTCATTCGATGCCGGCCGCATCCTGGAGAACATCGTTTATCTGGAACTACTCCATCGCCAGCAGAAAGTATATATAGGAAAGATGGATAATCTGGAAGTAGATTTTGTAGCGATTGATGAAAACAATATCACGTATTATCAGGTAGCTGCTACCGTTAGAGATGAGACTACCTTAAAACGTGAATTGGCATCTCTGCAGCAGATCAATGACCAATATCCTAAGTATATCCTTACACTTGATGAAGACCCTACTGCCGATTACAACGGTATCAAGAGAATCAATGCCCTAAGATGGCTGATGGGAGAAATAGGATAGCCTATATTTCCTCAGAGTAACACCATAATATATAAGGCACAAAAATGATAATTCTATGAAAGATTTTGCAGCGATAGATTTCGAAACGGCCAACCAGCAGCGTACAAGTGTCTACTCGGTGGGCATTGTGATAGTGAGGGATGGCGAGATTGCAGACAGCTACTACAGCCTCATCAAGCCCGAACCGGAATAGATGCCGAAGCCTGTGCCTGGATAGTAAGAGAGCTGTTATAGTAAGTACCAGAACTGCATGAGGGTGTGTCATAAATCCATGACACACCCTCTTCTGTTATTTGTCAATTTCAGCACGTATGAATATACCGTTATTGCTGTAATAGAGATCGTAGCCAGGAATATCAATTTCATATCTGCCAACCTCTTTTTCAATTTTGTAAGGCTTCAAATCAGGATATTTCTTTGCAATATCCTCAGCTATGACAGTAGGAATAATGCCTACAGGCATCTCAGAGTATTTGCACTCAACACTCGTCCACTCTCCCTTCTCATTAAACTCCACTTTAGAGCCATCACTGAGCAATACTTCATATTCCCAAAAGCCGTTATCTTTCTCCTTTTCCACACGGCTGTATGATGCACCAGCAAAATATTGCTTTACAAACTGCTGTGCCGACATCGGCAATGCTGCATAATCAAACTCTTTCTCTTCACTGCTGCATGAAACTGAAAAAACTACAAGTAACATCGCAAAGAATGCAGTAATAAATGTTCGTTTCATTTTCATAATGTTATCATTTAAAATTACTATATTTATACCATAATCTCTAGAACCAATATCTATGATACAGATTCGAAATCTATCAGCCACAAATATAATAGCTGTCTCTTATACACATCTCCGAGCCCACGAGACTACGCTGCATCT
>ENA-OZGC01000708-OZGC01000708.1-human-gut-metagenome-genome-assembly--contig:-NODE-708-length-23303-cov-5.435306_pt1 | contig 23303 bp, 13 predicted proteins | sample MGYA00245109_ERZ653643 | MGnify/ENA primary metagenome ERZ653643 (study PRJEB26926, sample SAMN06165107) | human gut metagenome | biome: ENVO:00009003; feature: ENVO:2100002; material: ENVO:00002003... | reverse complement strand
GTGCAAAGGTAACTTGGTTCATGCAAAATGCCTCGGAAGCAATTGAGTGCTTACGGAGAGAACACGGAGAAACTCTTTATTCCTTGACGCGTAGGTTTATCGAACACAGATTTCACGGATTACACGGATTCGTTTCCGGGAACGTGGATTCTCCTTTGACTTCCTTGATGCGTAGGTTTTATTGAACACGGATTGCACGGATAAGCTTTTGATACTTGGAGATTCGTGTTATCTGTGAGATTCGTGTTCGTTTCCTATTATATATTTAGGAGCCGAGGAGAATCGGCGTCCACGCTTGGGACTGATGTCCTGTGATGTTCGCAGCGGAAAAATGACTGATAAAACGAAGTACTACTTACTTTGCCAATGAAGTATAACTCCTATAGCGCATGAAGTACTACTTCTATCGCACATGCAGTACTACTCCTGTTTTTTCACCCTTTTAGCCTTGACTGTGGCCATTGTTCTTTCCACCTCCGTACAGACTTCCCCATCGGCAGAAATTTCCATCATACTTTCTTTTAACCATAGCAATCACCTGATATACAGAGTGAAAACTGAAAGAAACCTGTGACGGACTTTCTTCCTTGCTTTCACCTCCATTCGCATAGTACCTTTGCATCGCAGTTCGGAAAGAAACTGCACATTGTTTAACTCCTGTCGGGCACACCATAAATGGTTGTGTAAATACCAAGTCCCATACCGACGATGGGCAAGAGAATGATAGATTACTCTATTTTTATGTGGAAGAGTCCTCTGGTGCAGGATGCTGTGGAGATGGCTTATGCCAAGAACCAGGTGAGAAAGGTGCTGACCTTCGACGAGTTCGTGAAACACATCTCTGACCACAACGGAGTGTTCACCCGTGGTACGGTGAAGGGAGTGGTGAGCGACACTTGCGCATGTCTGGTGGAACAGTTGCTGCTGGGCAACAAGGTGCAGTTCGGAGAGTTGGGCATCTTCAGCACTTCTATCTCCTGCGAACCCGCCGCCTCACTGAAGGATTTCTCAGAGGACAACATCAAGGAGGTGAATATTCTCTTCACTCCTGGAGAGGACTTCGAGAACCTTCGCTCCCGAGCCGAGTTCCATCTCGTGGCAAGCCGTGCCGTACAGACCGCTACCATCAAGGCGGTGAAGGCGAACGAGAAGACCGTGGACCTGGATGCCGCGAAGAAGAAGAACGACGGCACCGAGGAGGACGTGAACAAGCCCTCAGGGGGTGGTGATGAGTCTATGAACTAAAAACCACCGGGCGAAGACCACGGAGTCTTTTCTGAGAACACGGATTGCTTTGTTATTGCGTGATGCGTAGTTTTTGAACACGGATTGCAACTCTTAGTCCCGTGATGCGTAGGGTTCTGAACACGGATTTCACGGATTACACGGATTTTTTCTGGAGACGTGATTATTCCGTTGAGTTCCTGTGATGCGTAGAGGGGTCCTGAACACGGATTGCACGGATTACACGGATAATTATTTGGGGAACGCTAAGAATGGATCTTTGGTCCCATTGTGAGGAAGCACAGAACTATCCGTGAAATCCGTGTAATCCGTGTTCAATAAAAAAACATCAGTGGTCACACCATGAAGGAAGGCTAATTTGATTCGTGGTGTTTTGGTTTGGGGTGGGATTTGATGGAAAATTGAGGGTGGGAATATTTGGAGATAAGCTTGGATAGGTGTAAATTTGCACGTACAATAATCTAGGATAGGTGTAAAATCCGCCATTTCTTAATCTAGGATAGGTGTAATTCATAAAAACGGGCACACAAAATATGTAACATGTTTTTTCACCAATTCTATCACATGAAAGACAGAATAGCGAATGATATGGCCAATCAAGAATTCCGAGTTTCAAGGTGAGGGAAACCACGGATTGAAACTCTTATTCCGTAATGAATCTAACCACGACAACTTTTAGTTCCGTGATGCGTATATTTTTAGCGAACACGGATTACACGAATTTAACGAATAATTCTTTGAGACTTAGGGATTCGTGTTATCTGTGAGATCCGTATTCGTTCGTAATGACCACGGAAGGCTAATATGATTCGTGGTGTTTTGTTTCGAACACTCCAGTTGGGATTGAAGACTGGACACTACCACCAGGTTTACCTTCTGTTCATCACGCTCTCTGCCAGCAGATAGATGCGGGTGCCTAATGATTGGGGCCAGCGGTCATCGGGATTCACATCAAGATGGCGGGCATGGGCAATGGCTTCTTCAACATGAGGAAGCAAGAGAGCGGTGTCGTATGCTGACTCATGATATGAGCCCATCAAACGACGTAAGAGTACCTTCAAGTAAGGGTCTGAACTCTTTGAACGCTTGCGGTTCTCCACCCACAACCGCTGCTCTTCGGCAGGAAGCAAACTGGCATCCACGAAATGCAACAGAAGCCACAATTCAATGCACGGACAGCTCAAAGCCATGTGCATGAAAGCATCTTGCGCACATTTGGTTGCTACACGGGAAAGCATGGCATCAGTCCAATGGTCCTTATCAACCACGAGCCAAAGTTCATCGTCCGCCTCCAAAGAATACTGGCTCTTATATTCCTCCAACTGCCGACACACATGTTCAGGACTTGAATTATTCTCTTCACCTTCAGCACGATTCAGTATATGCACATGCACACGAGGATTGGCATATTTCTTGGCCAATGCCCTGAAATATATCTTCTCTGTGTCTTTGCCCTCGGAGGCAATGACAACCAAGCGCGCATCACGATACGCCTCATGACGCTCACGCATCAAACTATTTCTGCTTCGCATCGTACCAATGTAAATTTTCCAATTCGCCAAAGAAAGGGATTGCGCCGTAGCGACCATTCAAATAACCCTTCTGCACATTCTCACGAGGTTTGTATTCACAGAGCGAAGAAAGATGACTCTCACCCCTTTTGTCCTTTTCGACAAACCACACCTCATCCTGTCTTATCGGGGCTGAAGAAAGAAGACTGGACTCGTGTGTAGTACAAATCAACTGCATCTGAGACTCTACGGTGAGGAGACTGTCATACACCTCCAGCAGTTTGAGAGTAAGCATAGGATGCAGACTTCTATCTACCTCATCGATTACATATACGGCATCGTTGGCTCGCATATCTATCAACATGGGGATAAAGTCAAAAAGCCGGGAAGTTCCATCAGACTCCTCGAACATCTCAAACACATAATCGGAGTCGCTGTCATCCTTCTTATGAATGGTCTTCAGTTCGTACCACCTGAGATTTTTCGTTTCGTCCTTTTCTGCAAAGATGAAACGACTCTCATTATGAATCACCACACCTGTCTTTATTTCCCTGCCGTCCAGGATTTCCTCTACCCTCTGCCTGACACCATCCGGAACATTCAACTCCTCTGGCTTTGACTCAATACGGCAGAGGTCGGAGATACCCGTTTCAAAATAGCTCAGCAGTTCACGCATCACCGTTCGGAATTGAGCATCGTTCACCACACGAAGCGGGAAATCCATTCTATGAGAGTCCGGGAAGATGATATTCAGATTTTCAAACCACTTGCGAGCAGACTTGATAGCGTCAATGCCCTTGCCATTACGTTCTGTATATTCATTGAGGAAAGTGCCCTTGTTGGGTGTTCCATCAATCAAAAACCTCAGAAACTGTCCGCCATCCTCCTTCAGATACTGTGGAGCAATAACATTAGACCAGTCGTCACCTGTGCGTTTGCGCTCAAAAATCATCGTATCATTACGACTGCCTGTCTTATAAAGCCACTCCTCAAGCAACCCGCCCTTGGAGAATGCCACACCATAGGCAAAGAACTGACCATCAACCTTGAACTCCAGTTCTATACTGGAACGTTCTTGGGGTTCATCTGTCATCTTGAAGTAGTTGTACTTGCGGTTGCTCCACCCATTTAGAGCAAATGCCTTGATAATAGCCAGACACTTGATGATATTGGACTTGCCCGAAGCATTGGCACCATAAATCAGCCCCATGCGAAGAACCGAGATATCATCCCGCTTCTCGGCACGCGACACATGCAAAGGCAACAAATCGCTCTTGCTGGCAGTAAACAGAATGCGAGTCTCCTCGCGGAAGGAGTAGATGTTCTCAAACTTTGCCGACAATAACATAAGCCTACCAACTAACTTGTGAATACTCTGTGCAAAGATAGCAAATTCCAGCGAACAAAGTCACAACTCGAGTCTATTTTTGAAAGTATTCGACAAAACAAGCGCTTTTTCGGCATTATAGCGTCAGATATCCCATTCTACAATAAGCATCTCACGCCCTTCGGAGGTGAAGTTTCCCCCAAAAAATGGGAGGGCTTTGGCTCTGAGGGGCGTGAGAGGTATGAGGGGCTGAGGGAAGGGTCAGAAACGGACCTTGGTGCCTATGGTGAGTTTGAGTTCGCTCTCGATGGGGTGGTTCTTGGGGGTGATGGCAATCTTCTTGGAGAGAAGGGTGGCGGATGGCTCCAGATAGAGTTCTACCGTAGGAGACACACGAACACCTGCCTGGATGGCACCCATCAAGCCCGGAGCAACCTTCGTATCGTGGTTCCCCCACGAAGCGATATTGAGCGAAGCTGCCGCTATGCCAGTGAGCTGGAAGGTGTGGGAGTCGGTGTTCTCACCCGTCACAGCACTCTTGATGTTCATCATATATCCGGCATGGATGGAGGTGAGGTTTTCATTGCCCTTCCCCCTGCGCTGGATGACGGAGTTGCTCAAACCGCCCTGCACACCATTGACCCCATCTATCCAACGTCCATAACTCATGTCAACCACATAGGACAGGCGAGGACCGAAACCGCGTCGGTCACCGAAATTCTCAGAGCTGACACCAGTGCCCATGCCCAACGACAGCACATTGGGATGCTGAGGAGCTTCGCGCAAACCGCCATTGGCACTGCTGCGCTGTATGTTGTAGTCGAGTCCGACGAGGAGTTGCGGCATGATGCGCTGACGGCGTCGGGTGGTGAAGCGCGACGAGAGGTTGCATGCCAACTGCGGTTCGGCTACCAGATGAACCCTGTCAGTCAGGCGTACAGCCAACTGTCCGCCCACATGCACATCGGGTGCAAAGGTAGCGTGATGCTTGCCGTAGTCGGCACCCAGATTGACACCTGCAAGAGCCCTTACAGACAACGGACGAGATGCATCGAACCCATAAGTATAAGAGGTGAGGTCAACAAGGATATCGCCTCCCACATGAGCCTGAGCATAACGTGTGAGCCCCTCCTTGCGTGTAACCATCCCCTGCAGACTGGCACGCCAGGCAGCATAGGGCGAGAACCACTGGGTGTAGCTCAAGCGACCGATGGGGGAGTATTTCTCCCACACCTTCAGTTGGCCTACACGGTTGGTCAGACCGCCTGCCAGAGTGAAGGAACCTCTGCGCCAATCGCTATTGTCCTGCACATCACCTGCCGCACTGCGCCCGCTGCCGTCCATGTTGAACTGCAGACCCACATTGACATTGGCCAGGAGCTCAACACCTGTGGTGCTGAGTGAAGTGGGCATATAGCTGCTGGAATAAGCCAGCAGACGGGGTTCGACAAAGAGACCGACAAGTCTGGACATATGCCAAGTGCCACGCAAAGAGGCATCGATACCTACATAAGGTGTGTGCCGACGCTCGCGCCTGGAGAGATTGGCTCCCAGAGAGGCGGTGAAGTCGAAGGGACGGTCGGCGCGGTAGCCGTAGAAAGCATTAGTGAGATTGAGCAGATAGCCGGCACCCACAGTGAGATGGGTATAGCGGTCATCAGCATCGCTCCACTGGGTTTTGGCCACTTGTCCCCAAAGGCGGAGTCCACTCACTGGAGTGAACCATTTGCCTACACCCACATAAATCTGCGGCATGAGATAGTTGCCCATATCGTTCAGCGGACGACGGGCCAGCATGACATTGGCTCCTGCACCAGCCTCGATGAACGTGTGATCATGCCAAGCCAAAGAGCTGAACTCATCGGTGGGCTTGGCCGACTGGCTGCGCCCATGATAGGTGTAGGCAAGACCAGCCAACAGGGATGGAACAACATCCATCTTGCCACGGAACGAGCTGGCATGCTGGGCATAACTGTCATTGTAGAGGTCAACACGCGGTTCGACAGTAAGCGCCAGTTCGCGCGTCAAGCGCAGATTGGCCTGCAAGCCCAAACCGCCGCCGAACACATGCTTGTGCACGTGCATAGCATCGGTGGTGTAGTTGTAGCCCACGCCAGCCACTCCATTGAGCCAGAACCAGCGGTCGGGGTTGATGCCGCCGAAAGCATTGTGCAGATTGAGCATATAGTCGAGCTGACCGCCAACGGCCTTCACCCTATTGCCGCCAGGCTGATCGACCAGAGTGACATTGCCTGAGAGGCGAAGAGCATTATAATCATCAAACCACCGGCCCACGCTGCCCATGAAGCGGAAGCCCATATCGCCCACCAGTTTGCCATCGGCATTGGCCAGGAAAGCCGGACCGGCCGATGCGCCCACAAACAGTCCGTCGATGAAGCGGGGATAGGAATAGCCCGCCGACTGGAGCCTGTTCTCGGGCAAGCGATAGCCCAATCCCACCATGGCAGTAGCCAGCGGGCGGTACTTGCGCCAGGTGTAGGCCTGAGAGAGCCGGTCGCTCTGGAGTCCCAACTTGGGCTCTATATATAAATAGGTAAAGGGCGAGAGTGCCATCTGCCCGCGCAGTCCGAAGTGGGCACCAAACCCATACTCGTCATTTCCCTGATGGCGGGAAGTGGCCAAATCGATACCTGCAATGCCATAAACCTCGAAGAAGCGGGGGCTATAGGTTCTGCCGCGCTGAGCCAGTGCGGTGATATTGAGCATATAGTCGAGCGAGAGGTCGGCATACTTGGCCTTGATGCCTGCCGTGCGGGAGTAACCCACATTGAAACCCAGGCGCATACCGTGCTCGGGAGTAATCCAGTCGCCAAGGTAGAACTGTCCCTGTGCTCCTGCCTTGGGATGGCTGGTGCCCATGAAGTTGAAACCTCCACCCACATCAACGAAGAGGTGGTCAAAGGCATGCTTGCCGTCATACTGCTTGGTCACCCGGGGACGTTGCAACATATAGTCGAGCGCACTGCCCTGGAGTTGGGCACGTGATGCAGGAGCACTGAGCGCAAGGAGTGCGGCAACCGATATTTTCAGAAATGATGTTTTCATAGCCCAAGGTGTTAATTGTTATCGTTGCTGTCGAGCAGCAAATCATTTACATCACCATCAGTATGAGCCACCTGCTTGAGCGAGGGGTCCATCTGGATGGCCTTTGTCAACTCGTCGTATGCGTCGGACATCTGTTCGAGGCGGTTGAGGCAGACAGCCCGCAAGTAATGGGTAAGAGCCTCATCGTCGGGCAGCTGGCGGCTGACCTTGAGTGCCTCCTCGTTGCGCTTCATGGCCAAGAGAACCACCAGCTGATTGCGCAGGCCGGTGCGGGCTATCGTCTCATAATGCCCCTCGAAGCGGCCATTGAGCACGGCATTGACAGCAAGCAGCATGTGGGTGTGCTCATTGTCGGGAACGAAGGCAGAAAGGGAGTCGGCAGCCGTGAAGAGGCCGGCATTGAGCAATGCTATCATCTGATTGGTATTGACCACCGAGGGAGCTTCCTTGCCCACGAAAGGACGAAGGAGGTCGGGATCGGCCATGCGACGGTTGATGAGCAAAGCAGCCAAGTCATTGGCAGCCACCATGAAGGAGGGATAAATCTCGAGTGCCTGACGCAGCACCTTCTCGCGCCGGGCTGAATCTTCCTCGGCACGATAGAGGCGGAAGAACTCATACTTGGTGAGCTGCTTGTAGTCATCGGCATAGAGCGAACGAATCTCGTCGAGCGTGAGCTGGCGGAACACCGAGTAGTTCATCACATATCCCACATGACGCAAGCGCGGCAGATAGCGCTCCATGAGCAAAGAGCGATAGAAAGGAAGCTTGCGCATGTTGCGTGACTGGTCGTCGAAATCGCGCCAGCGCTTGATGACCTGTTCCACCTGCTGAGCCTCTTCGGTGAGGCTATCAGCGCGCATCAGTTCGGCCACCCTGCTCCATGGGGCAACGGAGGCCGCTGAAGAGAACGTCATACCGCGCTGCGCACGTTCGGGCACCAACTGCCTGAGATACTGTACGGCATAATCCATACGCTTGCGTGCCAACTGGAGGTTGGAGTTGTAACGTCCGTCGGGCGATGAAGTGCCTTCGATGGTGAGCGACTGCAGAGTGGCATCCTTGTCGGCACTGATAAGCTCTATCTGCTCGCGCATCTTGCTTATCTCTGCCACATTGTTGGGGTCAGAGGCATCAAACTTGGCCTTGTTGATAGGGAAACGGAGGTTCACCTCTCCCCTGCTGTCGCGCATCTGCACTTCGGGCTTGGGCCAATAAGCCTCATCGGCGAGGAGCTCGGCGGCAAACGAGTAGTCGAGCCAGCGCAGAGGATTGACAGTTCCCTGAGCGATGATGGTGGTATCGCGATAGATGATGCGGTTGTAGTTCTCGATGGCCATATAGACATTGCAGGCGTAGTCGTCCTTGACGTGCTGCACATAGGCCGAATCGGCATAACCGATGATATCGTTGGTGCGTCCCTTCTCGCGATTCTCGGGCGTTTTCACCACCACATACTGTGCCAGAGGGTCGCCATCTGCCTCATCCATACGGTAATCATAGAGGCGATCCTGAGTGCGGTTGTAGGTGCGGGCATCATAGACCATCGGGCGCATGAGCTGTTCCTCACGGCGGGTTACATTATAAATGACGGGCTGCACCACCAGACGGTTGTTGTGAGAGAACATCTCACGCGGAACCCTCACACGGGTTTTCACGTGCAGGTAGTTGCCCTTCACCTCGATGTCGGTAGGTTCGGGCTGTATCTTATCGGTGATACGCTTGGCGCTCACCACGAGTTCCTGGAGTGCCACTTCGGTCTGCTCCAACTTCACCTCGATATACTTCTGAGAGGATTTGACCTTTACCACCTGGCTCTGGAGGCCGACCATACTGAAGCGGAGGATGCTGCCAGAGTGAACATCCACGGCAAAACGGCCGTCCATATCGGTGACGGCAATGGCCCTATGGGTGGTGGAATCGACGATAGAGACACCCAGGAGCGGTTCCTTGGTATCCTTGTCGGTAACTATTCCCGTGAGGCGAAACACTTCCTGTGCCGATGCGCCTACGGCAACGAGCAACAGGATGAGAGCGAGACGGAGGGTCAAGCTGGCTCTGGAGCTGAGAGACTGTATGATAGATTTCATCTTATACTACGGATAAAGAACGGAACAGGATTACTTGATGAGATAAACAAAGGTCACTCCAGCCTTGAGTGGTGCGAACAGCCATCGGGAGTTGTTGGCACGTCCAGGATCATCCTGAGTGGCTTCATTGAACTTCTTCTCATTGATATGCAAACCTCCTACTCCCACGGTGGTCTCCAGACTCCAATGCCTGCTCAGCACGAAGCTATAGCCGTAGGTGAGTCCGCCGCCAAAGGCATCTCCCTTGTGACGGGTACCATTGAGGAGGATGTTGTAGGTGGTGGCGGAAGCCATCAGACCCACGAAATGTCCGGCCTGTGGACGGGCGCTGAACCAATAACGCGCTTCGGGAGCAAAGGACAGCATCTTGGTATGGAAATCGCCCACACGAAGCAGACTGCCCGTAACCTCGGCATTAAGCGTGAGATGACGATTGACACGAAACTCCGCACCAAGATTAGGTGACATAGCGGCCCAGTAGAGGGCGTTGCTCTTCAGACCAACACGTTGTGCATTGGCTGATGTGGCGAGCACAAAGAACAGGCACATACCGATGGCCTTTCCCAGAGACTGCAACCTAAAACATTGCATTTTCATAAAGATATCCTACCTTAATATAGTGACTCGGCTGCAAATATACAGAGATTGACGGAGAAACTAAGCAACAAGCGACCAAAAAACACGGATTATGACTTTTTAAGACGTGATGCGTAGGGGGCTGAACACGGATTACACGGATTCTTTTTCTGGGGACACGGATATCTTTGTTAAGGCGTGGTGCGTAGGGGGGTTGAACACGGATTTCACGGATTACACGGATTCTTTTTATTGGGGAACACTAAGAATGGATCTTTGGTCCCATTGTGAGGAAGCACAGAACTATCCGTGAAATCCGTGTAATCCGTGTTCAATAAAAAAAAACATCAGTGGTCTCACCAAACAAGACTATCCGTGAAATCCGTGTAATCCGTGTTCAATAAAAAAAACATCAGTGGTCAAACACACAAAAACCTATCCGTGCAATCCGTGTTATCCGTGTTCGTTATATATAAGCTACGGAGAATGACCTTCGTGGTGTTTCGTTATTGTTTGAGAAAAAGCATCGTGTTATGACTACAATCAAATTGGGATTTCGACCTTCGAAGGAGGATGGGAGCTGGGGGACTGTTTGCTTTCTGTTGACTCATCAGCGCCGGGTGCGCACTGTGAACACTGGCTACCACCTGCTGGCAGAGAACTGGAATGAGAAACGACGGACGTTTGTGCCGTTGGGCAACGAGCAGCAACAGGATGAGCTGAGACTGCTGGCAGCGAAAGTGAGTTGGGAAGTGAAGCGCATATCTGACATTATCGTCCGCAGAGAAAGCATGCGTATAGAATATGGTATAGATGAACTGATGGATGAGATACGTTCTCTGCCGCCCGTGCAAACGTTCTTCAGCTTCGTGCGCCAGCAGATTGACAACCTGAACCAACGGAGGAGGGCGGGAACAGCAACGGCCTATGGCAACATGCTGCGCAGTTTCATGCTCTTCCGCAATGGTTGCGACCTCACGTTTGACATGCTCACTCCCGACCTCATCTGCCAATATGAGCAGTGGTTGCGCTTGCGTGGAGTTCGCGCCAACTCCTCTTCATGCTATATGCGCACACTGCGTGCCATTTACCGAAAGGCTGTGCAGGCAATGCTCACTCCTGACAAAGCTCCCTTCCGCAACGTCTTCACCGGTTATGCCCACACGGTCAAACGGGCTCTCACGGCCGGACAGATGAGGCAGATAGTCAATCTCAACCTGCCCACAGATTCGGCAGAAGCCTTTGCCAGAGACCTTTTCCTCTTCAGTCTCTACACCCGAGGGATGTCGTTTGTGGATATGGCTTTCCTTCGCAAGAGCAATCTCTCATGCAGTTGTCTCACCTACTCCCGCCAGAAGACGGGACAGACGCTCAGCATTGCTTGGGAACCATGTATGCAGGAGATAGTGGAGCGTTATGCTCACATCACGAAGAACAGCGTATATCTACTGCCCATCATCACCCGCAACGATGGCACAGAACGCCGTCAGTATCTGTCTGCCATCAGAGAGTGTAACCGCACACTAAAGCGCGTTGGCCTCCTTGCACATCTGCCGCTCCCGCTCACCACCTACGTTGCCCGCCATACATGGGCCAGTCTGGCACAGGAGATGAACATCCCCATCTCTGTCATCCGTGACGGTATGGGTCACGAAAATCTGCGTACCACACAAATCTACCTGGCTTCCATCAACTCCAACGTAGTGGATAAGGCTAACCAGAGGATTATAGGTAAGATTCTGTAGGGAAACAAGAACATCTGGAATGACAGGAGCTTGGCTGGGAACTCGGATTATTTCTTGTCTTCCGTGGTGCTGAGTTCTGAACACGGATTACACGGATTTCACGGATAATTTTTCCGGCTCATCCGACAAATGCGTAGGCGTGATGCTGAAAGAAATGATTATAGAAGAAGATAGCCAAGATTTTATTTCTATCCTTGGTTACCCCTATCTAAAAATAGAACGCGGAATCCCCTGCGATACGGAATGTAAATTTTGGTAGAATTCAAGCAGTACTACTTACTTTGCCAATGAAGTACTACTTCTATCGCCAACGAAGTAGTACTTCTATCGCCCATGCAGTACTACTTCTTTTTCCTGTGACTTTAACTGACTTTCACTTTACATTTTTCTTGTTGTTATACTAAATTGCTTCACACTCATTTTATTCCCTTACTGAATGACTTTACAATACAGGAAAAACTTTCCTACACGATAAAGACTATGTATTGCCGAATGAACCATTTTCCTAAGAATGAATGCGGATAGGTTCTTGATTACCCTGCTGCATACTACTACCATTGGATTTCCTGAGTTCCAAAATATGATCTTTCAATGGGGTTTCAGCAGACATTCAATAGAATTCAATGGAGTTGACTTTGGATGAGGGGATGTCTTATCTTTGCATTGTCAATCAACGGAAGGGAATTTGACGTGGAGACGGATGAGACTCTTGTTTTCTGTGGTGCTGGGGATGGTTGAGCACGGATGGTTTTTACTGGACACGGATAACACGGATTGCACGGATACGGCTGGTAAGACCATGGATGGTTTTGGCATTGAGGGGAGTTTACGGGTGGTAGGTGGTTTGTTCTTTGACTTATGAGGGTGGAGGGAGGGAAAGAAAAAGAGAAGGGAGAATACAGCCTTGGGCTGCTCTCCCCTCTCTTTAATATAAATAATGTAAGGTTGCCCTCATGGGGCGCTTGCATTTCGCATCTTTATCTAACCGCCATAAAGTTAGCCATGCTGACTTTGGCTACGTTCGGCATAGGATGAGCAAGCTCACCCTCTGCGCTCACTTAACCGCCAAAATTATCAAAGCGGATCATGTCGTCCTCTACGCCCAGGCTGTGCAAGAGGTCAAGCACAGTCTTGGACATCATTGGAGGACCACAGAGGTAGTACTCACAATCCTCGGGTGACTCATGCTGCTTGAGATAAGTGTCGCCCATCACAGGAGCCACGAAGCCAGGAGTGTAGCGGATGCCTGCTGCGTCGGCCTTGGGATCGGGACGGTCCAGAGCCAAGTGGAAGTGGAAGTTGGGGAAATCCTTCTCCAACTGCAGGAAGTCATCGAGGAAAGGAATCTCCTCAAGCGCACGTGCTCCGTAGAAGTAGTGCATGGGACGATTGCGATCCTCGGGCTTCACGCTGTGACCCTTGAGCATATGCATGATCTGTGCACGCAGAGGAGCCATACCGGCACCACCGCCAACCCAAATCATCTCGCGGCCCGAACCATATACGGGACGGAACTCTCCGTAAGGACCACTCATGATCACCTTGTCGCCGGGCTTCAGGCTGAAGATGTAAGAAGAGGCAATACCAGGATTGACATCCTGGAAGCCAGGTCCCTGATCTTTGGGCTTGAAGGGAGGAGTGGCAATACGCACGTTCAGTGTGATGATGTCACCCTCGTCGGGATAGTTGGCCATTGAGTAGGCACGGATGGTGGGAGTGGGGTTGGTACACTTCAGACCGAAGAGACCGAACTTCTCCCATGCAGGCATGTAGGTGTCGCCAATGAGGCTCTTGTCGATGTCCTTGTCGTAGTCGATGCAGTCGAATGCGGGAATCTTGATCTGTGCATAAGAACCAGGCTCGAAGTCCATGTGCTCGCCAGCAGGCAGAGCCACCTTGTACTCCTTGATGAAAGTGGCCACGTTGCGGTTGCCGATAACAGTGCACTCCCACTCCTTGACGCCCATCACTGAGTCGTCAACCTTGATGCTCATATCGCCCTTGACCTTGCACTGGCATCCCAGACGCCAATGCTCCTTGACCTGCTTGCGGGTGAAGTGACCCTTCTCACTGTCGAGAATCTCACCACCGCCCTCGGGAACCTGCAGTTTGCACTGGCCACAAGAACCCTTACCACCGCAGGCGCTGGGCAAGTAGATACCCTCCTGTGCGAGTGTGGAGAGCAGTGAACCGCCCTGACCGACTGACACAGTATCCTTGCCATTGATGGTAATATTCACATTGCCACTGGGTGACAAATAGTACTTAGCTACGAGCAGGATGATGACCAGCACGAGGATGATCACCAGGAATACGCCAATGCTCGCTAAAATCAAATTCATATCCATTGTATATTCCTCCTGTTTAGATTTTCAAACCACTGAAGCACATAAACGCCATTGCCATCAGACCCACAGTGATAAAGGTGATGCCCAAACCCTGAAGAGGACGGGGAACATCGGTGTAGGCCATCTTCTCGCGGATGGCAGCCAGACCAACGATGGCCAGCAGCCAGCCGATACCGCTACCCAGAGCGTAGGCGACAGAATCACCAATGCTTGCGATAGCCTGAGTGCTGGTCTCGGGGTCCATCTGCACACGCTGCTGCATGAACAGAGAGGCACCCATGATGGCGCAGTTGACGGCAATCAGAGGCAGGAAGATACCCAGAGAGGCATACAGCGAGGGGCTGAAGCGCTCTACCACCATCTCTACCAACTGAACAATGCCAGCGATGACAGCAATGAAAAGTATGAAAGCCAGGAAAGTGAGGTCAACACCCTGAACCAGGGCGTCGGGACCCAACACATAGGTCTGAAGAGCATAGTCCACGGGCACGGTGACGAGCAGCACGAAGGTAACTGCAACACCCAGGCCGAGGGCAGTCTTCACATTCTTGGATACAGCCAGATAAGAGCACATACCCAAGAAGAATGCGAATATCATGTTGTCCACAAAGATAGAGCGGACAAACAAACTAATCATGTGTTCCATAATTCTATTCTTGTTTTAATAAGGTATGTTACTTCTTCTCCTCCTTGTTCAGCGAGCGGTGTGCCCAGATGAAGCAGCCCAGGATGATCAGAGACATAGCGGGCATGACCATCATGCCGTTGTTCTGATACCAGCCGCCGTTCTCCACATACCAGCAAGCGGGAATAACGTGGAAGCCGAACAGTGTGCCGAAGCCGAAGAGCTCACGGATGAAACCAACGACAACCAGCACAAGGGCGTAGCCCAGACCGTTACCGATACCATCAAGGAATGACTCCCAAGGACCGTTCTGCATGGCAAAGGCCTCGAGACGACCCATCAGGATACAGTTGGTGATAATCAGACCCACATACACCGACAGTGCAACACTCACGTCATAGACGTAAGCCTTGAGCACCTGGCTCACGATGGTCACAAGAGCAGCCACCACCACCAGCTGCACGATGATGCGGATGCGGTTGGGGATAGTCTTGCGCAACAATGAAATAATCACATTAGAGAAAGCCGTGATGACGGTAACGCTGAGTCCCATCACAATGGCTGGCTTCAACTGGGAGGTAACAGCCAGCGCGGAGCAGATACCCAGAACCTGAACAGCCACAGGGTTGTTGAGGTTCAACGGACCAGTCAATGCCTCACGGTTCTCCTTAGAAAACAATTTACTCATATTCTGTTCCTCCTAAGATTAGTTGTTAGATGTATTCTCACCCTCTTCCCCGCTCACGGCTGCTGCACTGCTGTCAGCCTCAACTGCCATATTGTCGAGCAGAGCGGGAGTCTTGGACAAGATGAAGTTCTTGTAAATCTTCAGTCCCTCGTTGACCATAGAGCCTACGCCTACACTGGTGAGGGTGGCACCTGTAACGCCGTCCACCTCAGTAGTCTTGCTGGCAGCGCCCTTCTTCACTACGGTGAGAGAAATCTCGTGAGAGGGGTCATTCTCGTCATAGATGGGCTTGCCGATGAACTGCTCCTGGAAGTCACGGTCGCCGATGCGGGCACCCAGACCGGCTGTCTCGCTCTCGTGATAGAAGTAAGCACCCTTCACAGTGGGCACGTTGCTATCGAAAGACAGTGCGATGTAGCCCCAAAGGCCACCCCACAAACCGCGGCCAACCACAGGCAGCACATACACTTCCTCGCCGTCCTTGTTCTTGCCTACAAAGACATGCAGGCGGCCCTCCTTGATGGCGGTGCCGTATGTGCTCTCGAACTTACCCTCGTAAGGAGTCATCACAGCCTGAGACTCATCGAGAACGAAGTCCTGAACCTTGTCGAACTCAGCCTTCACATCAACAGATTCCTTGGAGAAGCCCATAGCGGTCAGTATCTGACCCTTGGTGTCATTCTCCACGTTAGCATCCTGAGTAGGCTTCAAGGCAGAGCTGACGAAAGCCAGCAGGAAGGCCACAATGATAACCATCACAGCAGCATACACGATGGTGTAGGCGTTGCTGTTGGTATTGAGGCCCGTCTTCACTTCCTTGATCTCAGATGCAGGAGCGCCACAGATAGGGCACTTCTCGGGCATTGTTTCAGCCTCGAATGTCTTACCACAGACATTACACTTGAATTTCTTTGCCATATCGTTCTTCTCCTTATTTAATTGCACGTTTAGCACGCTTGTTGATATTGCTCTGCACGAAGCAGTAGTCAATGAGCGGTGCAAAGGCATTCATCAGCAGGATGGCCAGCATCATACCCTCGGGGAAACCAGGATTGAGCACGCGAACCATCACAGCCACAACGCCGATGAGGAAACCGTAAACATACTTGCCACACTCGGTGCGGGCGCTGGTAACAGGGTCGGTGGCCATAAACACAGCACCGAAGGCGAATCCGCCGAATACCAGATGCTGGTACCACAGGATGTGGTTGCCCTCAATGCCCTGCAGGACAAAGCCCATGAGAGCTCCACCTACGAAGACGCTCAGCATGGTCTTCCAGCTGGCAACACCTGTCCAAAGCAGCAGGATGGCACCCAGAGCGATAGCGATAACGCTGGTCTCACCAATGGAACCGGGGATAAGACCCACCACGGCATTGATGACTGTCTGGCAGTCAAAGCCCTGGAAGCCAGCCTCGACAGCAGCTCCAAGAGGAGTAGCCGAAGTGGCCACATCGGCCAGGTTGTTGCCCAAACCGCAAATCTGGTCCTGAGCCACCCACACCTTGCTGTCGCCAGTCATGGCAGAAGGATAGCTGAAGAAGAGGAATGCACGTGTGACAAGGGCGGGGTTGAAGATGTTCATACCTGTGCCACCGAAAATCTCCTTGGCGAGAATCACGCTGAAGGCCACTGCGATGGCAAGCATCCACAGAGGAGTGCTCACGGGCACAATCATGGGGATGATGATACCCGACACCAGGAAACCTTCCTGAATCTCCTCGCCCTTCCACTGAGCCACCACGAACTCGATGCCGAGTCCCACCACGTAGCTCACCACAATCTTGGGCAGAACAGCCAGAAAGCCGTAGCCGAAGATTTCCCAGAAGGAAGCATTGGCGAGTGTACCGGCTGCCAGATAGTTCTGATAGCCCACATTATACATGCCAAAGAGCAGTGCAGGCACCAGTGCGAGCACCACAAAGCTCATGATGCGCTTGCTGTCGATGGCATCGTGAATGTTCACGCTGCCCACACGAGAAGTCGTGTTGGGAACGAAAGCGAAGGTCTCGAATCCGTCCACCAGGCTGCGGAAGGCATGAAACTTGCCTCCCTCTTCCACGTAGGGCTTTATGTGATCGAATAAATTTCTGATTGCTTTCATGTCGTATAACTGTTACTTTATGCGTTTTCCTTTCTCAGGATGTCAAGTCCCTGGCGCACGATACGCTGCAGCTCCAGCTTGGAACTGTCAACAAACTCGGCGATGGCGAAATCCTCGGGAGCCACCTCGTAGATGCCAAGCGCCTCCTGACGGTCGATATCGCCAGAGATGATGGCCTTCACCAGGTAACCGGCAAAGATGTCCATGGGGAACACACGGTCATACTCACCGCTCATGATCATGTGGCGCTCGCCTCCCTTTACGCGCGCGTCCATTATATATTCCCTCTTCTTGCCCAGGAGCCAGCTGAAGTAACTGCGGTGTGTGCTGAAGGTATTGAAGCGTGGACTAATCCAGCCCAGGAACTCATCGGCATGGTCACCCTCGGGAATCACGTTCACCTCTGTGGCGTGAGCAGCCAGGAATGAGTCGGCTGTGGTCTTCACACCAGTCATCACGTTGCCGTTGATGATACGCACATCCTCGGTGTTGATCTTTCCGTCGAGCAGAGAAGTGAGCTTCTGGCCCACCTTCATCTGATAGTAGGCGGGAGCCTTCACCTCGCTACCGGCCAGAGCAACGGTGCGGGTCAGATCGACCTTGCCGGTGAGCATCAGCCGGCCAACGAAGATCACTTCCTCGGCACCCATTGTCCACACCACTTCTCCCTTGTTGATGGGATCTACGTGGTTGATTTGCACACCTACGTTGCCGGCAGGAGCGGGACCGTCAAACACAGTCACCTCACAGTCCTTGGCCTGCAGGAGAGCCTCTGCCTTCTGCTTGACACTCACACCCAGGTGCACAGAAGCCAACTTGGAGAGGGCGGTCAGACCTGCCTGGAACTCCTTCTCCTGACCCTTCAGGATGTACTCAAAGTCCTGGCTGAGCGGCATGCTGTTGAAGGCGCTCACGAAGATACCCTTGGGAGCATCCTCGGGTGAAGCCACCACATCATAGGGACGCTGGCGGAAGAATGCGAACAGGCCGCTCTCGAGGAGCAGGCTCTTCACATCGCCCTTGGTGTCAAACTGGCGTGCCTCCTGCTTCCCGTCGGCCTGCACATAGATGGCAAGCAACTTTCTGCGGTCGCCACGCTCCACTTGAGAAACCGTTCCACTGACCGGACTCACGAATTTTACCTCGGGATGGAGCTTGTCTGTAAAGAGGGCATCACCGGCTTTCACGGCATCACCTTCCTTCACCACCACACGGGGTTTCAGGCCTGGAAAATCATCGGGACAGAGCGCGAACTCGCTGCACTGCTGCGCAGCTGAAGTCTGCAACGCTGCCTTTCCCTTCAGATTAACGTCAAGGCCCTTGCTTAATTTGATTACCTTTGTCATATTAGAGAACAAAATAACGTTATCTTAAAAGTGCTGCAAAATTACTTAAAAAAAGCGATTTGCCCTTGCAAACCGAAATTTATTTGTACTTTTGACCCGCTTAAACGGATGCAGGTGCGCATTGTCGGGTACATACCGGCGCGCATCGGGCGTCACAGAAACAAAATTCAAGGCTCATCAAAGCACTCAAATACCTGCTTCGCCTCGGCGTGCTCATCATGCTCGGAGGCTATCTGCTGTTGCTGGGAATCACGGCCATTCCGTCGGTCCAGCGATGGCTGGCGGGCTTCGCAGCCGACATGCTTGCGGAGCGCGTGGGAACTCGTGTGGATGTGCGAAGGGTCAGAGTGGGTCTGCCTGGCCGCCTCATCGTGGATGGTCTGCAGGTGTATGACCGCCGTGACAGCCTGATGCTGCATGTGCCGCGTGCGGCTGCCAAGCTGGATATCACCCCGCTCTTTGACCACAGGGTGTGTATCAGCAATGCACAGCTGTTCGGCGCTCGGGCAACACTTTACCACGCTGTACCCGACAGCGCACCCAACTGGCAGTTTCTCATCGATGCTTTCAGCAATCCCAACGACACTTCCTCCTCGCCCATCAATCTGCGCATCGGTTCGCTATTGGTGCGCCGTTGCCAGGTGAAGTATGACCGTCTCTACGAGCCACGCACGCCGAAGCATATCGACCCCAATCACCTGTCCATCAGTGACCTGAGCGTTACCGCACGCTTGGGATGCCTCACGCCCGACTCGGTGAGCCTCAATCTGAGCAAACTGGCATTCAGCGAGCAGAGCGGACTCAAGCTGGAGAAATTGCAGTTGAAACTGAATGCCAACCGCGACTCATTGCGGCTCAAGGAACTGGAGCTACAACTGTCCCACACCTCGCTCAGCATTCCGCTGCTCACCGCATATTATAAAGGACCGCCTGCCAAGCACGCGCCCATTGCCGACTGGCTCAATGGCATGAGGCTCGGCACACAGATAGAACTGAAGGCTGCTCCTGCCGACCTGGCTCCCTTTGCCCCACAACTGGCCCAGTTTGACAAGCCGCTCATGCTCTCCACACAGGTTCACCTCGAGGAACAAGGACGCATGAGCATGACCGACATGCGTTTCTCCGCGCCCGAAGATGCACTCACGCTGCGGGCTGATGTGCTGGGCGAGAACATCTTTGGCGAAGCATCCTGCACAGCCTACCTGCGTGAGTTGAGCAACACACGCGACCTGTGGACCCAACTGCCTGTGCTTGTACCCACCATGAAAGCCTCGTTGGCCGAGCGCCTGCAACCACTGGGCAGCACCCGCTCAAGCGGTTCGCTCCACTACAGCAAGAAGTTGGTACGTGCCGACCTGGCCTGTAACACCGAGGCGGGCGAAGTGCATCTCAAGGGTACTCTGACTGACAAGAACCACTTCCAGGCCAACCTCGCGCTCGACGACGCCCACCTGGAGGCTTTCCTTAATAATAATGCTCCCGCCCAGCCACTTGCCCTCACCGCATCGGCTACACTCGAGGGACAGATTCGCGGAGCGGAGGGACGACCCGAGGTGCAGGCTTCGGGCAGGATGCAGTCGTTCACCTTCCGCCAGCACACCTATCACGACATCCCCTTCAGCGGCTCTGTGCACGGCCACGAATACCAGTTGGCCCTGCAGGTGAGCGAGGAGGAAGGCGGTCTCTCGCTGGATGCACAGGCCAGTCTGCCGCCCACAGGCACCAAGCGCATCACGCTCAACGGCCAGCTGGAACGGTTCAATCCCTCGGCACTCCGTCTTACCAAGGCCCTCTCAGGCGAAAGCATTTCAGGACAGATAGAGGCCCAGGTGGCATTGCCCGCCAACGGACAGCCCGAGGGAGAGGTACATCTGGGAGGCCTCAGCCTGTCGTCATTCGACAAGGGGCTGCTTCGCATAGGCGACATAGACCTCTCCTGCCGTACCGACTCAGGGCTCCAGCGCGTGAGCCTGCAGAGCGAAATGGCCACACTGGAGGCTTCGGGCATGTTCAGATGGAAGTCCATCCCGTCTGCCGTGCTGTTGCTGGCCCACCGCCATCTGCCCAGCCTGATAGCAGCACCCCGCAACAGCACCCATGCCGAGGATGTGGATATCAAATTCAATATGCGTGTGCGCGACACAGCAGTAGTGGCCCGACTCACAGGCACCACCTTCAGCCTGCCCGAGGAGGCTGTCGTCAATGGCTACATCCACAGCGGAGTGAGCCTGATGGAGCTGGACGGGCAGATTCCCATCCTGCACTTCGGCAACGAGCAGCTGCTCAACGGCAGTCTGCGACTGGAATGCACCGACCGCAACATGCAGGCAAGCCTGCGCACACAGCGCATGATGAAGGGCAAGCCGGTGGCGGTGGATGTGGCAGCCTATACCGAGAGCGACCGCCTGGTGGGGCAGGTGATGTGGGACAACATGCAGCATCCCCTGCAGAAGGGAGCGGTGAGCCTGGCCACACAGTTCCTCAAGGATCCCGAGGGGAAAACCAGTGTGGAGGCCCGTCTCAACCCCTCCGAAATAGTCATCAGCGACACCGTATGGCACATCCATCCGGGCACCATACACTGGCATCACGGGATGGCCGACGTGAAGGACGTGAGTCTGTCCTACAACGACCGCTACTTCGCACTCAATGGCAAGGTATCGCGCGAGGAGAGCGACACACTCACGGTAGATGTGAAGGACTTTGACCTCTCCTACCTATTCAATATGGTCAACTTCCACGCCGTGGATTTCGACGGTCTGGCTACGGGCCGTGTGTATGGGCGCAGCCTGATGAGCCAGCCCCAGGCCGACGCTTTCCTGCAGGTGCATGACTTCACCTTCAACGATGCCGGCATGGGCGACATGGATGTGCACGTCAATTGGGGAGCCCGGCCAAAGACCATCCAGCTGGATGCCTACATGCAGGACCAGCCGTCGCAGCAGCAGACGACCGTACAGGGAAGCATCACCCTGGGGCATGGACCTGGCTCGGGACTGGACCTGAACATCGGCACACAGCGCATGGACCTGCACTTCCTGCACCGCTACGCCTCGGCCATCTTCAGCAAGATGGAGGGTCGCATCACCGGCTCATGCCACATATATGGTCCCTTCAAGGCCATCAACCTGGAGGGAAAGGCGGTTGCCGAAGAGGCTTCGGTGCGCGTCACCTCGCTGGGAGTAGATTATCATCTGGCAGGCGACAGCGTCATACTCATCCCCGACACCATCCGCTTCCCCGGAGCCACTATCTATGACAACCTGGGCAGCAAGGGCGCTACCGAGCATGCAGCACGCGTCAAGGGCGAACTCACCCATCATCACCTCAAGCACATGGCCTATGACATCCAGATAGAGGCCGACAACATCCTGGGATACAACTTCCCGAAGATGGAGGACCTCAACTTCTGCGGCACGGTATATGCCTCGGGCACAGCCCATATCTACGGGCAGCCAGGACAGGTGAACATCGATGTGAAGGGCACTCCACAGAGCGGAACCACCCTGGTGTATGACGCCTCGTCGCCCGTCACAGTGACCGACGCCAACTTCATCACCTACGTGTCGCACCGAGACAGCCTCGCCCACCAGCAGCAGGAAGAGGCCGAGGTGGAGGAAGCCACCGAGAGTGACATGCACCTCAACTTCGATCTGGACGTCACGCCAGAGGCCACCATGCAGGTGCTCATGGATGCCAAGTCGGGCGACTACATCAATCTGTATGGCAACGGACGCATCCTGGCCAACTATTATAACAAGGGAAAATTCCAGATGTACGGCACTTATCGTGTAGATCACGGGCAATACAAACTGTCATTGCAAGATGTCATACGCAAGGACTTTGCCTTCCGCCCCGGCGGCACCATCACCTTCGGAGGCGATCCGGGAAAGGCTGCCCTGCAGCTCACAGCCGTATATACGGTACCCAATGTGTCGCTGGAGGACCTCTCGTCGAGCAGTCTGGGACTGTCCAACACGCGCGTAGATTGTGTGATGAACATAGGCGGCGAGGCATTTTCACCCTCCATCTCCTTCGACTTCGACCTGCCCAATGCCAACGAGGACGAGAAGCGGATGGTGCGTTCAATGCTCAGCACCGACGAGGAGAGGAACATGCAGGTGATATATCTGCTGGGCATCGGACGTTTCTATAACCAGAACGCACAGATGCAGAATGCCGCCAGCCAGAGCGGAACAGCCATGAACTCGCTCATAAGCAGCACGCTGAGCAGCCAGTTCAACCAGTTTATGAGCAATGCCGTGGGCTCGCACAACTGGTCGTTCGGTGCCAATCTGCGCACAGGCGAAACGGGTTGGGACCAACTGGACATCGAGGGAATACTGAGCGGGCGGCTGCTCAACAACCGTCTGCTACTCAATGGCAACTTCGGTTACAGAGAGAGCTATTACAGCACGAACAACTTCATAGGCGACTTCGATGTGCAGTATCTGCTCACGCCCAACGGCAACCTCTCGCTCAAGGCGTACAATCAGACCAACGACCGATACTTCATACAGTCGTCACTCACCACACAGGGCATCGGCCTGCAGTTCAAGAAGGACTTCAACAGCTGGCGCGAATTCTTCCGTCTCACCAAGAAGCAGCAGCCGTCAAAGAGCACCAAGAAGC
>ENA-OZGC01000697-OZGC01000697.1-human-gut-metagenome-genome-assembly--contig:-NODE-697-length-23517-cov-6.472722_pt1 | contig 23517 bp, 14 predicted proteins | sample MGYA00245109_ERZ653643 | MGnify/ENA primary metagenome ERZ653643 (study PRJEB26926, sample SAMN06165107) | human gut metagenome | biome: ENVO:00009003; feature: ENVO:2100002; material: ENVO:00002003... | reverse complement strand
TACAGCTAATCAATTAAATACAGGGTATTTCAGGTCTCTTTTTGACACTTAAGCCAGGAATGGATTATGAAGAAGATAAGCACACTCTGGATAGCGCTCTGCGCTGTGGTGGCCACCACCGTGCTCTCGTCCTGCGACGACGATATGTCACGCGCCATGACCCTCTCGGGTGAATGGAGGGGGGACTTCGGCATGTTCTACGAATATGAGTACTATGGCCGCATCTACACATTCAACTCCTATGACACACGCCTGGTGTTCTATCCCGACTATGACTATGCCACACACGGATACGGCAAGCAGGTGGATTACTATGACCGGGGGCCTTATGTGTATCAGTATTACTACTTCAACTGGTATATCGACCGCGGTGACCTGGTGCTGGACTATCCCTATGACCCCAACCTCAATACGGTGATCCACGACTATCACATGTCCAGCAGCACCTTCTATGGCTACTTCGGCAACTCAAACAACAAGTTCTATCTGCGCAAGACAGCCGACTACTACGACTGGGGAGGCTTCACCGGCAATTACTACTACGGGCCGCGCGACAACTGGTATTGGGGTTACCGCAACTACGTGAAGCGCCAGCCTGCTCCTGCCGACTCGCTCAGCCCCATCGCGCCACTGCCCTCCGACAGTACCGCCGCCCCGCAGGGACGCATCGTGCGCCGCGGCAACCGGTTCGGCGGGATGCAGTAGGCGGTTACAGCCAAAGCATGACACAACGAGGGGACGTGCCCATGACAGGCGCGTCCCCTCGCTATGTATCGGGGCGGGCAATGCTCAGAGTTTGTTCTGCTTGAGCTTCTCCACGAACTCATCGATGCGCTGCAGCTGCGCGGGGATGTCTATCTGCTGCGGACAGTGCGGCACACAGGCGCGGCACTGTATGCAATGGTCGGCCTGGCGCAGGCGCGGCACACTGCGGTCGTAGCCCACCAGGAAGGCCCGCCGTGCCTCCTGATAGTTCTTGGCCTGCTGGCTCTCGGGCACCTGCCCGCGGTTGACACAGCGGTTGTAGTGCGTCAGGATGGCCGGGATATCCAGTCCGTAGGGGCAAGGCATGCAGTACTTGCAGTCGTTGCAGTCTATCGTGGGGTAACTCTTGATGAGACTCGCCGTCTCTCCCTCGAGCCATTCCTGCTCCTCGGAGGTGAGTGGCTCCAGGGGCGAATAGGAGCGTATGTTGTCCTGCAGGTGCTCCATATATGTCATGCCGCTCAGTACGGTGAGCACGTCAGGCTTGCTGGCGATGTAGCGGAATGCCCAGCTGGCCACGCTGTTCTCCGGTTTGCGCTGCTTGAGATGCGCCACCACGTGGTCGGGCACCTTACTCAGGCGTCCCCCGAGGAGCGGTTCCATGATGACAGCCGGTATGCTGCGCTTCACCAGCTGGCCGTACAGGTACTCTCCGCTACGCGAGCGGTCGGCATCATTATGCCAGTCGCAGTAGTTGGCCTGTATCTGTACGAAGTCCCAGTGATACTGCTCGTGGTGCTCGAGCAGCCAGTCGAAGACAGCCACGTCACCGTGGAACGAGAAGCCCAGATTCCTGATGCGTCCTGCCTCGCGCTGCTCCATGAGCCACTGCAGCAGGCCGTTGTCGAGGTAGCGCTCGTGCAGTGTCTTCATGCCTCCACCGCCCACGGCATGCAGCAGGAGGTAATCTACATAATCGGTCTGCAGGTATCTGAGGCTGTTCTCAAACATCTTCTTTCCCTCCTCCAGCGGGTATTGCTGGGGGCTGAAGTTGCTTAGCTTGGTGGCTATGAAGTACTTGTCACGGGTATATCCACTGGCCTTCAGCGCCTCTCCCAGCGAGGCTTCACTGCGTCCCTGGCAGTATGCGGGCGAGGTGTCGAAGTAGTTCACGCCATGGTCGAGTGCATAGCGGCACAGGCGGTTTATCTCTTCCTGGTCCAACTCTTCGCGGCTCACCTTCTCGTCCTTGCCCCTGCCATCGCCCTTGATGGTGGGCAGACGCATCCATCCATAGCCCAGGATGCTCACCCGCTCGCCAGTCTTGGGATTGGTGCGGTAGGTCATCTTATCCACCGGCACGGGGTCGGTGTGGTGTCCTGCGGGGTCAAGGTCGTCATGGCGGCTGCCTGTACCCATGCCGCATCCCGCCAGCACGGTGCCGGCCGCTGCGGCTCCCGTGGTCTTGAGAAAGCCTCTTCTGTCTATCTTACTGCTCATGATGATATGTCTTAATGGTGAATGAAAGGTCAGATTTCGCGGTGCACCTCATGTCCCTCCACGTGTATGGCGCTGAGGGGGCGGCTTGGGCAGAGGTTCTCACAGGCCCCGCAGCCTATGCACATCTCCTCGTTGACCACGGGGATGAGCAGTGCCTGCTCACGCGGAATGGGCTGGTTGTCGGCATCGAGCCAGCGCCGGCCGTCGAAGTGGACCCCTTGCACGAGCGGCACCATCTGTATGGCCTGTGCCGGACACTTGCGTGCACACAGTCCGCAAGTCTTGCCGTCGCGCACAGGGATGCAGAGGTCGCGTGTCCACACTGCGTGTCCCACCTGTATGGCAGTGCGCTCCTCCACGGTCACGGGCTGTATGGCACCGGTGGGGCAAACCTGGCTGCAGCGGTTGCACTCCGGCCTGCAGTAGCCACGTTCATAGCTCACCTCGGGCTGCATCAGGCGGTCGGCCTTGCTGCTGGGGCGCAGCACGTCATTGGGACAAGCGTCGATGCACAGCTGGCATGTGATGCAGTGCTGGCGCATGTTGCGTGCCGAGAGCGAACCAGGAGGCGTAATCAGCGTCTGCCGCTTGGGCTTTTGCTTCTGCTCTATCAGTGCCAGACCGCCGTCGGTGGTCTTGTCCTCGGCATGGAGCAGGGCTGTGGATGCCAGCACGGCCACCGATGTGAGCACAGCCCTGCGCCCGTTGTCCACACCGCCCTGTGCATCGGCCTTGTCCTTGACAGGCGCCGAGGGGGCGGGTGCTGATTCCTTGGCAACACAGCCGACAGGCTTGAGTGTGCCTATCCTGATGGCTCCACGGGTGCAGGCATCCTCGCAGTCGCCGCACATCACGCAGCGGCTCATGTCCACCGAGTGGCTCTTGCTGTCGATGCAGGCGCTCTTGCAACTGCGGGCACACAGGCCGCAACCGTTGCAGCGGCTGGTATCAATCACTGGGCGATACAGCGGGCGTCGGGCTATCAGGCCGAGCAGCGTACCCACGGGACACACCGTGTTGCACCAGGTACGGCCGCCCCTCCATGCCAGCAACCCTATGACCACCAGCATGACTAGCGATACCACCAGCGCCGGAAGGCTCTTCACCCACACATCCACGCTGTAGAAGGCATAGCTGTCATAGTGCTCGGCCAGGCCGGCCAGGGCATTGTTGCCCATCTTGTAGAGCGGTGCCACCAGACTTCCCACTATCCTGCCATAGGTGCCATAGGGCATCAGCAGCGACGCCGCCCAGCCGAGGTTGAGCATCAGCATCAGGCCGGCAAATGCCAGGCATGCGTAGCGCAGGATGTTCCGCGCCTCGCTGTATCTGTACTTGAAGCGCTTCCGGCGGAGCCGTGCGATGGCATCCTGCATCACACCCAGGGGGCAGATGACCGAACAATAGATGCGCCCCAGCAGCAGGGTGAGCGCTACGATGAAGAGCAGCGCCCCCACATTGAGGGCCAGCACAGCGGGCATGAACTGTATGCGGGCCATCCATCCCAGATAGGTGTGAGCCGCCCCTGTGAAGTCGAGCAGCAGCCAGGTGATAAGCACCCAGAACACCACGGCAAGCGTTGTACGGATTTTGCGAAACATGATGATAGCGTTTGGATAAATGTTACATGGGGGCGTGTCATGCCGCGCAGCAGTCATGGATATTGGTGACGATGCGCTGCCACGAACGCGCTATCCCTATGCAAAAATACTTGTTTCCCATTAGATTACAATGGGTAAGGCGCCGATTATTTGCGCAGAGAGGGGCAAATTCGGCAAAAGAGGGCATTCGGGCGGGAAAAACGGTAAGGTGCAGAGTCGCCTGCGGGATGCTTCTTGCCAAGGGGGCAGTATTCCGGGGCAAATGGCGCAGTGCGGTGCATCCGTCATCGCAGCGCGCTGCATCGGCTGTCGCAGCGCACTGCATCGGCACATGCAGCGCGCTGCGTTTTCTGCATGTCCCCTTTGCCACTTCCCACGCATCCGCTTCCCTAAATCTTCACACGCAGCTGGAAGGCCAGGTCATTGCGCCAGGGACTGTAGATGGTCTGCAGTCCCGAGCCCTGCGTACTGGCATCCAGCACACGGCGCATGCTGTAGCGGGCCTCCAGCCGCCAGTGTCCGTCGCGGCTCGTCCAGCGCCCCAAGAGGGTGCCGTGGAGCGTCTCGCCATAGAGGAAAGTCTGCCCCATCGCCCCCGAGAGCGTGGGCAGGTACTCGCTCATGCCGCTTCGGCTCCCGCCCGGACGGGCATAACCCACCACTGCCGAGAGGGCCAGCGAGGGCGTGGGAAGGTCGAGGCGGACTGCCTGGAGCAGGGAGAAGCCAGTACCACTGAGCGTATGCAGCAGGCTGGCTGTGCTCTGCAGCCGCCAGTGGGACGAGGGCAGGCAGATGTACTGAAGGCGCATGCGATGGCGCACGTTGCGCTTGTCATCCACCGTGTGACGCAGCACATAGCGGCCCGAGAGCGTGTTGCGCCTGTTGAAGGGGTGCACCAACTGGTACTGGAATTCCTGCCCCGTGCGGCTGGTCTTGCAGCCATAGGGAGGCCATGAATGGTGAAAGAAATCGACATAAGTAAGCATCTGCCAACTGTCCCAAGGCTCTGCCCGAAGGTGCACAAGCAGGCCGTTCTCGTTCTGCACACGGCTGCTGCGCGACACTGATGCGGCCTGCAGGGAGTGGTAGGCAGGGGCATAATAGCGCTGCACGGCACTGAGGGTGTAACGCGCTGTGGGCCGCCAGGTGAAGCGGTGCAGGGTGCCCAGCGCACAGGAGCCGCCCCGCCGCTCGTCACCGGCCTGCCCCACGGGCAATCCCTGCTCGGTGCTGACGGCAGTCTCGCCCGCCACCACGAAGCGATAGACAGACTTGCCATAGTGGAGACCCGCACTGCCGAAGCGCTTGCCGCGCGGATAATAGCGCCGGTAGGCTTCGTTGCCGGGAGCCAGCAGGCGCGTGAACTGCTGGCAGTAGCCCGTGGCGCCCAGGTGCCAACCGCCATGCCGCCAGGTGAGGTTGCCGCCATAGAGATAGCTGTCAACGTCATGCCGACGCTCGCGCTCGCTGCCGGTGCGGTGCAGTCCAGAGGTAAGGAGGGTGCGCACGTGCCCGTTGTCATCCAGGGTGGCATCGAGCCGGCGTGCCGAAGCAAAGGCGGTGAGTTCCACCTCGCGTCCCAATGCCAGGGTGGCAGCAGCGCCGCGCAGGAAGCGCACCTCATCGGTGCCTGTGCTGGCCCGGATGCCTGTCTGCACCCTGGCTGCCGGCGTGCTGCGGGCAAACCACGAGGTTCCGCCGGCCACCAGACCCTCGCCGAAGCCCATGCGGAAGTCGCCCACCACAGCCTTGCACAGCGGTCCCGTCTGCCGCACTTCGGCATAGGCACCCCAGGAATCCACCCAGCGCTCGCCTGCGTCCTTCTCTATATGGCCTCCCACACGCAAGTGACGGCCAGCCTTCAGTTGATAGATGGTGCGATGATAGAGCGCATCGCCGGCATAGCCATCGCTCACCTGGTAGCCACGACGGTAGTAGAGCGGCACATCGAGGCGCGTGGTGAGGGTATGGACTACGGGCTGCAGGGGCTTGGTGCGGCGCGCTGTGGCGGCTGTGGCTTCACCATAGGTGACAAAGAGAGACAGGAAGCGGCGGGTGCGGCTATCGAGCTGCGGCACCAAACGCAGTTCGCCCTGGGTCTGCAAGGGGCCGTGCAGATAGATGTAGGCATGTATCTCCTCGGCCTGCTGCTCGTCGATGAAGGGCAGGCGCAGAAGCTCCTCGCGGGTGGCGGCATTGATGTTCATGGGCTGGTCGTGCAGCATGCGCAACTCCTGCAACTGTGCATCCCACTCATGCAGGGTGCCGTCGGAGGAAGGGTCATAGCCCTCGTGCGAGTCATCGTCGCTGGTGAGCAGGCCATCGGTATATTCCTGCACAAAGTTGTCCCACGTGTAGGACTGGCCCACCGACGGCACTGCCATGCATGAGCACATCAGCATGAGCAGCCATCGGAGGGCGGCCACACACGTGGGACAACTGTGCTTCACCTGACGAAGACAGTTAGGTGACCTGCACTGAAGAGCTGGTCGTGACCCACAAACCAACCCTTGAGGGGCTGCTTGCCACAGCGTATCTGGGTGATGGTCTCGCCATCGCCCTGGCGCACTATCTCGGCTGTACGGCCATCGCCGGTGGTGAGCGTGACACGACGGAACAGGGGAACGCTCACCAGGTACTGCGCATCAGCGGGCGAGTAGGTGTAGAGGCCGATGGCATTGAGCACATACCAGCTCGACATCTCGCCCGCATCATCCATGCCCGCATAGGCCAGATGGTCGGCTCCCATATCGTAGTAGCGGTCCATGAGGACGTTCAGGATGTGCTGCGCCTTGGGCTGGCGGTCTATGAAGTAATAGGTGTAGGGGATGCTGTGACCGGGCTGGTTGCCTTGGCAATAATTGCCCAGGAAGCCCGTGAAGTTCCATGCTTCGTACTCCCTCCAGGGCTCCGTGAAGAGAGAGTCCAGCTTCTGCTCCACCGCCTGATGGCTTGGGTATAGTGCCACCATGCCCTTGGGGTCATGGGGTGCAAAGAACAGACTTTGCCAGGCATTGGCCTCGCGGTACTGGTAGGCATAGTATGGCATGTAGGGGTCAAAGTCCTTCACCCAGTTGCCATCTGCTGTCCTTCCACGCCAGAAGCCCGTTGAGGGGTCGAAGAGATGCTTGTAGTTGGCCGAGCGCAGCATGAGCAACCTGTAGTTGGACTTGTCCTTGAGTACCCTGGCCACCTGCGCAGTGGCATAGTCGTCATAGGCATACTCCACCGTCTTGGTCACGGCGGCCTTGTACTCGTCCTCGGTTGGCACGCCCGTGGTATCCTTCTCGGCTATCCATCCCTGCGCGATATACTCGTCGAGGTAGGGCCTTCCGCCACGTCCGGGCACCGTGGCATTTTGCAGAAGCAAGCGGTAAGCCCGCTCGAGGTCAAAGTTCTTCACGCCACGCAGCCACGCGCCGATGACAAAGGTGGAGGCGTGGTCGCCGTGGAAGAAAGTGGGCATGTAGCCGCCACGCTTCTCGCCCATGTCGGTGATGGACTTGATAATGTCGGCCGCCACATCGGGGCAGATGACAGCCAGGAGCTGCAACTTGTTGCGATAGGTGTCCCAAAAGGAGGGTTCGGTATAATAGCGGAAGTCGGCACGCACCACATCGCCGCGCACGTCTCGGTACTCTCCGTTGACGTCGCTGCGCAGCACCGGCCACAGGAAGGCGCGGTAGAGGGTGCTGTAGAGCAGCCCCTTCTGGCGCTCGGTACCGCCCTCGACCCTGATGTGCGACAGTATCCTCTGCCAGGTGGCATCGGCCTCCTCGCGCACCGACAGGAAGGTGCGGCCTGCCATCTCGGCCTCCAGATTGAGCCGTGCATTCTCGATGCTCACAAAGGAGAATCCGATGCGCAGTTCGAGGGGTGCCTCTCCGCGGTTGTCCTCAAAATCCACCACGGCCACACGATGCTTGTTGTCCTTCATCATGCTCACGCCCTTGACAGGCAGTGACGACGTGGCGTAGAAATAGATGCGGCCGTGTCCGTCCTGGAAGCCTTCGAAGGCATTGGGGGCCGACACGCTCTTGCGGATGTCCCAGTGGCGCGGATTGCCGTTGTTGCGAGTGATATCTACCAGCAGCCGCTTCTCGTCCTGGGGGCGGAAGGTGTAGCGATGGAAGGCACAGCGCAGCGTGGTGGTGAGCTCGGCCTGCACGTTATAGCGCTCCAGCCACACGCTGTAATAGCCGGGGTGAGCCTCCTCGCGCCGGTGGGAGAAGTGGGATGCGAAGTTGCGCGGATAGAAGATGCCTGTGACGGGCAGTATGGGAACGTGGAGCTGGTCCCAGTGTCCCTTGGCCGTATGAGCGAAGGAATATATCTCGCGGTCCTCGTATTGATAGCCCGCGCCACTGTGATACATGGTCACAGGAGTGGCCTGCACCATGGCGTTGGGCAGCGTGGCACCGGGATAGGTCTCGGCTCCCCAGGCCCGCTTGGCCTCGGTGTGGGTGTAACCCAGGTCGGAGGGTTCCCACAGGGTGGCTGTTCCCAGAAAGGGGTTGACGTAGCGGGTGAGGCTGGGATTGCAGGCGGGATTGGATGTCTGGCCGTGCAGGCTTGCACACAGAAGGGCAAGCAGGGGCATGATGAATGCTTTGCGCAACATAGATATGAAAGGTTAAAATGAATGGTTGTCGGCGGTGCGCTTGTGGGAGGTGCTCTCTGCCTCGTCGTCCCCACTGCGGTGCGATGGCTCATGCAGCGCGCTGCATAGGGCATCGCAGCGCGCTCCTGAGGCCGATGCAGCGTGCTGCACAAAAAGGGCCAGGCGGGCAAACTCCTCTCCGCTCATCACTTCGGAGAGCGGACGAGTGACGAACTCGCGCTCCATCATGAGGGGATGGGGCAGGGTGAGCTGCGGTGTGGAAAGCCGGAGACGGTCATAGACGAGCAAGTCGATGTCGATGATGCGGTCATGATAGTGCCCGTCCACACTCTTGAGGGTGCGCCCCATCTGCCGCTCTATCTGCTGGGTGCGCTCGAGGCACTGCAGTGGGGTGAGGACGGTGTGCACCATGCAGGCGGCATTGAGGAAGGCATTGTCGCTGCTGAAGCCCCATGGCTCGGTGCACATGAAGCTGCTGATACGGCAAACCTGCCCCACGCACCGGCCTATGAGGTCCAGTGCACGGAGCAGGTTCGACTGCTTGTCTCCCAGATTGGTGCCCAGTGCCAGATACAGCACATGGGGCTGGGGCGTATCGGTGCAGGGCATCATGCTCAGTCCTGCAGGATGAGCATGGCATCGCCGTAAGTGCCAAAGCGGTAGCGATGCTCGGGGTCATTCTCGTTGAACTTAAGCGCTTCCTTGTAGGCGGTCATCACCAGGTCGTAGCCTCCATAGGCGCACGACAGCATGAGCAGTGTGCTGTAGGGCATATAGAAGTTGGCCACCATGGCATCGGCCAGCGTGAACCGATAGGGCGGGAAGATGAACTTGTTGGTCCATCCGTCGAACTCCTTCAGCCTGCCATCGGCACTCACGGCTGTCTCGAGCACGCGCTGCACGGTGGTGCCAACGGCCACCACACGGTGTCCCTCCTCCTTGGCACGGTTGATGGTTTCGCACGCGGGGGCTGTGACATGCATCTCCTCGCTGTCCATCTTGTGCTTTGTGAGGTCCTCCACATCGATGTCGCGGAAGCAGCCCAGTCCACAATGCAGGGTAACGTAAGCGAACTCCACCCCCTTGATCTCCATCATCTTCATCAGCTGGGGCGAGAAGTGCAGACCCGTAGCAGGGGCTGTCACGGCTCCCTCATGCTTGGCGAAGATGCACTGGAAGTTCTCCAGGTCGTCCTCACGAGTGGGTCGCGTGATGATGTTCTTGGGCAACGGAGCCTCGCCGAGGGCGAACAGGGCACGCTTGAATTCGTCGTGCGGACCGTCGTAGAGGAAGCGTAGTGTGCGTCCGCGGCTGGTTGTATTGTCTATCACTTCGGCCACCATCGCCTCGTTCTCGCCGAAATAGAGCTTGTTGCCAATGCGTATCTTGCGGGCTGGATCGACCAAGACATCCCACAGGCGCATGTCTTCGTTGAGCTCCCTAAGCAGGAACACCTCTATCTTCGCCCCAGTCTTCTCCTTGTTGCCATAGAGTCGGGCGGGGAACACTTTGGTATCATTGAAGACGAAGACGTCCTTCTCATCTATATAGTTAAGTATATCGCGGAATGACTCGCGGTGCTCTATGACACCACTCTTGGCGTGGATGACCATCAGCCTGCACTCATCACGGAAGCGGGCAGGCTCCTGAGCGATGCGCTCCTCAGGCAACTTGAATTTGAATTGGGACAGTTTCATATTGTTTCTCCTCTTATGTCCTGCACGCGCGACCAGCATGGACGGTGTTCTCCCTGCGTATAGGCCGGCTTGTGTAGCGCGCAGCGATGATTAAATAATGTACGTTAATAGTCTCTCGCAGTGCCTTTACTGCTCCTGTATGATTTCCTGCGACTCGAGCCACTGGGGGAATTCGTCGATGCTCATGCAGTGCTCCACGCCCACATCACCCACTCTGGTGCGCCTGAGCGAGAGCAGATGGGCACCGCTGCCAAGCGCCTCGCCTATGTCGCGGGCCAAGGCGCGGATGTAGGTTCCCTTGCTACAGACGACTCTCACAGTCATCTGCATGGAGTCGGGGTCGAAGTCGAGCAGCTCCAGACAGTCTATCACCAGCACCTTGGGCTGCAGGTTGACCTCCTTGCCCTTGCGTGCCAGGTCGTAGGCCCTGTGCCCGTTGACCTTGCATGCCGAGAAGGATGGGGGTACCTGCTCAATGCGCCCTATGAAGCGCTGGAGCACCTCGAGCACACCCTCACGGGTGATATGCTCGGTGGGATAGGTGGCGTCCACCTCCTTCTCCAGGTCGAAGCTGGGGGTAGTGGCACCCAGTTGGAGCGTGGCCACATACTCCTTGGTGTGTGCCTGCAGCTCACTGATGAGCCTGGTGGCCCTGCCCACACAGATGGTCATGACGCCTGTGGCCAGGGGGTCGAGCGTGCCGGCATGACCCACCTTGAGCTTCTTGATGCCCGCCTTACGGCAGATGAGCCAGCGCACCTTGGCCACGAGATTGAAGCTCGTCCAGCCTAAAGGCTTGTCGAAATGCAGTATCTCTCCCTTGGTTATATTCATTGCTTAGCGGTTGTCTTGCAGCATGTCAGCCCAGTATCAGCACCAGCAGGCCCGCCAGGGCGCAATAGATGCCGAAATACACAAGCTTGCCCTTCTTCACGATGTTTATCATCCATTTGCATGCAACGCATCCCGAGACGAATGCTGCCACGAAGCCCACCACCAGGGGGAGCGTGTCGATGCCTGCAAAAGCTTCGTCTCCACGGAGCGCCTTCACGATGTCGAGCAGCGCCTCGCCCAGTATGGGAGGGATGACCATGAGGAAGGAGAACTGTGCCATGCTCTCCTTCTTGTTGCCCAAGAGCAGTCCTGTGGCTATGGTTGTGCCCGAGCGTGACAGGCCGGGGAGCACTGCCAGAGCCTGGCCGATGCCTATGATGAGGGCATGCAGGGGGCTGATGGTATCGCGCTGGCGGGGCTTGGCGAAATAGGAGAAGGTGAGCAGGCATGCCGTAACGAGCAGCATGATGCCCACGATAGTGAGGCCCGAGCCGAAGATGCGCTCTACGTCCTCCTTGAAGAAGACGCCCACGATGCCTACAGGTATCATGGAGATGATGATGTTGAGCGCATAGCGGGTCTCAGGATTGAGGCGGGCGCACAGGGGACATGTGCTCTCCTGGTCCTGGGTGGCCGCTGCCACACACGCCTTGCCGGTCATCTGCTGCCACAGGCCGCGCAATATCCATGCTATCTCGCGCCATAGGATGACCAGCGTGCTGAGCACCGTGGCCACATGCACCACGATGGTGAAGGCCAGATTCTCCTCTCCCTCGATGCCGAAAATGGCTGCTCCGATGGTCAGATGGCCGCTGCTGCTCACGGGCAGGTACTCTGTCAGTCCCTGCAGAAGTCCCAGTATGAGTGCTTGTATGCTATCCATTCTGCTCCTCCTTTACGTTCTCCTGCTTGTCGGCAGGCTTGTGCATGATGGCAAAGATGATGAAGACGAAGCCGAAGAGGCACACCACGGGTGCCACTCTGATGCGTCGCACGCTGAAGATATCGGGGTTGAACACACCCTCGCTGCTGCCTGAACCCGACATCAGAATGAAGCCCACGATGATGATGAGCATGCCGATGGCCAGCAGCAAATAGTTTTTCTTGTCAAAAGCAAAATTGTTCATTTCCTATTATAATATATAATGTATATGTGTTCTCAATATAGCGATGACTCGCGTGCCCTCAGGTAATGGGTCACCGAGAGGAATGTGCAGAGCACCGTGATGAGCAGTCCCACCACCAGCACGCTGCAGCCGGCAACGGCGAGGCTCTCTGGGGTGATGAACTGAGCTACCTCGGGGTCATGCGACACCGCCCAGTGGATGGCACCCAGGAGCACTGCGTCGGCCAGCAGGGCGGCCAGCACGCCCGTACCCACGGCACGCCACAGGAAGGGACGGCGTATGAAACTCCAGCGCGCACCCACCAGCCTCATGGTGCGTATGGTGAAGCGCTGGCTATAGACACTGAGTCGCACGGTGTTGCGAATGAGGCTCAGCGAGATGATGACCAGCAGCACGGCTATGACCAGGAGCACTGCGGTGACGCGGCGTATGTTCTCGTTGACGCTCTTCACCAGGTCGTCCTGATAGATGACATCGGCCACAGCCTCGGTGGCTTCGAGCTCCTTGCTTATCCACATGAGGCTTTCGCTGTTGGAGTATTCGGGCTTCATCCTCACCTCCAGCGAGATGGAGAAGGGGTTGGTATCGAGAAACTCGGCCGATGTGATGCCCATGCTCTGCACGTGCTCGCGCAGTGCCTCCTCGCGGCTTATGTATTGCAGTCCCGCCACGTAGCTCTTGGCCTGCAGCGCGTCGGCTATCCGGTGGGCGCGTGCATCGTCGGCCTCGTCGTCGAGCACCACGGTCACTGTAAGGTTCTCCCTCACCGAGTCGGCCAGCATGCGCGCTGCCATACCCAGCAGCACCATCATGCCCAGCAGCACGAGCACCATTCCTGTGCTGATGATACTGGTGAGGGTCTGCATCTTGAAGAAAGGTCTTCCTCCTGTCTTAGCCATCTCCCTTGTCCTCCTATCCTTGTTCTACCACCTCTCCGCGCAGTGTGGCGCTGCTGCTCTCCAGTATGTGCGCCCTGACGGTCTGCCCTATACGGCGGTCGCCACGCGGTATGATGACCACCTTGTTCTGGCCTGTGCGACCGAAGAGCTCGTCCTTGCTGCGCTTGCTGACGCCCTCGATGAGCACCTCCACCGTCTGTCCTATGCAGCGGCGGTTGCTCTCGGCCGACATCTCATTCTGCAGGGCGATGAGTTCGTTGAGCCTGCGCACCTTCACCTCCTCGGCTATATCGTCGGGCAGATGCTTGCTCGCGTAGGTTCCGGGGCGCTCGCTGTACTTGAACATGAAGGCGCTGTCGTACCGGCACTCGCGCATCAGGCTCAGGCTCTGCTGGTGGTCCTCCTCTGTCTCGCTGCTGTAACCGGCAAAGATGTCGGTAGTGATGGCGCAGTCGGGTATTATGCGGCGTATGGCAGCCACCCTCTCGAGGTACCACTCGCGGGTGTATTTGCGGTTCATCAACTTCAATATGCGGTTGCTGCCGCTCTGCACGGGCAGATGTATGTGGTGGCAGATATTGGGCTCGGCTGCTATCACGCGCAATGTCTCGTCGCTCATGTCCTTGGGATGGCTGGTGGTGAAGCGCACGCGCATCTCCGGCACAGCCCTTGCCACGGTCTCAAGCAGCTGGGGGAATCCGGTTTCATGTCCCTCGTCATCTACTGCGCGGTAACTGTTGACATTCTGTCCCAGCAGTGTCACCTCCTTGAACCCACGGTCGCGCAGGTCACGGCATTCGCGCAGAATGCTCTCCACATCACGGCTGCGCTCGCGTCCACGGGTATAGGGTACGATGCAGTAGTGGCAGAAGTTGTTGCATCCGCGCATGATGCTGACGAACCCCCCGATGTGTACTCCGCAGATGCGCTGCGGCACGATGTCGCTATAGGTCTCGGTGAGAGAGAGCTCCACGTTGATGGCCTTCTGCCCGCACTCCACCTGCGCCACCATATCGGGAAGCGACATATAGGCGTCGGGGCCCACCACCAGGTCGGCGTGATACTCCTCGATGAGCTTTTCCTTGACGCGCTCGGCCATGCATCCCAGCACTCCGATGATGATACGGCGTCCCTTCTTCTGCAGACTGTGAAGGAACTCCAGGCGGCTCAGAATCTTCTGCTCGGCATTGTCCCGCACCGAGCATGTATTTAGGAAAACGGCATCAGCCTGGTCCATATCCTGACACAGCTCGTAGCCAGCCATTCCCATGACGCTGGCCACCACCTCACTGTCCGCCACATTCATCTGGCAGCCATAGGTTTCGATCAAGAGTTTCTTCATTTGTACAATATACCCAATTTCGGTGCAAAGATAACCAAAAAACTCCACTCCAAGGCCTGCTCCGCAGTGCTAAAATCACAGGAGCGCACTCCTGTATTGTTAAAGAGTGTGAAATTCAGTAGAAAAAGTGTGCTTGGGGCTTTGTTACATACTGATAGTTTGTTAACTTTGTAGTGTTAGATTTCATTAGATTTTTTCATAGTTAAGGTTTAGTTATGTTGTACGGGGCTACTGTGAAGCAGCCCCGCATTTTGTTTCCATACACTTTACGGGGTAGTGCAGGGCTATTCTCGGCATTACGTAAAACAATGTTGTTCAGGCAGTAACAGCTTTTGATTTGACTGTAAAAGCAGACTTATGGGCGATGCAGCGGGCCAAGACGGAGAGGGCTGCACGTTGCTATTCCATCGAAAACGGAAACTTATGGGCGATGCAGCGAGCCAAAACGGAGAGGACTACTTGTTGCTCTCCTATCGGCAACGGAGAGCAATGGGCTGGAGAGCGGGTGGCTCATGGTGGGCAGGCTCCCTTCCTCTGTCTATGAAGCCGGCTTCCATCTATCCTCCCAATGCACTTCCCGCCTTACGGTTCTGTTATCTGATGGTAAAGGCAGTGCGGTGTGATGACTGATGCAGCGCGTTGCGATGGCCGATGCAATGCGCTGCGTTGGCCGTTGCAGCGTGCTGCGTTTTCTGCCCCATTCCTGTGCCTCGCGCGTGACGGGGTGGCCTTCGCTCCCTTGCATGCCATTCCAAGCAAAAGAGCTGTGCGATGGAAAACACCGCACAGCTCTTTCTGTTCTGACCGGGAATGCCGGATTCAAGGTTATGTAGCGGACCAGCGCTGGAGGGGCATCACAGCCTTTCACCTCGCGCAGTTCCTTACTCTCCAGAAAACAGATGCCCCCCCAGACTGCCCTATCCTACTTGGCCATCACCAGGCGGCTGGCTCCGTTGGCATCGCGACGGATGTTCACACCCTTCTGGAGAGCGCCCAGACGCATGCCGCTGAGCGAATAGATTTGTTCGCCAGCAGGCTCTGCCGAAGCTGTCACACCCGTGACCGGGGTGGCATAATCGTGTCGGGCCTGGCGCAGAGCCTGGGTGGCCTCCCTGAGTGCCGTCACATCGGACGAGGTCACATTGCCCTCATCCACAAGCGCCTGCGTATGGCCGGCCAGGTCGTAGAGTGCATCCACAGCCTGGGCGATAGTCTTGCTCTTGGCATACTCGCAGGTGGAGTACGGACTGTTCTCGTATAGCTGAAGCTCGGAGAGCGAGTAGCGGGGAGCACCATTGCTGAGTTGCATGCCATTGGTACGCATCACCTGGAAGCGTATATGCTGATAGGGACGGCGCATCTGCACATTGGCAGAATAGGTCTTGTTGACCACACCCGAGAATTCATACAGCTCCGTGATATAATCCCATTTCTCGGCATCCTGACTGGCATACACGATGACATCCTCCCAGCGGTCGCTCTGTCCAGCATCTCCATCCATGCTCTTATTGTACTGTACATAGAAGGCAGAGATGGGATTGCGAAGTGCCACCTGGAGATAGTGTGGCTGGTTGGGAGGCAGAGAACTGCTGTAAAGACTGCGCACATAGGTGCCGGTATTGCGGTCGTAGACACTGCTCAGAGAGGAGGTGCTCTCCAGACCATCGGTGGACAGCTGGGTGGCTGATGTAAGCAGCTTGGCGGCTGATTTCTTCCACAGGAACGTACTGTCGGCAGCGCTCCGGGCATCTGCTATAGCTGCACGGGCATTGTCGGCCGTAGAGGTGGTCCAGCTGACATCGGCAAAGACGGGATTGTGGTCGGACATGATGAAGCCATCAGGGGTGTTGCGGTTTCCCATTTCGGCATAGGAGCAGGATACGGTACCGTATGCAAAGATAAAGTCTATCTCGTTGTCTGCATTGGTAGAAAACCCATTCACAGCATTTATCACCTTCTTGCGAGCCACACTCCACATGTCCCTTGTCTTGAGTTTGTATGTGGTCAGATAAGGGTACACGTTGGAACTTCGGGTCATATTGAAATCTGCCGTGAGGAACTGAATCAGGTTTGTGCCATAGAGTTCAGCCAGTTCGGCCATCTTTTCCTTTACCACCTTGGCCTGTTCGATACGCACAGCCTCCTGTCCATGGTCGAGATGGGTGTTGGTGTAGATGAAACGTGCTCCTGTAACCTTGTCGGTAAAGAGCGCCCATGTGGCCACACGATAGCATATGGCATTGGGGGTCTTGGACGGAACATCAGGCGTTTCTGTGGGCCAGTAGTTCCCGCTCTTCTCCAGCAGGAAGCGGCTGGTCTTGTACAGGATGGGGGTATACTCACCCTTCTCGGCACCATCATCTCTGGCACATCCCACCATGGCATAACCGGGTATTCCGGCCAGGATACTAATCAATTGGGGTTTCACTCCCTCCTGAATGCCTATCAGGTCGGGAGAGATGCTATCCAGATAATTGTGTATAGCCAGAACACGATTGTCCCAGGTGTTTTGGCCATTACCCTCGCTTGGCTGGATATTTCCGTATGGAATGTTGTAAGTCATGATACGCAACTTCTCAGTGGCAGCCATAGCCTGCAGGGATGCAGCGAGCACACAGGTCAGGACCACAGAGAGTATTACGAAATTCTTCTTCATAAGCACTTTGCTATTTATATATATATATAATGTATAAAGAGAGAGAGAAGCTTGCTGGAAAAGTAAGAATTGGGAACCTCGGGCTCCAAACCCGAAGCTCCCAATCATAGTCTATCTCAGCAGGTCAGCTCACTTGACCATTGCCTTACGGCTGGCAGATGTGCCTCGGAGGATATACATTCCCTGGGGCAGACCCTGCAGAGCGTTAGTGGTAGGAACAGATGCACGTACCTGACGGCCCTGCATGTCATAAACACTTACCACAGAACCCACCTTGGCAGTCACTGTCTCTATGGCTTCTCCATTCAGGTTGGAGAAAGTGCCGTCGGCATTCTTGATGACCACACCATGTGAAGCATCGAAGACAGGATGCAGGTCGGCACTCAGATTCTGGAACCATACAGGTGCCTCGGTACTCTCTCCGTTGAGTGCCCAGGTAATCTTACCGCTGGCAAAATCCTCGGCAGTTACTCTGAGAGCCTGTGAAGCATCACCATCTGTGCTGTAACAGTTGATAAGGGTCAGATTGCCTCCGAAGCGGCAGAAGAGATTGCTCTGGCTATCATAGCCCTCAATCTCTGCTGTTGACCAGCAATTGGTGAGAATGGCACCGGCACTGCCAAGCCATCCGCATATCTGAGCAGCGTTCTTGCCATTACCGGCCTTGATATGGCCTGTGCTGTAGCAGTCATTGAAGATGGCCAAGCTACCGTTATTGGCATTACCCAAGATACCGGCAGGTGCCTGATAAACGGCTTCTACCGAACCTTCGTTGCCGAGGCGGGTCAGTGTAACCTGTCCTGCATTGTTGCTTCGGCCAATCATACCGGCACGGTCATATCCGCGGATAGAACAAGTGGCATCCAGAACCAGATTCTTGATTTCGGCAGGAGCTGCGATGGTACCAAACATACCCACACCTACTGAACTCTCACGATTGATGACCAGGTTGCTGATGCGATGACCCTGACCGTCAAAGATGCCTCGGAAGGTTACCTTGTCGGCCTCAGTGGCACTGCTGTTATCTTTCTCCACATTATAGCCGATGGGGTGGAATATATCCATTCCTGTCATATCCAGATCGGCAGTCAGCTTGGCATTGGCGGTGCCGATGCCTCCATTGACAATGGCAGAGAAGACAACCAAATCCTTGGGAGTACCCAGCATGTAATATCCATCCTCGTAATTGGGGAAGGAGGGCTGCTGATAGATGCTGTTGGCAAGTGCCAGAGCCTCCTCGGCAGTCACAGAACCATTGGAGTAATGACCCCACATCTCATCGGAAGCGTTGTTCATCTGGGCAAGTTCCTGAGAGTTCTCATCGAAGATTCCCTGATTGGAGAACGAGCTGGCCATAAGGCTCAGGTTCTCGGCAGCCCTTGCCATAGCCACATAAGCGGTACGGCACTCATATATCTGCTGGAAGAGTTCCGACAGGCGGTTGATAACCTGCATCATGGCTTCGCCATCGGCAGCAGACTCACCGGCACTGATGGCCTTCTGCAGTTCCTCCTTGAGGGCACTGGAATAGTTGGGATACTGAATGAAATCAGCACCGTCACTGTACTCAAATGCCTCTATCGTACGAGCACGGTCCAGATAGTTCTGAAGTACCAGAGCCAGTTGCTCCTGACCCTCTGCTGCTGTGCCCAGGTATACCAGGTGGAAGTTACCGAATCCCATCCAGTCACGTTCCATACCAGTGCCCTGGTTTCTGACACCTATTTCCAGAGAATCGCCTTCCTCTATCTGAACAGCCACATAGTTGGGATAACGGTTTGCACTGAATGCGATGGCACAGCCTGTGGGACCCTGAGGAATATATACGTCACCATCCTCCACGAGTATCTTGTAGTCAGGTCCCACTCCCGAGATGTTGCAGTTCACCTGATCGACAGCATCCTCTACCTTGATGGCATCCTCTACCTCGGTCATGGCATAGTTGATATTCTTACCCAGCATCACCTGGCCTGCATAGAGCGTGCTGTAACCATCGGCACCGGGACGGAAGGTGGCATTGGACTTCAACATATACACACCTGCCTTGAGATTCTTCACCGTCTGTGTCATGGTGAAGTTGCAGTTCCAGAATTCACCTGCCGACATGGCACCCTCCACGGTCTTGAACACAGGATAGTTGGAATTGGTGGACTGTATGGTCCAGCCTTCGCGTCCAGCATCCAGATTGGCATTGACCATCAGGTCGGTGATATCTGTTCCAGGCTGATAGTCGGCAGCGATGGCAGCCGACAGCAGGTTCTTCACGAACTCAGTCTCTGCTGCTATGGCGGCATCATTGAGCTTACGAGTGCTCAAGATGTAACGATACGAACCATGGGGGAATACCTCATTGGGCTCCTGTGTGGTGTTGAGATAATCATCCAGGAGTGCAGCCTCCTCACATTCGAAGTCGTTGTTGAGGATGTACTCAATAGCATACTCGGCCTGTGCCATATATGCCTGATAGAGTGCTTCTGATACACTGATGGCCTTGCGAGTAGCTTCTGATTTGGCATATTCGCGAAGGAAATCGGTGAGAGTGGGCAGTTCCTGCCAGGACTCAAGTGCTGTGAGATATACCGTAATCAGGGAGTCGTGGGCCACCTTCTCTGTGTACGCATCCTTTTCTGAAGTGGTCTGATAGTCGCGGAAGCTCTCATAAGAGTTCTGGTCATAGACGCTCTTATAGGAATCTTCGCCAGTAGCATACACAAGTCCTGTGTTGACCCATGTGGGATTGCCTCCCTCGTGAAGTGCCTGATACCATTGTGCATTGAGGAACGAATTGCCATTGAGCTTCCAGGTAAGAGCACCGCTCTGCACTTCAGACTCATCATACTGTGTGAACTGTCCGCCCTGAATGCTGAAGCAGTTCTTCACGGTAGCTGTTCCGCGATATGCCTCCATGGTTCCCTGTATTCCTGATACTTCTGATGAAGTCCAGCAAGACTCTATGCTGGAAGATGTGGCACCCAACCATCCGGCCAGGGCTGCATTCTCTTTCAGACCAGAAACGGCACCTGTGGTGTAACAGTTACGTATGACGATGATACCCTTGGAACCATGGTTACCACCCAGCAGACCGCCGGCATTCACTCCGAGAGCTGCCACGGTACCTTCGTTGCCCACATTGATAATGGAGGTGGTACCTGTCTGATTCCAGTTGGAAGCACCGATAATACCTACGTAATTACCCGTAGATTTGATGGAGCAGGACGCATCGAAGATGACGTTACGCAGCACCATACCTGAATTGGATGCGGCGATGAAGCCAGCATCATCGTGCTCTACGTCGATAGCGAGGCCACTGATGGTGTGGTCCTGTCCGTCAAAGATTCCAGAGAATCCCTTTTGGTCCTTACCTAATTCCTCAAACTTGTCATTATATCCCGACATGTCTATGTCGTCCGTCAAGCGTCCGTTGATGGTGTTGTCCACGCTGTTGACCATGCGGCTGAACCATACCAGATCGGCAGCATCAGCCAGTTCGTAGAATCCGCCCACCAGTGTCTTGTAATCCTTATTGACGGCTCCGCAATTGATACAGATGCCATGTTCTTCATCATGAGGAGGTATCACAGACTGGTTCTCGTTGGAGTAACTCAGTTCACCTCCGGCACTGGAGCCGTCGCAGTTGAGCGTACCCACAGCATATACCACCTTGTGGTCATTCCAGGGAACGGGTGAGAAGTCCTCGTCAATATTCTGATACCAAATGGGAGCATTGCTGCTATTGCCATTCACGATGTATGTGAGTTCACCTGTGGACAGCATGTCGGCTGTCATGTTCACATAGTAGTTGGCCGAAAGCTGTCCCTTGTATTCCTCATTGGAGCAATAGCAATTGACCATCTGGGTGGTGGTGCCTCCACGGCAGAAGTTGTAAGCCGTATGCTGCGAAATCTCGCTTATGGACCAGCAGTTGGTAATCTTGGAGCCTACGTTGCCTTGCCAAGCAGAAATACAAGCCACATCAGCCGAGGAGGTGATGAGTCCTGTGGTGAAGCAGTTGGTGATGTTGGTGATGTTGCCGGAATTGGCATTTCCAATGATACCTGCTGCAGCCGTACCACCGACACCTACGTTGGTCACTGGGCACATGACACCCACGTTGGCAATCTCTGTAATGTAACCTCCTCTGGTATGACCTACCAAACCTCCGACATAGCTGGCACCCTTCACGGAACAGCTGGCATCAATAAGCAGGTCATGCAAACTTCCCTTTTCTACTGTACCGAAGAGTCCTGCCACATTAGCACTTTCCACTATCATGTTGCTGATGGTGTGACGTCCGCCGTCCATGTTACCCGAGAAGGGATAGGTATCGTTACCTATGGGAGTCCAGTTCTCACCAGAGAGGTCGATATTGCTGGTCAGTCGGAAATTCATGCTGGTTCTGGCCCCTGAGTTGATTTGTTCGGCCACCCAACGCAGTGCCTGTGGAGTACTGATGAGCAGATATCCATCCTCATCTTCATCAGGTTGTCCACACACGGAACACAGTCCTGTGCTGGCATCTATCTGATGAGGAGTCTGCTGGAAGCCTTCGTCCACATTGGAGAATCCAAAACTATCGCCATCAGTACCGTCGCAGTTCTTGGTACCCACCACATACACCACATCAGTACCTGTAAGTGTGGGATAGGCATCTGTACCGATAGTCTGATGCCAAACGGGATTATCGCTGCTCTTGCCATTCACGATATAGCAGAGCTCACCGCTTGCCACCTGCTCTGGTGTCACGCGGGTGGTCTGAGTGCCATAGGTGGCAGCACAGTTGTTAAGGGCCACGCCAGAGCCCCTGCGTGCCAGGCTGGTTGCCTCAACCACGATGGTGGTTGACTCCGAAACAGCCCAGCATCCGTTCAGTGTGAACTGGTTGCTGCCGGTCCATCCCGAGATGTATGCACATGAAGTACCCGAGGGAATGGTACCAGTGAACCAGCAGTTGTTGATTTCTCCCAGACATCCATTGTTGCTGTTGCCTATGATACCGCCCACGCCAGCGTCAGTGGAGCCACCTGCTGATGAAGGCACAGCAGCCACACTGCCCTGGTTGCCCAGTCCGTTCAGGGTGATATAACCAGCTCCTTGAGAATGACCGATGAGTCCCACGTGAGTCCTTCCCAAGATAGAGCAGGTGTTGTCCAGTGTGAGATTCTCTATCACAGAAGTTGATCCGATGGTGCAGAACAGTCCAATACCAGAACCTTCGGGATAGTTCAGATTGAGGTTGCTCACCTTATGATGCTGACCATCGAAGTGAGCACGGTAAGGGAAGGCGGCACGTCCTATCATTGGATATTCGGGATAGGCACTCATGTCCAGGTCGGAAGTCAACTGCACATCCATAAAGGGATGTCCGCTGTTGACCATCTCTGCCAACCAGACCATCTGCTCGGGAGTGGAAATCTTGTACACCCCATCCTCGGGAGTCATGAAATGCTCGTTCAGGGCTCCACACTCGGTACAGCGGAAACCATCATAGGTGTGGGCAGGCATCTGAGCCTCACCCTGCACGTTGGTAAATCCTGTGGCACCCTCTCCGCTGCAGGTTTCAGCAGAGGCATACACCTTGTCGGTGCTCAGAGGAGAAGGAATGGCATCGGTACCCAGCTTCTGACCCATACCCAACAGGAAAGCAGCCTTACCAGATGCTATCTCTTCCTGGGTGAGCAGAGTGGTATTGTTGTCCACCGTCCCTTGGAAACCATCCAGAGCATAGCAGTTGACAACGGTTCCCTTGGATGAGGAATTGCGTGAGATGGCTGACGAACTCGTGTTCATCACAATATCCATATCACCGACGAACAAGCAATTCTGGATGGTGGTGGCATCTAAAGCCCATCCTACGATACCGCCACAATTGGTGGCTAAGCTTCCGCTGATGGTACCAGAGTACACACAGTTTGCCACCACGGTGGCAGTATTGCTTAAGGCCAGAATACCGCCGCATGTGGCATCACCACTGACACTCGTGGTCATGTTTACATCTGAAGAACAGTTGTACACGATACCGCCTATTGAGGTACCAACCACACCTCCCACGTGCTGGAAGTCTGTCTTGATGTTACCCGACACATGCAGGTTGCGCACAGTACCAGACAGGTAAGCCACCAGGGCTGTGTTCTTACCACTGGCCACCAGATTGATGGTCACCGTGTGCCCCTGTCCGTCCAAAGTTCCAAAGAAACGGTTCGTTTCCGTTCCTATCATCTCGGTCTGACCCGAGTAATCAATGTCAGCCGTAATCACAGCATTGGCCATACGTTCTCCACCATTGACCAAAGCCGCAAACTCAGCCAACTCCTGGGCTGTGCCTATCTGATAGACACCACCCACCTGGGTCAAAGCCCAAGCCGCGCTTCCACACATACTCATCAGTATGCATAAAAGCAAACGAGTAAACTTTCTGCTCATAAAATCGATTTTTAATAACTGTTTGTTAATTCTCTCGCCATGCATTTCACGAATGCTATCACAAAGATAGGACTTTTTATTCACTTATAAGCATTTATTTCATATTTCTACCCCC
>ENA-OZGC01000689-OZGC01000689.1-human-gut-metagenome-genome-assembly--contig:-NODE-689-length-23801-cov-12.091131_pt1 | contig 23801 bp, 24 predicted proteins | sample MGYA00245109_ERZ653643 | MGnify/ENA primary metagenome ERZ653643 (study PRJEB26926, sample SAMN06165107) | human gut metagenome | biome: ENVO:00009003; feature: ENVO:2100002; material: ENVO:00002003... | reverse complement strand
GGGGAACAAAATGTTATTTTGTTCCCCGCGCATTGAAATCCTAGCTTACCAACAGTTGTACATCTACAAATACAACTCTACGGTGTCTAACAGTTTGTCCCCTTGGTCATACACCTTCACCGTCATTTTCCTATCCACAATCTTCCCCTGTGCATAGTGGTACGCCGCCACATAGCGGGCGGTGGAAGCATCACTGGAGGCCCGCTTCTGCGGTTGCGCACCGCCGCCGCCCAGCGTCATATACACCACCCCGCGTTGGTTCGGCTCCCCGCGCCACATGGGGAAAGTGCGCTCATAATCGGCCGCGTTGCCTTGCAACACCAAATTTACTTTGTAGTCTTCAAACAATTTGGAAAGTTTGGCGAACGCCTCGTTATTGGCAGGGGTGGCCCCGGTGGAATAAAGCGGCGCATTGATTACCACAATCTTCCATTTGCCGTCCACATTGGTTGTTAAACTGGTTTTAAGCCACTTGATTTGCGCGGAATTTTCTTCCAAGCTGGGGGCCCAAACGGCGCCGTAAGTGGTGTTGGCATCCAAAAAGATAAACCGCGCATTGGCCGTATCAAACGAATAATATTTGGGTGTTCCCGTCCCCCAACTCATATTATGGAATTGGGAATAGTTCGCCCGCAAAAACGGCTTACTGCTTTTTTCCGCCCGGTTGGGGCCGTACTCGTTGGGGCCCAACGCCACCAAAAGCGGGTTGCGGGCCAAAACATCCTTAAACGGGGTGAAAAATTCGCGGTCGGCATCACTATCCAACCCGCTATGGGTCAGGTTGCCGGTATGGATTAAAAAATCCGCCGTGCGCGCTTTCATGCGGGCCGCCAACTGCCCACGCGCCTGCTCGGCCGGGTCCGGCACCGGCAAACCGTCCGGCCCGGCGGCGGGTTCGGCGGCGCCCGTGTTGCCAATGGCTAAAAATTGCACCTCTTTGCGCTCCGGGGAGAACAGCGTTTTGAAACTGCCCTCTACCGGGTTTTGCACACCGTCTTGGGCGGAGTTTTCCACATACAAGCGGTAGCAATACTCCTGGTTAGGCACTAACCCATATAAAACGGCTTTGTGGCGCGTACCGGCCGGAGTAATCGTCATCAGTTGATTACAGCGCGGGGCGGGGCCGTATTCCAACCACGCGGGGGTGGAGTCGCTAGTCTGCCAATGCAAAATCAACGTGGTTTGGGTGGGGTCTTCCAAATAAGGCCCGCGAATAATTTGCGCCGCACCGCCCGGCAAGGCGGCCGACACCAATAAAATAAAAGGTAAAAAAAGTTTCTTCATACCTTTTATTTTACTAAAATATGCTCCCCAATACCGCATACCCGCCGAATATCTTAAATAATCCGCGCCAGAAGGGCTTAAATTTTGGTAAATTAATAGTATGAGAAAATTATTTTTTACTATTTTTGCTTTAGGTTTGCTGGCTCCGGCTTTGCAGGCCGATACCGTGGATGCGAAAGCGTCCTATTTGTGGTCTAACCGCATTAATCAGGGGATTGCCTCTTTTACCGTTAAGCCGTCTATGCTTACGGAAATAGGTGTTGCCGGGCGTTATGTAAAAGACCGCAACGACTACGCCTACGGGCGGTTTAAGGACCCGATTTATTCCGTCTACCTGCCCATGCGGCTGGAACTGGAACTTTTAGACGTGGAATTAACCCCCTTTTATTATTTTGAAAACGATTCCGCCGAAAACGCCTCCTATCAAAAAGCCTCCGGCTATGGGGCCACTTTCGCCCTGACGGTGCTGATGGAAGACGACCAAGTAAACGATGTTTACACCCACGCCCGCGTAGGGGCGGCCTATGCCAAACAAGACGGCACGTTATTCAAAAATAATGCCGCCGGAGAAAACACCTCGTACGCGCAAGCGGCCTACTTTTTGCATTTAAGACAAAGCCTGTTCCAAGCGTACCGCTTTGACGTGATGGGGGCGGCGTTCCAATACCCGGACGGCATTAAAGATGTAAATGCGTTCCGCGGGGTAATGAACCAGCAGGATTTAGTATCCCTGCAAACGCTGGACGTGACGCGCGATTTGCGCAAGTATTCCGTGGGCGGGCGTTTTACGCGCACCTGGCAAGACAAACCCTCGGCCCTGTATTTCGGCTATTCCTTTACGGAAAATTACACCGCCGACCCGGACCACTCTTTCTTATTGGGCAACTCCTTTTTAATTGTTAAAAATGTATATGTGGATATGGCCTACAACCATTTGGAAACTTCCGGCCATAAAAACAAACGCGACGTATTTTACGTCAGCGCGAACTTTTCCTTTTAGGGCGGCATGTTATGAGTGAACAGGATAAAACTATCAAAGACCCCTCCGGCAAAATTTTGTCGCTGGTGTCGCACAAATTAAAAACGCCGCTTTCCATTATTAACGGCTACTCGGAAGCTATTTTATCCCAAGCCGGGAAAGAGAAATTTTCCCCCTTTGCGGCCAAAGCCTTGGAAGAAATCAACAAACAAGGGCTTAAAATGGCCGAATTGGTGGATAAACTGCTAACCTATAACAAAGTATCCCGCATGAGAGTAGAAGAGCTTAAAAGGGAGGCTGTCCCCTTAAAAGCACTGGCTAAAGAATGTGCCAGCGCGGCGATTGCCAAAGATGACGACTCCGTGGCCGTATCTTCGGCCGAGCCCACCGCCAAACGCGGCACTTATATAGAAATTGACTGCTCCGAAAGTTTAACCATTCAAGCCGATAGGGAAATTTTGAAAGCCATGCTGGAAGAAATGTTGGATAACGCCATTAAATTTAATAATAAAATGGAAAAAATTATTAAGGTACAGGGCGCCAACCACGGCGACAGTATTTCTATTTCCGTGCGGGATTACGGCGCCGGTATCCGCCCGCAGGACGTGCCGCATATTTTTGACCCGTTTTATCAGGTGGATGACTACTTTACCGGGCAAATCAACGGGTGGGGCTTGGGCCTTGCCATGATAAAACGCGGAGCCGAATTGCACGGAGGGACCGTCAATGTAGTGTCGGACCGCGGCCTGGGCTCTATTTTTACCATTACATTACCGATACAATGAACGCACTGGATTACTTACATTATGCCGCCGGAGCATTAGACACTTTCCGCACCCAACTGGTGGCAGATACGGCAAAAATTGCGGAATTTACCCGCCGTTTGGAACAAATATGCAGCCAACTGCATAAAAATACGGAAGTGCGGGACACCGCCTTTGCCACGGAATTTAACAGTTTCTGCCTGGATTTACGCACCCGGACCGACCAACACACCACCGTATGGGCCGCCGTCCGTGCCGAAGTGAGAAAATGGACCCGGGCGGATTACCAAACGGGTTTGGCACTGCCGGCTAAAGGGTTCAACAATAAGGCCAAAACTTTTTCCCGCGCGTGTGACGAATTTACCACCGCTTATTATTCTTTTTACCGTATTTACAAAGGCTATACCGCCCAAAAATTGAATGTTTTTTTGCTGAGCGCCTGCAACACGGATATTAACAACATAACGGATAAAATTTTATTTTTAGCGCGGGAAATAGCCAAAAACGCAGAACGCTTCCGGGGGTAGCTATGCTGAGTAAAGAAAAACCGTTTTACTACTATCAAAAAATGGGCACCATTTGCCTGACGATTATTGCCGCCGGCGTGGTGACGGCTATTTTGGTCTATACCAAAGCGGTGCTGATTCCGCTGGTAATTTCTATTTTTCTTTACACTATTTTAATGCAAATGACCCGCCTGCTGCACAATAAACTTTCCTTTCCCAAGTGGCTGGCGGTGGCGGTATCCATTATTGTTTTTTTGGCATTTTTTACGGCGATTGTGTTGTTTACCGTCAATTCCGTCGGCGGGTTTTTGAAAGGGGCGGAACTGTATAAAGAAAACCTGCTGGGCACCGCGGCGGATTTAATTTCCCGCGCACAAGCCCATGGGATAGACATAGACAAAACGTCCATACTTTCTTACTTAAAAGAACTGCCCGTATTTAACTGGCTGAAAAACTTTGGCGGTAAATTATTTTCTTTAATTTCAAACAGCACGCTGATTATGCTGTTTATCATTTTCTTTCTTTTGGGCGGCAAAAAAACACCCCCCATTACCAATGAAACCATTAAAGAAATGATGAACAATGTATCTATTTATTTATCCGTAAAAACGATTACTTCTTTGGCCACGGGCCTGGTTATTGCCATCATTTTACTGGCGTTCAAAGTAAAACTGGCCCTGCTGTTTGCGCTGTTTGCGTTTCTGCTTAATTTTATACCGAGTGTAGGCTCTATTATTGCGGTATTGCTCCCGGTGCCGGTGTTATTTTTGCAGTTTGGCCTGGGCGGGCATTTGTGTTTGATTGTAGGCTTGCTGACCGCTACGGAATTTATTATCGGCAATTTAATTGAGCCCCGCTTTTTGGGCGACGGTATGGACTTGCACCCGGCGGTGGTGATTGCCTCTTTAATTTTTTGGGGGCTTGTATGGGGCGTGCCGGGGGCGTTTTTATCCGTGCCGATTACGGCTTCCGTAAAAATCATTTTAAGCAAAATAAAACACACCCGCCCGGTGGCAGAATTACTGGCCGGGAGATTACCCCATTAAAATTTTTCCGCCAGCAAAGCACACAAAAAGCCCCGCCGGTTTGGCGGGGCTTTTTTATAAGCGTTTGATATATCTACACTGCTCAATGCGTGGTTTGACGGCATACATTGGTGGAGCTTTTATAAGCGTTTAGTGCATCTATACTACCCGGGCACATCAAAAACCCCCGCTTTTCAGCGGGGGTTTTTTATAAGTTCAAAGCATTACTGCATTTCTTCGCGCACTTTATTAAACAAATTGCTGGCCGTTGCGCGGGTTAAAAAACTTTCCCATTCTTGCGGGGACATTTCAAAATCGTCCATCACAATATAAGAAATTTCCCGCGATGCATCTTTCCCCAGCGGTTTGTTTTCTTTCAGGTATTCGCGTTCCAGCTCCACATAGCGGCTGGCCACGGCATAATCAATATCATCTTGGGAATAGGCCGTTTGCGGGGTCACTTCCGGCGCGGTTTCTTCCACCGGGATAGTAAGCGATGGCGGCGGCAAGACGGAGTCCGTCAAGTCCGCTTCCGGGGCGGCCTGCGCATCCGGCGCGGTTTGGGCCGCCGGGGCGGGTTTATCTCCGGCAGGCGGCAAAACTTCCCCGCGGGCGGGCGGCATGGAAGGATGAATCTGGGGTTGTTCACTCCGGGGGGTATTTACCACACGGCCCGCAAGCAGGTTGGAGCAAGCGCTCGGATTCACAATAAAATAAATACTTAAAATAATAAAAACCAATACGGCGGCTTTACCAAATATTTTTAACACGTTAGAGCCTCCTATGTAGATAGAATACAATATTTTGGGCACTTGGTTAAAATTTTTATCATGAGGCGGGCTCGGCGGGGGCGGCCGGAACGCGGTTTTCCCCTTGCAAAACGCGCACGCTTTGCACATATTGGGGATTACTGAAAATCTGTTCCACCGCGGCGGAAAACTCCGGTTTTTTCATATATTTTTGAACCACCTGCGCCACTTGCGGGTGGCTTTGCATTAACTCCTGCAACCGGGGGCCGCTTAAATCCGCCAGGTCTTTGGCCTGCCCTTGCGTGGCGGAAGAAAGCTCCCGGTTGAATTGTTGCATAACGGGGTCTTTGGCATAGTCGGCCAAAATAGAACGCACGGTTAAATCCGCCTGTTCGGCCTCTTGTTGGGGCGAGAGCGGGGCATCTTCCAAAAATACATCTTGGCTGTTTTCCGGCGCATAACGGATGGGCGGCGGGGTGAAATCCGCCTGCGGGGCCGCCATAGAAACAGGCACCTCTTGGAACGTGGGGGCCTCCAAGGCGGCCTGCCGCTCCCGGTACTGCGTAAAAGCACGGTAGCCGTGCAGTGCCCCCATAAGCACCGTCACGGCTACCATAATTCCAATTAAAAAATAACTGGTTTTAGACATTCTTTTTTATAGAACTTCCAACAATTCCACCGTAAAAACCAACGTGGAGTTAGGCGGAATAGGCCCCAACGGGCGGTTGCCGTAAGCGGTATCCGCCGGGCACACAATTTTGGCTTTGGCGCCGGGCTTCATGGCTTGAATGGCTTTCGTCCAGCAAGGCACCACGTCCGTCAAAGCAAAGCTGGCCGCTTCGCCGCGGTCGTAAGAGCTGTCAAACTTGGTTCCGTCAATCAGGGTGCCTTCGTAATTTACTTTTACGGTAGCATCCGCCTTGGGGGCCTTGCCTTTGCCCGCGCGGGAAAGTTTAATCATGGCGCCGTTATCCAATTTTTTAACGCCTTTTTCTTTGGCGAAGTTATCCATATATTCCTGTTGCAGGGCTTGGCGTTTTTGGTCAATCAGTTCGGCATCCTGGCGGTATTTTTCAATAATTTGGGGTTTGTAATGTTCCAAATCCGTCTGCGGTTTTTTATTGAGCAAACTGTCACGCATTCCCTGGGATAAGGCTTTATAGTCGTCTTCGTTATCCAAAATTAATTGTTTTTTCAGGTTATCCCCCAACAAAAACCCCAACGAATACAACATTTTGTTGCGTTCGGCCGGGTCTGCCTGGGTGGCGGCGGTATCCGCCGTTTGCGCGCCCAACAGGCACGGCACTAACAATAAGGCTAATATCCAATATTTTTTCATTTGTGTTCTCCTATCTTATTTTCAAATACGTCAACATTCTTTGCGAAATTTGTTGGGAGGCTTTTTCCCCCACGCCCTGCATACTGCGCCGCAGGGAATCCGCCGCGCGCGAAGTGCCCGCCCTATCCTGCACATGAAAGCGCGCAAAGGTGACCCCCAGCGTTTCGTCCACCATACTTACGGAGGCCCCGCTGGAACACCATTCCAACCCTTTTACTTTTTCGGATTCGTACCCGTCCACGGTGGTTTCCACCCGCACCGTTAGCGGCGCATCCGTGGCGGAAGCATCCGCCACGCCCAGGCCCAACCGGTTCAGCGCATCCGTAATCAACGCGGTAAGCACCAAATGTTGCGGCCCTTGGGTTTGGACAGACACCTTTACAGCGCCCATGGCGTTTTTCAAGGCCGCTTTATAAGTGGCAAAATCGTCCGCTTTGTACCCTTCTTGACTAGCGTTGATAAACGCATACAAATCCTGGTAGGCGTTGCGCTCTTGTACGAAAGGCTGCATATTGAGCGCCAATTTAAAGGCGGCGAACGGCTCCGGCCCGGCGTTTAATTTTTTGGTAAACCCTGCCAGTTTGGCGTCCAGTGTATCCATGTGCGGGGTGAGCATTCCCTGCGCCAACGCCCGGTCCAACACCGCTAAAGCAAAATAATTGGCCGGTTTAGCGCCCTTTTCCTTCCATACTTTTTCCGTTTTTGCATTGGCTAAAACATCCGCCAGCACCGGCAGTTGGGCGGCATCCGGCGCGCCGTTTTGCAGGGCCGCGCGCATATTGGCACGCGCGCTTGCTTGGGCCGAGGCTTTGTCCGGGCCGTTCCCGGCCACCACATAATAGCGGGTATGGTCAAACAGAGAAGCCTGGTAATTGACCGTATTTTTATTAACGTGCGCACACGCCGCCAAAAGCACGGCCGCACTTAAAACAAACCATTTTTTCATATCCGTTCCCCTTTATTGGGCCGTGCGGTGTTGCAAAAAGAGCCGTTGCCCGGCCTTTACCCGCACGGTGCCAAAATCGTGTTCTCCTATTATATTACCATTTCCGTCTTGCAATAGCAGGCGGATTTGGTGGGTTCCCGCCGGCAAAAACAAGCGCGAAAGCCGCACCTGCGCCGGGAGCGTAAACCATTGGCGGGTATCCGCCTTTTCCGTCAGCGCGCCGAATATATCCACCACCATACCGGCCAGTTCGCCCACGGTTTCATCGTCGGCGGCTTGGGCGGCGGAGTGGCGCGCTTGTGTAGCCAAAACCTGTTTGACTACCGCCCGGGTAGCCAACCTAAACCAAATGCCCGGCAGTTGTTCCTGCAACCATTTTTTTATGATGTCAGAAGTATCTTGCACCAGTTGGGTTTTACCCGCCGCCATGCCGTCCACGGCCACTAAAGAGCCCGCCACCCGGTACGGCTGTTCCTCTAGCACCGGGTACGCCACCGTGACGGAGCGGCCGGAAAGCCCCGCACGCAGGGCGTTTTCCACTTCCGGGCTGATACTTTCCCCCTCTGTGGGCGCGGCCGACCACGCCAACAGCCAATCCCACCCTACTTGAAAGGTTTGGCTTTTGCGCAAGGGCACCAGGCCGTTATAGTGGAAAATAAGCACTTCGCCCATTTGCCCGGCCCGGGCCGGCACCGGGAAAGACGGCTTATTCCAACCGTTTTTTTGATAGGCGGCCAGCGCATTGGTGCGCGCAATCCGCGCATCACTTAACCGCCCGCCGGATTCAAACACCAAACTGGCAAAGTATTGCACAAAAGCGTCATCCGTATACCCTTTATTTTTAGAGCCGCGCAAATAATCCAAATAAAAAACGGCCTTGCGGGCTTCCACCAGGGCGCCTTGCAAATCATTTTGCTGTAAAAAATTCATGCCCCTAAAAAAGAAAGTCAGCGCTTGTTCGTACGGGGGCACATAATACGGAGCCGTTAAATCATTAATCAGTAAGGTTCCGGCGGCGCCGCTGATACTTTTGGCATATAAACGGTTGATTTCGTCCTGCGCCAGTGCAAACTGCCTATCACTGGCGGCGTACTGCCCGGCATATTGCAAAAGGGCCGCTTTGTCCAAATAGAACAAAGCGGCATCCTTTGCACGGTAAAACTTTTTTTTGTCACTGTCCAGCTTTTCGGCCGCTTGGGCAAATTGGCCCGCGGCTTGGGTTTGGTTGACGGCTTTTTTATAACGTAAAGAAGGCACGCCGGCACACGCCGAACACAACACCGCCGCACAAACCAAAATAGCCGGGGCCTTCATCCGCGCACCGCCTTACCAAGCCACTTTACTGCGTTTGACGTATTTTTTAATCTGTTTTTGTCCGTTCCATACAATTTGGTTGGTTTCCAAATTAATCAGTTTCATATTTACCTGATAAAACACCAACGCTTTTTTGCCGGATTTATCCACCACGGAATTAAGCGTACCGCTTAACATAAAATCCGCACCGATTTCTTTGCCGAACGCCTTGCGGGTTTCTTCGGAAGCAAATTCGTCCTGTTCCAGGCGTTCCGTGCGTACTTCGCCGCGTTCGCTTTTGGAAGCCACAAACTCCACTTTGCCGGAGTTAATCAGCGCGCGCTGGATTTCTTCCACAAACACGTCCGTATTGATGTGTTCCATACTGTTATTGGAAACCGTACCCACAATAACCACCGGCTCTTTGCCCAGTTTCAGCAAGGTTTTATTGTACCAGCCGGCATTCAAACAATCGTTAATCATTTCGGCCGCCACCATTTGTGCGTCCGTATCGTTCCAACCGCCGCCGACGTCTTTTACCAAATTGGTTTCCACCCGCTTAATACTGGGGGAGCAACCGAATACAAACGGCACCACCAATAAAGCAAATACCCATTTTTTCATTTTTATCTCCTGTTAAACACCTACCCGCGCACAAATGTGCGAGCCCGCAATAGATTTTTCTTCATGCGAGCAATCCGCCTGCCCGGTAGCTACGTCCACCGTAAGCCATTTGGCGATATTTTTATGTTTGGCATAGACTTTACCGTCTTGCATATAAAAATCATAAAACTCACATTCCAACACGTTTACCCCGTTTTGTGTCACTTGCGGGCACGTTAGCGGCAGGCCGATAGCGGCCCAATCCGCGGCATATTGCCCGTTGTGCGCAGCGGCATAAGTGCTTTGGGCCTGCGCCATATTGCGGGCCGAGGAAAGCGCCTCTTTCGCGCGGGAAATTTCCCGGTGTTTGGCATATTGGGGCCAGCCCAACGCCGCCACAAAACCAAACAACAGTACCAAACCAAAGACAATCGTGTGTATAGAACCGCGTTGTCCTAACATGATATTCTCCTTTAATGTAATTTTTTATATTGTAGCAAAAACTGTAATTAATGATACGGCACAATATGCGGGTGGATTTTGCGCACCTTGGTAATATATAAAAATTTACCTTTGCGGTAGCCTTTGGTCAGCATGGGCGACAATATAATCAGCGTGACCGCCGTAATAATCAGCACCAGCCCGCACGCCACACTGCGCGTGAACGGCTCCTTAAACACGCTCACGCCGATAATCATAGCCGTCAGCGGCTCGCACGCGCCCAACACCGCCGACAGGGTGGAGCCGATATTTTTGATGGCATACACCAAAGAAAGGTTGGAAATGACCGTCGGCACCAAAGCCAACATCAGCAAGTGAAAATGCGCGTTCCAACCGTGCGCGGACTGTATGCCGCCTTTGCACAGGGCCGCAAGCCCAAAAAGCACGGCCGAAAACAAAAACACATAAAAGGTTAATTTCCACGCGCACATATTTTGCACGCACGATTTATTCACCCCAATAATATACACCCCGTAGGACAAGGCCGACAGCACCCCCAAAACAACCCCGGTGGCCTGTATGCCGCCCGCGGAGCCCGCGCCGGAGAGCAACGCCACCCCCACCAAAGACATCCCAATCGCCACATACACAAATACGGATAGTTTTTCCTTAAAAAATACCGCCATTAGCACCGCCACAAACACCGGGTATAAAAAGATGATAGTGGTGGCAATACCGCTAGCCAAATAATCATAAGACCAAAACAAAAACAAGGCCGAGCCTATATACAGCAGGCTTAAATAGCCCAGCGTTCCACATTCCTTGCCGGAAATGCGGAAAGTCTTGCGCGTTAAGGCCACTGCCACGCCCAACAACAGCGCCGACAGCGCAAAACGGTAAAACAAAATAGTAGGCAACTGCATGCCGCCGCGCATAAGCGGCAGGGTAAAAAGCGGAATGGTGCCAAACGTGGCCGAAGTAAGTATTCCGCATAAAAGTCCGTTCCAATAGTGCATACTTATATTTTAGCTAAATAGAAGCAGGTACAAAAGCTCCGCGCACGCCCCCTGGCGGCATTTGCAAACCAACCGCGCGCCCTAAAAAATTCCCCTTGCGGTGCGGGCCGATTTTTTCCCTTTCCGCAAACGTCCGCGCACATAAAAAGAGGGCCCCGGCGGGAGCCCCCAAATACCTGCTAAAAAGTGCGGACAGGGATTATTCTTCTTCCCGTATGCGTACTTTTTTGGATTTGTAATGCGTATGCAACAGTTGGTGCGCCACCGGGCCGCCCACTTTATCCAAAATGCGCCCGTACAACGCCAGCACCCCGCTGTTATCTTGGGATTTATAGGCCAGTTCCGTATCTTCCTGATACAGCCCGTCCGCACGCACTTTGCGCGGGGCCCAACCGTCAAACTGCGGTTGGCCCGCACCGGCCACACAACCGCCCTGGCAGGACATAACCTCTATAAAATCATAATGGTCTTTGCCCGCCTTAATATCTTCCAACAGTTTACGCGCGTTTTTGAGCCCGCTTACTACCGCGGTGCGGATTTTTACATCCCCGATAGTAATGGTTTTTTCCTTAAACACTTTGGGCTCCCTTAAACTGGTAAACTTTACACTGCGCGCACCGGCCGGGTCCAGTTCGGCCACGGCATAACGCAAGGCCGCTTCCATCACACCGCCGGACGCGCCGAAAATCACCCCGGCGCCGGTTTTGGTGCCAAAGGGCATATCAAACCATTCGTTTTCCAAATGGGCAAAGTCTATGCCGGCCTCTTTAATCATACGCGCAAGCCCCACGGTGGTGACTACATAGTCCGTATCCGGGTTGCCGTTTACATAAAATTCCCCGCGTTTAGCTTCCGATTTTTTGGCCGAACACGGCATAATGGCCACCACTACCAGGTCTTCCCGCTTGCCGCCGCGTTCCTCGTAATCTGCCTTGAGGATAGGGCCCATCATTTGCATGGGGGAGCGGGCCGTGGACAAATTAGGGATAAACTCCGGCGCAAATTTTTCCACATAGTTTACCCACGCCGGGCAACAGCTGGTAAATTGCGGCAGGTTGGTGCCTTTTCTAAAGCGTTCCAAAAATTCGCCGGCTTCTTCCACAATGGTCAAATCGGCCGCAAACGCCGTGTCATACACATAGTCAAAGCCCAGCATACGCAAGGCCGCGGCAATTTTGCCGTCCACATTTTGCCCTTGCGGCAGGCCGAAGATTTCGCCCAACCCCACGCGCACGGCCGGCGCAATATGCACCGCCACTTTTTTGGCCGGGTTGTTAATGGCCTTAAAAACGTCTTCAATTTCCGAAGAATTGGGCATCAGCGCCCCGGTAGGGCACACCCGCGCGCACTGGCCGCAGGAAACACATTCGTGGCTTTGGCCCAATTCTTTATTAAACGCCGTGGCAATTTTGGAGCGGAACCCGCGGAACGCAAAATCAATCGCGCCGATACCTTGGACTTCGTTGCAGATACGCACGCAGTTGCCGCACAAAATACATTTGCTGTGGTCACGCACCAACGCCGGGGAAGTGGCATCTTTATGGCTATCCAACTTTTTAGATTTGAAGCGGATTTCCGTCACGTCCAAATCTTTGGCCAGTTTTTGCAATTTGCAATTATTGGATTTACTGCAAAGGGTGCAATCGTGGTTGCCGGAGGACAACAAAAGCTCCAAATTAATGCGGCGCAATTTGCGGATTTCGTCGCTATTTACGCGCACTTTCATTCCGTCTTTCGGGGCCACCGTGCAGGAAGCCACAATGCCCATGCCCTCTACTTCCACCAAACACAAGCGGCACGCGCCATAGGCGGCCAGTTCCGGGTGGTAGCAGAAAGTGACGATATTAAAATGCGCTTTGCGGATAAGCTCCAGCAAGTTTTTCTCCCCTTCAATGGGAACTCTTTTACCTTCAATGGTCACAAATTGTTCTTTTTCCATACATACGCTCCTGGGTTAGGCGGTGACAACCGCGCCAAATTTGCAAGTGGATTTACAGCCCCCGCACTTGATACATTTTTTGGGGTCAATTTGATGCGGCTTGCCTACTTCCCCGCTGATGGCGGAAACAGGGCACGCACGCTTACACATACCGCAACCTTTGCATTTGGCGGGGTTGATTTCAAACCGGGCCAATGCCTTGCACACCCCGGCCGGGCAGCGTTTTTCCACCACATGCGCCAAGTATTCGTCCCTAAAATGTTTAAGGGTGGAAAGCACCGGGTTGGGCGCCGTTTTGCCCAGCGCACATAACGAAGATTTTTGCACGGCTTTGGCTAAATCTTCCAAATTTTCCAGGGTTTTTAAGGTCGCCCGGCCCTCTACAATATCGTTAAGCATGGTAAGCATTTGTTCCGTACCTTCCCGGCACGGCACGCACTTACCGCAAGATTCCCGTTGCGTAAACTCTAGGAAAAAGCGGGCCACATTGACCATACAGGTTTTGTCGTTCATGACCACCAACCCGCCGGAGCCCACCATGGCCCCCACGGATTTTAAGGAGTCAAAATCCAAGGGTAAATCCAAATGTTCCCGGGTTAAGCACCCGCCGGAAGGCCCGCCGATTTGCGCGGCCTTAAAAGCCGCTTTGTTGACGGTGCCGTCGTCGTTGGTGGTGCCGCCGGCTACGTCGTCAATCACTTGGCGCAAGGTGGTGCCCATGGGCACTTCCACCAGCCCCGTATTGGCAATATGCCCCGTGACCGCGAAGGTTTTGGTGCCGGGGCTGCCCAACGTGCCGATTTTGCGAAATTCGTCCGCGCCCATTTCCATTACTTTGGCTACGGTAGCCAAGGTTTCCACATTGTTAATAACCGTCGGCTTGCCGAACAACCCGCTCTGGCTGGGGAAAGGCGGCTTAATTTTGGGCATACCGCGTTTGCCTTCCACGGATGCAATCAGCGCGGTTTCTTCCCCACACACAAAAGCGCCGGCGCCTTCCATGACATGAATGATAAAATCTTTGCCGGAGCCAAATACATTTTTACCCAATAAACCTAATTTTTCCGCCTGTTCTATGGCTTTGCGCACCCGTTGGATAGCCAGCGGATATTCCATACGCACATACACATAACCTTCGTCGGCCCCAATAGCGCGCGCCGCAATCATCATGCCTTCCACTACGGCATGGGGGTTGCCTTCCATCACACTGCGGTCCATAAATGCGCCGGGGTCGCCCTCGTCGGCATTACAAATGACATACTTTTTGGGGCCCGGTTCCACGCGGGTTAAATCCCACTTTTTGCCGGTGGGGAACCCCCCGCCGCCGCGCCCGCGCAAGCCGGAGGCAATCATTTCTTTGCATACTTCTTCATCCGTCATTTGGGTATAGGCGCGTTTGGCCTGGGCATAACCGCCGTGGGCGATATATTCGTTAATATCTTCCGGATTAATCCGCCCGCAATCGTGCAGTAAAAGGCGTTCCTGCTTGGCGTAAAAAGGGATGTCTTCCACCGTTTTGGCCTTTTGGTTGTTGGCGGGATTGTGGTAAAGCAGGCGGTCTATTACTTCCCCTTTTAAGAGGGTTTTTTCCACAATTTCCGGCACATCCTGCGGTTTTACTTTGGTATAAAAAATATCACCCACGCTAACCAGCGGCCCCATGGCACAAAAGCCGCGGCAGCCGCTCATGCTTAAATAATTTTCGTGGCAATCTTTGGTAATTTGCAAACAAAAGCCGATGTGGCGTTTTTCCATTTCCTGTTGGAACGCCTCGTACACTTTTAAGGAGCCCCCGGCAATACAGCCGGTCCCGCCGCAAATCACAACGCGGCCCGTAATTTTTTTATAGGCGTTTTGGTAATCTTGGGCAATTTGTTCTATGGATTTATTGGGCATGGGCGGCCTCCTGCTTAATAACAGCATCTATCAGTTCTACGGCTTTAGCGGGTGTAATTTGCCCGTGTACCACGTCGTCAATCACCATTACCGGGGCCAGGCCGCACGCGCCTAAACAAGAAACACATTCCAAGGTGAATAGTTGGTCGTCGGTAGTGTCTTGCCCGGGGCGCAGTTTCAGTTTGTCTTTTACGGTATTAATTACAAAGGAAGAGCCTTTTACATGGCAGGCCGTACCGTTGCATACCTTGATGATATGCTTGCCTTTGGGCGTAATGGCAAAATGCGCAAAGAAGGTAGCCACCCCAAACACTTTGGCCGGAGAAATTTCCAACTCGTCGGCGATAAAACGCATAATATCTTCGGGCAGGTAGTTGTAAGCATCTTGTACTTTTTGCAAAATGGGGATGAGTTTGGACGCATCATACCCATGGTCTTTTAGAATTTTTGCGGCGGGTGAGAATCTGTCTGTCATACTTTAAGGCTCCTTAATAAGGTAATACATCAAGTACGAACGGATAAATACTTTTTTGCGCGGAGGGCGCAAAATTTTGCAGGCCCGGGCGGGCCTATAATTCCCATTATAATTGGTTGTGCCGTCGCTGTCAACTAAATTGCTAACGGTCCCAGCCTTTTAATTTTTTCCAAGTGTAGTAATTGCGCAAGGCGTTTACAAAGGTAAGATAGCCGGACGTGCCGAATAACGCCCCGTCTACGGCGTGGGTGGAAAGCATACCGTCAAAACCCAGCGTGAACAATTTTTGCCCGCGCTTTTCGGATTCCCCAAAAGCAGATAAAGCCAAAATGGGCATTTTATAACCTTGTTGGCGCAGTTCGGAAGCTAAAAAGAAGCCGCCGCCTTTGGGCATAATCAAATCCGTAATCAACATATCCACTTGCCCGCCGGCGCGCAAAAAGGCCCAAAAATCTTCCTGGCGCTGAAAAACACGCACCTGCAAATTTTTCCCCCATACGCCCTCTTTTTGCCATTGGGTCATGGAGGTTAATACCGCACTGGAGTCGTTCAAAACAACTACTTGCAAATGGTGCGGCAGTTGGTCGGCGGCTTCACGCGCGCGGCGGCGGTTGACAAACGGCAACAGCCAGGAATACTCCCGCACCAGCGGAGAGGAGCCGTCCTGCCCGTATAAATAAAATTCCTGCTTATCAAATTTGCGGTCACTGCGCCGCAACGCCTTCGGCAAGGAAACATTCCCCGGGGTGGCAAACGGGTCCAAAGCCGCGCGCAAATCTACTAATTGGCGGCGCGCCACGCTTAACGGCGCATCTTGAAACACCATGGCACTCCATGCCAGTTTTTCTTCCAAGCGCGACAGGTGAAAATTCACATCCGCTAGTTCCACCGCAGAAATTTTATCGTTTTTGTATTGCTGATAAAACAGGCGGGTTTCTATGTGTTTTTTAAGGGCGGCATATTCGCGCATATTGCGGTAATACTGCAACCGCGCCGCGCGTATTTGCACCGGGCTTAAATTATATACGGCGGATTTTAATTTATCGGGCGCAGTGGGAGATACCGTCTGTTTTAATTTTTCGTTCCGGGCCTGCCAGGCTTTGCGCTCCAGCGTACGGCTTACCGGCTCTTTGGCGTGGGAAGAAACCTTTTTTTGCAACATTTTTTGAGCCGCCGGAACCGCCCTTTTTATAGGGCTTTGCGCCTGCGCTAGAGCGCCCGCCAACCCAACACACAAAACGGCACTTATGCCAAGCCAAAAATGTTTCATATTCTGTATTTGCGGCCCAAAGAAGGCCGCCACCTCTGCCTAATTTATAAAATGATAGAAAGTAAAATAAAGTAAGAGCCCATCAGCCACAAACCCGTCGGCACCGCCACCCGGGCCCATTCCCGGCTTTTAATGCCCAGTTTTTCTGCGGCCACAATGTTGGGCAAGTTCCCCTGCACCAACATACTTCCAAAGGCGGCCAAACCAATCACCATATACATCAAATCTTTAATGCCAATATCAGGTACAATTTCAATAGCGGCCAGGGTGGCATTATCAATAATAACCGATACGGCATTGGCCAAAAAAAGCACCTTGCCGCCCAGTTGGGCAATGGTACTTTGGGCCAGCGGGCGGAGCCCGGCACTAATTAAGTTCAGCGCGGCCACGAACATATAAATATGCAGGGTGCGTTTGAGCATAGATACATAAGTATCTTTATCTTCCCGGATGTGCATTTGCACCGCGGTACCCGTTTTGCGCACGCAATAACCCGCCGCTATGGAAAGCCCCGCCAACGCAGGCACTATCCACCAAAAGAAATGCCGCGTTAAAAAGAAAAAATCCGCAAAGTGCGGGGCCCCGGTCAGCGCGTTATTAATGGTCAGGCTGAGCGGCTCCGCCAGCGGGGTGAGTACCGCCCCTAGGCCAATGGCATAGCAGGCAAAAACCGTCACGCGCACGGTAGTGGTGCGCTCCAAACTGACTACTTTTAACACTTCCGCCAACACCAGGGCGGATACCGTCACGCTGACTAAACTGGAAGATAACCCCAACACAAACACCAGAATAGCAAAACTGTATTTAGGCTCCACCCGCTTAAAAAAGGCAAACAATACCCTAAATATATAGCGCGAGTAATTGCCGAAAATAACGCTGACTACCAACACTACAAACGCCACATTAACCGGAAAATTGAGCGTTTCGTACACAAATTTAACGCTCCAACCGCCGCTGATAGTGACGGCCAACGCCCCCACGCCCAGTAAGAATATTTCCAGGTGGCTTTCCACCCATTTGGACGTAAGCGGCCAAACCAGCAGGTTAATAACCACAATGCTTAATAAAATTTTAGTTAAAAGGGATATCTCCATATCTCTATTTTACTAAAAAAGTGCTTACATATTGGGCGCAATTTATATTAGCCCCGCTATTTTGTAAAATATATTAAACGGGAATCACGCCCGCTTTACAGGAGAAAACCCATGAAAAAATTATTTGTTGTTTTTGCTGTATTTGCCCTTACGCCGGCGGCTTTTGCGGCCGTTTCTTGCAACTGCACTGCGGGAGATGCGGACTGCTATATGAATTGTATTCAACAGCAATCCGCCGCGTTGCGCAAAGCCACGGCCCAAAAAGTGAACGCGGCCAAAAAAGCCGCCAACACCACGGACACCAAGGCCGCGCTGAAAGCCAAAAAAGCCGAAGCCAAACAGGCTCTGGCCGCTAAAAAGGCCGAGGCCAAAAAAGCCGCGCAAGACCAAAAAGCCGCTTTGAAAAACCAAGAAAAACAAGCGGATGCCAAAATTGCCGCCGCCAAAAAGAACGCGCAACAGCAAGTAGCCGCCGCCAAAGCCAGAGTGGAAGAAACCAAAGCAAAAGCCAAAGCCGCCAAAACGGATAGCGAAAAATCCGCCGCCAAAGCCAAAGTAGCTGAGGCCAAAGCCGCCTTGAAAGCCAAAAAAGCCGAGGCAAAACAAAATGCCAAAAACGCTAAAAAATCTGCCAAAGCTGAATTAGCCGCTTGGAAAAATTTGGCCAAATAAATAACCCAAAAAAGCCGCGCACAAAACGCGCGGTTTTTTATTGGGATTTGCTACAATAAATTATCTTACTTACAGGAGAAATAAAGATGAAAAAAACCATCATTACGCTTTTAGCGCTGTGCCTGGCCTACCCCGCTTTTGCGGCTACCGCCACCACCTGCACTTGCGCCGAGGGGGATGCGCTTTGCAGCAGTGCTTGCGCGCGCGCCAAAGTGACGGCCGCTAAAAAATCCGTAAAGGAAAAAACCGCCGCCGCCAAAAAGGCCGCCCAAGACAAAAAAGCGCAAGTCAAAGCCAATAAAAAGAACAGCTCTGCCTCCGCAGATGCCAAAAAAGCCTTGAAAGAAAAACGGGACGCGGCCGAAGCCAAGCTCAAAAACGCCAAAAAAGATGCCAAGGCCAAACGTGCGGCAGCAAAAGCTAAATCCAAACAAGACCAGGCCGACGCCAAAGCCAAATGGAAAGATGCCAAAAAAGCGGCCAAAGCGGAAGCAAAATCTTGGAAAGAATTAACCAAATAGTTTTTGGTAAAAAACCGGAATATTTTACATTCCGGTTTTTTTCTGTTTTCAAACACCTTTTCCGCAGGATAGAAAAAACCCCCGCTTATCCACGCGGGGAGTTTTTATTATTCAAAACACCATTTAAGGTAATCTGTACCGGGTAAACCCACTAAATAACGCATTGGCCACAGGGTTGGTTCCGCCCATGCTTTTGCAAACACTTTGAGCGGTCTTATCATTTGTTTGGGCATGACAAAAAATTTCCCCCGAACAACCTCCTACCGTCATGCGGCGCTCATAGCGGATAGAGCCTGTATTCCAGCTGGCACCATTGGAGCCGTGGACGTCACAGGCGGACCCATGCGCATAATTTACCGAATACTTGGTGCAACCCACCCAAGTATGGTCTCCAGCCCCGCCGCCAAAGGTACATCCTTTCGGGTATTCAATATCCAACTCATCTAAATCGGATGCAAAACGGCCATTGGCCATATAATAAAGCTCCTGCCCGCGGACAATCGCATCTACTAGCGCAATTTGTTGCACCAACCGGCTTTTTTCCACGGCAACCCGATACTGCGGCAAAGCCACCCCCGCCAATATGCCAATAATCAGCACAACCACCAACAATTCAATAAGCGTAAAGCCGCCTAAACGGCTTAAATTTGCGTTTTTCATTAAAAACCTCTCTTTTTGATAAATTTTGCTATAAACAAAATTTATCAAAAAAAAAAAACAAAACAACCCCTATTAAATAACGGCAGGGAGAAAACGCGCTTTTACGCCATTTGGCAAGCCATTTGAAAGATACTAAAATCCAGCCGAAATACCGCGCACTGTTTGGGCTTTCTGCGGAAGGAAATAAAAAATGCTTAGAAATTAAGGATAAAATCTCCAAAAGTTCTAAGCATTTAATATGGGGTGGTGTCCACTTGCGGCTACCCTGTTGCTATTGCTTCCCCGTCTAAAAGATAGTTTTTCTGTTCCGGCAAACAGGAAATATCTTTATGTGGAGGGGTCCCTTTTGTATCTATTTTCTATCCAGATATTAAGATGAGCGAAATAAGGCTTTCAAAAAGGGACAAATTCCCTGATAAACAGGGAAAATACAGGGAATTCGGTTATTTTCCCCCTTATTACATAAGGAAAGGGCGCAAATTTGTATAGTGCTGAACTTGGTGATGCCGCCCAAATTCCCTAAAATCATAACAGGGAATTACTAAGATATTTTTTCAACAGAATTAGCTTTGAAGACAATATTTGATTCATAATTAGATTGAAATATTGTATCAGTGATAATGGCTAAAATCTTCTCAATTTCCATTTGATTGTTTGGAAGAACTAATTGTGTTCCGTTAAATGGAAATGAAATATTGAATTTAGAAGCTAATTTTTGAGATTTTTTTAAATGTTGAAGTGAAAAATATTTTGGATCTTGGACTAGAAGCGATAACATCCTAGAATTTTTTCGGTTGAAAGATTTCAGAGCAGGAATTTTGATATTAGAAGGCATATTGGCGCATATTTCTTTATAAGATAGTTCTTTGGTAAATTTAGATAAACTTAATGCTCTTAAACCATAAGTACTATCAAAATATAAATCTTTTCCTTGATACATGGCATTAATTTTATTTCCCAAGGAAAGAAAAACGGAATGATTTATATCGTAGTTGGTATCAATTAATAGTTTTTTCCAAAAGCCCCTTTTATTAATAATTTTTGCGTTTATTCCTGATTGAATAAATAACATATTATTAGTTTTAAAGATAACCATATCAATAGAGAAAATATTATCTAAATTAGCTTTTTTAAAAGAGTTAGTGGAACGCGTGAGTATATCAGAAAATAAACTGATAATTTTATTATTGGGCTCTTTGCTAAGTAATTGGTTTTTATAGTCCGATATACAGAATATTTCATCAGCTTCTTTTTTATAGCAGATGGAGTAATCTTTTTTTGTGGCACTTTGTATTCTGTCTATTTCTGGTTTCAGAAAATTATTTATTTCTTGGATGTGATTCGCGGATAAATCCACAAATAGAATCTCGGTATCAGATAAAATGTATAACATTTAGTCCTCCTCTTTCCATAGATAAATGCCATCATGCATTGCATAGACAGAATAAGTTTTTTTATCTATAAATAGATTTCCTTTCTTTAAGATTAAGATGGTTTTGCCCTCATTTTGTGTAATTGCATAGCATCTAATGCCTAAGAGCGCTGTATATATATTGGAAAAATAGATTTTTGAATACCAAAATGCAAATCCAATAAATAACGTATAGATGAAAGTCACTTCTAACCGGGTTTCAGTATTTATCAGGATATAAGAAAGCAGAGTAAACATAATATCACTTGATTTATCTTCTACGGAAGCAATGTTCGTTTCTACAACAGCACAATATTTTGCAATTTTAAGTGCACCGCAGGTAATGACCCATCCAGTTAATATTAGAATAACAGCAATGGATATCCCAATTATGCCCATATTTAAAAGAGATAATGTTATCATTGGGAGAATAGCAGATAAAAATATTAGCGTTTTAGGTATATATCCCATAAAATCATCTTTATTAAATTAATATATAAATATTATATATTATTCGTGTCTTCGGGGACATATTAGGACAAAATATCATGTTAGAGTTCCGCCGGGAATCAATGAAATCAGCTGTTCCTATGATTGTAGATTTAACAGAAAAACAGCCCTCTCTGGAGAACTAAGAGGGCTATTAAAGGGAAACTTGGAATTCATCTCAATAAGTAGTTAAGGTCCAGACCTCTTTTGTTAATTTTAATAGCAATTCTTGGCGTTGCTCAATGGACTGCTTTGTCCAAGTATTCCAGTGGGGCAAACTTTGGAAAAACTGACCATGTTGGCTTGTAGCCCCGGTTGTAATTGCAAGCCCAACAATGCTTTTAGTAAATACACAATTGCTCGCTTCATAAGTTTGTTTTTTGATTTCAAAAAAATCGTTGCCCAAAGATCTATTAAGTGGAGCTTCTAATAGGGTCAAATTGCCTAGTCTATTCTTGTAGTCCTCATATATTTCTGCTCCAAACGCCTCTTTTAGCTCTTCTTTAGGATGGTTGGGCAAAATATGTTCAATATCTAGCCGCGAGAACCAGTCGTTAGAGGCTTTAGATCCATTCCATTTCTCCTGTACATATAGACTTATTTTATTCAAAATATAACATGTGCGAGTTCTGTTTTTTCCCATTTGCAAACGTTTAAAATAATCGTCAAAATTATCCATCTTTTGTTGAGTTGGATTTATTAAAGCGTCAGTAATAAATTTATTATAGGCGGCCAGCTGTTCTTCTTCATTTTGGATTTTGCTCAAACTATGTATTTGCCTGGCCCAATTAGCACAGTCACGTTCTAAAGCGTTAGTATTATTCCCTGGTATGATATAGAAGAACATAAAAGATTCTACTTGTTTAATGAAATGCTTGAGAATGGGCTGTGGCAAATTTTTAGCAGCCAACAGGGCAATAATATATGTAGATAAACCACCATTTAAGGTGTTAATATTTTGCAGTTGGTCATTGTCTTCTCCATTGAGTTTCCCTTCCAGAAAACCATTGTAATCAGATGCGGCTTTATACAAATTATCCAAGAAATTATGGGGATTATTAATGTTATCCAACTTAGATGTAAAATTAAAGATATCATCGGTTCTTAAAATGCCATTTTTATAAATACTAGAATCAATCTTGTCGGGGAAATTTGCCATAAGGAAATAGCGGATAAAACGCAATTTATGGGTTTCGTTCTTGCGAAACAGTTTAAATACTTCTTGCCATTTATCTTTTAGGATTTTAAAATCTTTTTTATCGATATGACAAAATAGACGGTTTTTAATTAGATCCAAGGGATTTAATCCGACACCACGCTCATTAATTGTTTCAAAAATTTGTAAAGCCCGATTAATATCTGTGCTGATTTGCAAGACAAAAACTTGGTGTAAGGTGTATGTGATAAAAGCGAATAGCTCTTCCGGAGTTGTACAATGCTCGTCTAAAAAATCGTTAATTTGTTGATAAGCATTATATAGATTTTTAATGGTATCTGGTAAGCGATTGCCATAATCAGTGCGCAACTGTTTGAGAAGATGGTCTGGTTGGGCGTTAATGATTTCTAAAAATTCCTGTGCATTTGCATAATTTAAATTGAGATGATAACGCGAAGATAACTTGCCAGATGAATCCCAACTTTTATTTTTGATAAGGTCACTAAGGAATTTTTGATAATCGTCTGTAACTTTTTGTGTAAAAATACTTAATAAAATAAACAAAGTTGTTAGGCGTTGCTGTCCGTCAATAACTTCCAAAGATGCGTTATATGGGTTATTTGCCACAACTGTAGTTCCAATAAAATAGGCATTTTGCGGATCTTCTTTAAATGCTGAATAAATATCATTAAGTAAAGCTAATACATTTGCTGTTCGCCATACATATTCGCGTTGGTAATCAGGCACTTCGTAGAACTTATTAAAAATTTCCTCAATATTTAATTGATCTTTATCAAATAATTGGCTATTCATAGGTTTTTCTCCGTTATGTATGTTACATTAATTGGGCGACAACGTATTGTCGCTAAGGACAGCCGGAAAGTCAAACGGAAAGCAATAAAAAAACGGCTGTTATTTCTAATGGCAACCAATACGCATTAGAAACACAGCCGTAGTTACTTACCAAATTGGCAAATAACATTCGCCGTAAATTGGCGGCCTCATGACTTCCCTCCGCATTACGGTTAATTGGCCTTGTCAGTATTGGTTGCCTTTTGCCCTGGGGCAAAAGCGTGCCGTTTCTTCGGCACTAAGCCAGGTTTAAATCGTTAATTTGTTTCTTCTCTCTTGTCGTTTCTTTTTTTAAGTTTACTTTATTGTAGCAATTTGTTATAAGATAGTTTGAAATAACAAAAATTACAGATTTTGTTATTGCCTTGACTCATTTTTTTGCCAAAAATTGAAAAAATAAAAAATCTAATAAATTCTCTTT
>ENA-OZGC01000683-OZGC01000683.1-human-gut-metagenome-genome-assembly--contig:-NODE-683-length-23920-cov-9.165891_pt1 | contig 23920 bp, 20 predicted proteins | sample MGYA00245109_ERZ653643 | MGnify/ENA primary metagenome ERZ653643 (study PRJEB26926, sample SAMN06165107) | human gut metagenome | biome: ENVO:00009003; feature: ENVO:2100002; material: ENVO:00002003... | reverse complement strand
CTCGGAGATGTGTATAAGAGACAGTTATTATTCTATTGATTTAATGAATTACTATTTAATATTATTTTTGTTTGTTCTGATTCAAGTGGAGTAAATAATTAAAAATCGTTAGCTAAACATTACCATGATTATGACAGACGAGGGAGTGTCCGATTTTGAATTCAAAAAAGGTTTGTTGTATATATGTATTATTCTCGCTGCTTGCAGGATGTGTCTCTGAATCTCTTATTGATGAAAAGAAGAAAAAAGCTCAAACCACACAAAGTAATTTTAATAAAAACGCTCCGCAGCAACTAACAGACAAAGACTTATTTGGTAATGAAACCACACTAGCCGTATCCGAGGAGGATATTCAAGCTGCGCTTGATGGAGATGAGTTCCGCGTTCCCCTTAATTCACCTGTAATACTTGTTCAATCCGGCAACCGCGCACCGGAAACCATTATGCAGGAGGAGATGCGAAAATATTATACTGTTTCCACATTCTCTGGTATCCCGGACAGACAAAAGCCTCTGACTTGTAACAAAAACAAAGATAAAAATGAGAACGAGGATGTTGCCAGTGCTGAAAATATGAACTGGATGCAGGCATTACGTTTTGTGGCGGCAAAAGGCCATCAGAAAGCGATTATTGTTTACCAGGATACGTTGCAGACAGGAAAATATGACACTGCACTGAAATCAACAGTATGGTCCGATTATAAAAATGAAAAACTGACTAACACAATCTCACTGCGCTATCTGGTGCGATTCACGCTGGTGGATGTAGCTACAGGTGAGTGGGCTGCCTGGTCGCCGGTGAATTATGAATATAAAGTGCTTCCACCATTGCCCGACAAGAATGAAGCCAGTACGACTGATATGACAGAGCAGCAAATCATGCAACTTAAGCAAAAGACCTATAAAGCGATGGTAAAAGATTTGGTTAACCGCTATCAATAATAAATTATATCTGCCGCCAGGAATTTCTGGCGGCAATAATACAAAATTCTTTGCATAAGAAATTGTTCCTGACAAAGACAGTGCAAGAAAGGACATGGAATCCGGCGTTAAAAACTGTTTGTTTTAGAATATTTAATTATTTAACTGCTTAATCTTCCTTGCGAGAAATATGTTCATTATTACATTTTATGCCATTTTTAATATAGATTGCTCCTGGGAAAATCCCCGTGTTATTACCGCAGGGGTGATAATTAGCATTGACATATCCCGTGACAAAAGGAGCTATTAAAGGTGCTATTACGATAGCTATTAGTAAAAATATAAGAGTTAGCTGTATTGTTATGTCTGTGGCGAAATTGATTACCTTTGTTTTTTTTATTAAGAATGATTTTATTATTGTTAGTAAAATTACATGAATATTTAACAAGGAAAACGATATGAAACCGAAGCATAGAATCAACATTCTCCAATCATAAAATATTTCCGTGGAGCCTTTTATTATTGAATATAGAGGTTTAATTCCGGTAAAAATAAAGAAGCATTGAATGCAGGGAAAAATAATATGGCTATAAAAAACATCGAAAAAAACTCTTTCAATTTAACATGTAAACGCATAGTTAATCCTCATATCACGGGGGGAGTGTTAAGAACATACATAAATGGAGTCATGTTTTCCCTTTTCCATTTATCAAGTTCCTGTTGCCGTTTTAGTCCATCTCTAATTGCATCTTTTAATTTTTCTGATAAATGGTATTGAGCATCGATTTCATTTAAAACAACTGTACACACTATCCCTGTAAGTAAAATTGCTCCTCCTACAAGAATTACTGGAAGGCCAAAACTAAGACAGGCAAAAGAAGCCAGGCTTCCAATAGCAGTTGCAACACCGCCTGCAATCACTGCTTTGGCCACATCCATTGAAAAATCACCAAGAAAATTAACCAGATCTCGCTCTGAACTCATAATAAATTCTATGGTTCTCCAGGCTACTGAAAACCAGATACAGAACTTAACTCCTTTTATTGATTCAGATAAAGCTCCTCGCCAGCCAATAGCGAGTTCCAGAACTTGAGGCGCTCGTGAAGAGAAAATATATTTACCGAGCTTTTCTAAAAGCCAGGGGCTGGATGTTGTAATTTTTATATATTTCTCTCCAAGTATTTCAAAGTAACTTGCTTTTGTATACTTTAAGGTATTAAAGTTAAATATAATTTTCCCATTTCCATCAAACTCAGTCATTAATTTACCCGCGTTAACTAACCAAGCGAGTGTATCTTTTATACCTGAAGGATGTGTAGTGATAAAATGAATGTAATCAAATGATGTTATTGAGCTGAGTATTTTTTTTGCAACATCAAGTGTCAAGAGAATAACATGATGAGTGTTCTGACGCCTTAATTCATCAATGAGTGGGACGTCGTTAAGATAAGGGTGCTGAGGTACTAGCTGGTTTATCGGTTGAGCCCCCCGAAGAATGTCACCCACATAATCAGCCCACTGTGCATTCTGTGTGTTGTTATTATTCCTTAAACCAGCCATTATATCTCTCCGCAATAGTAATTTATTATGTTATTACAGTAAATTACTGTACACGATCCTGCCATTTACTCATTGCATTCGTACCGGCTAACGTATGCTCCCAGGAAATATCTTCATAAATAAAGGCAATTCTCTCCTGTGGCTCCAGTTCTTTTTCCAGGACAGCATGAGGTGTGACAAAATCAATACTTGATATTCGGGCTTTTGACAGGTTTATTTTATAATAAGGCTGGTAAATACCCGCTTTACTGGTTCGGTAGAGTATAAATTCACATGTTACCATTTTTTCATTGTCACTAAGTGCTTTTGCCAGCAATGGTGAGGATTTATCAACCGGTTTGGTGATAATTAATTCATGATGATTGACATTTTGACTTCTTGAGATGGAATGCATTAACGCATAAACCATGATCTGATCTTTATGTTCTGGCTGTGCTTTGTTTCCGACAGAATCAAGCGTTGAGCAACCTGCTGAAATCAGCCCTTGTGTCTCTCCACTCAAAGATAAATAACTCATATTTGCCATGATAATCTCCTTTAATTAAATAATTATTTTTCGGCCGTGGTCCCGGTTGCCGCCTCTGGCATGACGTTATTCTTCAGCAGCAGCCAGCGGATTAACACGCCTTCGAGTCGCTCATTAATTTGTTTTTCCAGCGCATCTATATTCTGCTTCTGCGCACGGGCATCCTGGTACTGCGTCAACAGAGACTCAACGGGTGTTTCCTGCCCCAGTCCCCGCTCCGCCTGCCAGATGACATTTTTGATATAGGAAAGGGTTAGTCCCTCTTTCTCGCGCCGCATCACGAGATCTGCAAAAGCATGTAAGTCCTGACGGGTCTGCAACCAGCCACGCAACTGCGGGCTACTCTGTGCGCGGGTTTTGAGTGCTTCATTCCAATGTGTCGAGGCCTGCTGCTGCTGCAGGCTTTCCGGCCAGCGACTGTCGGCAACACGCATCATCTGCATCCCGGTTTCCAGCGGTTGTACCGGGGAGACGCCAAGAAGCTGTTGCAGCCTGCGCTCATAGTTTTCTAGTTCAGGTGAGGCCATCCACACCGTTGCTGCGCCCTGCGCGGTGTCGTTAACCTGTAACAGTTGCTGTTGCACCGGATAGACCTGCCACCACCACAATGCTGAGGCGACAGCCACTGAACAGGCGATCCCCGTGATAAACCCTCTTACCGTACTGCCTTGCTTCATCACACTGGCCTGTGGGGGATTCTCTGACAGACTGCGCACTTCTACTTTCATCTCAGGCAGGTCGGGCAGGGGAGGCACTACCGCTTCTGGCGTGGAGGAAGCCGTTGTTTCCGGGGCATAAATCAGTGTTCTAACCGTGGTCTGTACGGCGTTTTCAACGTTACTCTTCGGCTGGGGTTCAAGCCGCTTACGCGTGTTCTGCATAAAATAGAGCAGATTCTCCACGCGCGGAACGCGCTTCAGCTCCACCTGCTGAAGCTTGTCGCAGATAAGCTGCAATGCCCGCTCTGTGCGGTAGATCAGTGGCAGATCGGGTTCCGCAAAGGAGATTTGCTGACGCAGAATATTGCCGGTTCGGGAGTTAAACCAGTCCAGCATTTCAGTACGCGCCGGACCGCCCTGCGGCCAGAATTTATCCCAGTCGTGGCTTACCATTGCCGCCAGCAGTTCCGCACCTTCGCAGAATCCCGCCAGTCCCTGTGTCCGTGTCCGGGCAAGCGTATAGTAGGTGGCGGTGTGTAAATCCACACCGTTGGCTTTAAAAATCGCCAGCGCCAGCGACTCCACCAGTTTCCAGTTCAGCTCAGGCTGTGACGGATGGCTGGCTTTGTTTATTTCCTCGCGGATGGCGCTGAATTCCGGCAGCCCGCGCGGGTCACTGCCGGTAACGATAGTTTGTGTCAGTCCGTTACTATTCATCCCTGCCTCCTCAGTACAGTGTGTCTGACAGGCCAAACTGGCTGAATAACCCACCGCTGAACGGGTTATCTTCCGTGTCGGTATGCACGCGGTAGGTCATTGCGCCACCGTCCACACTAAAGCGCACGGTAAAGTTGCCATCCTGTACTCCGGTCAGCTGTCCGGCCCCGAACAGGCGGAACTGAGCCCACGGCCCGCTGAAGCTGATACTGCGCGGTGCGCCGCCGCGGGCACCAACCAGCGTCAGTTTGCTTTCGTTGCCTTCGCGCATATTGTTAGGCCAGACCAGATGGGCGGTATAGTTACGGCCCTGGCTGTAATCGACTAACTGACCGTCAAGGTTCAGTACGCTGCGGCGTTTGTTGCCGGAAAGCGATACCGTTTCCACGGCAAAGGATGTTCCCAGACCGTTCTGTTTGCTGAAGAATATGTCACGGATTTTCTGCGCGGTTTCCAGTTGCGCAATAATATCTTCGCGAATAATGACGTTGTTATCGCCATCCTCCAGACTCAGGTCATTGTCGATAAACAGCTTTAGGTTCTGCTGGTAGAAGGTATCCAGTATGCCATCTGGTTTAAAGAATCGTTCGAAGGCATCCAGTGAGGCATCCTGTGCAGAATGTGGATTAAACGGATAGTTATTTGCCAGTTGCTCGTTAAACGGTTTCACCACGCTGTCGCGCCAGTCCACTTCCATATAGTGAACGGCTTCCACCATCACCACATGCCAGGCCTGGTCAGCCAGCCTGCCTGCCCAGCGGTTGAGCGGAGCAGGCAGTGTTTTTGCCATCTGGCGGGTGGCGAATATGGGATCGCTGCTGTTCTGATCAAGCCGTAACTGCACGGCTTTCAGTGCCGATTTCCCAGGTACAGGCGCGTTCTGGATCGCCAGCAGGTAGCGGTGTAACTCGGTGAGCTGCAGGTACACGGCCTGCATCGTGCTTTCTTTATCTTTCTGGACTGTCAGGGTACTGTTTTCCGGGGCGAACTCATGCCCAAGGCGGGTGAGTAACTGGTAGTCTGGTTCAGCCAGGGCCTCATCCCGTTCTTTAGCAGATAGCTTTTCAGAAAAGGCGCCTGGTTGTGTGTTGTCACGCAGCACGGTCAGCGCCCGCTGCAAAGGCTGGTCACCGCTGATAACCTGCTCCAGCGCCCCGGTCAGTTGTCCGATGGACTCAAAATTGCGGATATTCAGATTGTCCATCCCGGCCCGCCAGGTGGCGGTGTAGTCGCTGATATACTGCTCGGTCAACTGGCGCTGGATTTCCGCCCGGTCGGCGTCACTGTATTTCACGCTGCGGGTGAGGTTGAGTACCCAGGAATCCATCGCCGTCAGTTCAACCAGTTCATCGCGCTGTTTTACAAAATAGCTTTGCAGGCCGTAACGGGTAAGAAACTGTGGAACAACCAGTTTATTGTCATCGGCAGATGTAAACACCTGGTCAAAGGTTGGCCCTACCTGGTCACGCAGATTGAGGTCGGCAGGAAGAACGCCCAGCGCCCGCGTTTTCAGGCTCTGGTAAACTCGCTGGTAGACAGGTAGTTTGCTTAGTTCTTTCTGTGCTGACACAACGGGCTTGTCATACGGCGTCCAGCGGCTGATAGCGTCACCGTCGCCCGCCTGACGCTCTGCATGCCAGTCTGTGTGAGCCAGCGCGTAGTCAAGATGGGACATCAGTTGCGCCTGGATATCGCGCTGGCCGTGGAACTTTTCGCTCCAGCGTTTTGCCATATACTGCTTCACCACCTCATTGTTACGTCCGCTCTTATCCTCCAGCATTCGCATCACGCGCAGCACGGCGAGTTTTTCCTCACTCTCCGGTGGCGCGGCGTTCATCTCTTTGACCAGCCCGTTAAACAGCGACGGAAGATAGCGTTGCTCCAGCAGTTGCAGGTAGGTCCGTTCCACATAAGGCCCGATGCGTCGCCCCTGATATAATCCCATCTCCGCAAGGCGGCTGCGGTCGCCCCAGTCACCGTAGGCCAGAGTGGCATCGCGTACCGGGTTCAGCAGCGGCAGTTGCAGGTTGCCATAGTCATCTTCCCCCTGCGGAGGCGGCACATCCATAAAGGCTTTGGCCTGCTTAAGCACGGTGATGCCGGACTGATAGTTACCATTGTAATAGTGATGCCAGCCGGTGATGAGCAGCAGTGCCGCCACGCCGCCAGTGGCAGAGAAAACCGTCAGGCGGCGACGGGAACGCATCAGCCAGGCGCGGCTCTCCGTTGCCAGATTAGGCTCTGCGAGTAACGCCTGCGGGAACAGGCTACGGGTGAAATAGGGTGCGGTGTCCACCAGAGGCCAGGACGCCAGTGGGTTATTGCCCAGCCGGTATTGGCGGGCGGCAGACTGGGTGAAAATATCATCCATCTGTCCGCGCTGAAGCGAAGAGGTGAGATAGACGCCACGCAGCATCACGTTCATATTTTCGCCGTCAAGCAGACCCTCAAGCAGTGACACCAGTGGTTCACGGCTTCCCTGCATCTGGCGGGAAAAACTAAATAAAGACGCGCGGGTGTGAGTCTGAGCGACCATCAGATCCGGCAACGCTAGGTTCATTCGATCCACCCATGTCTGCCAGAAAGCATTCAACTCTGTTCGCCAGTCATCATTTTCATGGGCGCGGCGGGTGAACGTGACCCCTAGAATTGCATCGCGATCCTGTCTGTTCAGTGACTGGAACAGGGCGGCAAAACCCTGCAATAAATCAAGCCGGGTGAGTACCACGTAAACCGGTAACTGGCAGTGAAGATGCTGGCGTATATCCTGCAAGCGGCTGCGCAGCGTCTGTAACAGATGTTCGCGGCGGCGTTTGTCTGCGGTAAGCAGATCGGGTAAATCGAGTGTCAGAATAATCCCGTTCAGCGACTGGCGCGCGCGCTTTTCTTTCAGCCAGCCGAGGGCATGTTCCCACAGACGGCGATGCAGGATATCCGCATCAGCGGGAGCGCAGAGTGTGCCGTCGATATCAAAGATCACCGCCTGTTTACCGACATGGGGCGTGAGATACAGGCGTTGTTCTGCGCCGCGTGCGCCCTCCGGGGCATAAATAATGTCGGACGGAAAACCCTCGCGCAGCAGTGTCGTTTTGCCACTGCCCGCCGGGCCGATGACCATATACCACGGCAACTGCCACAGGAAACGGCGGTTGTCGAGATGGCGTTGCAGGCGCAGCAGCCAGCGGTCAAGGTAACGCTGCTGGGCGTTCAGCTCCACACTGAGCGGATCAATGGCCTCCTCGCGCTGCTGCTTTTGCATTTTTTCAAGCTGTTGCAGGCGCTTCATCACCCGGACGGTAAGCCACACTAGGGCGATAATCCCCCATGCCGCCGTTGCCAGCCAGCGGTTCGCCAGTGGTTTGAGCCACTGTTCTTCATACAGCGTCCACGTCGGGCCTTTCCACCAGATCCATACCAGCAGAAAAATCCACGCCAGTATCAGCAGCCAGAAAGCGGAGACTTTAAACCGGGGCATCGCCGGGCGTAGGGCTGATTTGAGTCCGCTGAGTAGTCGGGGTGTTGGTAATCTGAACACAAAAACTCCTGTTCTCTTTTATTGTTCTGCCGTGAATTTTTGTTCAAGCTGCGTAAGTAATGATGGCTCCCAGTCAGACACCATCATCTGACTCCCTATCATCAACAACATCCGGTACTGTTGCTGCGCAAGCTGTATCAGCCCCGCCTCCTCCGTCAACTGTGCGGCAAGGTACTGGCGGTGAAACTGATCGCGGGGATCGCCTTCGGGTAGCATGTCCAGATATCGCAGCGCCGCCTCCAGACCCTGCCCAGCAAAACAGGCTCTGGCTGCCTGCGATTCCTCACCGATTTGCGCAACCGGTGCAACTTTGCCGTCGGGCGAAGCTGCCAGCCATTGTTTCGTCTGCTCACTGAGAAACGGTGTGCGGTCATTAAACAGCAGCCCGGTAAGCTGGGGCAGACGCTCAAGGAAGCGGATGACCTCATCGCGGATGGTGTCTGCCACCTGTTTGTAACCCAGACGCAGTGCCGTCTGTGCAGAAAGACAGTGACCGTCCAGCCAGTAAGGAGCCAGCAATACGCTTTTCTCAACCTGCTGCCACAGCGCCATATCCGCGCTGGCAAGCCGGGACTGGTAATCCGCCACCATATCGGCAGAGACCGCAGCCAATGGGGTACGTCCATCGCTTTCCGCCTGGGGTGTACTGGTGATGGATTGCCACAGGGCATGGCGGCGCAGGCGATAGCCCTGCGGCGAGTCCGGCTGGCGTTCACATAAAATAGCCGCCACTTTTAACAGCGTGTCGCGCCAGGCTTTGTCGTCGTGACTGTCGATGGCGATTTGGGGAGCCGGAGCACTGGGTTGCGTCACGCCGCTTTCAGACGTGGCGGTGGTCTGTCGTGAACTATCGGAGGCCGCTGGAGTGGGGGCAGGAGCCGGTGCCGCACGATTAAACGCACGCTGGTACAGGGCAAAAAGATCATCGGTAGCCAGTGCCAGTTCCGGGGCGTTATGTGACTGCCAGCACTGCGCCAGTTTCGCCAGTTCCCCTGACAGCGCGTCGCGCTGCGCTGTGGCGGCGTTCTGTGAAAAGCCTTCAATACCTGTTTCGAAGCGTTTAATGACCTGGCTGGCAAAGCGTTTTTTATGTGCCATATTCTGCGGCGCAGCCACCGACCAGTAATGCTCCACATACAGCGCCAGCAGGCGCAATGCGAGATGAGGATCACCGGCGTGTTGCAGGGTTCTCAGCAGATGCGCCAGCAGACGAAAGTCCTTACTCTCCGAAGCCAGAATGACCAGCCCCCGGCGCTGGAGTTCCGGGATATCCAGTTGACTGTGGGCCAGAGATCCCAGTTTGACGATTTCGCCGTCGATATACTCCCAGTCCGGGTTGTCATCTTTCAGCGCCGATGCCAGTTTTTCTTCCGGCAGGTTTTCCAGCAGGTGCGTTATCCAGACATTCGGATCGCGTAAGTCCATTGCCATATTTTTATTCTCCCGCCCAGTGGCAGGCAACGCGCAGGGGGGCAATCGCCCTTGCCAGCCCGTCAATGTTAAAGGTCAGCTTTCCTGCGGCGTTATCTGCGCCGGTATCCACTGTCAGCGTTTTTGCGCCGAACAGTTGCTTAATTTCATCAATCCCGGACAGCCCCCGGCTGGACTCCAGCAGGGTGCCGTTCTCGCGCACAAACCAGTGGCTACGCAATGCCCGGCTGTCGGCATTCAGAGTGACGGCGATATCATGGACATCCAGAGGGTGCATCAGCGCCACCTGCATCCGGGTGATATTGTCCACGCAACTGAACATCAGCACCGGGCGCGGCGGAACATGGCCGATAGCCGGGGTGGTTATCACCACCGTCGGGCGCTCCCCCGGCACCTGCGTCACCAGCAGTTCTGTGGTGTTGCCCTCGCGGCGTTTTTCCAGCTCTGTGGCGCGGGTCCAGGCCTCGCCCACAAAACCGGCTTTGACCAGCGCCCCGTCAAACCCTGACGGGGACAGCGGTGCCAGCAGGCGGTCATAGCAGTCAAGCCGCTCCAGCGCCGCGGACTCCCGCCGACAGGACTGCATGGCCTGTGACGTGGCTGTCGCATCCGGCGGGGTCGTGGTGGCGACGGCGACCGCCACACCGGCCATTGACGATGTTTCTGCGGGCGCGGCAGTGGCGGGTAAGCCCGTCATCAGGCCCGCGATAAACCATCCTGTCTGCCGGAAAACGCGCAACCTGCTCATAAAACCGTTTCATCCTTTGTGACGGACTCGTCGTTCTGAGCATCTTCCACGTCTGCCGTAAATGCGTCGTCCACCGCCGACAACCGAATCCGGGCAATCGCCGTGTTAGCCGCCATTTTCTGCAACAGCAGCAGCGAGAGCGGCGGTAGCATGTCGCCATCGATGACCGATTCCAGCATCCTCGCGCCGTTTTCCGCGCGGGTGACGCGGCTCATGATTTCGTCCGTCACTTCCGGTTCAATGACCACTTCTGCACCAAAGCGACTGCGCAGCACGTTATCCAGACGGGCCAGTTTTCCGGCGATAATGGTGGCGAGCGTCTCTTTCGACAGCGGCAGATACGGCACCACTTCCATACGCGCCAGCAGGGCAGGTTTGAAGAAGTCGGCCAGCACCGGATACAGTTCTTCCTGCATGGTTTCCGGGTCATCGGCGTGCTCGACTATTACCTGGTAGCCGAGGTTGGACGTCAGGAAGAAGACGATATTTTTGCAGTCAATCAGGCGGCCTTCACCGTCTGCCATTTCGCCCTTATCGAACGACTGGTAGAACAGGTTGAGCACATCCGGGTGCGCTTTTTCCACTTCATCGAGCAGTACTACCGAGTAGGGTTTCTGGCGAATCGCTTCGGTCAGTACGCCGCCTTCACCGTAGCCAACGTAGCCCGGAGGCGAACCAATCAGCCGCGAGACGGTGTGTTTCTCCTGGAATTCGGACATATTGATGGTGGTCAGGTACTGGCGACCGCCGTAGAGCAGCTCTGCCAGTTGCAGGACGGTTTCGGTTTTACCCACACCGCTGGGGCCAGCCAGCAGGAACGCACCGAGCGGGCGTCCCGGAAGACGCAGGTCGGCGCGTGCGGTCAGTAGATGCTTATGCAGGCTGGCAATCGCCAGGTCTTGGCCTTTGATGGTGTCGCCCAGCAATTTCGGCAGGTCGGTGATGACCGACATTTCATTCTGCGACAGGCGGTTGAGCGGCACGCCGGTCCATTCGGCAATCACCGCCGCAATCTGTTTTTTATCGACGTGCGGGGAGACCAGCAACCGGTCGTTATGCAGGGCGTCCAGTTCGGCAGTGAGCTGGGCCAGCCGCTGTACCGGGGAAACTGTTTCAGCGGTCTCTTCCGGCTGTTCTCTGTCGGCCTCATCAGCCGGTACGGCACCGGTATTATCCTGTTCTGACTCTGACTCTGACTCTGACTCTGACTCTGACTCTGACTCTGACTCTGGCGGCGTATCCTCCGCGGCATCTGCGTCCGGCAACGACGCCGCATCGTCTTCTGCCACGCCCAGCAACTGCTGGCGCAGCGCGATAATCTCCCGGACCAGCGCCTGCTGCTGATGCCAGGCCGCTTCCAGTTCATCCAGCGCCGTCAGCGTTTCATCGTACTGCACCAGCACCTCGGTCATCCGTGAGGTGTTGGTACGCAGCCCGATGCGAAGCTCGCGCTCAAGCTGGCGAATTTCCGCCTCCTGCTGGTGGCTCAGAGTGGTCAGCGCCGAGATTTGCTTCGGCGGCGAGGAAAGGTTAATGGCGACGCGGGCGCAGGCGGTATCCAGCACATCAATGGCTTTGTCCGGCAACTGACGCCCGGAGAGATAACGTTCGCTCAGCGTTGCTGCGGCCTGCAAGGCGTCATCATCAATCAGCACGCCGTGAGACTGTTCATAGACCGCCGACAGACCACGCAGAATAATGGTGGCTTCGGCGGCGTTGGGTTCGCTGACCTTCACCAGCTGGAAGCGGCGCGACAGGGCGGCATCTTTCTCGAAGTATTTTTTGTATTCGCTCCAGGTGGTGGCGGCGATGGTTTTCAGTTCGCCGCGCGCCAGCGCCGGTTTGAGCAGGTTGGAGATATCCAGCCCGCCCTGCTGGTTGCCCGCGCCAATCAGGGTATGTGCTTCGTCAATAAACAGAATGACCGGCACCGGAGAGGAAATGACCTCCGCCATCAGCCCCTTGAAGCGTTTTTCGAATTCGCCCTTCACCGACGCCCCGGCCTGCAATGCGCCTAGGTCAAGGGTCATGATATCGGTGTTTTTCAGTTTGTCCGGCACCTGGCCTGCCACGATGCGCAGCGCCAGCCCTTCGATTAAGGCACTTTTACCCACGCCTGCTTCGCCCACCACCACCGGGTTGTTCTTGCGGCGGCGGCAGAGAATGTCGATCATCAGGTCGATTTCGTGGTCGCGGCACAGTACCGGGTCAAGCCTGCCGTTACGGGCGTCTGCGGTCATGTTTTTGGCGTAGCGGGCAAGCAGGGTGTCAGCAGCGTCCGTCAGTGTGCCTGCGACTTTACCGTCTGCATCCGGCACGACTGATTCCGCCGACTCCTGTGTCCACTGTACAAAGTCCTGTTGCAGACGGTCACGGTTAATGCCGGTCAACAACCGGGCGGCAGCAGGCGGTATATAACGCAGCGGCGAATGCAGCAGGGCCAGCAGCAACACGCCGCCACGCAATTCGCTGTGCTGCATCTCAGCCGACGCCAGCAGCCAGCCCTCTTTCAGCCACTCAACCAGCATCGGGGAAAATGCCGGGTAGCTGTCCGCAGAACGGGCAGTTGTGTAGTTCTCCACCGTCAGCGCCTGGCGCAACTCTTCCATGCCAATATCGCCCTGGCGGGTAATAACCCGCAGGTCGCTGCGTGGCATGGCGAGCATCTGAATAAGCACATGGCTGACGGTAATTTCCGCTGCCTGCTGACTCATACATTCAGAGGCGGCCATCTCCAGCGCCTGGCGGGAGAACAGGTTCAGCCGTTTTACCAGCGTGGGAAGATCAATCTGGATCATAAACGTCCTTATCGAAGTAATTTGTTTAGCTGGTGCAGGATGTCCTGCGTCTGGCTGTCCAGCCGCAACAGATAGAACAGGTAAAACAACGCCAGCACGACAACGCCACCACAAAAAATATGTTTAACAGTCAGGCGACTGATGAGCTGATAACGCCCGCCCTGGGTTTTTTTGTCCTGGTGTAACAGCGGGAAAGGGGCATCGCCGCGCAGTTTATGCAGAACGTGGTACAGACGGCGGTAGATCTGCTCAAATTCCCCCTGATCCTGTGCTGCCACTTTGTAGCGCCCGCGAAATCCCAGAGAAAAACAGATCCAGAGAAATTCCAGCAGATCCTGGTAACGTTTGGGTTCACGGATCAGGCGCTCCAGCAGGATGAAAACTTTCTCTCCACCCCAGGCTTCGTTGTGGAAATGGACCAGCAATGACTGCTTGATCCACTCGTTCTTGTTCGACCAGCCGTTACCGAGCGCCGCTTCATCAATAAACGTGCAGAGGATGTAGCGAAACGAGATAATCACGCCCGGTTCGTAGCCCTGCTCCTGAAGCAGTTGCTCCACGGCCTGAACATCTGTCACCACCTGAGCAAAAAGATGCTCCGGCATCGTCTGACTGTTCATGGTTGAAAGGCGCATCACCATACCGAGGAGCGGCGTGGCTGCGTCGATCATCGGATTCAGGCTGTTGCCACGAAGCGCGAGATGATAGTCGCGCTGGCTTTTTTCGTGGTGTCCGGTAAATGGTGGCAGAGACAGTGACCCCTCATCCATCGTCTTACCCTCTTATCGCCCACAGTTGCATGTTCAGATCCGGGAAACTGCCGGATACATGCAGTGCAACGGCCCCGGCGGCAGCCATTTCTGTCCAGGCCTGGCCGCTCTTGTCGAGTTCGAAATAGCTGAACCCGGAATGGTAAGGAAGCTGGCGGGGAGCCACCATCAGGGCACGCAATGGAATGCCGGGTATCTGCACACTGACCATATTGCGGATTTTTTCCGGCGAGGAAATTTTCGACTGCTGGATAAACTGGCGCTGGATCTGATCGACCGGCATGTTTGCCGCCACGGCCAGCACAAAGGTGGCAGATTGCAGCAGTTCTGTGTCATGGATATCGGCCTGCCAGATACCGTCACGCAGATGCAGCGGCAGATTAACGGCTCTTGGCGACAGTACGGTATGCAGCGCCCGTTTGACTTCCGGTAACAGCGTTTTAAATGTTTTGGTCAGGTCATGATGATCATACACATCAAGCGGGCAGGGCAGGCGCGACGGCTCGGTAAAGGTCATCAGTTCACCCAGCAACCCGGCAAGATCAAGGTAGAAATCTTCCGGGTGGAGCTGGGATCGACGAGCGCGATGGGTAAACCGGGTCTGGTTACGGTTAAGTAACTGCAACATCATAAATTCCGCCACATCCGCGATGCCGCTCTGCGCCGGAGAGCCAATGCGGTTTGCCAGATCGCTTGCCCGTCCGCCAATGGCCCCCTGTACCTCTTTGAGATAAACACGCAGTTTCTTACTGACCTGAATATTCTGGCAGGAGGGGATAAAATCGTCATCCAGCGTCAGGGAGCCGTCGGCATGGCGATCGCTGATACGGCAAAGCGGGAGCGTAATATAGGCGCTCATATCTTCTGCACCGCTCATAATGCGCGGCGTCAGTTGACCCAGCGTCAGTGTTCGCGCGTCACCTTCTTCTGAATGCAGATCCCGGACATCGGCATAATTCAGCCGGTAACGCCCGATTCGCCGCCCGTCGCTGATTTCATTTCTCACATCACTGGCGACCGGCAGAGCGAGGTAAATATTGCGGCTTCTTTCGTCCGGAAAATGTTGCGGGTGCAGCGGATCGGGCAGTGCGTCCTGGTCGGGGATAGAAAAGACGGTGCCGTCGGGCAGTGTGCCTGACGCGCTGTCAATCATGATCTTACCCTGCGCCAGCAGTTCATTGTTGAGGGTGAGTTCGGTAAATCCCCAGGATAAATCATTCATGGCCCGGAAACGCTGGTTATCCAGGTAGTCGTTGTAACGCTGCTGTTGCTGGAAATGGTGTGGGCGCATCAGCATCCCTTCCTGCCACATCACCTTGTTGCGGGTGGTTGCCATAATTATTCATCCTCTTTTTTCATTTCGATGCTGCTTTGACGTACATGCACCAGCAGGCGGTAATGGTGGCCGGTTCCTTCCACCGTCTCGATTTGTTTCCATTCAGTGGCCTGGTCATCGGAGAAATAGGCCACGACACCAATAAACTGCGTTTTCTCATCCAGCTTTACCGGCGGCAGGGTTTTGATGGTGTCCGGCAACAGGTTGAAATCCTGGTGGTCGATATAGTTTTTACCCAACACATCCGGTAGCGGCGTACTGGCTATCTGGTCATAGTCGGCTGCCAGCAATTTTGAGTCGTCAGTCAGGTACACCAGTTGCACATCCACGGCGGCTGATTCACCCTCCGCATTGGTATTGGTGTCCGGTTCGGTCAGCAGGGTGACGGTTATTTCCGAAGGTTGCTCCTTCAGGCTCCCGACCTGGATATCCGGGTTTTTGATCACCTCGCTGATTTTTTTCGCCGTTTCGCAGCCGGTTAATATGACGCACATCAGCACGCAGGCCAGAAACGCCTTCCTGTTCATGCTTCCGGCTCCCGCTGTTTTTCACGAAGCACCCGGTCATAGATCTGGGCGTAGACCTCGTTAAACAGCATCTCAAACCCCTGCTGGCGATCGGAGGCCAGTTCTTCGTAATAATGGCTGTACATTTGCCATGCTCCGGCATCATCCAGCGGCTGGCGCAGTTCATGGCTGCGGCGGTACTGCACAAAGCGGCGCAGCAGATTTTGTGGTGAGAAAGCGTCAAGCAGGACACGAAGTGACTCCACAATCGCTGCCCGGTTAGCTTCTTCGTGGTGGCGGACATTACGCAGGCTTTCACTGACAGCGGCGGGAGCCGCCAGATGTACCGGACTTTTACCTTCGGCAAACATCACGTCGAGCGCGGTGGCGTAATCCATGTTCAGGCGCAGCGGGTTATCTTCCAGCGGGCGCAAATGTTTGTCTGAGAGGCTGTTACGCTGTTGCTGCAAATCGAGCAGACCTTTTATTGCGGCCTGTAACGTGCGTCCGGCCTCTTCCAGAAAATCATCCGCATCGTCAGAATTGCTCACGGTAAGCGAGCCGCCGAGACCGCGCAGTAAGGGGGTGACCGCAAGGTGGCGTTGCGCCATTTCTGCCACAGGGAAGTCATCATTACGATCGCCGGGGCTGGCATAAATGGGCGGTAGATCCATAAACGGAGTATTGATCCCACCATTACTTGCCGGATCGGACAGCGGTGCCGATGGCCGGACAGCCGCAATGCCTGAAAGCGGATCGCCCGTGGTAATCAGGCTTTCGGACTGAAGTGCCTGGAGTGGATCGGTAGAAAAACCGTTTACCACGGTGTCTGCAAGCTGATGCCGGTGAGTCATTCCCGGATAGTGTGGCGCACCCTCCGTTGACAGCAGGGTATCCGTGAGCATATCGCGATTGGTGACGATGGTTTCGGGAGTGGCCATTTCCTCATCGTAATGGGGGATATCTCCCCGGTTCAGATGAACCCTCACCATCAGACGCCCTATCTGGATCTCATCGCCCTGGCGCAGCTGTATCAGGTCTGATGTTGCTGTGACTTTTGCCTGGTTCAGCCACAGTTGTGCCGTCTGCGGGCGCAGACAAAATGTGCCATCGTGCAGGATAACGGTAAAAGCCTGAGCCGGAATGCTCTGCTGACGATCCTGTACCGACCAGTGGCATTCGGGGCCATGGCCGACATTTCCCTGCTGTGTGAACAGACAGCGCGCCGCCCGCCCGCTTTCCAGCTCACTGCCGTTAATGACCTGCAATGAAAGCGTCTGTAGTTTCTCTTCCGGCATATTCTGCTCCGTGATTATCATAATTTACGACCGTACCCTGATGGTGACTGAAGGTCGTTCTTCCGGTGTGCCGAGGAAGCTGGTCCAGCCCAGCAGCGCACTTTTGTTATCGCCCAGGCGCATTGCGCCCACCTGCTCCGGCGCCAGCCCCAGATGTAAGTCCCAGGCAAGCTGATCGCGCAGGATGAAGGACACAAACATCGTCAGTGGCAGGAAGTTTTCGCCGGACGGCAGAAAAGAGAGGAACTGTTTTCGGGTCAGGCTGGTAATACTGAGCTGGAATTTTCCGCTGAGATCGGGCACCCGTGTACCCAGAACAAAGTTGCCCAGTACCGATCTTCCTGCCAGTTTTTCGCCATTTTTAAGTGAATAACTCCCCAGGCTATTTTGCTGATCCGGTTCAATATCCACCTTGCGACGTTGCCAGTTTTGCAGCGTCACGTCTGACAAATCAAAACAGTGGGACACCAGACCGCAGATTATTTCCGGGGATCGTCCCGGATTTGCCAGGATCCCGGAATACGCCAGCATTTTGCTGTGATTAATCGCCAGCTTATCGCGAAGCTGGCGGTGGCCCAGCCCAACAAGGGAGTACATGCGCTGCGAGAACGCATCCACACCGCCGTTACGAAAACTGATGTGATAGCGGTACTTACGCCAGATATGCCAGACAAACTGGGTCAGGCGGTGGCTGAACATATCCAGAAAATCACCTACCGGACTTTGTTCATGTACCGCTTTCCAGGCCAGGTGATCGAGGTAATAACCGGGGAGAGGCGACTGGCTCCCCTGTAACCCCATAAAGGTAGTGGTCATCCTGAATGCCCCTGACGTATCCCGTTTCAGCGCACTGATATCACTCAGGGGAAACGCAAGGCTGGCATCGGCGCTGAAACGCAGGGTTTCCTGTGCCGGATCGTCGCGCAGGGATAATTCCGGCGTCCCCTTTTCACCCTGTGCCAGGCGGTGCAACAGCTCCGCCATCGCAAAAAAATTGTAAGAGCAGGCGTTATGAAAAACCTGTGCCAGCGGATCATTCTGCTCTTTATCTGCCGGGGGATTTCCCGGACTCAGATAAGAGGATGCTGCCCGGTTCTTTCCGTCCATTTCCATGTCTCCTGGCTTTCTGTGTTCACAACGGTCAGCATGTGGAATGAGTTAACGCTGGCGTACAGCGACAGAAAATGCGAAAGCACCGTACCGAGCAGATACATTTCCCCTTCACAGACAAACGGCTCCGGGTGCAGATACAGCGTGGAGGCCAGCCCCCGGACGGGAATGCCCGTAAACAGGCGGTCGACAGGGCGAGTCTCCAGACGCTCAATGGCATCCAGCTTTTGTTGTGACAGCCGCGCCGTCTGCGGATGATGGATTGCGTGGCGATCAAAGTTGGCGATGACCTGCTTCAGCGCGTCCGTATCCAGTAATGACAGATAATTCAGGTTCATGGCGGAGAGCAGGGACCAGTGCAGGCTGCCATCAATGACCGGCCAGAGCGGTTGCGTCGGGCGGGTAATGTTGCGAAATGAAGCAACAGCCGCATTTTTACCGGTTGTGCCGGTGATATCGCCGGAACGAATTTGTGACGGAAGCTCACGGTTGGTACAGGTCAGCGATACCGAAACCACTTCATTACTGAGCAGCGATTCGTCTGACGGATAACTGCCATCAGCATGTATAAAAGCAAGGGTATGATCAAAGCCGCGATGGAACAGGGATGTTTTGGTCCGGTGATGCCAGTACACCACTTCCCGCTTCCGGCTGTATTCCATCTGATGGCTGAAACTTTCAAAGGCAGGCCACTGGCGCGCGGCCTGCGTCGAAACAGGACGCCCCAGATCTTTTTTCCTGAACATATCCTGCACCTGGCTTATCACGCCGTTAACGGAAAAGACATCGTAATGTTCCGGATAATGGCGGCTGGGAACCAGCGGATAGTCTGCCCGCCGGTTGTCCAGCGTGATGGCTTCTGCATGGTGGATAAATAAATTAATGGCAGGTGCGCAATACAGGCGCAGGGAGTCGCGGCGCAACCGGATGTCCACGGGCAATGGGCGCGAAAAACGCAGTTGCAGGGTAAAGGATTCAGCCTGCAATCCGTCAGGCAACGCCGGACAACCACAAAGATCAAAAAAGAGAAACGCATCCGGGTAACAGAAATACTCCTGAAGGATCCGGTAGCCGCTGTGGACGTTTTTCGGCCAGGGCAGCATGGCATCCTGTGGCTCAAAACCGACAGCTTTCAGCATAAACTCAGGCAGGCGAATATGCTGTTCACCCACAGTCAGGTCGGCACCCTGCAAGTATTCACAGAACCATAAATAAAGCTGGTCACGGGTATAGTTGTCGTCATTGCCGAGCCAGAAGCGAAGTTTGTTCAGATCCAGCGTGCGGAAGTCCGTTCCCGGTGCGACCGAAAAGGTGATGTTGATAACACCATTACGGGTCGTACTGCGGTTTTCAATCTGCTCCAGGCGAACGGGCAGCAGCCAGATATCCCGGCAGAGGGTGAAGGTACAGGGAGGCGGCTCCTCCTTTTTAGCATCGGAGGGCAGCACTTCATCGACTCTAATTTCCCCGGCGTTGGTTGTAAACTGCTCATTACGGGGGATTAACACCGGCACAGAAGACTTATCCATATCCGGCGTATATTCAATAAGGGTCATTGCCGGAACCGGACGCAGGTAATTAGGCCATAGCATCTTAATAAGCCCGTGCGTCAGTTCTGGGAATTCATCCTCAATTTTCTGGCGGAGATTGCCGGTAAGAAAAGCCACCCCTTCCAGCAGGCGTTCAATATCCGGCTCTGCATCTTTTTCGGCCAGGAAGCGGGCCAGATGGGGTTTTTCCGTTGCCAGCAGCTTGCTAAGCTGGCGCAGGTAATCGAGTTCTTCCCGGAAATAGCGTTCTTCAAATTCCATTTGTCAGTCCACCCGGTAATGCTGGCTGCCATTCGGTGCCATATCAAATTCAAGCACCTCATGCGTTTCGTTAAATGTCACCCAGGCTGTAATATGAAACGTCATATCCAGCGGGCTGGAGGCGGATGAAACCACTGCCTGCACTTCAGCGCGTGAGATCCGGGGTTCATAGCGTTCTATACATTGCGCGATGGCCCGACTCATTGATTCGCGGAAGTTTTCAGCCCCTTCCGGTTCATCAATGCCCAGCTCAGGCGCACCCCGGCAACTACCGGACCGGGTATTAAGAATGTTTCGTAGGTTCTGGCGAATGGATTGCCTGAGCGAATGAATACTGCCTCCCTGCCGGTTTCTGGCTGAAGAGGCTTCCATACGCTCAAAAAGAGAACCTGTGGTTCTTTCCCGATCCGGTATCATGGTGTGTTACTCCCTGTCTAACCGGCCAACCAGGGAAAGCTCAAAATTTGCCCCCATAAATTTAAAATGAGGCCTCACGCTTAGCGCAACCTGGTACCAGCCGGGTTCGCCTTCTACATCCATAACCTCAACTTTGGCAGCGCGCAGAGGTTTGCGGCTGCGCACGTCTGCAGGCGGGTTTTCCTGGTCGGCAACATACTGACGGATCCAGGTATTAAGCTCTCTTTCTAAGTCGCTCCTTTCTTTCCATGACCCCAGTTGTTCACGCTGCAACACCTTGATGTAGTGCGCTAACCGATTGATGATGAAGAGATAAGGAAGCTGCGTACCCAGCTTATAGTTGGTTTCTGCGTCTTTTCCCGGAAAGTGCTTCGGTTTTTGTACCGAGTTTGCAGAGAAAAAGGCTGCATTATCAGAGTCTTTACGCATGGTAAGGGTGATAAAACCCTCTTCAGCCAGTTCAAATTCGCGGCGATCGGTGACCAGCACCTCGGTTGGGATTTTGGCCTGAATCTGCCCCATCGTTTCGAACAGATGCACCGGCAGATCTTTCACTGCGCCGCCGCTTTGCGGACCGATAATGTTTGGACACCAGCGGTATTTGGCAAAACTGTCTGCGATATTGCATGCCAGCATCCAGGCCGTATTACCCCACAGATAATCTTCGTGGTTCTGGCTGACATCTTCGTAATAGTTAAAGTTCTTAACAGGGTTATCTGTTGGTGAATAGGGCTGGCGAAGCAGGAAGCGGGGTGCCGTAAGCCCTAAATAGCGCGAATCTTCCGAGTCACGCAGGGCGCGCCATTTGGTGTAGGCCGGACCTTCAAAGATGGCATAAAGATCTTTGATATTAGGCAGTTCGGTCCACGAGTTCAGCCCCATAAACTCCGGGGAAACGGAGGACAGGAACGGTGCGTGCGCCATTGCGCCCACGGCACTGACGTATTGCAGCAGTTTCATGTCAGGCGCGGTATTTTTGAACTCATAAGCGCCCAGCACGGCAGCGATGGGTTCACCGCCAAACTGTCCGAAACCGGACGAATAAACGTGCTTATAAAATCCGGACTGAATAATTTCTGGCGCAAACTCAAAGTCTTCCAGAAGTTCCTGCTTGGTGACATGAAGCACGTTGACCTTGATGTTTTCACGGAAATCAACGCGATCCACCATGGTTTTCAGTGAGCGCCAGAACGACTCGACCTGCTGAAAGGCAGGCGCATGGATGATGACATCCATCTGGCGGCTGATGCGTTCATCAATATCTGCAATCATGCTGTCCACGGCCAGTTTATTGACCGGTTCGGCAGATGCAGTGGATTGCAGGATGCTGGCAATAAAGGCTGTCACACCCTGGCGGGCAACGTCATAACCTTCTGAACCGGGCTGAATACGGGTCTGAGCCATGATTTGATCAAGCAGCGACGATGCCTGATCAGTCTGCCCGGCATGACTGGAAACGAGTTCCTCTTCCTGTAAAGACATACTGAAAATCCTTCTGTTTTAGCTGTGTTTCTGAAACCGGGTTTTCGCCGTCAGTGAAGTACGCGCCGCCAGTACGGCGCGCTCTGCTGAAACTCACAAAGATGGATAATCTCATCCAATAGATCACTGATACGGCGATCCAGTGTTGTAATCAGCGCATCCACGCCATCCCGGTTGATTTCACCGGACGGGCTGAAACATACCCGGTAAACCGCCTGCAAAATGTCTTCGTCAGAGAGGGGGTGTTTCCCGGAGATATTTTTGTGTGCCGCCATGTCTGGATAACCCTGTTTAATGAAATAGTGGTGGTTATTTCCCACTCACTTGGCCGATTTCTTTGAGCAACTGCTCGCGGGACTCCTCATTTTCCAGCAATGCCTGGAGCTGGGTACGGAATGCCGGAAGGTTGCCCATCGGCCCCTTCAGCGCAGTCAGTGCTTCACGCAATTCCAGCAATTTATTAACTTCCGGAACCTGCCGGGCCACGCTGTCCGGTGAAAAATCATCCAGTGACTTGATATTCAGCGCCACATTCAGTTCATCGTCCGTTGTGCTTCCCTTCAGCGTGGCGGGGACGGTAAAATTGAGGCCAATGGCTGCTTCAGCCATCACCGCACCGAAATTGTGCTTGTTAACGGAAACTGCCTGACGTTCATCCAGTGGGGATGTTTCCTGCGTATTTCCGGTATCGCCGACAACGAGCATGTTAAGCGGAAGCTCCACTTCAGCCGTCTGGCCGTCCGTCTTCGGGACATAGGATATATTTATACGCTCGCGAGGCGCGACGCTGCCTTCAAATTTTTTGCTCATAAAAGTGATCCGTCATGTTATCTCGTACAGGCCATGAACACGGCATATTTGTACCGCAAAAAAATATCGGCAATGCCGCCCTAATGGCGGTGAAAATAAAATCACCACTCCTTCATCACCCCGCATTCTACGCTTCAAAATAAATAAGAAAAGGACTTTTTATCGATCGTAAAGAGAGGTATTCTGCAAGCGTTAAATAGATTGTGTGAACCTGCGAAATTCGCGTCAGGTGTATTATGGCAATAATTTAAATATAGAGTTTTTATGTAACTTATTGAATTATATAATAATTTCATTAAACATAAGCTAATCTGATGATTGCTTGTTTATATATTTGTTTTGTGATTGATTAAGTGGGTATTTTTAAGGAATATCTCAAAAATTATCAAAATGATAATTCAGAAAGGATAAATACAATATTTATTCATGATTCAGCTTTGGCCATTTTATGGAGGCAATACGGACTTTGAACAGTTGGGTATGGTTATCCAGATATATATTATTAACTTATTGCTGAATAAGAGATTTAATGATTTTAAAAATAGTTTTTACGACAACCGTAAATTCTAGCTCGGTTTGTATGTAAAAAATACTGAAAAATGATGCGGTTCCGTGAAGTGAGTTGCATCTGCCTGTCTGGGATTAACGGCAGGTCATTGTAAGTAGTAATTAACCACGTTAACAAGGAGTTTACAAATGCCAACACCGTGTTATATCTCCATCACTGGTCAGACCCAGGGAAATATTACTGCAGGTGCATTTACCGCTGATTCTGTCGGCAACATCTATGTGCAGGGGCACGAAGACGAGATGCTGGTGCAGGAATTCCTGCATAACGTTACTGTCCCGACCGATCCTCAGTCCGGCCAGCCTGCGGGTCAGCGTGCTCACAAGCCGTTCATTTTTACCGTGGCGCTGAACAAAGCTGTTCCGCTGATGTACAACGCACTGGCCTCCGGCGAAATGCTGCCAACCACTGAACTTCACTGGTGGCGTACCTCTGTGGAAGGCAAACAGGAGCATTATTTCACCACCCGCCTGACCGATTCGACGATTGTCGATATGAAACTGCATATGCCGCATTGCCAGGATCCGGCGAAACGCGAGTTCACCCAGTTGCTCGAAGTTTCACTGGCCTACCGCAAAATAGAGTGGGAACACGTCAAGTCTGGCACCTCCGGTGCCGACGACTGGCGCGCACCGCTGGAAGCATAAGTTAAGCCAACAGCATCCGGCTATTAGGCCGGATGCTGTTTTTGTATTACGCCGTAAAAAGAAAGGTTGTCAGTAAGGGGTTACGTTCACGGGAGATGGCGGATGCCGGAAACTTCGGCGGTAGCGTGCCTGAACGCAAGCGTAACACTGTACTGTTACAGCCGCTTTAACAGCGAACTGTCTGTTTTTCCTTAAACCCGGAGGTTGCTATGTCAACCGGATTACGTTTCACGCTGGAAGTGGACGGCCTGCCACCGGACGCGTTTGCGGT
>ENA-OZGC01000673-OZGC01000673.1-human-gut-metagenome-genome-assembly--contig:-NODE-673-length-24161-cov-7.328881_pt1 | contig 24161 bp, 18 predicted proteins | sample MGYA00245109_ERZ653643 | MGnify/ENA primary metagenome ERZ653643 (study PRJEB26926, sample SAMN06165107) | human gut metagenome | biome: ENVO:00009003; feature: ENVO:2100002; material: ENVO:00002003... | reverse complement strand
GAGATGCAGCGTAGTCTCGTGGGCTCGGAGATGTGTATAAGAGACAGCTACAAGGACATTGCAGGCCAGCCTATCTACAACAAGTTCACAGTTAAGTCCAACTATCGTTTTGCCGTTACCAACACTCCTGCATGGGTAGAGTTGGAGGGTGGATTCCTCGTAGGCACACCCAACAAGGATGCCGTAGGCGGTGCTGCATTCAAGGAGAACGCAGGCATGAGTGCCAAGTATGTCATTGCCAAGGAGGACAACTACACTATCACCTTCGCTTCGGAGGATGGCAAGGCAGCCGTGACAGTGCCCGTTGTCTATAACGGTATGACCACCAACACCATGGACATCACTTATCCTACAGCTTCACAGTGGGCTGTATGGAATGTGTCGCTCGACGGTAAGGTGTTCACACAGAACGGTTCAAGCCTTAATGGCGACGTTACAAACGAGTTCACCTTCCACAACTTCGTACCCTTCACACTCACTACATTTGGCGATGCTTACCAGCTGGTAGTATTCGAGAATCGTGAAAATGGATTGTTCGAGGACGACAGCAATGCCGTACAGCTGAAGGGCGATAAGGGCAACGTTAAGCTCACCGTAGCACCGTTGAGCAGCGGTAGCCGTGAATTCCTCGTTTACGCATTGCCTCAGAGCGTTTACGAGACACTCGAGAACGGTCTTGACGATATGCTTGAGAACGACTTCACCACTGTAAGCAGCGACTACGACCGCTACTTCCTCATGGACATCGTGCAGAAGGAAGCCAGCCATGGCGGTTCGACAGTCACAGCACCTATCGTTACCAGCATGGGCATGGAGGTAGATTGCGCTCTGACTACCAATGCCGACTATAAGTCGTACGCCGAGGGTCTGTTCAGCTATACCGGCAACGACGTGTTCGAGTCGACAGTCTACGGTGGCTACGTAGCCATCTATCCTCAGATTGACGGATGGGATCCTACAGCAGGAGATGGCGTAGTAATCTACGATGGCACCGGCAATACGGTAGACAGCTATGAAATGCAACAGGACGATAAGGGCATCTACATTGGCTTTATGGCCGACGAGCTTACCGCTCCTATCCTTGTTGGCTTCAACGATGCCATGCATGTTTACAAGCGCGTTGTCGTTATCAATAAAATGCAGTAAAGAAGCAAGTAAAACCACAAAGTAATGAATACAATCACAAATTATAGCAAGGCATTCTTGTTGCTCGTGGTGGCAATGCTCACCATGGCAGTGACAAGCTGCTCTGAAGACACCCTTGAGCGTTGGGACGGCACATACGGCTATGTGCAGTTCATGCTCTCCAAGAAGGTGTCGTCGAGAGCTACCCGTGCCGCTGCCGTCGACAAGCTTGAGAAACTGGGCGATGCCAAGAAAATCAAGGTTGTCATGGAGCACGACGGCACCACCGTGTCGCAGACATTGACGCTCAATGCCTACAATGCCGAGAATGCAGAGTACGGATTGAAGAGTGATAAGTTGCAGCTTGCCTCAGGCACCTACACCATCATCGGTTTCTATCTCTACGATGGGGTAGACGAGGAGTTGCTCGCTTCGTCAGCAGGCGAGACCTTTACCGTGCAGGGTAGCGGACTTACCGTTCAGGACCTTATGGTTGAGACCGTAGAGCGTGGCAAGGTGCAGTTCGATCTCGTCAAGCAGTGGGCAGAGACCCGTGCCGGAAGCGGTGAGTATCTCTTCTCAAGCATCCGTATGATCGACGTCAGCGTCACCAATCTCTTCACACGCGAGACCTTCACCTTCAACAATCTTAAGGTGAAATACAAGGAAGGCAACAAGGAGCATCAGAATCCCGACAATGCCGACGACAAGTACATGGATGTGGCTACAGCCCATTGCGACTCTACCATCTGGCTTCCTGCCGGCACCTATCAGGTTACGTCGTACACCACTTACGGCAAGACCGGAGCTGTGAAGACCACCTACGAGACACAGCCCGTCAAGGGCAAGGCTTTCGTCATCACCGACAATCAGCTCACTGCCGACGCTCAGGTGCCCATCCTCCTCTCTGAGACCAAGGAGTACATCAAGGACTACAAGGCTCTGAAGGCCATTTGGGAGTCGCTTCAGGGTAAGGATTGGAGCTTCTATGGCGACGCCACATTCCACGGCGCCAACTGGAACTTCAACAAGGAGCTTGACATGTGGGGCGAGCAGCCCGGCGTTACGCTCAACAGCAACGGCCGTGTCATCGGCATTATCATTGCCGGATTCGGTGCCAAGGGTATCGTGCCCGACGCCATCGGTCAGCTCACCGAGCTTCAGGTGTTCAACTTAGGTTCGCACGATGAGAAGATTGGTGCCAATCTCTTTAATGAGTATGATGCCAACAAGCTCACAGCAGCCCGTAAGCAGTCAATGCGCCACGACTACGAGAACAAGTTCCTCAAGTACGACCCGCGTGCCAATATGTCCGAGATGATTATCGAGAGCTTCAATTCCGACAGCAAGAACGCCAAGAATACAATCAAGAAGGACTCACGCATTCAGCTGAAGGACGCTCAGATAGGTCTCACTACCAATAAGATTACTGGTATCTCTAAGGCCATCTATCGCCTCACCAAGATGCAGCAGTTCTACATCGGCAACTCTCCGATTACAGCCGACGAGGTTTGCTCTAAGTTCTACGACGACGAGTCGTCAGAGTATCATCGCTTTGCCGAGGAGTTCACCGAGGAGGCATGGGACAAGATGACCACTCTCACCGACCTTGAGCTCTACAACTGTCCGAAGCTCACCCGTCTGCCCGAGGTCTACTACAATCTTCCGAATGTTCAGGCATTCAACCTCGCTCGCAACAAGGGCATTTCAGCCGCTCAGCTGCGCGACGACTGGGAGCAGATGGCAACAAGCAAGATAGGCAAGACTTTGCAGATTCTCTATCTGAGCCACAACAATCTCGAAGAGTTCCCTGCATCATGGGCACTGCGCAATATGTTGAAGCTTGGTCTGCTCGACCTCGCCAACAACAACATCAAGAAGGTGCATGCCTTTGGCAAGGAAGTAGAGTTGGCGTCGCTCTATCTCACCAACAACCAGATTGAGGAGATACCAAATGACCTCTGCGGCTTCTCTGACAACACCGAGAGTCTGGACTTCTCATACAACAAGCTCAAGAAGATACCCAATATCTTCGATGCAAGCTCAATCTACGTGATGGGTTCGGTCAACTTCTCTAACAACGAGATATCGGGTGTAGACAATACTGGCGGCTACAAGGGCATCAACGCCTCTACCGTGTCGCTTGCCAACAACAAGCTCACCAAGTTCCCTTCAGAGCTGATTTCGGCTGGCTCGCCAATCATCACTCTCGACCTGAGCGGCAACCAGATGACCAGTATCCCCAAGGGTTCTATCCGTGGTAAGTATGCCTATCTCTTGCAGGTGATGGACTTCCGCTTCAACAAGCTTACGTCACTCTCTGACGACTTCTTGAGCGACAACATGCCCTACATCACCAATATCGACCTGAGCTACAACTGCTTCAGCCAGGTGCCCACACAGCCGTTGAACAGTGCCAACCTCCGTGCGTTCGGCATCAACCATCAGCGCGACGCCCAGGGCAACCGCCCCTTGCGCACATGGCCTACAGGCATTACCAAGTGTCCGAGTCTGATTCAGTTCCAAATAGGCTCTAACGATATCCGCAAGGTAGACGAGAAATTGACCTCTCACCTCTATATCGTGAATATCTCCGACAACCCCAACATCTCAATCGATGTTACAAGCGTTTGTCCTTACATCAAGGTAGGTGCTTACAAGTTGTTCTACGACAAGACTCAGGACATCCGCGGCTGCGACGCTCTGGATCTTGAAAACTAAAAAAACATAAGCAAGTAAGATAATATGAAATATATTAAATTCCTTACATCGCTCCTCGTTCTCGGTGCAGGCATGCTTGCCACATCATGTAGCGACAACGACGATTCTGCCATCCCCGGCGGACTGGCCATTGACAAGGAGCAAATCGAGATAGGAGCCGAGGGCGGTAGCACCGAGCTTGCCGTTTCTGCCACACAGAATTGGGTGGGCAGCGTGGCTGAGCCGTGGCTGATGCTCACTCCTGCCAACGGTGTGGGTTCTGCCACTGCCAAGGTGGTGGTCGACTCTACGCTGATGAATGGTCGCCGCACAGCCGACATCGCCTTCATCGGCGACAACGGCCAGCGCCGCACCGTATCGGTAGTGCAGTTCGGATTTGGCAAGCAGATTGCCCTCAACGAGCCGCTTGTCGAGATAGACAACTCGGGCTCTTATGACGAGCGCGCCTTCGAGACCATCATCTCAGCCAATGTAGAGTGCAAGATTGGCAGCATCGAGTATTCGTATGAGGGCAATCTCAGCGAGGCCGAGAAGGCTGACAACGAGAGCGAGCGTCAGGGCTGGCTCCTCAACTCTAAGAACGAGGACAAGCTCGTAGGCACCAACCTCGGCATTGTGCTCGACCGCAAGGCACGTCCGCGCAGCGTCAAGTTCAAATTCCGCTGGAACATGAATGTAGTGCCTGCCGTGCGTGTGGCTAAGGTCCACCTCGTGCCGGTCAATGCCGACGACGAGCTGGTCGATGCCGATGGCAACAAGACAGCCGACGTAGTGCTGACAGTTCGTCAGGAGGCAGCGCCTAAGATTGAGGACAACCGTGCTGGCGACTCCCTCTCGGTCATCATGATCAATCAGAAGCTCAACAGCATGGTCACTTTCGACACCAGCGACAACATGCGCAACTGGAGTGGCGTGACCCTCTGGGAGGCCACCGACCCATTTGTCAAGCAGCATCCTGAGGCTTTGGGCCGTGTGCGTTCAGTCAAGTTCAGCATGTTCAACCTCAAGCCGGGCGAGACGCTTCCTAAGGAAGTGAAGAATCTGAAGTATCTCGAAACCTTCTCGTTGGCAAGCAACGCCAACAACCAGATACGCAACATGGAACTTGGCGAAGACATCTGCGAGCTTGCTCATCTCAAGAATCTCGTCATCCAGGCTTACGGCTTGGTCAAGTTGCCTGCCAACTTCAAGAAGCTGGGCAAGACATTGGAGAGTCTCAATCTGGTAAGTAACAACTTCAACCGTCTCTCCGACATCACCAAGGTAGTCAATGCCCATAACTTCCCCCATCTGCACACATTGACCCTCTACGCCCAGCGTCGCACCGACATCTGCATCAACATGAGCGGTCTGAACAAAGATGGCGATGGCAACTACGTCTACAAAAATTATCCCATCGGATTGTATGGCAATATCAGCAACGAGTACTCTGAGCGTCAGGCGTTCCTCTTGCTCCTCACATGGGACAATCTGCGTGCCCTTGAGTTGTCTTACTGCTTCCTTGAGGGCGAGCTGCCCACCGACGAGGAGATGGACGAGGCACTTAAGGCTGCCGGCAAGCCGACACGCTACACAGCTGCCGACTTCTCTACCGACAAAGCCGACTGGCAGGACAAGCTCGTAGGCGACACCTGCAAGTGGTTGCTCTCTAAGAGTGAAAACCCCATCACCTGCAAGCAGAAGGATGGCACCATTGTCTACGAGGATGTCTATCCTATGCAAGTGCCGCGCGTACTGCCCAAGTGTCGCAAGTTGTCGCTCAACCTCAACTTCTTCACCGGTGCCGTGCCCAAGTGGGTATTGTTCCATCCGCGTATGGTGATGTGGAGCCCAGCAGTGATGTTCTTCCATCAGACCGACCGTGGCTTCGACACAACAGGCAAGGCAGCCGGATTCAGCAACATGGCTGAGGACACCTACAGCGCCGAGTACTATTACGGCACTAAGGACCCAGGCTCAAAGTATGAGGTTCCGGGCGTAGCCTATCCGTTGTACTATCGTTCATTCGTTGCCGCCGGCGACGTTGACGAGGCAGCACTTCGTGCCAAGTACAAGAGAAGTAAAAAATAAAAGCAAACAAATAGACAAATGAAGAAGAATTATTTCTATATAGCATTGGTCGCATTGGCGTTGACAGGTTGTGCCGACAACCTGCCAACCGCCGATTCTCCTACGGGCAAGACCGACATCACCATCCCAGCCGACGCTGAGGCTGGTGAGCTGCTCATCAAGTTCAGCCCCGAGATGACCGACATTCTCGACCAGGCACAGCTCAGCAAGACCCGTTCGGGCAAGGCTACCCGTTCGGGCATTCCCTCTACCGACGAGGTGCTCGCCATATTGGGCAGCTACAGCTTCGAGCGCGTCTTCCCCGTCGATGCCAACACCGAGGCACGTACACGCCAGGCAGGACTCCACCTCTGGTACACCGTTAAGTTCGACAAGGGCACCGACCTCAAGGCTGCCGCCGAGCGACTCAAGCAGCTGGGCGAAATCTCTAAGGTGCAGACCAACGGCCGCATCAAGCGCGCCTACAGCACCGATACCAAGCGCATCTATCTCAGCGACAAGGCGCTGCAGCATAAGGCTACACGCGCTGCTGCCGAAGGCGAGCCCAACGACCCCGGCTTTGCCTATCAGTGGCACTATCGCAACCTGGGCGCGGGCAACTACGGATTTGAGAATCTCAACGACAACAATGCCGGTGCCGAAGCAGGATGCGACGTCAACGCTCTTGAGGCATGGAAGACCTGTAGCGGCGACCCCTCAATCATCGTGGCTGTGCTCGACGAGGGCGTGATGTACACCCATCCCGACCTTGCGCCCAACATGTGGTGCAATCCGGGCGAGACCACACAGGGAGCCAAGACCGATGCCGACGGCAACGGCTACGAGGGCGACCTCCACGGCTACAACTTCGTTGAGGATAGCGGCAACATATCATGGTCGGACGCCAACGACACAGGTCACGGCACACACGTGGCAGGCACCATAGCCGCTGCCAACAACAACGGCATCGGCGTGTGCGGAGTGGCAGGTGGCGACGGCACCCCCGACTCGGGTGTCAAGATCATGTCGTGCCAGGTGTTCTCCGGTCAGAACAGCGTAACCCTTGCCGGTGAGGCACGTGCCATCAAGTATGCAGCCGACAACGGAGCCGTAATTCTCCAGTGCAGTTGGGGCTACAACTCTTCGGAGAGTAGCGAGCTTCAGGGCTACGTGCCCGGACCAGCCACCGAGAAGGAGTGGGCTGAGACCTATCCGCTTGAGAAGGAGGCGCTCGACTACTTCATCAACAATGCAGGTTCGCCCAACGGAATCATCGACGGTGGTATTCCCGTGTTCGCTGCCGGCAACGAGTACGCCCCCAATCCTGCCTTCCCCGGAGCCTATTCCAAGTGCGTGTGCGTAGCTTCGCTTGCAGCCGACTACACCCCGGCTTGCTACACCGACTACGGACAGCTTGTCACCCTGAGCGCCCCTGGCGGCGACCTCGAGTACTACGGCAAGATAGGCGAGACTGAAGACGAGTATTGGGCTGAGACAGCCGAGCAGAAGGGAGCCGTGCTCTCTACCATGATCAAGAACGGCAAGCCAGCCTACGGCTACATGGAGGGCACCTCGATGGCTTGTCCTCACGTGTCGGGTGTGGCAGCATTGGGCCTTTCGTACGCTGCCAAGCAGCATCGCCACTATCGTGCTGCCGACTTCATCGCCCTGATGAAGAAGTCGGTAAAGAATCTTGACAGCCATTACGCCAACGGAGCCACCAAGACCTACTATATGAACCACACCACTGTAGGCGCTTCGCCCGAGACCGTAGAGCTTGGCAAGTACATCGGCAAGATGGGCACCGGACTCATCGACGCTGCACGTCTGCTCAGCAACATCCAGAACAAGGAGTACAGCTCCGACATGAAGCTGCCCAACATGTACGTAGCCACCGGGAACACCTCAACGCTGCGTCTTGACAGCTACTTCGGCGGTCAGATGTCGGGCTACAGCCTCACCGTGGCAAATGCCAATGTGGCTTCTGCCTTTGTGTCGGGCAATGTGCTCAGCGTGAAGGGATTCGCCGCAGGCAGCACCACGCTCACCGTGACAGCCGCCGACGGCACCAGCCAGACAGTAGTGGTTACGGTACGCAAGAGCGCAGCCGGCAACGGTTGGATGTAATAAAACTCCACATACAGACAATAGAGATATGAAGACATTAGCATATATGGTTTCGGTAGCCGCTCTTCTCGTGTCGTTGCCCTCCGCGTCAATGGCACAGAACGGGCTGCTCAAGTTCGACCGCAACGTTATCGATGCAGGCACGATGACCGAAGACGACGCTCCGCGCACCTACACCTTTACAGGTCGCAACGTGAGCCGCCGTACGCTGCACATCACACAGGTGAAAACCACCTGTGGATGTACCAGCTCTACGGTGAGCAGCAAGGAGCTGAAGCCCGGTGCGGCGTTCAAGGTCAGCGTCACCTTCACGCCCCGTCGCTATCCCGGCACCATCAACACCGGCGCTTTCCTCTACCTTCGTGAGGCAGCCGGCACTCCTGCCGCCAAGCTCGCACTTACGGGCAAGGTGCTGCCTGGAGCCGATGTGTGGGCACGCTATCATCACAAGATGGGAGCCTTGCGGCTCAAGCAGTCGAAGGTGAGCATCAGCGAGGTGAAGCTTGGCACACAGCCGTCGGCACGCATACTCTGCGGCAACAGCGGCAACAAGGCGCTGCGCATCAGCAGTCTGCTGCTGCCCCCTTACGCCCGTCTGTCTACCGAGCCTGAGGTGCTGCAGCCCGGCGACGAGGCCGACCTTGTCATCACCATCCTGGCTGACAAGATTCCCTCCACAATGCCTGCTACATTCAGTTTCCCCGTAGTGCTTGAGGGGCTCGACGCCCGTCCGTCCGACCGAACCATACAGGTCAGCGTATCTCGCGAACTCTTGAAAAAGTAAAAGAGTAAAAAAGTAAAAGAGTAAAAAAGAGTAAAAACAACAAAGACAATGAAACACTTATATAAACTCTTCACCCTCCTGGTGGTAGCCTTGTTTGCCTGCACCTTCACATCGTGCAGCAGCGACGACGAGGAGATGGAGGAGCCGTCGATGGAGGTGACACCTGCCAATCTGCACGGCACATGGAAGCTGGTGGAGTGGAACAACGGCGAGCAAGTGCCCGAAGGCACCTACTGCTACATCGTGTTCGACCGCCGCGAGCAGACATACGTGATGTACCAGAAGTTTGACAGCATGTACGGCCGCCGCATCACCGGCTCGTTCGCCATCAAGAACGACCCCTATCAGGGCTACGTCATCAGCGGCACCTACGACTACAACCGTGGCGACTGGAACCAGAGCTACATCGTGACCCGCCTCGTGCAGTCAGGCTCAATGGTGTGGACTGGCAAGGACGACACAGCCGACGTGAGCCGCTACGAGCGTTGCGCCGAAGTGCCAGCCGAAATCATCAACGAGTCGAAAGACCTGACAGAGTAATAGGAGGCTATGGCGTCCTCGCCGTAGCCTGCGCAATAAAAAGAGTGAAAAACAGCGAATAATCCGCAATTAATAGCTGATTATTCGCTTTTTTTGTCCCTTTTCCAAACAAAATCCGTACATTTGTAGACGACTAAAAATTTTGAATTATATTTTTAACAGAAATCTAAAACAACAATGGAACAGACAATCGTAAAGCCAGCCGAAGGAAAGCTCGGTATCATGGTAGTAGGTTGTGGTGCTGTTGCCACCACATTCATGACAGGTGTTTTCATGGCTCGCAAGGGACTTGCCAAGCCGGTAGGATCAATGACACAGTATGACAAGATTCGCATCGGCCGCGGAGCCGACAAGAAATATCTGCACTATAAGGACATCGTGCCCCTTGCCGACCTCAAGGACATCGTGTTCGGTACATGGGACGTTTATCCGCAGAACGCCTACCAGGCTGCCATGTATGCCGAGGTGCTCAAGGAGAAGGACATCAACCCCGTGCGCGAGGAACTGGAGAAGATAGTGCCCATGAAGGCTGCCTTCGACAAGAACTACGCCAAGCGTCTCGACGGCGATAACGTGAAGGACTGCAAGACACGCTGGGAAATGGTTGAGGCTCTGCGTCAGGACATACGCGACTTCAAGGCTGAGAACGACTGCTCGCGCATCGTTGTAATCTGGGCTGCCTCTACCGAAATCTACGTACCGGTGGATATGCAGATACACGGCACACTTGCCTCTCTCGAAGCTGCCATGAAGGCCGATGACCGCCAGCACATCGCTCCCTCTATGTGCTACGCTTACGCTGCCCTAACCGAGGGCGCACCCTTCATCATGGGCGCTCCTAACACCACAGTCGACATTCCTGCCATGTGGGAGCTTGCCGAGCAGACCCGTATGCCTATCGCAGGCAAGGACTTCAAGACCGGACAGACCCTCGTGAAGAGCGGTTTCGCTCCAATCATCGGCACACGCTGCCTCGGCTTGAACGGATGGTTCTCTACCAATATCCTGGGCAACCGCGACGGTCTCGTGCTCGACGAGCCTGCCAACTTCCACACCAAGGAGGTGAGCAAGCTCTCTACCCTGGAGACCATCCTCAAGCCCGAAGACCAGCCCGACCTCTACGGCCACGGCAACGACGAGGACACACAGTATTATCACAAGGTGCGCATCAACTACTATCCGCCGCGCAACGACAACAAGGAGGGATGGGACAACATCGACATCTTCGGATGGATGGGCTATCCTATGCAGATCAAGATCAACTTCCTCTGCCGCGACTCTATCCTTGCCGCTCCATTGCTGCTCGACCTCTGCCTGCTGAGCGACCTCGCAGCACGTGCCGGACGCTACGGCACACAGCGCTTCCTCAGCTTCTTCCTCAAGGCACCTATGCACGACTACACCAAGGGCGAGGAACCCGTCAACCACCTCTACCAGCAGTACACCATGCTGAAGAACGCCATCCGCGAAATGGGAGGCTACGAGGCTGACGAAGAGATTGACTAAAAGAGTCCTAATATAAACATAGCGCCCTGCAAAGGCAAAAGCATTGACAATTATTAATGCTTTCAGCCTTTGCAGGGCGCTTTGCTGTCATCATATTCGTACGTGTTTGTTATTGTATTTGCAAATTTACGATTTATTTAGTTGATAAAGAATATAGCCAGAGGATTTTTAGCGTGTGGAGTACAAGAATAATAAAATCGCATTTAAAATAGTAAGCAAATATCGTACACGTAGTAAAAAAGTATTACAAATAAAAATTTGATTCTAGAGATTTTGAAAGTCGTTTATGATGGTTCTTGCATCGAAAAATACCGGCTACTCTTCAATTAAGGGTTTCTTTGCATTGCAAATGGACTACATTTGGAAGGCAAATGGAGTACAGTTGCAATGCAAATGGAGTACAGTTGGAGTGTAAAAGTAGTCGTTTTACAATAAAATGTAGAGTTTTTACATCTCTGTTTTTTATCTTTCTTCGCTATATACGACGTAACATGCTGTATATGAGAATTTTAGTCTAAACTGTTCAAAACTCGCGAATTCCGAGCTAAAGTTTTCCTCGTGCGTTCAACTCATAGTTTTGAGCGATAAAAATGCAAATATAATACAAGTGTAACGTATTAATACGTAAGTGTAGATGATAACTAAACCTATAATAAAAGTTAAATACAAAAAATAATACTGTAAATACATTTACGGTTAATTCTTTATTATTATATTTGTCAACGAAATCAAGTTACTATGCTTAATGGTTTATTTTCCGATGAATACTACGACTTGTAGTTCGACTAGAACATAACGAAGGAATAGGGTGGAAAAGTGTTGGCGTTTATATGCTTTCTTTGAAACCGTTGGGAATGGTGAGGAGATTGAAAGATACTAATAAAAACATTAACAAACAATGAGAATTCATATTTCTACAACAAAGAATACCAGCTTGGTTCCTTTTGACTATCAGCAAAAACTGGTTGGAACTATTCATAAGTGGATAGGAAACAATTCTATTCATGACAGTATTTCACTGTATTCATTTTCATGGTTGAAGGGAGGAGAAAAAGTATCAAACGCTTTGAATTTCCATAACGGTGCAACAATGTTTCTCAGCTTTTACGACGTTGTTATCATGAGAAGAGTCATTAAGAGAATTCTTGACGATTCAGAGATGTTCTGTGGCATGTCTGTTACAAACATTACTATTGACGACACTCCTTCATTGGAAAACCAAGAACTATTCTATTGCGCAAGCCCTATTTTCATTAAAAGAAAGATGGAAGACGGTAGTATTAAGCAATTCACCTACGATGACGAACAGACAAGCGCACTTCTCAAAGAAACTCTAACAGCTAAGATGAGAGAAGCAGGATTGGAAGAAGACGAGACTTTAGATATAAAGTTCGACACTTCATATAATAGAAAGAGACTTAAATTAATACACTATCGTGGTATTGGCAACAAAGCAAACCTTTGCCCAGTAATAATAAAAGCAAAACCTGAAACAAAACTATTTGCATGGAATGTTGGCATTGGCAACTGCACGGGTATCGGATTTGGAGCAATTTACTAATTATTAAAGAATTTGATTATGTATGTCGTAACATATAAAGGGCAGTTTGGTTTCATTAAACCATGGACCGCTGTTCGTGATGGAGAAACATTCAGTCAGCAGTTTCTTACACCTTCAATAATAGAAGGCATAGAGAAAAAACTGTTTCCTGAACTTTTGGACGTTCCAGGAATCCATAAAATTTTGAGGCATAAATTGAAGTATGATTCCCTGGATTCTCAACAGGAAGTGATACAGCCAAGAGGTTGGGAGTATAAAAACAGAACTTTCATTAGAAATCGTTCAGTATTAAAGCGTTCTGTTCTTTTGCATCCGGTTTTATGTATTGCTTTTGAAAGCGAGGAAGATGCTATTATTGCATCGAAGCAACATGTATGTGTATGCAGAAATGAAGATATACTCTTGCCAGAATCAGAAATCAGAGTGATGGAAGAAGAACAATTCAATCAATTACCTGGTTTTGAATTGCGCTTTGGAAATTCAGAGCAGTCTTTCCTGGTTGGCTATAATCGTTTTAACGATAATCAGCCAATGGTTGGCTGGATAGAGTATAATGGTCAATCTTTACTTTAAACGATGTAACTATATGAATATTCATCAAGAAATATTAGCTAAAAGCGAGCAGAATGGACATGTTTGTTTGTATCAGCATCTTAAGAATGTTGCTGATACCGCCCGTGTAATGGCTAAACATTTAGGATTTGATGAACAGATTGCGGTAGAAGGAGCTTTATTGCATGACATCGGAAAGGTAAGTCCAGTGTTCCAGCAATCGCTGATTTCCCCAAATAAGAAGAAGCCAGGCTCTGTTTTTCGCCATGAAATAGCTTCCTTGTTCTTTCTGTCGTTGGTATGTCAGGAACATAGAGATGCTGTGATAGATATGATAGTAGCTCATCATAAATCTATGTATAGGGATGTTCGTGATTTGGGTATTTTAGATTTGGATGATACATCAGATTGCTTCAAGGAACATTCAAACTTATTCCCGGAATGGAGTCATATAGCCATTGATATTCTTGAAAGCCTTGGCATGGAAACCCATGAGATATCTTTGGAAGAGGCAAAAGAAAATTACGAATATGTCATAGACTATTGTGATGGTAGGAAAAAGGGATGTTCTGAATGGAGAGGGTTGTTGATGGCGGCAGATCACATGGCTTCTGCTATGGAGACTGCATTTGAAATGCCGCTTGATAAACTCTTCATCAAACCTGATTTGTCTTTTTACAATAGGCAAAGTGAACTCTATCCTTTATCATTGATTTCTTCGGATAGTAAGAAGATGCATACGTTGGTAACGGCTCCAACTGGAGCTGGAAAAACTGATTTTTTGTTGAGGCGTTGTCGTGGAAGAGTTTTCTATACACTGCCTTTTCAAGCATCAATTAATGCTATGTATGATAGAATAAAGAATGATTTGAGTAATACTAATGCTCAAGTTCATCTTCTTCATGCATCCTCTAATCTGAAAGTGAAAGACGGTAAGATAGAGGAAAGTATCATGCAGCGTCATGTTGGTGCATCAGTGAAGGTCCTTACTCCACACCAGATGGCCTCTGTAGTTTTTGGTATCAAAGGATATGAGGCTATGGCTATGGATTTAAAAGGTTGTGATGTGATTCTCGATGAGATACACACCTATTCTGATGTTATGCAGTCTATAGTTCTACGCATTATAGAAATTCTTGTTGCGCTGGAGTGTAGGGTACATGTTGGTACGGCAACAATGCCGACAGTATTGTATCAGAAGATACTTCAACTATTGGGTGGAGCTGATGCAGTTTATGAGGTAAAGTTGGATTCTCTGACGCTTCAATCATTTAACAGGCATCAAATCTACAAGCTCGATGATAAAAAAGAATCTTATGATGTGATAGCCTCAGCAATCGAAAGCAATTTTAAAGTTCTCATAGTATGTAATCAAGTAAAAAGAGCACAGAAACTATATGAGTCTATTGAAGAGTTATATCCAGAAGTGAAGAAGATGCTTGTGCATAGCAGGTACAAACGAAGCGACAGGGCTAAATTGGAAACAAAGTTGCGTGAAGACTTCAATCAATTAGAAAACGTTCCATGCATCGTAGTTTCCACTCAAGTAGTAGAGGTCAGTCTTGATATCAGCTTTGATATAATGATTACAGAGTGTGCTCCAATTGATGCTCTTACACAGCGTTTTGGACGAATTAATCGCAAGCGTACAAGAGATACCATTGGACACTACAAGCCGATATATGTCATAGCACCATCTGAAGATGATAAAGAAGCTCTTCCTTATAGTCTGGATGTTCTGAAAGATACTTTCAGGGTCCTGCCAGACAGTGGTGACATCATGGAGGAATGTCATGTTCAGGAAATGATAGATAAGGTATATCCAAAGATTGACTTTCAGAATATAGACTTTACTGGAGTGGCGTTCTTGGAAGGAAAATGGGTGTTAAAGGCACTTTGTCATCATCCGAAATCAGCGTTACTGGAAACGCTTGACATCAATTCTGCTGTTTGTATTACAGAAGAAGATAAAGACAGATACTTATGTGCCAATGGATTGGAAAGAATAGAAATGGAAATACCTGTAAGCTATCATTCCATTGCACATAGAAATCTTGATCAGCTCAATAAGGGGTCGCATCCTTTTGTCATTCCGAACAAAGGATATGATGTGGAAAAGGGATTGTTGCCCGATTTGTGTAGAATAGAATATTATCAATCGTTTGAAATACTATAGAATATGATAACATCAAATATTGGAAAGATATTTCTGGATGCTTACAATGAAGAATATGGCACCAGCTATGATGCCCGAACTTTCTTCTTGGAGCAGTTTTATCCCTTGTTTTTTGATCAAAACAAGTATATGATGACTGCTGGCAATTCGCCTTTGGAAAACCCGAAGTTAAGTTGGGATGACATGATAAAGAGGAAAAAAACATACGAAACTCCTGAGCAAAGAAAGAATCGCTTTGAAAAATTGATTGAGAAAATTGATGAAAGCGAAGCTGATGCCAGTATAGCACGAGGCTATGCGTCATTAGATGTTTCTGCCACGACATCTGGTCAGGTGACAGATTTAAAGTTGCCTCATTCTCAAGAAGAGAGCTATGCTTCCTGGATTGGAGATGCTCTTGGAGTAGGTGTGCAGGGAGGGTTTTCGATTCTTTTCAGCAAAAAAGAGATTCTTCTTGATGTCTTTGAAGGTTGGAAGTATTATCGTAAAATTCTTAATGAGACAACGATGCTAAAAGGTAACCAGATTAATACATGGAATGGTCAATGGCTTTCCCATTATTATGATTCAAGAGTATATGATGCTGATTTGCCTTTGGCGGGATTTAATCCTTACAATACGAATAAGGATGGAATAACTAATATTGATACCCAAACATGGACAAAGATTCTCATTGGTGTTTCAAGAAAGTATAGAAATGCTCAAATTTTGGGCTACATCTATAGCATAGGACAGACAAATACGACCATAGGCCTTATTCCATTTGATTTGAACCAGATACGCCGTCCGATCCATCTTTATGAAAAGATATTTGGAATGAGCGATGGTAGGAATGCAGAGTCTTTATGGGGAACAGCCATTGGATTCAAAACGGCTTGCACTTATGGTGCTATAGGCATAAAAGCCATGGAGCCTAAAGGACTTAGAGATTATGTGTATTCAAAAGGAGATAATGTGCCAAAACAGCCGAAAACTCCTAAGAATGAAGAAGAACAAATTAATTTTAATGTATATAAAATTTGGATATATGCTATGTTGAATAACGATGAGTTATGGGAGAAATCCCAAGAGTTGGCCGAATTGTTGAATGAAGCCTCTAGTGACAAAGACAAGTCTATCAGTACCAAACGTAAAAATTTGGTTGAGACGTTGCTCAATGCTACGAACAAAAAACAGTTTATAGCATCTGCTACAGAAGTTGTTCCATTTATCGGAAAGACAGACGAGTTTAAAGGAATCGTAAAGGAGATTCACGGCATGCCTTCAGACAATGTGCCATACTTCCTTACTCTTTTGCGTTTTCAGTATAAGACATTATAATCAACTTTTAAGACACCAGATTGTGAAAAAGAATTCTTTTATTTATTTGCGCGGCCTAAAACATGCTGCGTTCACAGTTTTCTGTGTAGAAGACGGTCAGAAATCTTATTATGACCCACAATTCAATGTACGAGTTCCATACTCTAGTGGTCAACAGGTCAAGCGTTCTATCATGGAGCGCCTCAACGATGTTTTGGGCGTGCAACCTTCTCCTACCGAGTTCTTTTGGGATGTAGATAAGAAAGGTGCGCTTAAAGAAGGTGAGGTCCTTTCGTCTTGCGATCCACATTATATCGACCAGCTTTTAGGTGGTTGGATGAGAACACCAAAAGGGGGAAAGGAAAAGGCTGTAAAGCGCAGAAGCCCATTTAGCATTTCCGCTATGACACCTCTGCATCCACTTTTAGCTGCTATTCCTAAGGAGAATGTTTCATTCGATCGTTCGGATAAGCCTAACGTGCATAAGGTTGTTGTGCGTGATGCTAATGGAGCTCCTTTGACAGAAGAGCAGATTAGCAACCTCTTGGCCGATAGCGATAGAAGTTTGTATCGCAAATGGATTCCAGATAATACTCGTGCCACAGGTCTCTTTGTCTATGATGTAGCTATAGATTTGCGACGTTTGTTCTGCGTTTCAGCCAATCAGTTGGAACCAGAGATTACATCAGATATGGTAGAAAAGTTGAAAGAAGATGGATGGAAGATTATCACCACTCCTTTCGGCGAATGCTTGCTGATGCCAAAAGAACAGCGTGAACAGATTATCCCTGCTGTTGCTGATGCTCTGATAGATTGGCATATTACATCTAATCAAGCAAGAACATTCAGTTTGATGGAGACTCTTGCTATCGCAATCAGTGACAATGCAAATACTTTAGCTGCTGCTATTCGCGCCAAGCTTGTAGAAGATGGCGAATCAAAGGCGAAGGCGAAGCCTATCATCGACGAAAACGCTGGTGCCAAGACATTTATCACTCTTCCATGTGCAAGCTATGTCGTAACTGAAACTGAAAGTGCAGATGCTTTGGCTAAGGCGAAACTGGAGTTGGTTGACAGAATGATGGCATTTGATTACGAGAATCAGATATAATGCAATTGATAAGGCTCCTGGTTTTACCGGGAGCCTACCATTCGTTTTTCTCGATGACAATAACCGGCACTCATTTCAACTATTACCAGCTTTGCCATCGCAAACTATGGCTGTTTGCCAATGGCATCAACATGGAACAAGAATCCGACTTGGTCTATGAGGGTAAGCTGGTGCATGAATCAAGCTATCCGCAACGTTCGTCACGGTATGAGGAGGTGGAGATTGATGGCATCAAAGTGGATTATTATGATGCCAAGAACAAGGTCATCCATGAGATAAAGAAATCTAATAAGGTGGATAAAGCTCATGAATGGCAACTGAAATATTACATGTATGTTTTCGAGCAGCATGGAATATCTAGCGTGAAGGGCATCTTGGAATATCCGCTTTTGCGTAAGACAAAAGAAGTAATACTGACGGATATTGACAGAGAAGAAATTCAGACTATTGCTGAAGATATCACGAACATAATCTCTCAAGAGGCATGTCCACCTGTTGCAAAGAAGGGCATCTGCAAGAATTGCAGTTACTTTGATTTTTGTTATATCAACGAGATGGAGGAAGGAGAATGAAAAGAACTTTCTATCTGTTCAATCCTGGCATCATGGAGCGTAAGGACAATACGTTGAAGTTCACACCTGTTGTCGCGAATGAAGATGATGAAGAGATTAAGCAGCAGCCTCGATACATTCCCATTGAGGATGTGGCAGAACTGTATGCTTTCGGCAGTCTCAGAGCAAACAGCGCCTTGTTCAATTTCTTGGGACAGAAAGGGGTTCCTGTTCACTTCTTTGACTATTACGAGAACTATACAGGGAGTTTCATGCCACGAGAAAACCTTCTCTCTGGCAAGGCATTGTTGGCACAAACATCTGCATACCAGAACAAGAAGAGAAGAGTAGAATTGGCTCGTTAATTCATTCAAGGAGCAGCCTGGAATATGGTCATGAATCTCAAATATTATAATCGTCGAGAAAAAGACTTACAGGATAATATTGATACAATTAAAAGGTTGAGTAACGCATTAGCTGATGCCAAGACTGTGGATGAGATAATGGGAATCGAAGGAAATATTCGACAAACCTATTATGCTGCATTCGATATCATTCTCGATGATTTTAACATGGGCACAAGAACCAAGCAACCTCCTGAGAACGAAGTCAATGCACTTATTTCTTTTGGCAACATGATGTGCTATGCCGAAACCCTTCGAGCTATTCATCAGACTCAACTGAATCCCACAATAAGTTTCCTTCACACACCAGGAGAAAGGCGTTTTTCGCTATGTCTTGACATATCTGAGATTTTCAAACCTATTATCGTGGATAGAGTCATCTTCAAGGTTCTCAACAAGCATACCTTGAATTCAAGTCATTTCGACAGGAAACTCAACAAATGTCTTTTGAACGAAAGGGGAAAGAAGATCTTTGTGAAGGCCATGGAAGAAAGATATGACGAGACTTTTCGCCATCGTTCTTTGGGTCGCAATGTAAGCTACAAACATCTTATAAAATTAGAATGTTATAAGCTGCTGAAAGACATCTTGGGAATAGAAGAATATAAGCCTTTCAAAATGTATTGGTGATATGTATGTGATTGTTGTTTATGATGTGGACGAAAAGCGAGTGGGCAAAATGCTGAAGCTTTGCCGACAATATTTGTGCTGGATTCAGAACTCAGTTCTGGAGGGTGAACTGTCTGAAGCCAAACTTCGGGAATTGCAAATGAAGATGAAAGCCATCATTGATGAATCCGAGGACAGCGTCATTGTCTTCACCAACAAACTGGGGTACAAAATGAACAAGCAATGTCTTGGAAAAGAAAGAATGACAACAGACAATTTCTTATAAAAAGTTGTCGATGTCATTCTCATTTACAATTTCCAACTATCAAGAAGACCTCAAATTGCTCTTTGACTTATTGAAACATCCATAAAAACTCACGTTGTCGTAGGAGCACAGAAAATACGCCATTAGGCATCGACATTTTTCCCAAACATTTTTCGTAACTTTGCATTTCATTACTCACTGATTCTGAGGTTTCCAGCCTCAAGATTATAATGAGTTCTAATCGTACCTTTATGGAATTGAAACAGTTATGTCTCGCCTTCGTTCTGATGGCTCTCATGTGTTCTAATCGTACCTTTATGGAATTGAAACTACCTTCCTTATAAAGCGAGTAGCACCAACCTTGGTGTTCTAATCGTACCTTTATGGAATTGAAACCCATGAAGGGGAATAGTATTGTAAGCAAACTGAAGTTCTAATCGTACCTTTATGGAATTGAAACTACATCATAGATTTCTTAAATCTACGAAAGGAAGGTTCTAATCGTACCTTTATGGAATTGAAACACTGATAATATAACTTTGAAACTTTCTGCCCAAGGTCGTTCTAATCGTACCTTTATGGAATTGAAACCCGTTAAGGAATATCTTGATAAACGGAATATTGATTGTTCTAATCGTACCTTTATGGAATTGAAACTGGAGAAGCAGCGTAGGGAATTTTTGGAAAAATAGGTTCTAATCGTACCTTTATGGAATTGAAACGCGAGAGTATTTGAAGTAAAACGACGAGTACGAAAGTTCTAATCGTACCTTTATGGAATTGAAACTCAAAAAAGTATCTCCATTTTATGTTATATATATCCGTTCTAATCGTACCTTTATGGAATTGAAACTTGCCAAGAGCGGCAGCAGCATTCATACCAGCGGCTGTTCTAATCGTACCTTTATGGAATTGAAACACAGAAGCGGCTTGGGGAACGCCATTGCCAAGAGGTTCTAATCGTACCTTTATGGAATTGAAACATCGGCAAGAATAGACATTACGGATTTGTCAGCAAGTTCTAATCGTACCTTTATGGAATTGAAACAGAAGCGAGTGCGACAAGTCAAACTTGCTTGACTTGCGTTCTAATCGTACCTTTATGGAATTGAAACTCCAGTCGTACATACCGAGGTATCTCCACCAAGTGTTCTAATCGTACCTTTATGGAATTGAAACAACCGACAATTAAAAGAAGGTACGCAAACATCATTAGTTCTAATCGTACCTTTATGGAATTGAAACTCCGTCCTTTTCTCAGTATTCGTACTTTGTTCAAGAGTTCTAATCGTACCTTTATGGAATTGAAACCAGCGATTGACTCCTACGGCAAAGGCGATGAGGTGTTCTAATCGTACCTTTATGGAATTGAAACGGCAGTGCTTTCATCTAATCCAGGCTTGAGGAGTGGGTTCTAATCGTACCTTTATGGAATTGAAACATCGAAGAAAGAGGGCGTGAAGCAGTGTCTTGAGGTTCTAATCGTACCTTTATGGAATTGAAACTGCAGAGCAATAGAAGGTGTAATTTTACGTTTACGAAGTTCTAATCGTACCTTTATGGAATTGAAACAAGATTTTGTAATGGGATAAAGAAGATTACCACGAGTGTTCTAATCGTACCTTTATGGAATTGAAACTCGCACATTCGTGACCTACCTTTGTGTTTAGAGTTGTTCTAATCGTACCTTTATGGAATTGAAACGAAATTGTGGCGTGTAGCCAGGCTTGGCCACTTTGTTCTAATCGTACCTTTATGGAATTGAAACCCAGGTTCGCCCATTTCACACGCTGCCCCATCTGTGTTCTAATCGTACCTTTATGGAATTGAAACTATAAGGAGGTCAAGAACCCAACCGCTTTTATGAAAAGTTCTAATCGTACCTTTATGGAATTGAAACACAGTCTGATAAGTAGCACTACCGTTGGAAGTAAAGTTCTAATCGTACCTTTATGGAATTGAAACCTTCCTCCGTTCGGTAAGTGCGGTTTCCATCAGTAGTTCTAATCGTACCTTTATGGAATTGAAACTGCGTTAATGTTTCATCACGTCTTTCGCTGTCGCCGTTCTAATCGTACCTTTATGGAATTGAAACAGAAGCGAGTGCGACAAATCAAACTTGTTTGACTTGCGTTCTAATCGTACCTTTATGGAATTGAAACATGATTTTGACGATGTTTGTGATGCAGGTTTTTCTTGTTCTAATCGTACCTTTATGGAATTGAAACGACTGATTTGCAGAGTTGACCGAAGAGGTGATATAGTTCTAATCGTACCTTTATGGAATTGAAACATTCATCTATTAAGGGTGATTTGTCGGGTTCTGTTCGTTCTAATCGTACCTTTATGGAATTGAAACCACGCTATATCCACATTACCCAAAGACCTTGTGAGTTCTAATCGTACCTTTATGGAATTGAAACGACGTGTGCGCAAGTCAAACAAGTTTGATTTGTCGCACGTTCTAATCGTACCTTTATGGAATTGAAACCCTTAAAACAGGTGCAAATATATAAATATTCAAAGTAGTTCTAATCGTACCTTTATGGAATTGAAACGCAATAGCAAGCGACTGAGCATCAGCACCTGTAATCGTTCTAATCGTACCTTTATGGAATTGAAACAGATACGCTATTATGAGCCGTGGAACGAGCAGGTGGTTCTAATCGTACCTTTATGGAATTGAAACTTGGGTACTCGGCTTCATTGCCGCGCTCATTTCTGCGTTCTAATCGTACCTTTATGGAATTGAAACTTGGCGTAGAGAAGCGCTCGGATGTCAACATGAGCGTTCTAATCGTACCTTTATGGAATTGAAACTCTTCAGAGAAGAGATGCTGAAATACGGATGACTGGTTCTAATCGTACCTTTATGGAATTGAAACGTATTTCAGACGTGACCTCAAATGTCAGGAGCTGCGTTCTAATCGTACCTTTATGGAATTGAAACTGCGGTTTTCAATCAGATTGAGTTTATTCTCCTCAGTTCTAATCGTACCTTTATGGAATTGAAACATGTATATTGCGTTGAGGCATGAAAACATCAAACCGTTCTAATCGTACCTTTATGGAATTGAAACTCGTTTTGCAAGATGATGTTGCCTAACTCATCTCTGTTCTAATCGTACCTTTATGGAATTGAAACTAACAACAAGTTAAGAATGTTCTACGTAATTGTCGTTCTAATCGTACCTTTATGGAATTGAAACATATTTCTGCCTCTTACTTTACGCTTGAAGGTGCGGGTTCTAATCGTACCTTTATGGAATTGAAACAGACTTGAACCCAAATCTCCGTGCTTATCTTTGCGTTCTAATCGTACCTTTATGGAATTGAAACTCAGCAAGCGCAGGATTAACACCAGCGGCTTTAAGTTCTAATCGTACCTTTATGGAATTGAAACAAGAATTTCCGATTTTCTAAGGTGAATGCCGGACGTTCTAATCGTACCTTTATGGAATTGAAACTGAGTGTACCAGTCTCCTCAGCATGGTACTCAATGTTCTAATCGTACCTTTATGGAATTGAAACTCTTGTAATCGTAGATTACATTAAAAATTTCAATACGTTCTAATCGTACCTTTATGGAATTGAAACAAAAGAAGGCTAAGAACGTTAACACCATTCACACGGTTCTAATCGTACCTTTATGGAATTGAAACTGCTGTAGCAAACGTAGTTTGCGAAAGTTGATGTGTTCTAATCGTACCTTTATGGAATTGAAACACTGACGAGAAGGAGAAGAAAATTCGTTTTCTTGGTTCTAATCGTACCTTTATGGAATTGAAACTCAAGCGAGAGGAACTTGCTGAGAAGCGTAGAGAGTTCTAATCGTACCTTTATGGAATTGAAACAAGCGTGACCTTTTGTGGACATCTACCCAGGCTTAGTTCTAATCGTACCTTTATGGAATTGAAACCCGCGTACGCGCATTCTCATTCTCAATCTCCTTGCCTTGTTCTAATCGTACCTTTATGGAATTGAAACTAGAGGTGCTATCCGCTATAGGGCATCCTGCCCTAGTTCTAATCGTACCTTTATGGAATTGAAACACTGCACGAACGTGATTTCAACAACAGCTTCAAGTGTTCTAATCGTACCTTTATGGAATTGAAACTACGGCATGCACACGAATGAATAGAGATACAGGTAGTTCTAATCGTACCTTTATGGAATTGAAACCTGCTAATGGTGATAAGGTCGTATCAAAGCGTCTGTTCTAATCGTACCTTTATGGAATTGAAACAAAAGTATGCAGCCTATCTGAAACTGGCACGAAAGGTTCTAATCGTACCTTTATGGAATTGAAACATGAATACGGGGAGCCGCTTCCCGACAGTGAATGGGTTCTAATCGTACCTTTATGGAATTGAAACGGCACTCATGCACTCCGTGCCACAGCCTGCTCCATGTTCTAATCGTACCTTTATGGAATTGAAACATAGAACTCATCGCCCTGGGTGAGGAACAGGGTACAGTTCTAATCGTACCTTTATGGAATTGAAACTATGGTCGTGGCACTGCTTCGATGAGTGACGAGTTGTTCTAATCGTACCTTTATGGAATTGAAACCTCGAACTCCCTACGCCTGAGCTCGATGCTCTTGGTGTTCTAATCGTACCTTTATGGAATTGAAACTGGTAGTTTCTGAATCTGCTGAAAACGCTAATAATGTTCTAATCGTACCTTTATGGAATTGAAACTTACTAACACGGTTAGCATCTGAAAAGCCGTTGAAGTTCTAATCGTACCTTTATGGAATTGAAACGACGGACGGTGAG
>ENA-OZGC01000667-OZGC01000667.1-human-gut-metagenome-genome-assembly--contig:-NODE-667-length-24256-cov-7.725425_pt1 | contig 24256 bp, 19 predicted proteins | sample MGYA00245109_ERZ653643 | MGnify/ENA primary metagenome ERZ653643 (study PRJEB26926, sample SAMN06165107) | human gut metagenome | biome: ENVO:00009003; feature: ENVO:2100002; material: ENVO:00002003... | reverse complement strand
GATGCAGCGTAGTCTCGTGGGCTCGGAGATGTGTATAAGAGACAGATCTACAACAGTAGAAATTATTAGGGATTATTAATCTCTTCTATTGGTGGATTTTTACCGCATTATCTACAACAGTAGAAATTATTAGGGATTATTAATCTCTCACAGCTTTATTATCTTGACAAGATCTACAACAGTAGAAATTATTAGGGATTATTAATCGCACAGAAGAATACAGTAAAATACAGAATCTACAACAGTAGAAATTATTAGGGATTGTTAATCCCCAGGGTTGTTATAACTCACAAATTTATTTTTGACAACTTGTAAAATGTTAACAAAAAATATACGTTCATAGACTAATAATCCCCTTCAATTAATAATTATATCATATTTAGACTGAGGTTTGCAAATTTTATTTTACAATTAGTAAATCAGTGTCCTCGTTTCTTGCATATCCATATTTTTCGATTTTGCAAGAATTGCTGAGATTAAAAATATATACACTATCAGTTTGGTCGAATTGTTTTAGCCATTTATTGTTTAAATCTGTAACAATGTTATTTAAAATTCGCTCGCGCCCTGCACACACTCTTTTCGGTTGAGTATGCTGCAGAGTCGGAATGTTGATGAGCATTCGTTTCGTTTAATTGAAACGAATCTTGAACCATAATATTTTCTTCGGTTTCAAGTGAATGAAAAAATATTGAAACAGGGCAGAAAATAAAATCATTTAATTGAGATATAGCTAAAGGCTGTTCGCTCATCTTTGTGTATATTCAAGCCATTCGGCATTAGTTATACTAAGTTTTGCTTTTTGAAGCATATCATCCGGAGTGTCTTTTAAAACATTTATTGCCCAAAGCGCTTTTCTTGCAATATTATATGCGCCATTCGCATCGGCATCGCAAGGCAAAGCGGCATTTGAGCCTTTATAATTACGACTGTCATAGAACTCACCTCTGTCATTTGCAACAGGCGAAATAAGGTAGTCATCTTCCGGTAATGTGCTGCCGATAATACTGTTTCTCATTTGAAGTGTTAATGAAAGAAGCCTTATCAATCGATTATAAAAATCGGCATTGGAAATGCTTAAAACAGAAGCCTTAAGATCACTTGTATAATCAATGCCAAATTCATTAAACAACGATTTGAATTCATCGGTAAGAACAATTTGCTTATTGTCCCACTCGTTATTCTTTTCTTCATTCCGGAAGGATAAAATTCTGCTTGAATTAGTGCAAACAGTCCAAGTTTTTTTGAAATCTGAATTGCATCTCGGGAATTTACCATAATCAATACAGAACTCAAACATATCGGTGTTTGTGTTATATTTGATATCATCGATTGTTTCAAATAACTTTTTAGCTTCCCGCACACTTGTGTATTTTGGCTTTAAAAGATCAACAAAGCCCGTTACCGGATCTATTTTACTTGTATCCCAAGCCGGAACATAAAAGATGATACCGTTTTGCTTAGCCTTATTTACGCCGTCGAATTTATTCGTAAGCTGATATGCTCGCAAAAGGCCGCCGTTTTCGGTCGGTTCCGCCTTTTTATCAATAAGCAAATTGAGTTTGGAAATAAGCATATTTTCAAATTTTTGATAAACTTGCTTTTCAACAGGAAACCTACCGCGCTTGAAGCCGAAGTTTAAATCCTCCATAGCGATAACGGCATCATATTTAACGACTAATTCACAGATTTTGTGAACAACCTGGCTGATGTAGCCCTCTTTCAGTTCCTTTATATTTTCAACAGAGGTCCAGTTTTTTCTTGCTTTATCTCTTTCCTTTTCTTTCTTATCCAAAAGCTTTTGATAATCAACACTGTATCCGTTGTCACCGATTATTTCATTAAGCGACATTTGTTCAACAATTTCACCGTTTGAATTGATAACGCTGATATAAATCAGATTCCTTTCGCCACGGTCAATGCCGATAACGTAATTATCATCTTTATATTTAACCGCCTTGCGAACATCATAGTTCAAAAAATCCTGACCGTGTGCCTTGAAGTTGATTGTAACAGACATGTGAAGTGAGAATTGCCTTTTGGTAAATCTTTTGTCTTTAATGATGTCATACTCAAAAGTGCTTTCTTTTTTCTCGTTATCAGGATTTTTGTTTTTTATCGGTTGATTGGCATGATGAGTTATTTTCTCTTTGTCATTTATACTTGCTTCACGGTAGAACATCTCGGCTTCACCGTTGAGCTTGTATACCACATTTGATAAATTTCTCTCGTCAAAAAGCATTTTGAAATACAAAGTATGTAAATTCGGAGTTCCTTTGCTGTACTTTGAAAAGTCCTTATTGTAGATTTTAAAAAGATAAAGATATCCGTTTTCTACAAGCTTATCGATATAGTTTTTTGATATTTTACTAAAGCTAATATAATAGCCTTGATCTGAAACTTCTCGATAAAATTCGCTAATATCGTTATAGCTTTCTGTAGGAGAAAACTCAAATCCGAATTTTGACCAATCATCATGCTTCTTAATAGATTCCTTAAAATAATTTACAAACTCATGACATTCGGATTTGTTAAATGTCGCTCCTTTTTTAAAGCTTTCTCTTTTGCGAATATCAAGTATTCTGTCTGACGGTTGAAATTTGTCAATATTTCTAGAGGCAAAGAAAACCTTTGGCAACATTTTATTGGGACCGGGCAAAAGCTTATATTCCATTTTTTCGTAATAATCCTCGTCTTCAGAGGTTATCTCAGGTGCATTAACAAAAACCTTACTGTGTGATTTGTCCATAACGGCAAGATAGTAAAAATCATTTTTGCGAAGAATAACGGTTCTGTAATCGCTTTCTTTGTTTTTATCCCATCCGCCAAGAAGTTGGGGATTGTCAAAATTCAGCTTTATTTTATCTTTGGAATAAGGTTTTTGAGTAATGTAGTTTCTAACCTTATCGTAAAGCCTGTCAATATCTGCTACCGAGTCATAAAATGAAGTGAACTTGCCGTAAAAAAGCTCGTCCTTGTTTTCTTCTTTACCTGTGCCGTTTAACGGTTTAACAAGCTGTTGAAATTCCTTTATTGCGTCAAGCAGGTTTTTTACTAACTCTGTTGCTTTTTCATTTTTATAAAGTCTTTTATCGTAGTCCTTTTCATAATCGGATTTCAGCAATTCCCGTGCCTGCAAATAAGTTTCTTTTATTTTGCGGTTACATTCATTGATTGATGAAATATACCAATCGGTTATTTCATTCCCATTTTCCGCACCAAGCTCTTGAAGTTCAAAAAGCGAAAAGCTTTTTATTGATTTATATACCTTGTCTCGCTTTTCAATATATTTATCGATTTTTGTTGTGCTTGTTACGGGATGCAAAGCTTCATACTTTTCATTCCAAGCTAAGCGTAATACATTCCATGAGTTAAATGCAGCGTTTGAAATATCGGAAACGGCAGCACCTGATTTTATAAATATTCCATTGGCATTATAAGTGTTTAATGATTGCAAAAGCTCTGTAAGCGAATCGATATCACTAATGTGGTTATTATAATATTCTTCAATCGCAAGCAACACTTCGTTGTCTGAATTGAATTTCTCGGGAATGAACGATACACTGTCCTTTTCACTTAAGATTTGCTTACGTAACGGTTTCATTAACGGCAATCTTTTTGATTTTTCATTTTTGGCAACCTGCTGGTTATAACGATTTATACGTTTATTAAGGCCTTGAATTTTGGTTCCGTCGGAGCAAGTATATACGCCGATCATAGAATTATAAATATCAATGCCCGATTGAGCCAAAACAAAATCAAAATAATCAACAGAAAAAATATCTTCAATTTTTCTGCCGAATATATTATATAAATTTGTGTTTAGTTTTGTGATAGCTTCGTCAGAAAGATTATCGAATATTTTTTGAAAGGTTTTTATATTATCCAAAAAGCGAGGAAGGTTGTCATTTACACAACGATAAGCTATTGCAGTTGACTTTTTTTCACTCGAATACATATTCTTTCGATTAGTATTAAAACCATTAAAATATGTTGTAAAGCTTCTAAAGCATTCAACTGTTTCTTTTTCATTTTCATCTGTTAAAAAAGCCGGTAAGTCTTCACATATCAACTCTTTTCCAAACAGTCTTTTAAAGTTTGCGGTTGATGTAAGTTGTTTGGATATTTGCTTTCTTATATCATCTTCTAACGATTCCATAGCTTTTGCGTCAGAATCATCCTTATTGCTTTTCCAATATAAAGCCGCATATTCATTGATTTTTTCAATTCTTGCGTTTGCTAATGCAGATTTAATATATTCTTTGTGAAAGCGATCAATATAGCTTTTGACATTTTCATAATTCTCCGCTCTTTGTTTATCGCTTTCAAGCAAAAGCTTTTTATTGAAATTATCTTCGGTTTTTCCAACAGGGATTAAAGAAAATCTTAAAGTTTTGGATAATGGATAGCAATTTATAAACTGTTCTTTCATCTGTTTTCTCCTCGCTTTTTTATTTTATAATACCATTCTCCTTCTGTTTGGTCAATCAAATTTGGTTATTAGGCATTTGAAGTCCGTTTTTTGGTACACCTATATTTTGATATGTGATGTTGAACAGTTTTAATTGCTTCGGGTGACTTCTCTGATTTCTAATAAAGCTTATTTCTTGATTTCTTCTTATTTTGTAAGTGTGCTCTTATTTAAAAACGCTTGAAACCCTTGAAAACAGTAGCTTTTTTATCGTAAGCCTCAATCATTATATGATTATGATACATAGGTATAGGTGCTTATGAGGACTGTTTTTCCTATACCGCTATGCAAAATTCGTATGTAATCGGCAGAAGATGGTTATTTTTAGTCCAATTTGCGCGCTGAAAATGCACAGTTCGTACAGGACATATTACATTATATTTCGCGCCGCCGGGGCAAAATTTTATATTCATCGGTTTGCTTCGTCGACAAATACGCGGAACAACGGCAGGCAGGAGGCAAAAAATTTCTTATACGCCTCGCAGTAGTCGCGGTCGGCTCGGCTGCGCTTGCATCCGCCGCCGCGGCAGAGCGGATAATAGCGGCACGCCTTGCACTTTTTGTCAACCGCAAGGCTCTCCCTGATAAAATCCGCGGCCTTTTTTGAGTTTGCCATGGCTTTGAGCCCGTCCGAATTTATGTTGCCGAGCAGCCATTCATCCAGGCAGTAGAAATCGCAGGGATAGACGTTGCCGTTGCCCTCGACTACAAACTGATGCGTGCAGTGTCCGCAGACTCCGCACTGCTCCGGGGCTCTGCCGACATACATCTGCACCCAGTTGTCAAACCGGCGTATGCTCGTATATTCGCCGCGAACGTAGTCCTTGACATAGGCGTTGAACAGGTGTATCAGGAAATGCGCATACTGCTCGTTTGTCATGTACAGCTCGCTCTCGCTCTTGTCTCCGAACGGGCGCAGGCACGGGATAAATTGGAGATATTTGAAGCCCTTGCGCTTGAAGAAAGAATATATCCTGTCTATATTTTCGGCGGCGTAACCCGTGAGCACGGTCAGAATATTGAAATCGACCTCGTGCATCGTCAGCATTTGAGCGGCGTTTAGTATTTTATAAAATCTGTTCGTGCCGTTCGCGTCGACCCTGAAGCGGTTCGCCTCCATATCGCCGTCGAGACTTAAACCGACCAAAAAATGCTCGTCGTGAAAGAATCGCGCCCACTGCTCGTCTATCAGCATACCGTTTGTCTGAATGCTGAAATATATGCGGCTGCCGCGCAGGTTATATTTTTTGACCCGCTCGGAGAAGTCCTTGAAATAGTCGAATCTGGCAAGCAGCGGCTCGCCGCCCTGAAACGCGAATGCCACGCTGTCCCCTCTTGCAAAGTCGAGCGCGCTTTTTATGAGCCTGTCCGAGGTCTCTGCGGACATAATGCCGAGGTTGTGTTCCTCTCTTATCTGCGAGACGTCGTGATAGAAGCAGTATTCGCAGCGCAGGTTACAGAGACTCGACGCGGGCTTTATCATTATCGAAAGTTCGGGCAAAACAACACCTCCGGATATTGCTGCCGCCGAGCGGACTGTTCCCCGTTCGGCGGCAATTTATCTGTTATTTTTTCTCTATGATTCCGCGGCGGTTCTCCTTGAAATCGTTCATTATTTCGTCGAGCTTCTCAAGCATCTCGTCGGCAATTGTCGGATATGCCGGGGTGCGGTTGTAGTTCTCGCCCGCATCGTCGGTCAGGATATGCAGCCAATTCTTGCGGAACTTATCAAAGAACGCAGAGTTGTCGTTCTGTATATTCTTGAAATACTTGAACACGACATACTCGTTGTTGTTGAGAATATCAAAATCATAATCCTTATACTCATCGCGCGCGAGGATATCGGCAGTCGGTATAGCGTACTGGATAGCCTTGAGCTTTTCGCGCTTCATGTGGAGTATCGGGGTGTCGGCGGTATGTATGACCTTGTTCTGCGTGAACACGGGAACCATCGAAACGCCGTCTATTACGCGATCCGCGGGAAGATAGTTCTTCTGCGTTCCGCCGTTTCCGGTGACGCCGCACATCTCTATGAGCGTCGGGAACAGGTCAACGAGCGTAGCGGACTCGTCATAAGTAGAGCCTGCCTTGAACAGACCGCCGTTGTTGCCCCAGCGGATCATAAACGGAACCTTCTGACCGCCCTCATAAGCGAGATATTTGCCTCCGCGGAGGTCGCCCGTGGAGCCCTGAAGCGCGGGGCCGTTGTCGCTGGTGAACACGATTATCGTGTCGTCCATAACGCCGAGCTCCTCGAGGGTATCAAACAGCTTGCCGAGATAATAGTCGAACTCTGTAACGCAGTCGACATAAGTGCCCATGCCGGACTTGCCCTTGAACTCGTCGCCGACGAATACGGGCGCGTGCGGCCACGGAGTTGCATAGAACGCGAAGAAAGGCTCGTCGCCCTGCTTGACCTGATCGGTTATCCAATCGTTCATTTCCTCGTATATCCACTTTGTGGCGTTGCCCTGATCCTTGAGCTCGTCTGTGCCGCGGGCTATCTCATACTCTCCGTTCTCCTCCCTGACGTGATAGAACGGATTCATATCGTTGACATAGTGGCTGCCGTAGAAATAATCGAAGCCCTGATTTGTGGGCAGGTACTCGCCGTAGTCGCCGAGATGCCACTTGCCGAAGCAGCCGGTGGCATAGCCCGCTCCCTTGAGAGCCTCAGCTATGGTTATCTCGTCGCCGAGCATACCGTCGGCATTGCCGCCCATCTCGATGGAGTTGAATATACGGGTCGAGGCAAAGGGCGAGAAGGTGTCAACGGTCGGATATATAACATTATCTGCATATCCGCGATAGGGATAGCGTCCCGTGAGCGCGGCAAAACGCGCGGGTGAGCAGACGGAATAGCTCGAATAGAAGTTGGTGAACTGCGCGCCTTCATTGCCGATGCGGTCGATATTCGGGGTATCGTATATCGCGCCGTTGGCGGAGACGTCACCGTAGCCGAGGTCATCCATGAGAACGAACAGGACGTTGGGTGCGTTTTTCTTCGTCTTGTTTTTGTCGATACCCTTGAGGTAATCGTCCTGACCCTCCCACATACGCTGAGCGTTGGGCTTCGAGCGCAGGTTCATGGTGAGCACGAAGGCTATGGTAGTGAACACAAGCAGCACGCTGAGAATGCGGGACATAACCTTCTGAAGTGTGACCTTTTTATCGATTTTTACAACGCAGAGAATAACGCCGACAATAACGGCTATGCTCGGCAGGGCAAGCAGTAGATTACCGAGCAGGCGGGTAAAGAAGTTGCCCTCGCCCGTGAGCAGCGGATGCTCGGCACTCGAGAAGCCGGCGAGACCGGATGTGAATGCGCCGAAGCCCGCATCCGCGCCGAACACTATGTAATAAGTGATAATGCCGAAAAGCGCGGCACAGTAGCCGACGACGAAGCCGAGATAAAGCCTGCGCTTAAAGAACATACCGATAACTATCAGCGCGGAGACGATGCAGCAATATGCCACGCAGACAACCGCAGTCATATTCAGCCGCGTTATCCACATCGCGAGCATAAGAGCCGCACCGATAACCGCAATAATTATCGGAAACACTTTCTTTCCCGAATCGAATTCTATCTTTTTTTTCAATTCATGACCTCCTTGGGGTGGTATTAAGTAATATGAAGTATACCACCAAACAGAAGTTTTGTCATCCTTTTTAAGACAAAAAGCCGTAATGAAAAATTCATACGGCATATGCTCACGCTCTGTTATTCCTTTTTATCGCTTCGATAGCTCCTTTTTCGAGCCGCGATACCTGCGCCTGAGAGATACCTATCTCCCCCGCCACCTCCGTCTGGGTCTTGCCCTTTAAAAAGCGGAGATAGAGTATCTTTTTCTCCCGCTCCGGCAGATTTTCGACCGACTCGCGAAAGATTATCTCGTCGAGCCAGCTCCCGTCGTCGCCGTTGTCGCCGAGCTGATCCATAACATATATGGTATCGCCGCCGTCCGAGAACACAGGCTCATAGAGCGACACCGGCTCTACTATCGCCTCCAGAGCCAGAACTATATCCTCTTTTTTCATGTTCATCGCTTTAGCTATCTCTTCGATTGTGGGATCACGCCCGAGCTTCACCACAAGCTTTTCTTTCTCCTGCATCGCATGATAGGCTACGTCTCTTATCGAGCGGCTGACGCGCAGGGAGTTATTGTCACGGAGATAGCGGCGTATCTCGCCTATTATCATGGGCACGGCGTAGGTCGAAAAGCGGACGTTTTGATTTATATCGAAGTTGTCAATAGCCTTTATAAGCCCTATGCACCCGACCTGAAAGAGGTCGTCGGGGTTCTCTCCCCTGTTTGTAAAGCGCTGAACGACGCTCAGAACAAGGCGCAGGTTTCCGTTTATAAGCTCGTCCCGCGCAGACCTGTCCCCCGAGTGCATACGGCGCAGAAGCTCCGTCTTTTCTTTCTCTTTGAGCACTTTTAATTTTGATGTGTTCACTCCGCAAATCTCTACTCTGTTATACTGCATTCCGCCGCCTCCCGCTTTGCTCGCACTATACAAAATTATTCCCATATAGCGCGCTCTTAATACCGTCGAAAAAAATTTTAAACGGAGATTGACAGGGCGGCTGCGGGCGTGTTACCATTTATTCGGAATAAAAAAACAGATGAAGGAGGCTGCGATATGCTGCTCGGAACCTGCGTCGGGTTTGACAGACTTGAATCTGCCGCAAAGCTCGGATACGACTACCTTGAGAGCAACTTAGGGCACATAAAAGCTCTCGGCCTGCGGGAGCTCGCGGAGACAAAGGCTCTGCTTGACGGCTGCGGTGCAAAGCTTGAGGCGGCGAACTGCTTTTTTCCCGGAGAAATACACCTCGCCGGAGAGGACGCGGACATTGAAATTATAAGAGACTACACGCGCCGCGCCTTTGACAACGCCGCGTTTCTCGGAGTTAAAACCTGCGTGCTCGGCAGCGGCCGCTCGCGCAGCGTGCCTGACGGATTCGACAGAGAAAAAGGGCTCGAACAGCTTTATTCGGCTTTGCGCGTCATAGACGGCGAAGCGCGGGAGCGCGGGATAAGAGTTGCGATAGAGCCGCTGAACAGGCTCGAAACGAATGTGTTTACGACCGTGCGCGAGAGCACAGACATCTGCCGCAAACTCGGGCTAAAGAGCGTATTTGTCCTCGCCGATATATATCATATGGTCATGGAAAACGAGGACTTCGGTGCGCTCGGATATGCGGGAGAAAGACTGATACATATACACTTCTCGAACCCTACGGCGAGGGACACGGAGAGCGGCAAGTCGAAGCGAGTATACCCCGCCGAGGGTGACGGCTACGACTATACGCCGTTTGTCAGCGCCGTAAAGAATGCGGGATATGACGGAAGAATAAGCATTGAGGCCGGCTGCACGGACTTCGAAAAGGAAGCGGCGGCGGGACGTAAAATGATGAGGAAGCTTTTCGGGTGAGCAAAATGAGATATGAATACAGCGCTCTTAAAATTTTCGCGCGGGACGGCGCCGCGCTCAAGGCGGCCGAAATCCTGCGCGGCGAAATAGAATCAAGAATGGGCAAATCCCCCGAAATAACAGGCTCAGACAGGGCTGATATCTCTTTTATCGCCGACCCCGACGGGCTCAGAGACGGATACGAAATAGAGCAGGACGGAAAGCGCCTTGTCTTTAAGGCACAGGGCATACGCGGGCTGATTTTTGCCGCAGGTATGTTTCTGCGCAAAATCGAAGTCTCGGGCGAAAAAATCACGCTCATACAGGATATCGGCGGCAGATATGAGCCCGAAAAGCGCATAAGAGGTCATCAGCTCGGCTACCGCACAACGCCCAACAGCTACGACGCATGGGATATTGAGGACTACCGAAGATATTATCTCGACCTGATGTTCTTCGGCTGCAACACTGTTGAGCACATTCCCTCTAACGGGCTTGACGCGAAGAAAAACAGGCTGATGAAATACGATCCGCAGGACTTTCTCGTTGAGGCATCAAGGATAGCGGACGAATATGACCTCGATGTGTCGCTCTGGTATCCCAACGACCGCGAGAGCCTTGAGGACGCCGAGAAACGGCGCAGATGCGTCTTTGAGCGCACGCCGAGGATAGACATTATGTTCCCGCCCGGAGGCGATCCCGGAGACTATAAGGCGGACGAGTTTATACGCCGCTGCCGCGAGTTTTCGCGCCTGCTCAAGGAGTATCACCCGAACGCCGAGATGTGGCCGTCCGCGCAGCAGCCGCACTCGATACCCGACTGGGGCGAGAGGCTCATGGATGAGCTCGAAAAGCTGCCAGACGGGATAGACGGCATTATAACGGGCCCGAACCACGCCTTTGAAATGGATGAACTCAGGCGCAGGCTGCCCGCAAAATATCCTATAAGATTCTATCCCGATATCACGCACAACGTGCGCTGCGAATATCCCGTTCACTTCGACCGCGACGACTGGCACTATGCGCTGGCGTCGGGGCTCAGCCGCGAATGCACGAATCCCCGACCCTGCGAATACAGGGAAATTCACCGCCTCACACGCAGATATGTCATAGGCAGCGTGTCATATTCCGAGGGCATAACGGACGATGTGAACAAGTGCGTCTGGAGCGACATGGACTTTTTCCCCGATACAGACGTGCGCGACTCGCTTGAGGATTACTCGCGCCTGTATTTCCCCTCCCTGCCCGCCGACGAGGTTGCGGACAGGATACTCGGGCTTGAGCTAAACTGGCAGACAGACCCGGCGGAGAATCCCGGAATAGACGACAATCTCAAGGGCTGGGAGTCGTTGGCCGAAAGATATCCGAGTGCTTTGAAGCTTTGGCGGTTTAATCAATTCCTGTTCCGCGCAAAATGCGACGCATATCTTCGGCACAGGCGCATAATCGAGCTGAAAGCAATAAAGCAGGCAAGGCGCGAAATTCTCTCGGGCAGGCTTGAGAGCGCAAGGGAGATACTGCAAAACACCGAGGACGGGCGCAAAAAAACGCTGCGTGCGGACATAGAGCGCATAGCCGGCGAGCTTTTTGAGCAGATTGGCCTGCAGACGGATGTTGAGCGCTACTGCGCCGACAGCTGGGAACGAGGTGCGGTGCTCGAGACCATCGACCTGCCGAATACCGACCGCGCGTGGCTGCTGGGAAGACTGAAAAAAGCCGAAGAAATGCCCGAAAACGAGGCGAAAGAATATATGCTTCGCAGCGTAAAGCGCAACGAAGTCGAGAGCGACGAGTATTATTACTCTGTCGCGGAGCACGGTCTCGGGGTCCTCGGCTGCAGGCAGGAAGCGGGACCGGAGGGCATATACATGAACTTTCAGGGCGACCGCCCAGACGTCAACAACGGAAGTCTCCCGACCTGCCTTTTTAAAGTTTTCGACAACCGGTCGTTCAGATGTAAATTGGGCGGCTTTCGCTATGATACCGACTACGAGCTAAAAGTCACCTACCGACAGAAAAAGGACGAGCGCATTGACGACCTGACGGTAAAGGCGAACGGAACGACTGTATACAAAGGCGGTCAGTTCGGCGCGGAGGACGAGGAGTATAACCGCGAAATGCTGCCCGACGGCTTTATTTGCGCGGTATACCGGCTGCCGAAAAGCGTGTTCGTCAACGGGTGCGTTGAAATCGAGATATTCGAGGAGCACGCGGGAGTTATGATAAGCGAATTCAGAATAGTCAAGAAAAAATAAATTTATGCACTGCGACTCCCCGCAGTGCATATTTTTACGGCTTCGACGGATTGAATTGCAGAAGTAAATATGTTAATATATATCCGTATAACAAACGGAGGTCTCAAATGGAAGCTGTTGCAACTCCCCGCGCTGAAAAACCGCTTTTCAGCAACAAAGCACTCAAAAAACTGATATTCCCGCTTGTCATCGAGCAGTTTCTCGCCATATCCGTCGGCTTCTGCGACACGGTTATGATATCCGGTCTCGGCGACGAGGCTATTTCGGGCGTTTCGCTCGTTGACATGATAATGACGCTGATGATAAATGTCTTTGCCGCGCTCGCTACGGGCGGCGCAGTCGTTGCGGCGCAGTTCATCGGCGCAAAAAGAGCGAAGGATGCGCGCAACAGCGCATCTCAGCTGATATTTATCGCGTTTATAATCTCGATTGTACTCATGGCACTGACCCTTGTTTTCAAGGCTCAGCTGCTCAGGCTCTTTTTCAGCACGCTTGAAGAGGGTGTTATGCAGTCCGCATTGACATATTTCTGGATATCCGCGCTGTCGTTCCCGTTCCTCGCTATATATAACTGCTGCGCGGCGCTTTTCCGCGCCATGGGCAACTCGAAAATATCGATGTTAGCCTCGCTCATCACCACAATTATGAACATAATCGGCAACGCCATTCTCATATACGGAGTCAAATGGGGTGTTGCTGGCGCGGCGGCATCCTCGACTATTTCGCGTTTTGCGGCGATGCTCCTCCTGCTCATCCTCCTGCACAAGAGAGATCATCCGATTTATATCTCGATTAAAGATAAATTCAGGCCGAATTTCGGGCTTATAAAAAAGATACTCTCTATAGGAATACCCAGCAGCATCGAGAGCAGCCTGTTTCACCTCGGGCGCATACTTGTCGTCAGCATTATAACCTCGTTCGGAACGGTTCAGATAGCGGCTAACGCAGTCGCAAATAACCTCGACGGAATCGGCTGCATACCCGGTCAGGCGATGGGGCTTGCGGTGATAACAGTCATTGGTCAATGCGTCGGTCTCGGCAGCGAAGAGCAGATAAGGCTGCACACGAAAAAGCTGATGCGGCTCACCTACCTTATGTCGGCGATATGGAACGCGATAATCCTCGCGACTCTCCCGCTGACGCTCAGGATGTACAACATCTCGCCCGACGCATATTCGCTCGCGTTAAAGCTCATCATTATCCACAACGGCTGTGCCATTTTCATCTGGCCCGCTTCGTTCACCATGCCGAATGTCCTGAAGGCTGCGAACGATGTCAAGTTCACCATGTGCATCGCGCTGTTTTCGATGTTCACTTTCCGACTGCTTCTGAGCTACATAATCGGACTCAAGCTCGGAATGGGCGCTATCGGCGTTTGGTTGGCGATGATAGTCGACTGGGTGTTCCGCGCGGTTGCGTTCTGCCTGCGATACAAAGGCAAACGCTGGCTGAGCTACAGCATCTACAAAAAAGACAAGAAACCCGCAAAAACAGAATAAACTTATCCCCGCAGTCAATTAAGCTGCGGGGATAAGCTATCCGTATATAAAAAACGAGGCAGTCTTTCGACTGCCTCACTTTTCATTTAATTATTTGTTGCCGGTCATCTTTGCGATTTCTTCGGCGTAGTTCTCTTCTTTCTTCTCGATGCCCTCGCCCTTTGCGTAGCGGATGAAGCCGGTAGCCTTTATCGAAGCGCCGAGCTTCTTAGCAACATCTGCAATGTAGCCTGCGACATCGCCGTCATAGAGATCCGAACGAACGAATGCCTGCTCAAGAAGGCAAACTTCCTTGAGCTGCTTCTTCATACGGCCGTCGACTGCACCTGCAAAGATCTTGTTTGCAACGATATCAGCCTTGCTTTCCATTGCAAGCTCGACAAGAGTCTCAACTGCCTTATCGGAAAGGAAGTTGAAGAGGAACTTGTTGTTCTTCTGCTCCTCATAAGCTGCAAGATCCTCATCGCTGAAGAGCTTATCGTTGACAGCCTTATCGAAGAGATTCTTAAGAATCGGCTTCGGAAGAGACTCGGGCTTGTTGAGCGAGCTGTCGATAGTGATCGACTTCATCTTTGCAAGCTCATCGTCGGAGATGCAATCCTTGCTGAGATACTCGGGGCTCATAGCTGCAATCTGCATTGCAACGTTTCTGCCCATCTCCTTAAACTCTGCCTTATCGGCAGCGTCTGTATCAAAGCTGACAAGAACGCCTACCGAGCCGCCGCCGTGGATATAGGAAGCAACAGTGCCCTCAACTCTTACAAAGCGGCGAACCTTCATGTTCTCACGGATTACGAGGAAGAGCTCCTGAACAGCGTCGGAGACAGTCTCATCGCTGCCCGAAAGGGTCATAGCAAGGAGAGCGTCAACATCTGCCGGATTCTTTTCCGCAACAGTGACAGCAATCTTATTTGCAAGCTCAACAAACTTCTCGTTCTTTGCAACGAAGTCTGTCTCGCAGTTGACTTCTACCATAGAAGCAACCTTATTTGCCTCATCATAATATGCAACAACAACGCCCTCGGCGGCAACGCGGCCTGCCTTCTTGGCGGCGGAAGCAAGACCCTTCTCACGAAGAACATCAACGGCCTTGTCCATATCGCCGTCGGTCTCTGTGAGAGCCTTCTTGCAGTCCATCATACCTGCTCCGGTCTTTTCGCGGAGAGCCTGTACGTCTTTAGCAGTGAAGTTCATTATTTGTCCTCCTCTGTCTCTTCGACCTCGGCAGCCTCTGCGTCGCCCTGCTCGCCCTGTCTGCCCTCGATGACAGCGTCTGCCATTGCGGCGGAGATAAGACGGACAGCGCGGATAGCGTCGTCGTTGCCGGGGATAACATAGTCTACTTCATCGGGATCGCAGTTTGTGTCGACGATAGCGATGATCGGAATACCGAGCTTGTGAGCCTCGAGAACAGCGATCTTCTCCTTGCGGGGATCGACGATGAACATAGCAGCGGGCTGCTTCTTCATCTTGGAGATACCGCCCATGAACTTCTCAAGCTTCTCTATCTCGAGCTGGAGCTTGATAACTTCCTTCTTGGGAAGCATATCGAAAGTTCCGTCAGCCTCCATGGTCTTGAGCTGCTCAAGTCTCTTTATACGGCGCTGAATGGTGTTGAAGTTGGTGAGCATACCGCCGAGCCAACGAGCGTTGACATAAGGCATACCGCAGCGCTCTGCCTCCTCGCGGATAGAATCCTGAGCCTGCTTCTTCGTGCCGACGAAAAGGATCTCCTTGCCGTCTGCGGCGATGTCACGAACTGCCATGTAGGCGTCCTCAAGCTTCTTGACCGTCTTCTGAAGGTCGATGATGTAAATACCGTTGCGCTCCGTGAAAATATAGGGAGCCATTTTGGGGTTCCATCTTCTGGTCTGATGACCGAAGTGCACACCTGCTTCAAGCAGCTGCTTCATTGATACTACTGACATTTGTTTTTTCCTCCTTTGGTTTTTCCTCCGCGAAACAGGGCGGCCGCAACGGTGAAAAATCACCGCACCGGGCGGCATCCTAAAGCTTCGCGTGCGTAATGCTCGGATATTATATCACAGCGAGCGATAAAAATCAAGAGTTTTTTTATTCCTTTGAGCTTTTATCGGCAGGTTCTTTCCGCTCTTTTCTGCTGCCTCCGGCGGCTTTTACAAGCGCCCTGTTATAGAGCTTGTAAACTCCGCACTTCCAGCACAGGAGCATACCGGCTACTGCGCCGACGACCGCCTGAAGAATCTGGAAAGGAAGCTTCATAACGGCGTATTCCGGGGTGCTGTAGATAAACGCTCTGCCGAGGGAGTAGCCGACGACCATAATGACCGCGCCTATTGAGACGCCTATTCCGCTCGCGAGCACGGGGTGCTTCTTCAGAACATAGTGCGAGAAAACGGAGATGATAACAGCCTGGAGTCCGTGGGTAACCAATGAGACGAACATCGGGAGCGGATAGAAGAACAGGTCGCCGAGGAACGCGCCGACTCCGCCGACTATAAACGCCGCGACGGGATCGAGTATTATCGCCGCGGTGCAGATGATTATATCGTTGAGATACAGATGTCCGCCCGGTACGGGAACGCCAAACGAGCTCATGGCGACGTTGAGCGCCATGAACATTGCCGTCAGGCACGCCCACAGGGTGGTTCTTTTTGTGCTGCTTTTTGCTTTCATTTTGATATCCTCCTTGATTTTCTGTCAGGGATATTATACAATAGCACTGATAATATAAAATAGTCAGAAACGGAGAAAATAATATAACCAGATGAAATACACGGTTGATATGAACGACCGCCCGGTCTATTTGCAGATTTACAGGCTGCTTCGGGCGGATATAGTCGGCGGGGCATTCGCTTACGGGAGCAGGCTTCCGTCAAAGCGTCTGCTCGCAGAGGAGCTCGGGGTGAGCACGGTAACGACGGAACACGCATATGACCTGCTGTGCGAGGAGGGCTATGCTCAGGCGCGCGAGCGCAGCGGATATTTTGTGATATTCAAGCGGTCGGACGGCTTTGCCGCGTCGGGCGGAAAATCCTCCGAGCCGGCGCAGGAAAAGCACCTCGGGCACAGCAAGCCCGTTTTTCCCGTATCACTGCTCAGCAGGACTATGCGAAAGGTTATCGCGGACAGGGCGGACGAGATACTCGAACGCTCGCCGCATAAGGGGCTCGTGGAGCTGCGCGATGCACTGCGGCAATATTTAGCGAGAAACCGAGGAATAAACGTTGATGCGGAGCAGATAGTGGTCGGCTCGGGCGCGGAGTATCTTTGCGGGCTGATAGTCGATCTGCTCGGCAGAGAGAAAACTTATGCCATAGAGTCGCCGTCATATGAAAAAATCGAGCAGGTATACAGGGCGGCGGGAGTAAAATATGAGCTTCTCCCCCTCTCCGACGACGGCATAGACGGCGCGGCGCTCAGCGGCAGCGGTGCGGATATCCTGCATACGACTCCGTATCGAAGCTTTCCGACGGGCGTTACGGCATCCGCCTCGAAACGGTACGAATATATCTGCTGGGCCGAAAAAGGCGGCAGGTTTATTGTCGAATCGGACTACGACTCGGAATTTTCCGTCTCGCAAAAGCCCGCGGACACGCTTTTTGCTCTGTCCGAGCAGGACAATGTTATATATCTGAACACGTTTTCAAAGACGATATCGCCCTCAATGCGCGTGGGATATATGGTTCTGCCGAAGAGACTCGTCAAAACATTTGAAGAGAGGCTCGGCTTCTACTCCTGCACCGTGCCGACATTCGAACAGCTGGTGCTGACCGAGCTTCTCAACAGCGGCGACTTCGAGCGGCACATAAACAGAGTCCGGCGCGCAAAGCGCAGAGAGCTCAATAAGGCATAAAAAATCGGCGGCAAGGTCAATCCCCTGCCGCCGATTTATTAATTATTTATTTGTCTTTTATCTTCAGCATTGCGCGCATGGCGTTGAGCACAGCGAGAATGAGAACTCCGACATCGCCGAAGACCGCTATCCACATATCCGCTATACCGAACGCGCTGAGAACAAGGATAATAACCTTGACCGCCAAAGCTATCCAGATGTTCTCGTTGACTATGCGCATGGTCTTTCTCGCTATTTTTATAGCCGTTGGGAGCTTCGAAATTTTGTCGTCCATGAGGACGATATCCGCGGATTCTATAGCGGCGTCGCTGCCCATAGCACCCATGGCGATACCGACGTCGGCTCTTGTGAGCACGGGCGCATCGTTTATGCCGTCGCCGACGAACGCAACTTTATTGCCCTCTCCGAGCAGCTCTTCAACCCGCTCGACCTTCTGCGACGGGAGCAGTTTTGCATGGACCGCGCTGAGTCCGAGCTGCTCGCCGACTGCCTGAGCCACACGCTCATTGTCGCCCGTCAGCATAACGGTATTCTTTATACCGAGCTCCTTGAGCTTCGCTATCGCGGATGTCGAATCGGGCTTGAGCTCATCGTTGATAACTATGTGACCGAGATACTGCGAGCCCTCGCTGATATGGATAACGGTGCCCGCCATATGGCAATCGTGCCACTCGGCGCCCGCCATATCCATGAGCTTGCCGTTGCCGACAAAGTAGGTCTTGCCGTCAATAACTGCCTCGAGTCCCATGCCCGCGTGCTCGGTTATCTTGCCTATGCGGCTCTTGTCTATATGACCCTTATGCGCCGCTACTATCGACTCGCCGACGGGGTGAGTCGAATAGCTCTCCGCAGCAGCGGCAACATCAAGAAGATGCGCTTCGGTAATATTGTTCGGATGAATCGCGTTGACGGCGAAGGTTCCCTTGGTCAGCGTTCCGGTCTTGTCGAATACGACCGTATCTATCTTAGAGAGCGTCTCCATATAATTAGCGCCCTTTATAAGTATGCCTTCACGCGAGGCTCCTCCTATACCGCCGAAGAACGACAGCGGAACGGACACAACCAGCGCGCACGGGCACGATACGACAAGGAAGGTAAGCGCACGCTCTATCCATATGCTCCAAAGGCTCCAGGTGCTCTGAGTTCCCATGAGCATGGTGACAAGCGGCGGCAAAACAGCCAGCACGACTGCGCCTATGACGACGCAGGGAGTGTACCAGCGCGAGAAGCGGGTAATAAAGTTCTCGGCTCTCGCCTTTTTCTCCGATGAGTTTTCGACGAGCTCGAGGATTTTGGCAACCGTGCTCTCCTCGAAACGGCTCTGTGTCTTAACACGGATAACGCCCGAAAGATTGATGGTTCCGCTCGTTACCCTGTCGCCCACGGTTTTGTCGGCGGGCAGGCTTTCACCCGTCAGGGCGGCGGTGTTCACGGAGGTCGAACCGTCGATTATTTCACCGTCAAGCGGTATTTTCTCGCCGGGCTTTATAACTATCGTTTCGCCGAGCTCAACTTCTTCCGGCGACACGGTCTCCTCCTTGCCGTCGCGCACGACTACGGCATAGTCGGGGCGGATATCCATGAGCGCGGATATCGACTTGCGGCTCTTGCCCACGGCGATGCTCTGAAACAGCTCGCCTATCTGATAGAATATCATAACAGCCGAGGCCTCGCGGTAATCGCCTATGCCGAACGCGCCGACAGTTGCGAGCGCCATAAGAAAGTGCTCGTCGAACACCTGTCCGTGAGCGATATTGCGTATAGCGTCCCACAGCACATCGTAGCCTATCACGAGATAGGGCGCAATGTAGAGCAGCAGCGCTTTCCAACCCTCTAAGCCTAAAATTTCATCCGCTGCCCAGGCGACACCGGTCAGCACAACCGATACTATTATTCTTGCCAGCGTTTTCTTCTGCTTTCCCGTCATCGGGAACACCCCTCTTACTTAAGAATTATTTTGCAATCGGGTTCAACTTTCTTTGCGGTCTTGACTACCTTTTTGAGCACCTCGTCAAAGTCGCCGTCCGCGGCCTCGAGGGTCAGCTTCTGAGTGAAGAAGTTGACGCTCACGTGTTCAACGCCGTCCACCTTGGCGAGAGCCGCCTCCATCTTCGCCGCGCAGTTCGCGCAGTCAAGGTCCTCAAGCTTAAATATTTTCTTCATTGTTCTCGGTCCTTTCTTCAATAAGATGTTCAAAACCTTTGGATATAATCGTTCTGACATGGTCGTCGGAAAGAAAATAATAAATCGTTTTGCCCTCGCGGCGGTTCGCGACAAGGTTCGCGTCCTTGAGGATTTTCAGCTGATGCGATATTGCCGACTGCGTCATACCGAGCAGCTCTGCAATGGCACAGACGCACATCTCCGACTCAAAGAGCGAAAACAGGATTTTAACGCGGGTCGTGTCGCCGAAGAGCCTGAACAGGTCGGACAGGTCGCAGAGCAGCTCGTCCGTAGGCAGCTCGTGTCTGACCATATCGAGCATCTTTTCGTGGTTATGTTCCATGTTTTTGTCCTCCGTTCATTTGAGCAGCAATTCATATGTTTGTTCGTTCATATGTCTTACTATTCATATGATAGCTCATTCATATATCATTGTCAACAGTTTTTTCAAAAAAATTTTGCGGAAAAGCTCTGAAAAATTCAAACGCCCCGTGCAACTGGGCACGGAGCGCAAACAAAAGGCAATATTCAGTCTTTTTTGCCTTCAATCAGACTGTTTTTGAAGTCGTCGCCGATAACGGCGAGGTTATCAATATGCATTTTACCGTTTTTAAACTTCAGGGTGAGCGAATCGGAATTGCGGGTCATTCGGACATAGTCGGAGGCGTTGAACCGCTTCTCCCTGCCGAACATCGTCGAATAGACATACTCCCCGTCCCCGACGGATACGACCTTCTGATTGAGGCAGCAGAGCATGGCGGCGCAGCCGAACAGCATACAGAGCAAGCAGGGAATCGCAAAGAAGAATCTCCCGACGGCGAGCATGGCAACGCCGACCCCCGCGCCGAAAACATAGACGGCCAGCCCCAAAAAGAAGAGCCACCTCGGAATATACACGACGCAGTCGGAGTTTTTGGGCTCGCGGACAATACGCACCGTAAAATACACAAGCAGAGCCGCCGAAGCAACAGCGGCGATAACAGCATACATCATTCCGCCACTCCTTAGAAGACATTGAGGTTTTTGAGCACAAATACCATTGACACGACCCATGCGGCATCGACAGCATACGAAATGAGCGTCAGCGGCTTAGAGGACTGCACACCCACGGCAACACCGACGATACGAAACGCGAAAAAGACAATTATCGCAACGGCGCTCGCAATGAGAAAGCCGAGCATGACGGGCGAGCTGACCGAATCGGGCTTCGCGGCATCGATTATCTGAACAATAAAGAACGCAGCTGCGCAGACTATGTCGACAATCGCAGATATGTTTGTTATTTTTGGCAGAACTTTGTTTTTCATATTTACGAGACCCGAAGTCTCCCTCACTCCTTTGAATCGGTTACGGGAAAATTCTATCACATAAATGCGATTTAATCAACAGCGGGCAGAAAAAAGCGGCGGAATTTACCGCCGCGCATGATTAGCATACATTAATTATATTTAACCATATTAGCCTGTATCGGCTCTCCCCTACTAAACGAGGTAGCGTTTTCAAACGTGGTCTCACTTATCGACTCAAGCGCCTCGCGGGTCAAAAAGCCCTGGTGCGAGGTGATTATAACATTAGGAAAAGACAGAAGGCGAGCCGTGACGGAGGTTTCGAGAATATCGTCCTCGCGGTTTTCAAAGACATTGTGCGTCTCCTCCTCATACACATCGAGCCCGACGCCCATAAATTTATGCTGCCTTATACCTTTTATAAGATCGGGCGTGCTTATCAGCGCGCCGCGCGAGGTGTTAACAAGGATAACGCCGTCCTTCATCCGCTCTATCGCGTTGATATTTATCATATGATAGGTCTCCTCGGTCAGCGGGCAATGGAGGGATATCAGATCGCTTTCGCTGAGAAGTTCATCGAGTTCGACATATCGAACGAAGTCGAGCGAGGGGTTCCGATACTTATCATAGGCGATAACATTCATCCCTAGCCCGCGGCAGGCTCGCGCGAACAATGCGCCTATCTTTCCCGTGCCGACGACTCCCGCCGTCTTGCCGCAGAAGGTGACTCCCGTAAGACCCATGAGGCTGAAATTATTTTCGCGCACTTTTATATAAGCCTTGTGTATGCGGCGGTTGACGGCGAACGCGAGCGCGAGGGCATGCTCGGCTATTGCTTCCGGTGAATATCCCGGCACACGCATAACGGAGATGTCGTGCTCCTGCGCCGCCGGAAGATCGACATTGTTATATCCGGCGCAGCGCATGAGAATGAGCCTGACCCCGTTCTCGGCGAGGATATCCACCACCCGCCTGCCGACATCGGACGCGACGAACAGGCACACGGCGTCATAGCCTTTCGAGAGCGGCGCGGTGCGGTAAGAGATATCCGTCTTGAGATAGTCTATTTCAATGTCGGGATATTTGCCCGCAAGCTTCTCGAACGCCTCGCGGTCATACGGCTTTGTATCATAAAAAAGTATTTTCATAGAATGCGCCTCCGGCAGTTTTCTCTGAATAGTATCCGCCGCAAAGAAATGAATATTCGGGCTAAATGAGCACAATTTATCATAAAGAGTGAAAACAAAGGGAACAAAATGCAAAAAAGTCTTGACTTTTTCGAGCAAATATTATATGATAATCAAGCTGATTTGCAGATACAGCCTGCACAAAGCAAATACGATCCATTAGCTCAGTCGGTAGAGCACTTGACTTTTAATCAAGGTGTCCGGAGTTCGAATCTCCGATGGATCACCAAAGAGAAGTCTTGAAGCCGTTGTGTATCAACGGTTTCAAGGCTTTTTTCATTTCTATTTCAATGCTCCCGATTCACTCTCGCATCTATTGTAAACCTACAGGCTCTTTGTTACATTTTCAAATTGCTTGACACTTGAATCGGAATCGCGTATACTGTGTATATAGCCATCGGTGCGAAGCAGCCGCTTGGGCAATTGTAGCCCAACTCGCTGGAGTAAGCCGGTGGCTTTTTTTGCATTCATACAGTATATTCATGAGCTTGGCGACTGCCTTCTTGCTGTTCTTGACACTGATGTTGTTTACTTCCTCGTCGGTATACTTCTTTTCGGGCTGAGTCTGTTCATTCTGCTCATCATTGCCCTGTCCCTCCAAGGTTTCGACATCCTTTTTTCTTCTGCCATTTTTTATTCTCCTTTTCTCAGTTAAGGTCAACTGTTACCCTGTTTTACGATACAGGCAAACGTTTTTTGGATATAAAAACAGCGCCCTGCATTTGACTGCAAAACGCTGTAATTATTGAGTTTGGTATGACAAAACCGCCTCACTTTACGCTTGGCGGTTAGTCGGCAATGTACCACTTGCAAACTTCGCAAACTTTATTTGCTTCATCTGCATCGAATTTGTACGGAAAAAAACTCGGTTCCAGTTCATCATTTCTAATTTCTTGTACCTCATAGCAATCGCCCCAAAAGATATCTCGCTTAAGCAACGGGCATTTGTGCATAGCTTCCGGACTCCTCGCCATAAATCACACCTCTTTTTTCAAATATTTATCCTCTTCATCAAGAGTATCTTTTCCGAAAGCCTTTATATAGCTCTCGGTGAGGTCTTTTATGATTATGGGGGCTTCCTCTTCGTCCAGTATTCCGTCGAGGCGGCCTTTGAGCAAATCCTCATAGTAGAGATAGAGCTCGTCGCTCATAGCTCTTGAAAGGTCGTTGTTGTCCACTTCCCACTTTATCAGCGGAAGCACCGCGTTAAGACGTTCGGCTTCTTCAAGGATATCCTGATCGAATTCTGTGAGATATGAGTTTTCGAGCAAATCTCCCGTTTTCGGCTGTATACCCGTGCTTAAACGGTCTTCGAGAATTTCTGTTGCTCCCTGATAATCAAGCTCGTACTTCATCTTTTTCTCATCCTTTCTTTCCAAACATTGCCTTCGACCCTTTTGTTTGAGATAACATTCACTTCAACATCCGGGTATAGTTCTTTAAATTGCTGCATTACCCCTTTGCAACTATCGCACATTCCACGTTCGGAAAGCATGCATATCTTTTTAAAGGGGTTTGTTTCATACAAATCAGCAAAAAACTCAAAGAGCTTCGCTTCAGTATCATTGTAAGTTTCTTTCCTTATTGTTCCGTCCATTTTGGGAACATCTAATTTAAAGCGGCGAGTTTCTTTAAGTAAAACTAATTTCCCGGTTCCTTTATATCCTCTGCTATCTTCCTCGTCAGCTATAGCGCTATGCGCATAATACATAGATTCAAAATTATCATCAATATACGCTCCAGCAATATTTCCGCTTTTTTTGTATTTGCTCGTGAGCTGGAGTCCTTTTTCATAAATAAGTTGTGACTCAGTTGCCCAAGTCCTTATTTCACTTATTACATGGACATACTCTTTCTTTGGAAGATATACAGTAGAAAAGTCACTGCTTTTTCTTGCGAAAAGCTGGATATCAATTTTAAGTCTACCAGTTTTTTGTGCATTGTCAACCATTTTTTCACTGATGCTTAATTTATCTTCCCACTCTCTGAGCTTCGCCTGATATCTCGCCACATTCTCGGGGTCGACGCTGCCGATTGTCAGGCGCTTTGTTGCATTTTCAAATTGCTTGACACTTGAATCGGAATCGCGTATACTGTGTATATAGCTGTCTCTTATACACATCTCCGAGCCCACGAGACTAC
>ENA-OZGC01000663-OZGC01000663.1-human-gut-metagenome-genome-assembly--contig:-NODE-663-length-24293-cov-9.305099_pt1 | contig 24293 bp, 18 predicted proteins | sample MGYA00245109_ERZ653643 | MGnify/ENA primary metagenome ERZ653643 (study PRJEB26926, sample SAMN06165107) | human gut metagenome | biome: ENVO:00009003; feature: ENVO:2100002; material: ENVO:00002003... | reverse complement strand
TGAAAGTCCGCAGCTATGTATTGGCTGCGAATGTTGCAGGTACGTTAAAAGTTGCGCCGCTTCAAATTCTCAAGTTCCCGGTCGTCCTTCCATATAAGTTTTTGGATGCCGAGAAGTTCAATCTGCGGTTTTCGGACGCATCCGAGATCACGGAAATTGCGGACAAGCTGCGGTGGTATCGTTATCAAAAAGGACTTCGTCAGCGTGACGCGGCGGACTATGCGGGCATCGACCGCAGTACCTACATCCATTACGAAGAGGCAGGGCGGGACTTTTATCCGAAGGAGCATATGGAGAAGCTGGCGGAGCTGTTTGAAGTGCCGCTGGAGGGTTTGCTGGATGACTATAACCTGTTTCTGCTGCGGGGACAGGGGGAGCAAATCAAAGCCATGCGCCAGCGGCTCGGCTTGACGCAGAAGGCATATGCAGCGCAGCTTGGCGTCCCGCTGCAAAAGTTCAAGCGATGGGAACAGGGTAACGTGCAGATTTTCAAATCTACATGGGAGAAGTATTTCAAGCAGGCGTAAGCATAGCAAAACGAGCAGACCGGCTGTTGAGGCCGGTCTGCTCGTCTGCTATGTATTATTGCTGCGCTTTCAGATGCTTCACGGCGGCGTCTACCAGTTCCAGCTTCTGCTCCGTGGAGCAGGGCAGCTTCTGGATGGATTTCAGCGCCTGCTCGGACTGGAACTTCGCCAGCTCCTGCCCAAGCTCCTGCTGCGCCTGCTTTGATTTCGGGAAGATCAGAAATACTTCCATGGCTGCCCTCCTTTCCAGAGCGTTTTCTGCTTCAATCTATGCGTGTGTTCCGGCTACTATGTAGACAAATAGAATTCGATTTCGCGGCTGCGAGGGAAATCGTATTGCTGCGCGGCTTTGGTGGTGCGGGAATGCTTGCCATTCAAGGGCTTTTCGCCCCCAAATTGTCTACGCCCGACCGCCGTTTGCGGGCGGACTTTGCTTTCTGCTGGCGGTGAACCTCCTTGGCGCAGGCGGGGCAGTATTTTGCCCTGCCGGAGCGGGCGAGGATGCCCTTGCCGCAGATTTCGCAGCGGCGGAGTTTTTTCGGGCTGAGAATGGCCTGTTCCAGCTTTGGCTGTCGCGGCAGCACGGCGCGGCGAAACTACCGGCAAAGCAGGCTGCGGGAGATGTGCTGCGGGCAAGCGCCGTCCAACAGCAGGCAGTCGCCATCCAAGAAGTTGCAGCAGCGCTTTGTAAGACCGCGCACGCTGCGGAGCTGCCCCGGCGTCAGGCAAAAGAACGAGCCATCCGGCAGCCGCTCGATGGGGTCAAGCTTGTGCATCTTCGCCCTCCTATGCGATGAGCTTTGCGTCCGCTGGGTAGTTCAGCGTGATGAGGGCGGGCTTGCCCAAGCCCTGCTTGCGCCGAACAATCAGACCGCTATACTCCAGCTCCCGGAAGATCCGCGTGGCGCTCTGGCGGCTGCGGTGGAGTTTGGTTTGTGCCTGCTCCAAGGTGAAGTACAGCCGGATCGTGCCGTCCGGCTCGACGTAGCCGTTCTGCCGGGAAATGCTGGCTCTGTCCAGCAGCAGCGCATAGAGCACCTTCGCGTCGTTGCTGATGTCCCGCAGGGCTTCATCTTGGAGCAGGGACCTTGGAAGCGGCACATAGGACGCCGCTGGGCTCTGCGCTGTGAGCTTGCAAAAAGTTTTCATCTGACCTCCTATCCCATCCATCAATCCATCCATTTTTGTGTTGATTGATTGATGGATGATTTTTTTGTATCTTGATTTATTTCTTATTAGTTAGAGGATGAATTTCAGTCCCGATGAACGGCACGAAAACCGTCGTCCTGAAATCCGGTTGCGGAACGTTCCGGTGCGTCAGCTTGCCCACTGTCTGAAAAGCCGGTGACGGAAAACCCACACATGGAAAATCCCGTTGTGGTCAAAGCTCATCTCTCTGCCGCACTTTCAGCAGCTCCCAGATCTCGGCCTGCCGCGCTTTCAGCTCGGCAACGTCGTCCGCATAGCAGCGGCCGGCGCTGTTGATGCGGCGGCAGACGTGGTTGATGTTCGAGGCGGCACGGCTGACGGCGGCAGCTAACTTTTTCTGCTCGGTGTAGTCCACCTTGATGATGTAGCCGTCGATCAGCATTTTGCGGGCATACGCGCCGAAGTTGCGGGTGCCAAGCTGGTTCATCTTGTGGCGAACTACGCTCAGTTCCTGCTCGTTCAGGCAGATTTCCTTGCGGATGGGTCGCGTGCGGTCCGGCACGAGGCTCACCCCTTCAGGTGCAGCCCGAAGGCACCGTTTTCTTCCAGAATTTCCAGATAGCCATTGCCGGTGAGTTCAGCAAAAACCGGAGCGACTTTTTCAGGCGGGAGGCTCAGAACATTTACAAGTTCCTGAGCACTCAGACCGCCGTCTTCGAAGGTGTACAAGAGCGCGCCGGTGAGCTTGGCTTCTGCGGATAGGTTCGTATCCAGCAGGAGGCGGGTGGGTACAGCGGTCATGTGGGTGTGGTTGTAGTAAGTGATCATAGTGTTTTCTCCTTTCGATTTTGAAAAACTTTGTTTGAAGGGCGGCTTGGAAGCGAAGCTGTTTGCCTTTCACTTTACAACGGACAATTTTCAAGAGAAAAACAGGGGTCGAAAGAAAATTATTTTCCCCTTCTATATAACCAACGGACAAAATAAATCAGAGTGTCACGATTTTGTCTCGCAGACGTTTCTCTCTCACTTTACAACGGACATTTTTCTCAAAAAAACTTGGCACTCTCTTTCAAAAAACTTCTCTTGCCCCTGATCCCCCCCTCTACTTAGCTAAGTGAATCAGCGGCCGGTTTTGTCCCAGATTTTTCAAAAAAGTTTCGAGGACGGCGAAACAATCTCTGTGCGCTGCTCCAAATTGCCCTTTCTACTTTCCAACGGACAAAATGATGCAGCGTGTCACGGTTCTGTCATAATAAGGACGAAAAAAGAAGCGCCTGCCACTACGACAAGCGCTTTGATTTTGCATCAATTATTCGAGCAAATCCTCTATATCCCTTTGGTCGTATTCAATTTTCTGCATCAGCCGACAGACGCCGTCCGCCTCGTCCCGCTGCTGCAAAAGCTGGGCAAACGCCCGATAGAGTGCGGCCTGCCGACGCTCGATCACGCCGCGATTCTGCTGCATGGCATCTGCTGCTTTGCGGATGGACAGCCCCTCGGAGAAACGTTTCCGGAAGAGATCGGCGTAGTCGTTGAGCACCGTTTTGAGCGACTGCTGGGCAAATGCGAGATCCTCACACATGGCCTGATATGCCTCGCGGTTGGATATGCCGATGTACTGCTTCCGCTCCCGGATGAGCTTGTATCGCCGCAGGTCCATCCAGTAGTTTTCGCAGATGTCCTTGGCGTATTCATAGTAGGTTTTGCTGCAACGGATGGCGCGCTCCGCGTACTCGTCATCAACATAAGTGAAGGGCTTGCTTTTGGGCTCCGGAAAGCCGTCCTCATACACTTCGCGGACGGTGCCTTCGTCGATCTCGCGCCGGGTCTGGCGGACGTATTTATCCCGCAGCACACCATCTACTTCGACCTGCTCGCAGAAGGAGGTGTACCGGATGAGGTAGTAATGCTCGTTGTCTTCTTTGGAAAAGCTGGCGTCCTTGCAGACCACGATGGACTCGTCCGTGTCGATGTCCTTGAGCACCCGGACAACGAAGATGGGCTTTCCATCGTACCGCGTGTAAAACCCGGCAAATACCCGTTTGAGCGCCATAAGCGAGTCCTCCTTCCACCGATTTTCTTACAGTATAGCACAGATTTCGGCGGAGAGAAAGAGCGGCATTGGGACGGAGAAAACTGGGATTTGAGAGAATAGCAAGCACAGCCGCTGTCCGGACACGCGGCGATTTTGGGATAATCCCAAGCCCTTATGATATTGACGCCGAGCGGAAAATGAGAAGTAAAACTGCTGCCAAGATATACGAACGATCTATGTGTAAGAGTCTTGCATGCAAGCTGTTTTTGAAATTAGAGAGTTTCGCAACACGATGCGAAGCTCTCTTGCCTTATGATTGGGAAAGATGTATAATTAGAATGATATTTGTAGCCGGAGGTCGAACGGAAATGGCTATTTCGTATAACAAGCTTTGGAAGCTGCTCGTCGATAAGAAGATGAGCAAAGCCGATCTGCGCAAAGCGGCAGGCATCGCGCCGAACACCATGACCCGGCTGCGGCGGGATGAGGAAGTCACGCTGGCGGTGCTGAATAAGATTTGTTCGACTTTGGATGTGAATATTGGAGACATTATGGAATTCCTGCCGGAATCCAATTTGAAAGACTGAGTCCAGTTTTTAGGACACACTGTATGCGATAATTGTTATATAGGAGTATTTCGCCGCCGTTAATGTGATTGCAGAGAGGAAGAACGATATGCAGGTAAGAGAGACGCCTCCGTTTGCCCCTGTTTTAATGGAATCAACACGAGCAATTGGCTATAGCTTAGAAGCTGCAATTGCAGATATTATTGACAACAGTGTTGCTGCAAAAGCAGGGAAAGTTCAGCTGTCATTCTTTCCGGTAGGCGATGCATATGTCTCAATTCTGGATAATGGTACCGGTATGGATGATGCTCAAATGAATATTGCCATGCAGTATGGAAGTAAGAGTCCGACTGAGGCTCGAGACGCGTCTGACTTGGGGCGGTATGGATTAGGCTTGAAGACTGCATCTTTGTCTCAGTGCCGTGTTTTGACCGTAATCAGCAAACAGGGAGATCAGGTAATTGGACGGCGCTGGGATCTTGATTACGTTATTAAAACAGGTGCATGGTCACTGTTGATCCTTGATAAAGAAGACTTTGCCTCAGTTCCTCATATTTCTGATTTGTATGAGCAGGATAGCGGTACATTGGTTGTATGGCAGAACCTCGACCGTTTGCTGATGGGTGAAGTAGATTATGAAAAATCGCTTGGCCGAAAAATGGACGAGGTAAGGCAGCACCTTGAACTGGTATTTCACAGGTACTTATCCGGGGAATCCGGAATAAAAAAGCTAGAAATACTTTTCAATGGAGTAAAGCTTAAAGCGGCAGATCCGTTTTTGATAAAGAAGAGCACGCAAGCCATGGACACAGAAACGCTGGTGATTCGAGGGAAACGCATTCTAGTAACGCCATATATTCTGCCTCATATTTCTAAAATGACTGAAGAGGAAAAGAACCAACTTGGCGGCAAAGATGGAATTCGCAAACGGCAGGGCTTTTATGTATATCGAAACAAGCGGCTTCTAATTTGGGGAACGTGGTTCCGTATGATGCGGCAGGGTGATCTTTCAAAGCTGGCTCGTGTTATGGTCGATATCCCAAATGACTTGGACGATTTGTGGACTCTGGATATTAAGAAATCTCATGCAATTCCACCTGCAGAGGTGAGGAATAGCCTTCAGACTGTAATTGATCGTATTGCAGATAAAAGTAAGCGGACATGGACGTTCAGAGGGAAAAAGGAAACTTCGGATTCGGTTGAGCATATGTGGACCCGATTAAAAACGCCTGGAAACGGTATCGTATATGAGATCAACCGAGACCACATGCTGGTAGATCAGATCGTTGCCGAAGCTCCGGAAATTCGAGGCAAACTCGAAACATTACTGAAATACATAGAACGAGGAATTCCGCTGAATCAACTTTACATTGATCTTAATAATGATGAAAAGATTGAGAATGATGCGGATATGGGAGAGCAGGAGATGTTCAAAACGCTGGAGCAGATGCTGTCCGTTTTGCCAAGCAGCATTATGCGGTGTGAAATGCTTGAAAAGATAGAGCATACTGATCCTTTCTGCGGATATCCGGATGTGATTCGCGCCTTAAAAGCAAAGGAGGACGGCAATGTTAAACCCTAATATTGAAATGTTGGAAAATCTCATTTCCGCAGCGGTTAGTACTCGGTACAAGGAAGTTCCGCCTACAGAGGAAGAATTTCTTACGCTTGCACAAAGCATGCGTGCAACGCTGAGCACACTTCCAGTAACGGATGAGGAATTTGCAGAAATTCTTGTCCGTCTGCGTGCGTCGATTGTTATACAGATGGATGTCGGCGTGTACATCAATGATCGAAATACACCTCATAAATCATGGCTTCCTTCCAGAAGAGCAGATTTGGACTTTTTCTTCTGGAATCGATATAAAAAATATCTGGAGGAAATTAAACATTGGAATCCAAGGGTTACCGCAACGCTGGATAAGGTTTCTGACGAGATCGTCGATCTGCTCGGAGATCCGCAAAGTAAAGAACCTTTTCAGCGCCGCGGATTGGTGTTGGGCGATGTCCAATCCGGCAAAACCGCAAATTACACCGCAATCAGCAACAAAGCTGCTGATACTGGATACAGAATTATTATTGTTCTTGCAGGAATGATGGAAAATCTGCGCCAGCAGACTCAGTCTCGCTTGGATGCAGAGTTCTCTGGCCGGAAGAGTGAGTATTATCTGGATCCAAAGGCTGAACAGGGAATCAAAAACCAGCCTGTTGGTGTAGGCAGGTACGGCGTACAGAAGCGTATCGCAGCCTTTACCTCTGTGACTAAGGATTTTGACATCAATGTGCTGAAAAGCAATGATTTGAACCTTCAAAGCGTTTCAGATCCGATTGTCTTAGTCGTAAAGAAAAACAAGCGGATATTGAACAATTTGATTAAATGGCTCTCCAATAGTCGTGATAACACCATAGGGAAAATAATGCTGCCCATGCTCTTGATTGATGACGAGGCAGATAATGCATCTGTTAATACAAAGAGTGAGGATGACAGCCCAGCCGCTATCAATGCCTGCATTCGCCAGTTGCTGCACGAGTTTAATCAGGCTTCCTATCTGGGAATTACTGCGACACCCTTTGCCAATATTTTTATCTACCCTGAAACAGAAGATGAGATGATTGGCGATGACCTATTTCCCAGAGATTTTATCTACTCGCTGGCACCGCCTACGAACTACATTGGAGCTGATAAGATCTTCGGAGACGCAACAGAGAAGTTTTCTGATGTATTGATTCCGCTGCGGCGCGAAGAAATGGATCTATTTTTCCCTTTCACACACAAAAAGACATTGGAAGTGGATGCGCTGCCGCCCAGCATGTATGAAGCAATTGCATACTTTCTGCTGTTTAATGCAATTCGTGATCTGCGCGGCGATTATACCGAGCACCGCTCCATGATGATTCATGTTAGCCGTTTTACAGATGTGCAGAACCGAATTGCAGAAGCTGTAAATGAATGGCTTGTTCAAGTAAAGTCCGATGTGCAGAATTATGCTGCTTTGGATGATGAAAAGCGCGAGCAAATTGCATCTCTGCGTTATCTGCATAAAGTGTGGATGAAACACCAATTAGAAAAGATTAGCAAGACAAATTGGGATGACATTTGCTCCAATTACTTAAACCGCGCTATCGCCCCTATTGCAGTGCGCGCAGTTAACCAAAGAACTGGGGCAACAAGTCTGGATTATTTCAACCACAAAGAAGATGGCCTGCGCGTTATTGCAGTTGGCGGCAACAGCTTGTCCAGAGGCTTGACGCTGGAGGGGCTGGGAGTCAGCTATTTCTATCGCAAATCTCAAATGTATGATACGCTGCTGCAGATGGGACGCTGGTTTGGTTATCGTCCAAACTACGAGGACCTTTTCAGAATTTGGATGGCAGAAGAAGCTATTGACTGGTATGGGTACATCACCAGAGCGGCCAATGAGCTTAAAGATGAAATTGCAAAGATGAAGCTCGCCAACCAAACACCGATGGAGTTTGGCCTGAAAGTGCGTCAGGATCCGAACTCACTTATTGCAACAGCTCGCAACAAAATGCGCTCGGCAACACAGGTAAGCCGCCCGGTAACTGTATCGGGAAAGCTGCTTGAAACGCCCAAGCTCAAGGCCAATCCTGAAATACTGAAAGCGAATGAAGCTGCATTCAAAGAATTTGTGGATCATTTAGGCAGCGCCGGGACCCGTGACTTCTCTGTGAAGCCATATTATTGGCGCGGCGTAAACAAAGAGTTGGTTGTACAGCTGCTTCTTGACTTTGAAACGCACCCGTGGCACCTGGCCTTCCAAGGCAGAGCACTTGCTGAGTATATCGATGAAAAAATGGACAATGAGACTTGGGATGTTGCCCTTATTACAGACGGTGAAGGTTCGGAATATGGGCCTGGTCTCAAATGCGGCAGCGAAGTACTCCCGATTAAGGCAACTGAGCGCCGTTCTGTGATAGCTGACGACAAAATGATTCGAATCAGCGGAACTAAAGTAAAGGTGGGTTCCGGCGGCTGCACAAGAGTTGGATTAACCAAAGAACAGATCGAAACAGCAAGGAAACGCTTCAAAGAACAAAATGGGGACAAGCATATGTCTGACAGTGCCTATTTGATTCGAGAGCGAAGCCCGTTGCTGATGCTGCACATCATTGAAACAGATTTGGATAAAGTCGAATCTACCAACAGAGAAGTTCCTACCTATTTATTTGCGCTTGGCGTTGGTTTCCCTGATACTGGTGCCGGTATCCGTACTGCGAATTACATGGTGAACATGGTTGAACTGAAAAACTGGATGGATCCTGACGAGGAAGAAGACGAATGAAAATTACTGCTGAATATCTTCATGAGAAGTGGAATGCCTTCAACTACTATGACGGAGGATACATACAGATTGAGGTGAAACACGCCCTTGAATGGCACGTTGGCTACAAGGAGATTGACCAGAAAGCCTTGGTGATTATTTCACAGAATGAGCCGGAACTTCTGCCGTCTTCCAAATCAATTGTTGTAACCAAGGGCCGCCGCACAGACGGACGATGGACTCTTTCCTTTGTGCTTATGCGCAATGAACAGGACAGCGTTTTTGAATTGCTGTGCGCGGATTTGATCTCTTATTCTCAAACAGCAGATAATGAGATTTCTGCTTTGAATTTAACAGTGCGGCGCTTTAAGCAATGGAACAAACTGCTTGAGCATCAAAGAAAAAGCCTGATGGATGAGAGTAACCGCAAAGGATTGCTTGGCGAGCTTATCTATCTGTGCGAAGTGATTGATGCCGGATATCCAATTCTGCCGGCGGTTCAAGGATGGGTCGGCCCGGATGGTGCTGATCAAGACTTTGTGTACGCAGACAACTGGCATGAGGTGAAATCTGTGGGTGTATCTGCAGATTCTGTGAAAATTTCTTCTTTGGAGCAGCTTGCAAATACCGATCCTGGAGAATTGGTTGTGATGCTTATTGATAAGTGTGCACCAGAACACAGCGGCGCAGTGTCACTTGGAGAGCAGGTAGATCACACTTTCAGACGGGTGCATGAAAACGATGACGCCTATTCCCTTTTGGAAAGCAAGCTGATGCGCTATGGCTTTATCGATCTTCCTGAGTATAGGGAGCAAAAATATGTATGCTCGGGAGAAATGCATTTCCGCGTAGACGCGGATTTCCCAAGGCTGACATCAGATAATGTCGTTCCGCAGATTATCGAGGTACAATATTCAATTAGTCTGGCCAGTATTGAAGACTGGCGGGTGGAGGGTTAACATGGATGCGCAGGAATTCAGAAAGGATTTTCTCGAAAATGTAAAAGCAGAGGCTGCTGCCACTGGTGAGGGTTCCTGCGCAGCCTTTGTTGACTCTATGGCGCAGTATCTTGTTGAAGCGGAAGTCTTACCGGACTTCACTCCTGCTTTCTATACAAGTACAACATCCAAGAGAAAAATCTATCGTGTAGATGGGTACGTTTTTGACGAATTCGACTATACGATGAATTTAATCATTGCGGATTATGACGGCGTGGAAGAACGGACGATGGGTAAGGTTGTATCTTCAACGAATTTTCAACGCTTAGCCGTGTTTGTGGATCAGGCCCTAAACACGAATTTGTATAGAGAGATCGAGATGAGTACTCCATGTGCAGATTTGGTAGATCTGCTTCGGTTGGAAAAAGGGAGAATTCGAAAATACAGACTTCTCATTTTCACAGATGCAGATGTCAGCGATACGCTGAAGAATCTTGACAATCTCGATATTGGAGGCATTTCTGCTGAATGTCAAATCTGGGACATCGACCGTGTGTTTCGTGTATGCTGCTCTGATCTGGGGCGTCAAAATATTGAGATTGATTTTCGAGAATATATCCCCGAAGGCATCCCTTGCCTGGAGGCCAGCAGCGCTGCGACGGCAGAATATAACAGCTATCTTTGCATTATTCCGGGAAAGGTTCTTGCAGATATTTATGATAAGTATGGCAGTCAATTGTTGGAGGGCAATGTTCGGTCATTTCTTTCTACAAAGGTCGCCGTAAATAAAAAAATCAGGGAAACTATTTTGAAATGCCCCTCAATGTTTTTTGCGTATAACAATGGCGTATCTGCAACCGCAATGGATGTCCAGCTTGAGCGCACGGCAGGTGGAACACACATTGTCGGGGCAAGAGACTTTCAGATTATTAACGGCGGCCAGACGACAGCATCCCTTTCTAATACCCGTCATAAGGATAAAGCTGATTTAGAAGGCATCTACGTACAGATGAAACTGACTGAGATTGATGAAAGCGACATGGACCGTTCAACAGAGTTGGTGCGAAATATATCTCGGTCTTCAAATAGCCAAAACAAAGTTACAGATGCAGATTTCTTCTCTACTCATCCATTCCACATACGCATGGAGCAGCATTCCCGGAGAATTTTTGCTCCTGCAGAATCTGGTGCGCAGTATGAAACAAAATGGTTTTATGAGCGTGCCAAGGGCCAATTTCTGCAGGCTCAGATGCGCCTTACACCGGCCAAGAAGCGGCAATTCCTGCTGCAGAATCCCAAGAGCAAAGTCATCACTAAAACGGATTTTGCTAAAGTACGCAACACATGGAGTGAAATGCCCCACATCGTCAGCAAGGGTGCTCAGACAAACTTTATGAAGTTTGCTGAGTTGATTGATGAAGCTTGGACGGCCAACGATTCGCAGTTTAATGAGCGATACTTTACAGAAAGCGTGGCGCTGGTTATCTTATTTAAGCATCTCGAAGCGTTGATACCGAGGCAGGAGTGGTATGAACAGGGCTACCGAGCGAACATCGTTACTTATTCATTGGCACTGCTTCATCAGTTAATTCGGAAGCAGTTCAAAAATATGGAGTTGGATTTGCAGAGTATTTGGCAGCGCCAAAGCGTTCCAGAAAGCGTTACAAAAGCTTTGGAGCAGATAGCTGAGCAGGTCTTCTATAGGATAACTGATCCAAATAGACCTACAATCAATGTCACGCAGTGGTGCAAGCGCGAGGGATGCTGGAACAGTGTTCAAGAAATTAATCTAATTCTGCCAGCAGAATTTTCTAGTGTATTGATTGGAAAAACTGAAGTGAGGGCAGCAGAAAAAGAAGCGAGGAAAGACCAAAAAGTGCTTTCCGAAACGGAGGCACAGGTTAAAGTACTTCAATATTCTGCAGATCAATGGAAAAAGCTGTCTGCGTTTGCGATGCAGAAACGCATGGCATCGCCCGATGAAAATGTAGCGCTGAAATATGCATGCCAAATCCCTAACAAAATGCCGAGTGGATACCAGAGTCAACGACTCCTTGCGCTCCTTGATCGAGCATTATCCGAGGGTTTTAACCTTTAACAAGAGAAAGAGGAATGTGTTGTGTACAAAGTTGTGGACTTGTTTGCAGGAGCAGGAGGCCTGAGCCTCGGCTTTATGCAGACGAGAAAATATGATATCAAGGTAGCGTTTGAGAACAGTCCTTATATGCAGGAAACATATCGCCTGAATCATCCTGGCGTTGAAGTACAGGGAGATGTCTGCGCTGCAAATTATGACGAGATTAAGGAAAAATATGGAGATATAGACGTGGTCATCGGCGGCCCGCCCTGTCAAGGCTTTTCTAATGCGAATCGTCAAAAGAACCATGCTATCAGTCAGAATAATATGCTGGTAAAACAGTATATCCGGGCTATTCTTGAACTCAACCCAAAAGCATTTGTTATGGAGAATGTCAGCATGCTGAAATCTGATGTTCATCGATTTTATATGGAAGAGAGCGATGTTGAAACTGTAAAAAAATACAAGATTCCTGTTAAATCCACACAACTTCACTTACTGGATCAGGCGTATATATTTGACGGCGCACTGGAGATAGTTAAAAACCAGCAGAAGATTCAGCAGTATCTTTGGCCGGAACAGCATTACTTTGAGCTGAACGTTATCTACAAAGCTGCGAAGAATCCTGAAAAAATGAAATCCGCACTTGAGAAGCACAAAAAGAAGCTTTGTGCTGCGGCTGCTGACTATGTGAAATTGCATGATGATAATAATCATATCGCCAGTGTCTCTGCGGAAGCATTTCAAGCGATCTCCGAATACTATTCTGGTGAGTTGGATGCGTCTGTGCTCAAAAGCAGGATTGAACCAGCAATTCTAATCCAACGCATGCTCAGCAAGGCACAGGAGATACACGAAAATCACATAGTTGTGGATGCCTACTCTGTCGAAGATGGAATCGCAGCCGTGATTCGCTCTTTTGCTGTTTACGATTATCTGGAGAGAGTATTGCAGGCACCTGAAAATGACTATGTTTTGGATAAAGATGTCCTTTGCGCTGCAGATTACGGCGCGCCTCAGAAACGAATGCGCTTTGTTGTGATAGGCATTAAACGCCGTATTTCCTCTAAAATAGCCCTTCCTAAAGGACGTTTTGATGCAGACGAATATCGAACCGTGCGCGATGCCATCAGCGATCTGGAAGATGTCAAGCCGGTCGTTGAGCTTGAAGACGACAAAGATGGTATTGTTCTGCAGCCAAAAGAGAACCTGGGTGAATTGGCTTCTTCACTTCGAGATTCCAAAATACTAAAAAACCATATGGTTACAAAAACAACCGATACAGCGATGCAGCGTTTTAAGGCACTCAAACAGGGAGAAAATTTCCACGCTTTAGATGATTCGCTGAAAACCAATACATATACGGACGCATCCCGAACACAGAATACGATTTATCTTAGATTAAACTACGACGAACCCTGCGGGACAGTGGTAAATGTCCGCAAATCTATGTGGATACATCCGACACGGGATCGAGCTATCAGTGTTAGAGAAGCAGCGCGTCTGCAAACTTTCCCAGATAGTTTTGTGTTCTGCGGCTCAAAGGACAAACAGTATCAGCAGGTGGGCAATGCGGTTCCGCCGATTATGGCTAAGTCGATTGCCAAGAAGTTGGCCAAAGTTTTGAAAGACAATTTGCCGGAAGGTGGACAGAATGGCGGATAACCATAGTAAGGAAGCCCGAAGTATGAACATGTCTCACATCCGCAGTACGAATTCGAAACCTGAAGAAATTGTACGAAAGTATCTTTTTGCAGAGGGATTCCGTTATCGTAAGAATGTGAAGAAGCTGCCGGGATGTCCTGATATAGTTCTCTCCAAATATAAAACTGTAATCTTTGTGAACGGTTGCTTCTGGCATAAGCATGATTGTCCTCGATTTGTTTGGCCCTCGTCCAATCAGGATTACTGGAGACCCAAAATTCTTAGAAATGTTGAACGGGACAATCAAAACCGCAAAGAATTAGAAGCTCTGGGCTGGAAGGTAATCACTGTCTGGGAATGTGAGTTAAAAAAGAAAGTTTTTGAAGAAACAATGAGGAAAATCATTCAGCAAATTGTTTCGGAGAAGCAACCTATAGAATAGCCGGAAGGTGAGATTATGCAGCGAGCATATTACTCGGCGAAAATAAAGAGTTTTTTGGATGAGCAGCCGGAAGTGCTTCTCGGAAAACTAATGATTTCTGAAGAGTTTTCTACTACTGATCTCCAGAAAAATGCATGGAGAAAAGAGATTCAAATTTTACAGGACCAATTGCGTTTAGTTGAAAACGGCGATATTGCGTTCGAGTACACAATTCCAAGAATGGGGCACCGAATTGATGTGGTGTGCATTATTCGTGGCTTGATCTTTTTGCTTGAATTTAAAGTTGGTGACAGTGAATACAGAAAGTCGACAGCAGATCAAGTTATGGATTATGCGCTCGATTTGAAATACTTTCACGAGCTAAGCACGGACCGATATATTATTCCAATTAGCGTTCCAACGGAAGCACCGGCGATATCTAATAAAGTTGAGTTCATGGAGGACAAAATTTCAAAAGTGCTTAAATGCACAAAAAGCAATATTGCTCTGACAATTAATTCGGTGCTTGACTCCGTTTGGGATAAAGAGTTATCTATCGAGGATTGGATTAATTCAATATATACTCCTACACCAACTATTATAGAGGCTGCTCAGGCCATGTATCGTAATCACTCAGTGAAAGATATTTCGAGAAATGATGCGGGTGCACATAATTTGACGGCTACAACGGAAACAATCAATCGAATAATTGATGATTGTAAGAGAAGAAAGAAAAAGGCAATATGTTTCGTAACTGGTGTTCCGGGAGCGGGGAAAACACTGGCTGGACTTAATATTGCGAATGAGCGTCACAATTTCGATGCAGACGAACATGCAGTTTTTCTCTCCGGAAATGGCCCTCTTGTGGATGTCCTTCAGGCTGCATTAGCCCAAGACAGGTCAAGCCGCACGGGCATAACGATCGCAGCAGCAAAAAAAAGAAACGAAAGCATTTATTCAGATTATTCATCGCTTTAGAGATGAAGCACTTACGACAAATAGACCGCCTGTTGAGAAAGTAGCTATTTTTGACGAAGCACAACGTGCTTGGAACGAAGAAAGCCTAACTAATTTTATGAAGCGAAAAAAGAATGTTGATGCCTTTAATCAATCTGAACCTGAATTCTTAATTCGCATCATGGATCGACATCAAGACTGGGCCGTGATTGTTTGCCTGGTGGGTGGTGGGCAGGAAATATATAATGGCGAAGCTGGAATTGTTGACTGGTTTAGTGCGTTACGAGGGAAATTCAAAAATTGGCATATTTATCTTTCAGATAAAATAACCAGCTCCGAGTATGTTGGAACTTCGTCAATTAAGGAGTTGCTTGCAGGATGCTCATATGACTTTAAACCTGCTTTGCATCTTGGCGTTTCTCTGCGTTCTTTCAGGAGTGAAAAATTGGCCGAGTTTGTAAAATTGCTCCTTGACAATAAGCCAATTGCAGCGGCAAAAGTTTATGCAGAATTAAATGCACATTATCCTATTGTGATGACTCGCGACTATAATAAGGCGAAAAAATGGATTCTTAGTAAGGCGAGAGGAACTGAGCGATACGGACTACTGGCTAGCTCGGAAGGAAAAAGACTGCGGGGTATTGGTATATGGGTTCCATCCGAGATTAATCATGTGGGTTGGTTCTTGAATCAAAAAGATAATGTGGATTCATCATATTTTCTCGAGGTAGCTGCTTCTGAATTCAAAGTTCAAGGTCTTGAAATAGATTATAGTTTGCTTGCATGGGATGCAGATCTTCGCCGTTCAGATGACGATTTTGACTATTTCAAATTCAGAGGAACGCGCTGGAATCATGTAAATAATTTGCAGCAGCAAAAGTATTTGAAAAATGCGTATCGTGTTTTGATGACACGCGCACGTCAAGGTGTGGTGATATTTATACCTGAAGGGGTGGATCCGGAGGTAGATTCGTCAAGGAGCCACTTTTATTATGATGATATCTATAAATACTTGCGTAGCTGCGGAATTATAGAGCTCGAATAATGGTAGAATCTTACTATACCCTATTATACCCTTGATTGTTCGGGTATAATAGGGTATAATTCTGCATAGAATAGTATCTCACAGGAGGTGCGCTATGGACTTATCCGAAATGCAAACCCGCGCGGCGGAGTTGGAACAGCAGATTTCTGCTTTGCCTGCTGGTTCTATTACGAAGAAAACCGTTAGCGGTAAGGAGTATTTTTACCACCGTTGGACGGAGAACAAAAAGCGGCGGGAGAAGTATATTCCTGCTGATGAATTGGAGAATTTCCGTGCTCAGATCGAGCGGCGGAAGGCGCTGGAACAGGAGCTGAAGGCGCTGAAAAAGCAGCTGCCCAAGGCGAAATCTGCGAACCTTTCCGCGTTTACCACCAATGTCCGCACCGGCGAAGCGCTGCGTTCCTTTGCGGCGGCTGTTCGCGGCTATCGCAGGCGCGAGTGCTTCCGGCAGCTGCACGACTTTGTCTACGGAAAGCCGCAGGACAAGGTATTCATCCTCTACGGCCTGCGTCGGACGGGAAAGACCACCATGATCCGCCAGATTTTCGCGGAGATGAGCGACACGGAGCTTACCAAGGCAGCGTTCATTCAGATCACCGCAAAAGACACGCTGGCAGACGTGAACCGCGACCTCAAGGCATTGGAAGCGCAGGGCTTTCGCTATGTGTTCCTCGACGAGGTGACGCTGATGGAGGATTTCATCGAGGGCGCAGCGCTGTTTTCTGACGTGTTCGCGGCCTGCGGCATGAAGATCGTGCTCTCCGGCACTGACTCGCTGGGTTTTCTCTTTACCGAGGACGAGCAGCTCTATGACCGCTGCATCCTGCTGCACACCACCTTCATCCCCTACCGCGAGTTTGAATCTGTCCTCGGCGTTCGCGGCATCGACGAGTATATCCGCTACGGCGGCACCATGAGTCTCGGCGGCGTCCACTACAACGAGACATCCACCTTTGCCAGCAAGGAAAGCACCGACGAATATGTGGACACCGCCATCGCCCGCAATATCCAGCACTCCCTGCGCTGCTATCAGTACGAGGGTCATTTCCGTCATTTGCGGGATTTGTACGACAAGAATGAGCTGACCAGCGCCATCAACCGGGTGGTGGAGGACATCAACCACCGCTTCACGCTGGAGGTGCTGGCGCAGGATTGGAAGTCCCACGACCTCGGTATTTCCGCCAGTAATCTGCGCCGGGATCGGAAGAATCCGACGGACATCCTCGACCGCATCGACCTTGCGCTTGTCACCGACAGTCTGCGGAAGCTGCTGGAGATCCGCAACAGGGCAGAGCAGACCGTAGCGCTGGACGATGTTCACGCGGCGGAGATCAAGGAATATCTGGACTTGCTGGACTTAACGCGGGAGATCGACGTGCTGCACCTGCCGGATGTCAGCACGAAGTCCGGACGCACGGTGATCGCACAGCCGGGACTCCGCTATGCGCAGGCGGACGCGCTGATCCGCAGTCTGCTGCTGGATGAGACGTTCAGTGCCATGTCTCTGGCGGAGCGTACCGCCGTGCAGCAGCGCATCCTGACCGAGATCAAAGGGCGGATGCTGGAGGACATTGTCCTGCTGGAAACCAAGCTGGCAAACCCCAAGAAGCAGGTATTTGTCCTGCAATTCCCTGTGGGCGAATTTGACATGGTGGTGTTTGACCCGGAGGCAGGCTCCTGCCGGATTTTCGAGATCAAGCACAGCGAAGAAGCTGTCCCGCAGCAGTATCGCCATTTGATCGACGAGCAAAAATGCGCCCAGACCGAGCACCGCTACGGCCCGATCACCGGAAAGTTCGTCCTCTATCGCGGGGAAAGCCAAGAGATAGACGGCATTTCGTATCAGAACGTGGAAGAATATCTGCGAAACCTTGCATGACAAAACCGCCGCCCCAATTTTCCGTTCGGGGCGGCGGTTTTATACGGGCACAAAATCTGGTAAACTTGTCATACGACAAGTTGTGTGAAAAAATTAACTTGACGTATGACAAGCAAAAAGGTATAATGACCTTGAGGTGAAGGTACACATGCAGCTGATGAAAGAAAAGCAAGACCTGACGTATTTGTCGTGGTCCGTTTATCGCAATTCTTCCGGAACCGCCGGTTCTTTTCTGAAAGCATACTCTGAACTCGGCGGAACAAAGACTTACTATAAGCTCTCAAACTTTGATAAAGCACGCGGCATCATTGGGCATGAGTGTGTGAACGAATTGATCGTTGACCGGCTGCTGACGATACTGGGTATTCCGCATTTGTCATACCAACTGATTCATGCAGACGTGACCGTAGACGGCAAGGCGCATGAAGTATATCTCTGCGCTTCGGAGGATTTCAAGGCAAAGAGCGAATCGAAGATTGCCTTGGATGCCTACAAGGAGCTGGAGGCTTTGCCGGATGAATCTGCGCTGGATTTTTGCACTCGCATGGGCTGGGAAGACTATATTTATCAGATGCTTGTCGTGGATTATCTGATCCTGAACCGGGATCGCCACGGTGCCAATATTGAGGTACTGCGCAACAGCCGCAAGAAGACGATCCGTCTGGCTCCCCTGTTTGACCACGGTCTCTCTTTGCTTTGCAGCTGTCCGGATGATGTTGCGGCGGCTGGGTTCGATGTGATGGCCGACAAGCTCTGCAACAACTTTATCGGCTCAAAGTCCACATGGGATAACCTGCGTATCATTCCGAAGGATAAAATGCCAAAGCTGACGCCGCTGCACGAAAGCGACAGACGGATCCTCATGGAAGGACTGGACGGCGTGATCTCTCCGACTCTTCAAGATAAAATCTGGGAAATGATTTGGAAAAGGTGGTGCGCGTATGAAGATTTTTGCCATTCGAGATGAATCGGTGCAGGAGCAGAAAGATCTGGCGTATCTTCTGTATTACGAACAGGCAAAGCGGTTCTATATTGAGTTGTCGGAGAATGCGGACGCATGGGAGACACCGCTGCTGCTGGATTCTTTCGTAAAGCGCGGAGAAACTACCGTCAATTCCTATTGGAGCAAAATCTGGGTTCAGCAGCGGATCGTTCCGACCGACCGCCAGAACATTGGCGAGATTTTGCGTGACAATCATCTGAAGGAATACGATGAGTACGAGCTATTGATGTTGGCAATGGGGCGATGCGCACAGGATGACTACTATCTCGTTCCTATTGACGAAAAGGAGCTTCCAGAAGAAATTGCAAAGCGCTTCTCCAAGAGAATTGAAGATGTGCTGCCGCTGGAGGATCATTGCCTGCTGGTGTTTTTCCGGGATGGCGCTGTGAAGAAGTGCGATTTGCAGAAGCACTTTGAAAAGACGAAGGCGTTTCAGATCCTTCTCAAGAAGCCGGACTATTTTCAGCATGTGCAGATGCAGACGGGCGGATACGGCGTTGCGTGGGATGTGAACATGACTGTCTCGAATGCGATGCTCTACCGGATCGGCAAAAGTGTTCCTCTGACGGCGGCTGATTTCCGGAACTTTGCCGCCCACAGAGTCATCAACGCAGCGGAAGCGGCGGAGATCTTGGGCTGCTCCCGGCAGAACATCATCGACCTGACGAAACGAGGAAAGCTCCATCCAATCAAATCCTCGGAAAAGAGTACGCTGTACCTCAAAAGTGAGATTCTGAAACGAAACTGGCAGTAAATATGAGTTATACCCCATTATGGCCGTGAATAGTGCGGCATAATGGGGTATAAAGTTTCCCGAAGATGGATTACAAATGATATACGGTCCTGATGCAACAGAATAAAAAATAAGACTTTCTTGTAATGACACTATAGTTGAGCTATAACACCGAAAACTGTTTGATCAAAAATATCATCTGGTATTCGATTTAATTTTTCATTCGAACATGTGCACTTACTATTTGATTCACATTATCATCGACAAATGCCTTGAAAGGAAAACCGCTGACATTGATTATTTTGGATTTCAAAAACACCTCTACTCCTAACCGGCCATTTTCGTTGATTATTTTATAATCAAAAAGAGATTCCGAGTTTCCTTTTGCTTGCTTTATGTCTGAAAGAAGATCTTCTTCTCTATCTGTATTTGGAAGAACACCAATTACAAGAGCCAATTCACTTAACAACTCTTTCTTTACAGCAAAGCTCTCGTCAACGGGCTTATCTATTGCTGCAAATCGTAGTGCACGAACAAGGTCAGCGAACTGTTCACATATTTGAGCATTGCTTTCTTCTTCCAAGTGACTTACTTCCAAAGTTGCCGCAGATGGCTTTCCGCTAAATGTCGTGTTAGGGGCAAATGTATAATAGCTTTCTATTGCACCACGTCGTAAAATAAAGCAACCTAATTCTTCCAAAATGTCGTAAAGGGCAGTAATTCTTGTTTTAATGCTTTTCCAGTCGTTTGAATTAGGCCAAGTTAATAAAGTATCTTCACTTACTGTAAATAGTTGCGCAATTAATGCTCGGCGAATGACTTTGTCTGGGTCCGCTTCGGAATCCCGATTAACCCAATATGGGTGAAGTTCATAAATAGTAGCTATATCTTGCTTGTTTTCAGAGATTAACTTATCGATTGTTGTTTTTATATCTCTAATCATCGTCTGGAGGTTGCTAACACCTCGGCGGTTAGCAATTTCTGTCGCCTTGGGCAATGACGAGAAAAGGTCAACTACACTGTTATCATCAATAAATCCATCCAGATCGGTTAGCACACAAACATCTTTACCAATAAGGCGAAAGAGCTTTGTAATAACAGGAAATTGCCCCTTGCCTTCAACAGGAATAATTTGCGAACCCGCTACATCTAGATTAAAATCAAGTCGGTTACAGAGATATCGACATATAATCATATCGCTGGAACCTTCGATTAGCATTACCTTTTTCGCAAAGAATCCCTCGTTATATATAAGGCTCATGCGCAGAAGAAATTCCTTTAGCTTATTATTGTTGAGTTCGGGTGCATCAGGTGCTATTTGTTTAGGCAATTCATTATCACTGAAAAAAACATAGTTACATAAATCGGCAGCTTGATGCAGTTCAATCATTTGTGCAGAATGTGTAGATATAATAATCGTTTTATTGTATTCCTTTGCAGCGAGTGTCATTTCACGGAACAAATAGGATTGTAATTGAGGATGCAGCGATACTTCTGGCTCGTCAATAAGTAAGACTTCAATGGTTTCATCAAAAAGTGCTGCCAAAATTGAAATTATATTAACTAGGCCACTGGCTTCAACTGCAACGGAATATTCAGAATTGCTACCTGATTTTCCGAAAAACACCTTCATGTTTCCAGCGTCCCAACGTATAAATATCTGTCTCTTGAAAAGGACCGACAACCGTTCTGCCACTTTAATGTATACGTCTTTTCGATCATCCAGAGTAAAAAAGTCGCCAGATGCAGTTTCTATTTCATGGCGCACCTTTTTCGCTTCTTGGTTTCCAACAGAATATGAATCTGCAGTATATATATACTGGTTTACTTTAGAACGATATTGCTCCATAGCTCCAATTCGATTTGAGGATAAATATCGTACCTTATCTCGTCCAACTTGCCCTTTGAGATAATCTCGGAGAGCTTTTAATGTTTGAGTTTTACCAGAACCATTTGCACCAACAAAAGTCGTTAACCCAGAATACAAAGTTATTGCAATGTCTTCGGGACCAAAGATATTATTGACCTTGAATTTTAATTCTTTAGGATACTCCATGATTTCTCACTCCTACTGTTTTTATCTACTTTACTCGATACTGCCAATGGCCACCGGTGTGAATACGAATTAAATCACCCATGTCTACTAAATTCGTTAGTATCCGATTTGCCGTCGCTGCCGAAACCCCGCACAGCTCCCGCACATCGGCGTTCATGATATACTCATGCGTCTGCAAGAATTGCTCAATCTTCTGCCAGCGCAGAGTTTTCTTGTCCATCTTTCCGGCTCTCATTGCATCACTCGTATGGATGGCGTCGATGAGCGATGCTTTGATGGTGGAGAGCATGAACTCGATGAACGCGATGGACTCGCCTGCATCGTTGCTGGCATTGATGGCATCGTAGTATTCCTGCTGATGGTCGTGGATGATGGACTCGACCGGCAGCCATGCAAACACAGAATTCCATTTGGAGAGCAGCAATGTATGCCAGAGCCGCCCAACACGGCCATTGCCGTCTGCAAAGGGATGGGTCAACTCCAGCTCATAGTGGAACACGCAGCTTCGGATCAGCATGTGCAGGTCGCTGTGCTTTGCCCAATCCAACAGCTCCATGACCAAATCAGGCACATACTGGGGCGGCGTGCCGAAATGCAGGACATGTCCCTCCTGATCTACGACACCAACGGGCCTTGTGCGGAACATGCCGGATTCTTCTACAAGTCCGCGGGTCATGATACCGTGAGCGGTCAGCAAATCGTCCACGGAATACGGATCAAGCTCGTCCAAGCGCTCGTAAATCTCATAAGCGTTTTTGACCTCGGCAATGTCCTTGGGCGGAGCCAGAACATGCTTGCCATTCAGAACGGCTGTGACCTGTTCCAAGCTCAGAGTGTTCTGCTCAATGGCAAGCGAGCCGTGAATAGTGCGGATCCGATTGGTGCGGCGCAGATTGGGATTGCTTGAAAGATGATCGTGAGCGGAAAGTCTGCCAACCAGCTCTGAAATCTCTGCAACGTCATCAATGATTTTGTTCGTAATTTGAAAAGGCGGCTGTTTGTTTTTCATGAGTACCTCACAGCATAGTTTGGTTATCCATATTATAGCATACATCGCTCATTTCATCAATCATATTTTGGGCTTGTATGAGCGATGCCCTTAAAACTGCATCAATTAGGGTGCGAAAGCCTCTGTTTTCTCCTCTCAGACCACCGCAAGCGGGTGGGCGTGGGTGTTTTCCTATGGAACACATCCGAGAGGCAAAACAGAGGCTTTTTTCTGAAATCAACACTTTTCAAAAACCGGAAAGAGAGAACATTTTCGCAGAAATTTTCAGATTCTTCCCTTGGGTACCTTTTCAAATGGATTCCAATCCGTTATAATATATCTACCAACCTAACGAATAGCGCGAGGTGCCGCCATGAAAACGAAAGATACGCCGAAGCAATACGTCATCTACTCCCGCAAGTCCAAATTCACCGGCAAGGGCGAGAGCATCGAGAACCAGATCGAGCTGTGCCGCCAGTACATCGCCATGCACTTTGGCGAGGATGCGGCGGAAAATGTGCTGGTCTACGAGGACGAGGGCTTTTCCGGCGGCAATCTGGAGCGCCCGCAGTTCAAGAAAATGATGAAGGACTCCCAGAAGATCGCCTTTGCCGCCATCGTGGTCTACCGCCTCGACCGCATCAGCCGCAACATCGGCGACTTTGCCAAGCTCATCGAGGACTTGGGCGACCGGCACATCGACTTCATCTCCATCCGCGAGCAGTTCGACACGTCCTCCCCCATGGGCCGCGCCATGATGTACATTGCATCCGTGTTCTCTCAGCTGGAGCGGGAGACCATCGCCGAGCGCATCCGGGACAATATGCACGAGTTGTCCAAGACCGGACGCTGGCTGGGCGGCACAACGCCCACGGGCTACGCCTCGGAGAGCCTGTCCAGCGTGACGGTGGACGGCAAGGTGAAGAAGGCCTGCAAGCTCAAACCCATTCCGGAGGAAATCCAGCTGGTCAAGACGATCTTCGAGGTGTTCATGGAGACCGGCTCTCTCAGCAAGACCGACCAGTATCTTTTGGAGCACCGCTGCGTCACGAAGCGCGGCAAGCAGTTCACCCGCTTTGCCATCCGTGGCATTCTCACGAACCCAGTCTACATGATCGCCGACGAGACGGCGTATCAGTATCTGAAGGAGAACAATGTTGACCTGTTTGCCGAGTGCGCAGAATTCGATGGCGAGCACGGTATCATGGCATATAACCGCACCCTCCAGCGCCCCGGCAAGGCGAACCAGATCCGCCCGATGGAGGAATGGATCGTGGCGGTGGGCAAGCATCCGGGCATCATCGCAGGCAGCGATTGGGTGCGGGTGCAGGCCATGTTGGATGTCAACAAATCCAAGAGCTACCGCAGACCCCGCAGCAACGTGGCGCTGCTGTCTGGGCTGCTGCGGTGCGGCGAATGCGGCGACTATATGCGCCCGAAGCTGACCAACCGCCGCACGGCGGACGGTGAGCTGATCTACACCTACATGTGCTCCACCAAGGAGCGCAGCCACGGTACAGTCTGCTCTATGAAAAACTGCAACGGCAACACGCTGGACGCCAAAATTATCGAAGAGATCCGCAAGCTATCCGCCGACAAGGAGACCCTTACCCGGCTGCTGGCGCAGACCAAGAAAGTCATCAGCGGCAGCAAGGAGGGCTACGACGCAGAGCTTGCGCTGCTCCGGGAAAAGCACACCGAGACGGAAGACCGCATCAAGCGGCTGGTGGAATCCCTGTCCGTTGCCAGCGACACCTCCGCGAAGTACGTCATGGAGCAGATCGACGCGCTCCATCAGGAGAGCGAGACCCAGCAGCTGCGCCTTGCCGAGCTGGAAGCCCTCACCGAGCAGAGCCGGATGCTCCATCAGGAGTTCGCCTTCCATCAGGAAATGATCGAATCCTTTGCCAGCGCGGTGGATTCTGCCACGCTGGAGGAAAAACGCCGCCTGCTGCGCACCATCGTCAAAAAGGTGGTCTGGGACGGCAAAAA
>ENA-OZGC01000651-OZGC01000651.1-human-gut-metagenome-genome-assembly--contig:-NODE-651-length-24623-cov-6.503908_pt1 | contig 24623 bp, 28 predicted proteins | sample MGYA00245109_ERZ653643 | MGnify/ENA primary metagenome ERZ653643 (study PRJEB26926, sample SAMN06165107) | human gut metagenome | biome: ENVO:00009003; feature: ENVO:2100002; material: ENVO:00002003... | reverse complement strand
TCTACACTTATGCGATCGTCGGCAGCGTCAGATGTGTATAAGAGACAGATATTATTATACACAAGGTGAGGCGTATGTAATCCTGCGAATATTTGTATGCAGTATTCTTCATAATATCTTTAAAGAATCTATATAAGATGATAGATGTTGATGTAGAAAGAGGAAATCATTGATATAGTTGAAAAGTCTCTCACATTTCCTATATACAATCTATAAATAGTTAAATAATTATGAGTCATAAAAGAAAGATTATGAACTATTGTTTATTCCAGAATAATCCATAAATAAGAAAATCTTTTTTTGAGTCTAAAATTACGTTATAAAAAGACATTTCTTTTTATGAAGGAACAAAGAAAATTCTAAAAATCCACATTGATATTAAGTAAGTTACAAAGAAAAAATAGGGCTGGCGGCAACCGTCAGCCCTATTTTTTCATGTCCATTTTTGAAAACTTTGCAACCGAAGAAAGAAAAATAACCCATTGGAACAAAAGAATATTGTATGGAAGAGAACAGAAATGATATTGAGATACTCAAAGCAATGATAAAGGAAAACTTTGAGGAACAACGAAAACTGATTGCCAAGTTGGAAACGGCTCTGGAAGCAGTAACTAGTTTCAACGGCAAGCAAATGCTGGACAGTCGGGACATGCGGCTGATGTTGAAAGTCTGCGACCGTACCCTGATCCGCTGGCGTAATTCGGGCAAACTCCCTTATTTTAAACTTAGCGGCAAGATTTACTTCTGGGCCTCGGACGTGCATAAATTCCTAAGAGAAGAATGCAAACAAGAAGATTTTATATCCGATTCTATTAACTCATAAATAAAAATTCATATGGAAAATCAAAGTAAAGTAATCGTCATTGAACGAAACAAATTCGCAGCGCTCGTCAAATCACACCGCAAATGCCTCCAGATGCTGAACATCCTGACTTACATCTACACGGTTAAGGAAGTAAGCCTTACCCTGACCTTGCAGGAAATCTGTGAAGTCCTGCACATGACTCCCGAAGAAGTAGAGATACAGCGACAGAAAGGATATATCCGCTTTACAACGCAGAAAGGGATGACCGTCTATGAAATCACCGACCTGCTCCGATTGGAGAATATGCTGGAGATGGGGAGTGTCTATCGCAAGATTGACAAGAAAGTAATGAATCTCGAACCTCTAAATAATGAATAACAATGAAAGAAGAACAGGAAAAGAAACAGCGGAAGCGTCTGGTACACGCTTCCCTGTTCAGCGGATTCGGTGCCCCCGACCTGGCAGCCGAATGAATGGGATGGCAGAATGCCTTCCATTGTGAGATAGACGATTTTTGTAATACTATTCTAAATTACTGGTTTAAAGATGCAGAAAGTTATACAGACATCAGAACGACTGATTTCAGAGAATGAAGAGGAAAAATCAATGTTCTTACAGGAGGGATTCCTTGTCAACCATTTTCTGTCGCCGGCCAAAGAAAGGGAGCAGCGGACGACCGTTATCTCTGGCCTCAGATGCTCAGAGTCATACAAGAGGTCAGGCCCGATTGGGTCATTGTTGAAAACGTTGCTGGCATCCTCACGATGGTACAGCCCGGTCAGGAGACTGAAGTGGGAAGTCAATCCACTCTATTCGGAGAGAGTGAGCCTGTATTTACAAGGCGGCAGCAATATGTTGTTGAAACCATTTGCCGTGATCTTGAACGTGAAGGATATTCCGTCCAGCCGGTACTTATACCGGCTTGTGGCGTCGGCGCGCCTCACCGACGGGATAGGGTTTGGTTTATTGCCCACCGTAACGGCGCAGGACTTCAAACTGAGAAGACCGAACAACCGCCAGCAGGGACTGCCGGAGATAATACGTGAGGGACTTCTGCCCACTCCGGTAGCCAGCGATGCGGATGTGGGAACCATCATCGGGAAGGATGACCGGATCATAATGAGTCCGAAAGGGAAGATACGGAAAGTCAACCGGAAAGGACAGTGTTGGAGCGTAGGATTGGGGAGAATGGTGGAACTGCTGCCCACTCCGAGAGCCAATCTGATAAACGGATGCAATCTGAACAGCTCGGAGCTTGCCAACCGGAACAAGGGGAATCTTGAAGAAGTCATATCCCAATGGATTCGGGAAGAGATGATTCCCACTCCGACAGCGAGGGACTGGAAGGGTGCGGCAAGTCTGGAGAGTCTGGAGAAGAGAGGTCGGATACCGGAAAAGAACAGCCTTCCCGATTTCTTCGCCCGGACTGGAAAGAGTTTCCAACTCAATCCCCTGTTTGTGGCCGAGATGATGGGTTTTCCTCCAAATTGGACGGTATTACCTTTTCTCAGTGAAGAGAAAAATCCATCAAAGGATATGGAAACGCCATCGTCCCCCAGGTAGTCTACGAGATATTTAAGGCAAATAGAAGAAACCTATAAATTAAACATTCATGAATAAAGTATCGATATTTGAACATCCCGAGTTCGGACGCATCCGGACACTGGAAATTGACGGGAAAATATGGTTCTGCGCCTCGGATGTTGCCGCCGCACTTGGCTACTCCAATCCGAGAGATGCCGTCGTAAGACATTGTAAACCAATGGGCGTCGTAGTTTACGACACCCCTACACGCAGTGCCGTCCAGAAAATCAAGTACATCAGCGAAGGGAACGTATACCGGCTGATTGCCGGTAGCAAGCTGCCTTCCGCCGAGAAATTCGAAAGCTGGATATTTGATGAACTGGTTCCCGAAACACTAAAGAACGGTGGCTATCTTTTGAGGAAGAACGGCGAGACGGATAATGAATTGCTTGCGCGTGCCGTATTGCTCGCACAGAATCGTATAAAAGAGCGTGACAGCCGTATTTCAGCATTGGAGAAAGAGAATAACTATGCCATCCTAAAACTCAAGCTACAGGCCCCAAAAGTTCAGTATTACGACAAAGTCCTGCAATCCCAAAGCACCTACACGACCACACAGATAGCGAAAGAATTGGGAATGACTGCCGGAATGTTGAACAAGCGGCTCCGATGGGCAGGCATCCAGTTCCGTCAATCCGGTCAGTGGCTGCTCAAAGCTCCTTACCAGAATCAAGGCTATACGGCAACCCGGACCCATGTATGGGAAAGCCGCACAGGAGAAACCGGCACGGCCATGTTGACCGTCTGGACGGAAAAGGGTCGGTTATTCATACATTATCTCTTTGAGGCTTATCTGGTATAGCCGGAATATAAGACCGGGATAAATAAAAAAGCTACTGAAACAAAAATTCAGTAGCTTTTTTATTGCTTTCAATTGATACTATCTCAACCGTGGTCCCGTTTTCTTCTTTTCTTTCACAGGCACAATCTCTTGTCGGGGTGCTTCTTGCGGCCTTATCCTTTCACTTACAGTCTCACTCTGAAGAAGCCTGTTTAAATACCGGAGGTCCTTCAGCAATTTTTGTTTGCATTCTATCTCCAGGGAATGGGCCATATTCGACATCGGGCTGGTACTTTTCTTGACAAGCGGACCATGCAGGAGATCATCTTCTATATACAGGGTACAACGCTTCAAAATCCCTTCAATATCCTTCGGCGTTTCAGCGGCATCAATCGACTCTTGAATAGCCTTGTAATTTTTATCCATATAATAGGCCTTATACAAGTCATCGGCATGCCAACCAAAGAAATAAAGATAGTTGCTTTTCAGTTGTGCGCTATACTCTTTTATATTGCTTTCCACAACACCTTTCTTCTTGTCAAGATATTGCTGCAACTGTTCGATCCTTAAATCACTTTTATCCATCGTTGCCCCGTTTATTGTTTCGTATCCGTTTCGCTCTGAAAAGACACATCCAGTTCTCTTTTCTGGTGGAAATTATCCGTCACCACAAACTTAATCTCCGCATTCTTGCTGCTCCGGTTACGATAGGAGAGTGTGAATACCTGCCGGCAAGGATCGCTGCCGTCCAACTCCGCAATCGAATCCAACGGTTGCATCTCCCGGTTCACCAGCCGGACATTCTTCTTGTCGTATACCTCACCGCTACCCTCCATCTGTATATAACCGATTTGATAGCGGGCTTCCTCATAGTTTCCACTGCGGTTGAGTGTTAGACGGATCTCCACAGTTTCATCCAGGGAGATGGTTTTCTGAAGATACCACGAGGTAATGGAGAAATCATAAGCCTGCTGCACTTCCAGTTTATCGTCACAGCTACCCAGCAGGCAAAGTAATGTGAGTATGATACTGCTTGCAATTAATTTTATCTTCATGACTTTACGTATTATTAAATTGATAATTTACTTGAATCCGGCGGCATGGCTAACGCCTGATACCCCGTTTTATCTTCCTTTCAGGCGGTCCTTCTTTCTTCCCGTTTTTATGTGCCTGCTGCTGATTCTCTTCAGGGGGTGTTACTGAAAGAATATTTGCAAATTCCCGGTAATCCTTTATCAGCCGCTGCATACATTCCAGCCTCATGGAATGGGCCATGTTCGCACCCCGGCTGGAACTTCGGCAATCCAGCTGGCCGTCCAGCAGTTTCTTCTCACAGCAGGCGGCATTCTCCTTGAGGATATTCCTGATTTCATCGATGTCTTTTACCCCGTCCACTGCCTGGCGGAGTTTTTTATAACAGTCTGACATAAAGTGGGATTTGTACAGGCTCTCCGCATTCCACTCGAAATAGTACAGAAAATCCCCGTCCATCTGTTTCTCAAGCCTGGCTATGTCCCGGTCTTCCCGTTCTATTTTTATGTCCAGCCAGTGCAGCATCTGGTCTATATTCCAATTACTTTTTTCCATACTATCCTTAATTAAAAATGTACTTGACTCCAATGGCGACCACCGTGTGGAAATGTCCTACGGACGAACCGAAGAATATCCTCTGGCGGACATTGAAAAGAAGCGCCAGCCTGTCCGAAAGGAACGCCTCCATCTCGAAAGCCGGAGCAAAACCGTAGATAAAGCATCCGTCATTTTTAAGTGTCGCCCCGTCATAGAGCTGCTTGTCGTTCCAGTTAGTCGTCTCATAACCGGCCAAAGCGGAAAGCCCGGCAGAGAAGAACACGTTCTTGCCACGGTCCGAGAAGAACGGCACGAAATAACCCGCTTCCCCGGTAAACTGCGCTTTGGGTATCGCAATCTCCTTATAGGAATAGTGTTTCTTCACATAATCCGCCCCGAACAACCATCGGGAATGGTTCCGGTTATACCGGCTCAAAGCCAGGCCGACCTGGAAGTTACCCCCCAAATGCTTCACATTGGAACCGAAGTTGTCCACACCGCCTGCTGTAAGCTGAATTCCCCTTTGTCCCGGCAAATAGCGTTGGGCAAAGGATTTGTCCGCCGCAAAGGGCAGACAAATGCATAACATAATAAATAAAACTCTTTTCATGATTACTCCTTGATTAATTCATTCATGACACGCGCATCCACCAGGTCACTATTTTCGACATAAAACCGCTGGTGGCGGCCTCCCGCCTTTTCGTAAATTTCCACTTCCAGCAGCTTGTCGTCAGGAATAATTATCTTCGGGAAAGCATATACAATACGCCCCGTACTTTTTCCCTCGATGCGTGTCAGGGCATTGAGCGTACGTACCGGTTCGATATAGGTTTCCTGTTGCGCCGTCCGTTTGGCTATCTTCTTATCCACTATTTTAAACCGCACGAAATCCACATCGAAAGGCACATGGGAATTATTCGTCAGGGAAACGTGGAAGAAGAGCAGGTCCTTATGCACATAAATGCCTTTTAAAAGGGCCTGTATCCCGAACTGGCGGCATCCGATATGCTTCACGTCCCTACGGTCCAGCCGGTGAATGGTATACATTACGCTGGCGATGACCGTCGGATCTTCCTCACCCAGCTCCGTGACACGGATGGAACTGCCTCCTTTCTTTCCCCCTTCGTCCGGATTTATCCATTGGTCCATATTGATATTCAGCGTGGAAGGCTCCTCTTTATAAACCACATTGAAAGAAAAGAAGGAACCGTCGCCTGTAATAACCGAGAAGTTTGTCTCTCCCGGAAACTCTTTTACCGCCGCTTTTACACGTACCACATTCTCCACCCCGTCGGCCTTGCCCGCAATGATATTGTTACTGCCCAGGTCTACATAGCGTACCTCGGCAGGAAAAAGGATATGCACCGTCTTGCTGAAAGTGACCTCAATTTTATAAGGGATGATATGCTGACCCGCCGTCAGAATCCTGACGGGATTTACCGGCCTTTCCTCCTGTGAAAAACCGGATACCGAGGCCAGAACAGCCATCAAGAATGCTATAACTATTTTCATTGTCTTGTCTTTTTTATTAAAGTGAATAATCCGTTATTGTCTCTTTGTGACCAGCAGCACCTTATATCCGGCTTTCAGTGTCACCTTGATCGCGCGAACCCGTCCGGCGATCAACCGCGTGCCGCCCTGCATGACTCCGCGCGTCAGGTCCATCACCACCTGCTGCCCGGCGGAACGTGCAAACGACACGCTGTTTCCCATGCTCTCGCTGACCGTCCCCGCCGCGTCCTTTGCCGCACTGCGGGTTTCGGAGCCGGGAACAAAGATTCCTTTCTGCCCATCCACATCATAGGTCGCCAGCTGCACGGGAATGATATTCCCCGCATATTCGATGCTGCTGATCAGGATATCCAGCCGTTCCCCCCGGATCACCGCCGCACCCGTTACCAGGCTGTTGGCAGGAACGGTGATGTTTCCGGCTTGCAGGGGCTGGAGCAGCCTGAGTCTTACCCTGCCTCCCTGTTCGACAGGCTGGTTTTCCGAGATGCAGGCGGCAATGGTATTCGTTCCCATACGGTAACTGCTACCTACGGCTGTATTGAAACCGTAATTCCTTTCAACGGCGAGCGAAGCGATAAAGGCGGAATCTATAACCGGCTGTGAAAGGCCGGAGGTGGTCTGGTGCTCCGCCCGCTGTACCGGAACAGTTTCCGGCAGTTCTTCTCCGGTTGTTTCTTCTTTTATGGTATCCTTCTCCGGATTCAGATACTTTGCCGCCATTTTGTAGGAACGCTCCATCAGTTCTTCACGGGAAGCCGTCCGGTCCTTTTCTTTTTCCGCTTCTTCCAGCTTTTTATTCAACTCCTCCACTTTTCTCTCCAGATCACTGTTTACAGTTTTTTCGGGAGTCTCATAGAAATCATCCAGCTGGCTGGAAATTTGCTCGTAGGTCTTGACTGACTGTTGCAGCCTGTCCCCGTCTTTTTCGTTCGCATCGGGTGTTATTTTTCCACCATCCAGCAACGTCCCGGCAAGCTGTTCCAGCGATTTCATCCGGCTTTCTTCCTCCACTTCCGCCTGCTGCTTCTCGTAAGCGGCGGTCTTCTTATCCAACAGCTTGGCCGTGGTAGGCTCCGGGACATTCACGTTGAACCCGGAGTTACCGGGAACTTCCGTCCCGCTTTCCTTACCGGATGGAGCGAATATTCAGTACATGACTCCCAGGAATACCAGTACAAAGGCCGGAATCACAATAAACTTCCTTCTTTTCTCAATTTCTTCCGGGGCAAGCACCCTTTTCTCTTTCCCCGGCTCGTCCTGCAAGGCTCTGCCGGTTTCCGGCTGTACCGCCGTTTCTTCTGCCGCTTCGGGCTTTTCCAATTCTTTATCTTCCATTATCCGTTGATTTAGAATGATACATTATACTGTCTTTATCTGTCCGGTGGAGTGAATCTGCCGGAACATGCCTGCCAAACGGCAGCTCCTTTGGTGTGCCGTGAGAAAGGAAACGTCCGAAAGCGCGCGCTACCGTGACACCACACAAGACCGTGCTGACAGCCAGCATGCCGACAAGCACTCCCTTACGCTCTTTCTCCGACAGGCTTTCGCAAACGCCCTTCAGTTTTTCACCTATTTCTGTTTTTATCTTTTTACTTTTCATTATCCTGTTCTTTTTAGCGTTCAACGGTCCTTATATCCCTGTTCTCCAGAATTTCGAAACGCTCCGCCATAAAGCCTTGCGGATTATTATCCGACCGGGTTACACTCTGCAGGAAACAACGGGTGACCAGGGAACGCTCGGTGATATTGCTGCTGCGGACAACCATCTGCCGGGCAAAGGTGATGATCCGGTAGGGATAGTTATCGAAATCGCACTGCATGCTGTCCACAAGGACGGTCTGGTTGATATTGCCGCTGATCAGCCGGTTGTAATATCCTTTCTCGTTCCAATCCCGGTAATACCCGTAAAGGCTCTTGTCCGCCAGATACATGGCACGGTTGATGTTGGATTCGATGGCGGCCTTGTCGGGAGCCAGCGTAAAGAAAAGCTCATGTAGGCGGCGCACATGCTCGCGGGCTTCCACCGGACGGTTCAACACCGCATCCTGTGACAATGCCAGCATCAATGACTTGCCCTGATCCAGCACATACACCTTCTCCCGCTGCCGGTTAGCGAACAGGTAGGACTTTCAGATGGCATACGTCGTGAGCGATGCGCAAATACCCAGAAAGACCAGCGTGAACAGGCGTATCTGCCTGAACGAGGATTCGATATTTTTTAAACTTTTGAATTCCATAATTCTTGTATTTTTTATATTCCTACTTTTTCAATAATACAGCAGCGACATTACCCGTTGAAGCACCTGCCGTAGCACCCGCCACATTGGTCACTTTGGATGCCGTATTGTTCACATTCCGGTTATAGGCACTCATGCCGCCGGCCTGGACGATCCAGTTTGAAACCGTCGGGACACAGAAATATCCTACCAGCCCTATGATCATAAATATCAGATAGATGGCCGAGGAACCGTCCACATCGATGATGCTCATCGGGTTAGCCATCAGGTTCATCTCCTCCTGCAGGATAAGCGTCTGTATCTTGGCGAGCATCGCCCCGAAGAGGTCTGATACCGGCAGCCAGAGGTAGACACTGATATAGCGTGCCAGCCACTGGACGAGTGTGTTCTGCAGACCGTCGAATACACTCAGGGCAAAGGCTATCGGCCCCAGAATACTCAATACAATCAAAAAGAAGGTACGGATCGTGTCGATGACCAGGGAAGCGGACTGGAAAAGGATCTCCAGCAGTTTGCGCATGATCATCTGGGTGATCCCCTGCAGGGAGAAAGAATAGGAAACCTCATACATCGTCTGCAAAGCCGTATGCTCCTCCTCGCTCCAGCCCATGTTCTCCAGTTCGGCGTCCAGCTCCTCGTTGGAGGCAAAGACGCTTCCGGTCATCATGGTTTTTGCCAGCATGTCCGCCCGGAGTCTGTCCTTCTCCTGCTGGTATTTCTGCAGGTCGAAAGTCTGGTCCCGCAGCAGCGTGCCGGTTCCCTGGACAATGGGACTGAAGATGCCGTTAAGGGTTCCCAGCACCATTATATCGAAGAAGAGGATGCAGATACCCAGTACGAAAGGCCGGAGCATCGAAAAGACATCTATCGGCTCGGCACGGGAAAGGGACTGCCACACCCGGTAAGCAATGTAGAACAAGGCTCCCAGTGCGGCCAGTGCCATCCCCATATCCATCATCGGCTGGCAGAGCCTGGTCATCGTATCGTACAGATTCCTCAGAATCTGGTGCAAGTTTTCAAATGAGATAGACATTAGCAACATACTGTTCTGATTTTAATTGAATGATTACCAGTAACGCTCGTCTTTGCCATACAAGTCAAATACCTGCTGTTGTTCATTTTTCTGTTTGGCTCGCAGATAGGACACATGCAGGTTCTTGCGGGTATAATAGTTCACAAGTTTCTTGTAATGCGTCATTTCCCCATATACCCGGTTTACCAGGTCGATGCGCTCCTTGTCGTTCATGGACATGCCGGTGGGATTAACTATATTCTTCAGTTCGGCAATGCTGCGGCTGCTTTTCTTCATGATCGTATTATAACCGGAGGCTATCGCGTCCAATTCCCGCTGGCTGAAATTCTTGTCGGTCAGCATCTTGCCGAAATTGTTCACATAAATCTCGGAGATATCGCCCAGCATCAGGACGGACTCCTTGACTTTCTCGCTGCCGCTGATCAGGTCGTTTACCTTGCGCAGCTTGTCATAATACTCCCGTCCCTGTTCGAATATTTTCGAGGTTTCCTTCCATGTGGAAAGGGCGTTCTGTGCCGTTTGGGAAGTTTCCACCATCTCATTCACACTGTTCACGATACCTTGGACCAAGTTGCCCGGATCGGACACCACCCACTGCGCCTGCACGCTTACCGGCATAATTAAAGCCGGCAGGACAAACAATAGACTTAAAACTTTCTTTTTCATTACTTCTTTCTTTTAACCGTTTATTTTTTCTTTTTCTTCTCACTTGCCAGCATACGGATGGCCTGTTCCATATTGCCGCCCAACTTCTCTGTCATTTGCGTGACTTCGAGCTTCTCGGTCTCCTCCGTGGTATAAGTGAGGTACTCCTCGACAGAGGTTTCTGTGGCATAGACAGCAGACCGGACTCCGCCCAAGCCAATTCAAACTTCCTTATACTTTCTTTCCGGATCATTGGCCTGGTTGATGGACAGAATCTGCCCTTTCTCCTTGTCGGTCAGTCCCAGCAAGGATTGCACGGAATCAAACTTGTTGATATACTTTCGCTGGTCCAACAAAATCTTGCAATCGGCATTGTTGACGATAGTGTCCTTGATAATAGGACTTGACACGATGTCATCCAGTTCCTGCGTGACGACTACGGCCTCACCGAAGTATTTACGGACGGTTTTGTAGAGAAATTTTACATAATCCGCCATACCTTCGCGGGCGATTGCCTTCCAAGCCTCCTCCACAACTATCATCTTCCGAGCCCCATGCAACCGCCTCATTTTGTTGATAAAAGCTTCCATAATGATGACGGTCACCACCGGAAAAAGAATCTTATGCTCCTTAATTTCGTCAATTTCAAATACCACAAAACGCTTGTTCAGCAAGTCGAGCTGCTCATCTGAATTCAGCAGATAATCATATTCTCCACCACGGTAATATGGAGCCAATACATTGAGGAAATTAGTGAGGTCGAAATCCTTCTCGCGGTAATGTTTCTCTTCCAGTATTCCACGGAACTCTCCCTGTACGAACTCGTAGAAAGTATTAAAGGAAGGAACCAGCTCAACATCCTCCTTTATCTTTTCAAGAAACAGGTTGACCGCCATTGAGAGGGCCACTTCCTCGGCACGGGTGATTACTTCCGTATCCCTTTTCCAGAGCGACATGATCAGTGTCTTAATGGACTCTTTCTTCTCCAGGTCGAAGACTTTATCTTCGGTAAAAAAAGGATTGAAGGCTATCGGGTGTTTTTCGCTATACGTATAATACACGCCATCCTCCCCGTTTGTACGCTGGCGGATCAGGTCGCATAAACCCTTGTAACTGTTCCCGATATCAATCAGTATAATGTGGGTGTTCTGTTCCCAATACTGCCTCACTAAATGGTTCATGAAAAAGGACTTGCCCGAACCGGAAGGCCCGATAACCAGTTTGTTACGGTTGGTGATGATGCCCCGGCGCATCGGTTCGTCCGAGATGTCCAGATGCAGCGGTTTCCCGTTGGTCCGGTCTGCCATCTTGATGCCGAAAGGCGACAGGGAATCCGCATAGTTCGTCTCCCCGGTAAAGAAGCAGACTCCCTGCTCGATGAAAGTATAGAAGGACTCCTCGGCAGGAAAATCACCCTCGCCGCCGGGAATGCCCGCCCAGTACAGGGTAGGCGCGTCAACGGTATTGTAACGGGGCTTGCATCCCATCAGTGCCAGAGCCGAACCGGTGTCGTTCTTTATCACCTTGAGCTTCTCCCGGCTGTCCGACCATGCCATGACATTGCAATGGCAACGGATGGCGGTCAGCCCGAAGGAGTGCGCCTCGTCCAGATAAGCGTCGATCCACTGCTTGTTGAGCTGGTTGGCACGGCTGTACTTGGAAAGCGAATGCATGTTGCGTGCCGTCTTCTCGAAGCGTTGCAGGATTTCCGCCGAATCGTCTATGAACAGGAACTGGTTGTAGATATGGTCACAGGAAAGCATCAGCCCCACCGGGGCGGCAAAGCTCAGACGGCAGTCACTGCGGTCGGTGGAGTATTTCTCGTACCGGGCATCCGTCCGGACAGAGCCGGGAAGATCGTCCACATCGGAAAGGGTGTGCACGCAGAGAATATTGTCCCCGATACGCATTTCCGATGCGCTCATCTGTATATCTTTCAGCGTGGTCGTGTCCTGCTGCGAGAGGGAGAAATATTTCTCGACCAGCCCGGCCTGCTGCGGCGTGCCGACAATCTCATCGGTGGTCAGCCGTTCCAGGCGGATAAAGGCCGAGTCATTCAGGATGCGCTCGAACTGGTCGACACTTTCCAGAAAGCGGCTGACCGCGTCCTTGTCCCGGACTTCCTTCGGGATGATGTTCCCCCGGCAGAGGATGGAGAAGTTGCTCTCTTTGCGGCTCCGCTCCTTGGTTGTCCTGGTGATGAAGAGATAGGCAAAATGGTTCAGGAAAGGCCGTTCATTGAAGTGGAGCTCGAAGCTGCGGTCCAGAAAGCTCATCCCGTCCTTCTGCGTGTCGGCCTTGTAATTCTCTTTCAGGAACCAGTCCTGCCGGTGTACTATCGTGTAATTCGGCAGTACCTTGACTGCCTTTGTTCATGTGCCGTGCATGGATTCATAGTCTGCGGAAGTGACCGTGAAGAGCTCCGGAAGGAAAACCTTGAAGCCGATGGTCACGTCCGCGTCCTTGGAGAGGATGCATCCCTCTTCCACGGACAATATCGGAAACTTACTTTCCAGCGTTGCGGCTTTTAATGTATTTCTCATAAATGCGCTTTTTAAATAAGGAAGATATACGTTTGCGATTGATGATATAAAACGGGTGGTATTTGACTGCGGTAAGCTTCATCAAGCCATTGGGACCGTACTTCTTGTTCAGGTGGAACACCCCGAAGATCAGCCCGAAAGCGGAGAGGATACCGAAGCCGATGCAGACCCACCGGTCAATACCTATCATATAGAAGATGACGAACAACAGGAAGATGGCAAGCAAGCCTCCTACGAAGAAATACAGGTATTGTGCCTGCAAGCCGTTAAACTCCACGCTGCGTCCTATTCCTTTGTTGATATTGTATTCCATAACCGTCTATATTACAGGAAAAAGGAGCGCAGGACGGTCGCAGCAACAATGAGGAAAACACAGGCTCCAAACCAGGACCCGGCTGTTTTTCCGGTATCGGGGTCTCCTGAAGAGTCGAGTAGGTCAGCTCCCTTGCGGGAGCTTTCCCCTCTAAGAACCGTACGTGCGAGTTTCCCCGCATACGGCTCAAGCAACATGACCGTTATCGGCTTTGATGCCGATAAAGCCATCTCATTTACAACTTTCATGCTCATAAATCTACTTTTTAATTATACGTTTGCAACTGGTATGTACAAGTGTCCTCACTTTTCGTCCATCGACAATTTGCTCGGTGATGCTCCAAGGTCGTTCACGGTCTATACGTTCTCCACAAATCGGGCATACTTTATTCTGTCGTTTCCAAATGTTTATTAGTGATTGCCTGCCTTTCAGCGTTTGCTTCATATGGTAGGTCTCACGCCATTCGTAATAAGACTTGTCCGCTGGGTCATAAGGATTTGCATAGTGCCGAACCTTGACGAACTTTTCATGGTGGATTGCAGAAAGGTATGTTAATTCCAGATAATCAATTTTATCCTTCTTTTCCATATCGGTTGTGAATCTCCATGAGCGTCCGTTGATGGTCGGAAAATACTTATTCCTTACCCAACCTTTACCCTTTCGTGCATGCCTGCGTCGTGCCCATTGCCATGTCTTTTTGAAGATTTCCCAGTCCATACGTTGGAATATTTCTCCGGAAGCTCCGTACTTATAATAATTGCCCCATCCTTTTATGATTGGATTCAACATCATAATGAGCGACTTCTGTTTTACACACTTATTGGATTCAATTACTTTTCGGATTTTATCGCAAAATCTCTTTTGCGCATCTTTTGACGGTCTTGTTAACAACGTATTATTACGGAACTTTCGGATATTGAAGCCGAGGAAGTCAAAACCTTCACCTATGTGTGTAATTTTTGTCTTTTCTTCCGACAGCGTCAGACCACGTTCTGCAAGAAATTTGCGTACAAGCGGAAGAATGACCTCTTCAATTGTCTCTCTGTCCTTTGCCGTTATAATGAAGTCGTCCGCATATCGCACAAGGTGTATTTTCGAGTATATCGTTTTATAGTTTTCCTTGTGTTTCTTTATGCACTGCTCCACTAAAGTTTGTAATCCGTCAAGTGCCATGTTCGCAAGTGTGGGAGAAATTATGCCGCCTTGTGGAGTTCCCTCCTCTGTGGGGAAAAGTTCATCGTTGAATACGTAGCCGCATTTGAGCCATTTCCGAAGCATCTCCTTATCCATAGGAATATTGTTGATGAGCCAGTCGTGGCTGATGTGGTCAAAGCATCCTTTAATGTCTCCTTCAAGAACCCATTCGGGAGCTACCGAGCGAGAAAGGACAATGTGACATTGCTCAATGGCATCATGGGTACACCGATGTTTACGGAAACCGTAAGAATGACTGTCGCCAGTAGTTTCCGCTATCGGGTCAAGTGCCATCAGATAAAGAGCCTGCATAGCACGGTCTTTCATCGTAGGTATGCCCAAGGGACGTAATTTTCCGTTCTTCTTTTCGATATTTACTCGCCTTAGCGGTTGTGGACAGTAGCCACGTCTTTTAAGACTGAGTATGGCTTTGGCTTTCGCCAGCGGTGATGACCATATTTCCTTGTCAACACCAGAAGTAGATTTACCTTTGTTAGTCGTAACCTGTTTTACTGCCAATGCTTTGGCATAAAACGAGTGGGTCAGCATCCATTGCAAGGCTTTCACCTTATTATATCTGCCTTCCCTCTGAGCCTTTACAATACGTGCTTGCAGCTTTTGGACGAAACATTCGCACTTGTTCCAGTCAATTTTTGACCAGAGTTCGTGAATGTCTATGTCTTCGGGCGCACACGCCAATTTCTTTGCGTTCATTTGCTTTCCTTTCTTTAAAAGTTCTGTAAACTATCTTGTAAAGAGTTACCATAAGCGGAAGTCTGCTCGTTTTCACGCCGAGTAATATTACTGGTGTCAATCCATGACATTGGTTCAACTCGTATCCTTTCCATTACAAAAAGGCTTTCGCTTTTTCCGCTATCCTATACCCGCATCCCATGTAGGCTTACCTTACGGCTTGCTTACCCATTCCAAAAATGGGAGAAATACGGGCTTACCGTGTTTTACATCAGTGACAAATAAGCGGGTTAGGTCCTGTCTATTCCACCGGCAGTGCTAATATCCGTGTATCCCCAAAATTCAAGAGGACAACCGACTGCCAACCTTTTGGTCTCAAGCCTTTCAACATCTTTGGCTTGTTGTACTTTACGATGTTTATCGGACAGTTCACTTTCGTTGACCATACCGCTAAGCCAAGCTCCTCGTGCTGAATGATGTTATCAGCCGTTGACATCCCCTCACGGTTCAGTCTCCTCCTTTCGGAAAGGCTACCTTGTCGGGACAGCTTCATACAAAAGAATTACTCCTGATGCATGTGTCCGTAGGCTACTCCAGACGGAACTGGAGGTGTAATCTAAATGTTACACAATCACTGATGCAACTTCACGTCGCACAAACTTGGAATAAACTTTTATCGCGCCTATCAGCCCTACAATGGCTCCTGCGGCATATATCAATTTCGTGGCTGGATCGAAATAACTGGAAAGCATGGATGTGGCCTTTGTGATACCGGCACTTCCGTCCCCTTCGGCATAGGCACCCAGGGTGGAAACAACTATTCATGCTATTAATGCAACCGTCTTTTTAAAATGTCTTTTCATATACAATCTACGAATTAAATGTGAATAAAAAACTTCTTTCAAATAGACCGCAGGAAATTTCCTGCGGTCCGCTGCTTGCAACCACGATGTCCTTTTTAGGATCAACCCGAGTCATAGTAACCAATCATAGGCACCTCCGTTTTAAAGGGTTAATTACTTGTTTTGAATGTTCGCTCCGGTAAAGGGAAAAGATCAACCGGAATCATGGAAGCCTCTCATATATCCGTTCTTTAAGAGTTATACACTTCGTTTTAAAACTCGCCATGCCCGGATCAACCGGAGTCGAAGAAATCTCTCATGTTTTTTCATTTTTTAATTGTACACTTCATTTTAAAGGTCCACAACATCCGGAATCAACCGGAATCATAATACTTTCCCATACTATCGTCCTGTTATCTATTCAGGCACATGCTCCGTAATGTCAAATTCCCGGAGAATGTCGTCCTTGTCCTTTCTGGTCAATAAATGGGGTTCACCCTTGTCCACATACAGACGCATATACCGTTTCAGCTTGTCGTTGTTACCCAGGATGCCCGCCTGCAGGATTCGCTCCATGTTCGTGCCTTCCAGCTTACGGAAAGTCTGCCGGGTTTGTTCCTGTTCCGCTTCCGTCACGGGAATGTCCGATGTCATCACTTTCTCTATCATATCCAGGTCGTCGAAGGTGACACCGGTTGCCCGGTGGGGATTGCTCCGCTGTACGTATCCCGTAATCTCATAGCGTTCGGGTATTTCTTCCTTTTCTTCACCGGAAGAAGGGGAAGCCTTCTGCATATAGTCGGTTTCAGGATAATTCAATTTTTGAAAAGTGCCCGGAACTTCCGGGTATTTCGTATGCCTGTCAAAGGGTTCGTGCGCTTGAAGAACCGGTCCTGTTTCCTTTTCGGGAGTAAAGGTACCGCTCTTTTCAATACCAGATTCAGCCTGTCCGCTATTGTCATCCATTGTCAGTGATTGTCGCATCCGGTACCGGCTCCTGCCTATTATTTCCGCCTCTGACAATGATATTTCCGGATGAACGGCGGCAGGTGTGGTCCGACGTTCCTTTTTGACTTTTCCGCCCCTCCATGTGAAAATGCCGCCCGTATGGACATACTTCTCAATGCTCAAATAGGAAGCATAAATAAAAAGGAGAATAAAAAGATATTCCATACGGTTATTTTGTTTTAAATGATTTGCAATGTTTTTCGATAATGTAATGGACCAGCTTCTCGTTCTGTTCGAAGAAAAGTGCCAGTATCCGGTTGGTGACTCCGGCAACGGTGACCTTCCTGCTGCCGATACCCCACACCAGGGAAGAGATACGCCGGTGTATATCGGCATCGATATGAAGCGTCGTGGTGGACTCACTCCGGGGTACATTCAGAAAATTTGCAATGAAAGCATCACACTCTTTGTCAGTAAACGCCTGCTTCCCGGTTACCGCCGGTTCCGGCGGGATTGCTTCCGCCCTCTCCGGCTGGGGAGGCGTTTCGGAGAGGATGGACAGCATCGAACCTTTGGAAGCGACTATGTCCAGTATCGCCTGCTCGTCTATGCCTCCGGGGAATATTTTCTTTTTGTCTGATTTATTCATAAGCTGTTCTGTTTTAGATAGCGTCTGGTTCGTTTAAACCGGCGATACGGCATATCTCTTCCACCAGTTCGGACAACCCCGATCCTTTTTCCTGCCGGTTGTCCGGTGGAAACAGCGTGGAACGGAAGATACTGTTCTGCGTCGGGCTTATTTCCCTGTTGTAACGTTTCGTGTCCGGAATGCGTGAGTCCAGCAGTTTCAGGTCCGCTTTCCGGATCACACGGTTCCATGACTCGTACACCTCTTTCCGTTCCCTTTTGTCAATCATGTTCCAGAAGAAATAGATGCCCTTAAGGTTGCAATTGTGTTTGGATATCAGTTCGTCTTCCAGTACAGCGGCAAATTCAAGGGAACTCTGCATGACGATATTGTCCGCCTTAAGCGGGACGAAGATATAGTCCATCGCGGAAATGGTGTAGATCACCCCCTCACTGCGGAGCGTTCCGGGAAGGTCGAGCAGCACGACATCAAAAACGGCATCCTCTTTTTCCATATACCGGTGCAAATCCTCGACGGCTTTCTCCGGGTCGCTTTTGATGACCGGATAAGAGCGTTTCTGAATCTGCTCGTGCTGGCGGTAGAGGTTTACTTTCAGAGTATCATTCTCCATCACGCTCTTGATATCGCGTTCACGCATCAGGGCAATGCTGTGCTGGGGGGAGTCGCAATCCACAACACCCACCCGATAACCTTTCCGGTAATGAAGGATGCTGGCGAGCAGCACCGTAAAGACGGATTTGCCTACGCCTCCTTTCTGGCTGGCGACAGCAATTAATAACGGTTCTTTTTTCATGCCTTTTTTAAAAATTCTGATTACTGTGTAACTATTTACGGCACAAAGAAAATGAATGCCCCGATAGGGTAAAATACCCCGTCACGGTTTGTCATGGAAAGTCATGGATTGTCATGGATACCGGAGAGAAATCCCCCAAAAGAACAGGACGGGATTGCGGTGAAAGAAAAAAAATCCCCGCCTCAAAGACTGAAGGCAGGGACTATAATAATAAAGGGACGGAGCTTACCGCTCCTTGAGATAGCCGTCCTTCATCAGGTCGGACATGAACCCTTCGGGAGTATCGGTGGAAACTGTCACACCATGCGACTCGTTGTAACGCGCGGCAAACCGCTGCATATACTCCCCGTCGGTACAATCACTGTCGAACCAGCTCCCCTCACGGAGCAGCCGGACGAACTCTTCCGCACTGGAAGCGGCTATCCGACCGCCATCCAGTAAAATATACTCTTTCTTCATCTCGCCAATTTTTTAGTCCTAATTTTGAAATACAATTTTTGTTTCTCGTCCAGAAAAGGCAGGCTCTCCAGGGTGTTCCTGCCGGAGAGGTTGTCCTGTTTCGCAAAGGTAATCAAACCGTTCAGAAATAAGATCCAATTCTCCATCTTTGTGAAGTTTGTCGTGCCGGAATGCTGGCGGAACTCAACCGTCTTATGCCGGGAGTAAGCCTCGAAGTTTACCTTGTGGTACCTGTCGCGGTCAAAGACATCCCGCAGGTCATCTATTGTCCGGGCTGATTTTATCCTCTCATCGGAAACATGGTTCAGGCTTTTGCAGTATCTGTTGTTCCTGCGCGTGGCCGGCATGAAAGCGTCAATCAGATTCTCAAGGTGCTTGTAACTCAGAGCCAGGTTTCTCCAGGTATTCATATTGAAGTCCGCCGCATCCAAGTGGACGTGTAGCCCGCAACTGTCGTTTACCTTCACATTACAGAGGTCAAGCACCCAGCACACCTTTTCCAGTTCTTTCAACCCGGCTTCACCGGCCAGTATCGGGCTGACCAGCTCAAAAGTATCGTTCCCATGCAGGCTGCTGTCGGTAACCAGTTTCCAATGATCCCGTGTCGTATGGTTATAACCTTCGACGGTAACACGGATACCGGCTTCCCTCAACTCATCAGCCAGCCTGCTCATGCTGCAGTTATAGGCTTCTATTTCAATACCGAATTTATGAGTGAAGGTATAGTCCGGCCGCACCGGCTGTCTTGTTTCAATGGCTGAGTTCCAGATATTCTCAATCAAGCCGTCCTGCAGCATCTTTTTGTAAACATTGTGTACGAAACCGTAATTTCCGTTTGTCAGCAGGTCGGCGATTTTCCGGCGTGTCATACCCAAAAGAAGCAGCTGCCGGATCTTGCTCGTCTTGGTGGCATCCTGCGCTAAAATATTTCTAATTTGCTCATTCATAATGCTTTACCCTTTGTTATTATAGTGCTAAGGTAGCATTATAATCTCACATGTCGTAGCATTACGAGACTTATTATCAATGGATTAGCTTAGTTTAGCTTAGGCTAAAAGTCCTTATCAAGTGTCTTGTTTTATTACGTTCTCTCGATGTTTATCCGCTCCCCACCTTACCGTCTGTTTTTCCAAATACCTTATTATCTGAATATCAATTTATCAATATACCAAATAACCAAAATACCAATTTACCCGATTATCAGATAACCAAGCGGTCTAAACTTCAGTAATACCTATTTACCTAATAACCCGAATATCAGAATATCAAAATACCCGATTAGCAGAATATCAGAATACCAATTTATCTAAATACCAATTTACCTGATTATCTATCGGGTTATGCCGGTTATTCAGCAATCCCGGCGTATTTTCAGGCATTTCAGCCCATTTCTTAACGCCAAAATTCCGATAACAACCACTTGTTGTTAAAAAAATATGGACATATATGGAGAAGTTTTGAGGAAGGGAGGAAGGCATCAAGCGGAGCAATCTGCAGTTCTACTTAAAAACGTTGTCCCCATTAGGGGACAGCAAGTTGTCTTTTCGTTAAACGAAAACGGAACGGTTTAACGGCATCTTGCCGACAACTGTTCCTCATATCTATGCTCCGAAGTCGCTTTTTATATCTTAAATTTTATCCTTTTTTCTATTTATTCAATTCCATCTGGAACGGCGATGCAGGTAATCCCGCCCGGTTCTTCAAGTTCGCGTCTTTCGGATTATCGTCCCAGGCATATCGTACTTTTACGGGTGAAGGTATATCTGGGCAAGAAACTACCACCTTATTGCCTTGAATAGTGGCTTCGGCCCAATGGTAACGACTATCGGTTCCGGCCACAGCAAAACCTTTCAATTGTCTGGTCGGTAGCAGATCATCCGTACCTTTTTCAAATGAAAGAACCACTTTGTCACCCTCAACTACCATAGAAATACATACCGGGCCATTTTCCACTATATCATGATGCCCGTACAGACGCTTCCGAACAAGAAGCGCAATGCGGTGCGCCACTTCCTTCTTGTTCAGCGGATGGATATCGTTCCATTCCCCCAAATCAATGGTGACGGCGAGATCCGTATTAGGAACTTTTATGACCACCTGCCGCTGCGCATCCCGCAAAACCGCCCAGTTGCTTTCTGCCGGGTAGGAATGGGTTTGCATAAAATTAGCCAGCTGGACAATAAAGAACGGAAGGTCTCTATCCGCTAATTTCTCACGCCAATCCTTTATCATCGCCGCAAGCAGTGCTTCGTATTCATAGGGACGCCCGGTATTCGTCTCTCCCTGATACCAAAGTACTCCTTTAAAAGATAGATTACGCAAAGGGGATATCATGGAATTATACATACCCGTCGGGATATTCTGAAATGAGACGATTCCCGTCTTGCCCGGCATCTCGCAGCCCAGTTTATACTTCCACTGTTTGGACAAGCGGATGGTATCGGTGTCTTGAACCAGACAATAAGGCTTATCGGGTACAAAACTCGATCGCCCCCCATAGCTGATAAGGCGGACGGTGACCGTATTCTGCCCTGCCTGCAAGACGGAAGCCGGGACTTTATAAATACGGGGTGGATACTGATAGGCCGTTGCTCCCACAAACGTACCGTTTACAAAAACAGAATCGGCATCCACCATACATCCCAATCGCAAGACGGCATCCTTGCCGGCTTGCCCGGCTGTAAGGGTTACCTTTTGCCTGAACCAGTGCGAACCACTGACCGGATAACCATTCTTCATACCTAAAGCTGATGAAAACATATTTACAGTTTCCCAGTCTGAGTCATCCACGTCGGAGCGATACCAGGCAACTTGTGATTGAAGCCCTTCATCATCCCGGTACAGAGTTGCCTCCCAAAACTGGGACATCATGCCTCCCGCCTTGTTGCACATTTCACGATATTCATCCGAATTAAAAAGGTCTCTCTCACGCAAACTCCGTGGAAAAGCGCGGAGTGCATCCTCGCTCATCCAGGCTTCAATGGAACTACCTCCCCAACTGGAATTGACGATTCCTACAGGAACTTTCGTCTCTGCATACATCTCTTTGGCAAAGAAATAGGCCAATGCCGAGAATGAAGGGGCATTCTCTTTGGTCAGCCTCTTCCAGTCCATCCCGGAGGGAATATCTTCTTTGGCTCCATGCAGGTCATTGCCGTAAGGCGTTTTGACATACCGAATCATCTGATTTTCATAAGTTGCGATTTCTTCGGCAAACATATCGGTCACTCTTCCAGCTGTCAGTTCCATATTGGACTGACCGGAACACAGCCACACATCACCAATGAGAATATCCCTTATAAGCACATCGTTTATCTTCATGTCAAAAGGTCCTCCTGCCTTAGCTGCAGGAAGAACGATTTGCCATGTCCCGTCCCCGGTGGCTACAGTCTGATATTTGTTCTTTCCGAATTGAAGGTTTACACCTTCACCGGGGTCAGCTATTCCCCATATCTTGATGGACTGATTGCGTTGCAGTACCATTCCATCCGACAGAACGGTCGGCAACTTCACTTTTGCTTCCAGATACAGCGAACAGACAAACGAGAGGAAAGCAAACAAAAAAAACTTGTTTTTCATACGAATTCTATTAACAGCATTACACGTCATGCGCATGCTCTATAAAGATTTGATGAACGTCACCCTATATGTCTTGACAATACCCCGGTAATCAAATTTCACGATAGCAGTGCCGGAGGCCGATGCCGCTTGGGTAATTTTGATTTTCACATCTTTGTTGTCCGCAGAAGCCGATACAACCGGAATTCCGCTTGCATCAGCCGGAACCTTATAAGTGGCTTCGTAAATGTCATAGCCGGTAATACCGTTAGCATTCGTCGAACGCACCGGAGCCTCAGGCAATTCGATGTTCTTTCCGTTTACCGTAATGCCCACTACAGGAGCAACCGGACGGACAATTTCTTTCCTCTTCGAACTGAATCCCAGTCCGATTAAATCGAAAAGAGCACCTTCCGGACCTTCGGCAACAAGGAATATGGCATGCTTTTTATTCAGACCATCAACAAACTTTGATACATCTATTTTGAATTGCTTTGCTTCTTGTGCAGAATTGGCAGGAACGGATATTTCACCGATTTTTTCCCCTTTCCATGTTGCATTATCCCAAGGTCCATCCAACCATACATTAACTTTAAACGTTTTAGGCGTTTTCGGTGTAAGAAAAAGGTTAAATGCTGTTTGGTTTCCTTTTTTTGTTCCTTCAAAAGCCTTCAAACCTGACTTGTCTTTATCCAACCCTCCGAATCCGAAATATTTATATCCTATTATATTGCCATTTTTTACATTTGTAACAGGCGCATGATTATCCCAAATATCCCAAGAATCTTGTTGAAGAGTTACATCAGAAAGATAACATGCAATCCCTGCGGAATAATATTGATAAGGATCAAGACCATAAATGTGGAAACCTTCGGAAGTAACTTCGGCACCTCTATATTCATTTCCCCGGCTATCTTTGACCGTCCAGATACTGTCCTCAGCATACGGATCATACGCCCTGATAGACACCTTTCCGCCTTCCGATACCGATTTCTCGTCCCACTCCACACGAACCGGAGCCACCATGCTCTGACGTGCGTACCCGAATCCTCTGGGTGGACGATGGTAGAACACATACCATTGCCCGTTAATCAGCTGTATGCTTCCATGCGTATTATGTCCGGCATTGGTTGTTTGTAACCGCGAGCCGTCCCGGTTCAGTACCGGCGCACGCGAATCGACCAGAACACCGCCGCTTTTCCACGGACCCAACGGAGTATCGCCGTATGCGTAACGCAAGGTGGAATTGGTAATACCCAGTCCATACTCAGCACCCGAATATCCGCTATAAATCATTACGTATTTATCCCCCACCTTACGTATGGATGAAGCCTCGAAAAAACCATACGCTCCAAGGTCTTCTCCCGGACAGATACTCGGATATGCAGTGCCCTTCGGATCCCGGACGCCGCCGTCAGGAGTACCGGAAGGCATGAAATAAGGAATGACTTCTGTTCCGGGGCGGACGGAATACATGGTATTCTGATCCAGTTGCGCAGCCGACGAACGCTGGAATCCCCAGTATCCGTATGCCCTGAAACCGATTGCATAATCCGGGTCGTTCACGTCCGTAACCGGTTCGATATAGACAGATGGGTCAAAGCCAAGGATGCTTCCCGGCAAGGCTTTCGTTCCATCAGCAGTCAGATTGACCGGTGTAAAAGGTCCGTCGGGACGGCTTCCTTTGGCAACCATCGCTTCCCTGTTCGCACCGCGACTATGCGGAAACAGATAATATTCCTTGATGCCATCCTTCCTTTTCACCTCCACAAGGTCGGGAGCATACATCACGTCCCACTGTCCTGCCGATTGATACGTAAAAATCGGGCCTTCGTCCCGCCAGCTCGACAAGTCTTCCACCGGTGCCGACCACATTCTGGTATCGGCACCGCAATAGCTGCTGAAACGTACATCGTGTGAACCAATGATATACACACGATATTTTCCCGGCTGGTCGGGATCCTCAAACACACGGGGCTCACCATCAGGCAAGTGTTCCCACAACGGTAGATACGGATTACCTGCCCCCCGATAAACATACTTGGAAGCGTCCGGCTGATTGCCAGCTCTTGCCCCCGTTCCTGCCAATGAAAACATAACTGCAAACAACGATAAAATTAGTTGGACTCTTTTTGAAACCATATTAATCTGTTTTATATAAAAGTTATATCATTATTTAATACTACTCTCGGGCGAACCAAGAAATGAGGATTTCAATCCTCCAAAGTCTATCATCACTTTTTGCAACACCAAGGCCGGCTCCAGCGGACGGATCCGCAAAGTATGCCTGTCTTTCTCGTCTATACGATGTGTAGTCTGCGTAGTGATGGCATGTTCTGCCTGCCACTTGCCTAATTCTCCCTTGTATTCACCATTGATATTTACGATGTGTTCCTCGCCACCGTCCAGACTCACCGCATAGCGCAAGCCCTGTCTCTTATACACATCTCCGAGCCCACGAGACT
>ENA-OZGC01000636-OZGC01000636.1-human-gut-metagenome-genome-assembly--contig:-NODE-636-length-25057-cov-7.304376_pt1 | contig 25057 bp, 17 predicted proteins | sample MGYA00245109_ERZ653643 | MGnify/ENA primary metagenome ERZ653643 (study PRJEB26926, sample SAMN06165107) | human gut metagenome | biome: ENVO:00009003; feature: ENVO:2100002; material: ENVO:00002003... | reverse complement strand
GCGCTGCAGTCAGGCCGCAAACCCCTTTGTCAAAAAGTAATACTTTTTGACAGTCGCAAGCACCCCCTCGGGCAGAGCCCGAGGGGGTGCTTGCGTTTGCAGGCGTCACGCCTGCGTCTGTTCGCCGCTGCGGGCGGCAAACTTGTGCGCCGGGCGGCAGATCAACAGCGCGGCGATGATCAGCACGGTGGTCGTTGCAAGGCTGATCGGGTAGGCGAGCAGGATCGATCGGAACGTCCGGTGCATCGGGAAGATGGCCTTGATCCAGAAGATACGCACGCCGCAAACGCCGAAGAGCGTCAGAATGGCCGGGGCGAGCGAGATGCCGAAGCCGCGCAGATAGCCCGACAGGATCTCATACGTCAGCGTGAAGATATATGACCCGAAGAGGAACAGCAGCCGGGTGTAGCCGATGGCAATGACTTCGGGATCGCTGTTGAAGATCGCGAGAATATACTTGCCCGTCAGCAGTACGAGCGCGATGGCGGCCGCAGAGGCAATGAAGTCCTCGATGAGGCACAGAAACATCGTCTTCTTGCAGCGGTCGATCTTGCCGGCACCGTAGTTCTGGCCGACGAAGGTCGTGCACGCCTGACTGAAGGAGTTGAGCACGTCGTAGGCGATGATCTCGATGTTGAAGGCTGCGCTCGAGGCGGCCATGACGACCGTGCCGAGGCTGTTGATGGCCGACTGGATGATGATGTTCGACAGCGAGAAAATGGCGGTCTGGATGCCGGCCGGCAGGCCGATGCGCATGATCTTGTTGAATGCGTTGCGGTCGATGCGCAGCTCCCGCAGCTCCACGCGCACAAGGTCGCCGTGCAGCAGACGGCGCAGCAGCAGCACGGAGCTGACTGCGTTTGAGAGCACCGTTGCGATGGCGACGCCGTTGACGTTCATCTTGAGCACGATGACGAAAAACAGGTTGAGGAGCACGTTCAGAATGCCGGAGACCGTCAGCGCGGCCAGCGGCATCTTCGTGTCGCCGATGCTGCGGAAAATGGCGGCCTCAAAGTTATAGAGCAGGATGACCGGCATGCCCAGCAGGTAGATGCGCAGGTAGGACAGCGCGAGCGGATACACATCCTCCGGCACATTGAGCAGTCCCATGAGCCCGCCCGCGATCAGCTGCCCGAAGAGCGCCACGAGCACGCCGCCGACGAGCGCCGTGACGATGGAGGTGTGCACGGCGCGGTGCACGGTCTCGCGGTCACCGCGGCCGATGGCGTTGGCGATGACGACGTTCGCGCCGAGTGCGATGCCGATGAACAGATTCAGCAGCAGCCCGATGACCGGACTGTTTGCGCCGACAGCGGCCACGGCGACCGTGCGCAGCTCACCCGTGAAGTTACCGACGACGGCGACGTCGGCCGCGTTGAACAGCTGCCCGAGAATGCCGGTCGCCGCGACCGGAAGGGCGTAGCGCGGGAGCTTGCTCCAGAGCGGCCCGTTGAGCATGTCCATATGCCGCTGTTTGGTCATTGCCTGCATAATTTCCTCACCTTTTGTTTGAAATGCGTAAAAATCCAAAGACATATCATAAGGGAAGCGCAGCCAGGAATCAAGACCAAATTTGTATAATTTCCTATCAGCTTGCAGAAAACCTCATTGCATTTGCGCGCGCATCTGCAAAAGCGTGTTCTCCCGGCAAAAAGGAAGACCCTTTTGATAGTCCGAACCCCGCTCCGGGAGCACCGGAGCGGGGTTCGGACGCGGTGTTTAATTAATCTTGAGCGTCTCCCAGAGGCTGTTGACAAAGGTCAGCGTGTCCTGATCGAGGTTGCGGTAGGCGCTGCGGTTGTATTCGTCGCGGAATGAGCCGATGCCGGGGTAGAGGATGTCCATCGTGTCCTCGCCCATGTCCTCGATGTATTCCGGGTCTTCGTACACGAGCCGGTTCGGTGAGGCGTAGTAGATATATTCGGCGTTGGCGACGGCTGCCTCGCGGCTGAGCATGAAGTTGATGAAACATTCAGCCAGCTCCTGGTCCTGACAGCAGGATGGGATGCACATGGCGTCGATGAAGTAGTTCGTCTCGTCGGGGTAGTAAAACTGCAGATCGACGTTTTCCGCCTGCGCGTCGCACATCGTGAAGTAATCGCCCGCATAGTAGGATGCGACGGCGGCCTCTCCGGACTCCATCATATTGTAGATCTCGTCCATGACGTAGCTCTTGACGAGCGGACGCTGGTCAACGAGTGCCTGCAGCGCCTGCTCCCACGCAGCGTGGTTGGTGGTGTTGACATCGATGCCGGCGCGGTACATGGCCGTGCCGAGCGCGTCGCGTGCATTGTTGTACTGCAGGATATTGCCGGCGTACTTCGGGTTCCACATGAGATCCCAGCTGCCTGTGTCGGCCTCATCAACGACGTTTGCGTTGTAGATCACGCCCACGATGCCATAGGTATACGGCACGGTGTAGGTGTTGTCCGGGTCATAGTATAGGCTGCGGAAGTCCTCGGAGATATACTGGTAGTTCGGGATGTTGTCGTAATTGAGCGGCAGAAGCATATCCTCAGACTCCATGCGCGCGATCATATAGTCCGACGGGATGATGACATCGTAGCTCACGGCGCCGCTCTTGAGCTTTGCATACATGTCCTCGTTGCTCGCGTAGGTGTCGTAGTTGACCTTGACGGGTACGCCGTAGGTCGCCTTGTACCACTCTTCGAATGCCGTGATGGTGTTGAGCGAATCGTCCGAGCCGTCGGAGATGTATTCGCCCCAGTTGTAGACGTTGAGCACGCGCGTCTCCTGCCGGTTGCTGTAGATGCTGATGCCGGCGATGAGCAGTGCGGCGGCCGTCAGGATGCCGACGGCGGCGCGCACGGGACGGCGGCTGCCGCCGCTGCGTGCGGGACGGGCGGGCTTGCCCTCGCGCTTGGCGCGGCGGGCGTCGCGGATACGCTGCGTGTCGTCCTCGTCGACGAGGTTGGTCAGCAGCAGCAGCGCGAGAATGACGAAGAAGATGATCGTTGCCAGTGCGTACATCTTCGGCGTGACGGTCTTTTTCGTCATGTTGTAGATGCGGATCGGCAGCGTCTGGAAGCCGCTGCCCTGCGTGAAGTAGCTGATGACAAAGTCATCGAGCGAGAGCGTGAAGGCCATGATCATGCCGGTGATGATGCCGGGCAGGATCTCCGGCACTTCCACGCGGAAAAAGGCGCGTGCCGGCGTGCAGCCGAGATCCATTGCCGCCTCGGGCAGCGCACGGTCCATCTGCTGCAGCTTCGGCAGCACCTGCATGATGACATACGGCAGGCAGAAGGTGATGTGCGCCGCAAGCATCGACCAGAAGCCGAGACTCGTGGTCGCGCCGAACAGCCGGCCGAAGAACACGAACATGAGCATGAGCGAGATGCCGGTGATGATGTCCGGGTTCATCATGGGGATGTCGGTCGCGGTGTCGAGCGCGGTGCGCAGATATTTGCTGCGCAGCTTATTCATGCCCACGGCGGCGGCCGTGCCCATCACGGTCGAGAGGAGCGAGGCGATCACGGCGAGGATGAGCGTGTTTTTGAGCGCGTTGAGCGTTTCGGCATCCCGAAACAGCTCGTGATACCATCTCAGCGAGAAGCCGGAAAAGACCGACAGGCTCTTTGCGTCGTTGAACGAGAACACCAGCAGGATCACGATCGGCGCGAACAGAAACACGAAGATGAGGGCGGTGTAGATTTTTGCAGCTCGTTTCATATCACACACCTCCGTAGACATGGCGGTTCGTGCCGCGTTTCATCAGCGCCATGGCCGCCAGCAGGATCAGCATGAGGATGAAGGCAATGGCGGCGGCAAAGTGCAGGTTGTTGGCCACGTACTGCCCCTCAATGGCGTCGCCGATGAGGAAGAACTTGCCGTTGCCGAGCTTCTGCGAGATATAAAAGGTGCTGATCGACGGGATGAGCACCATCGTGATGCCGGACACGACGCCCGGCAGGCTCAGCGGGAAGATGACCCGGCGCAGCACGCCGAGACTGTTGCAGCCGAGATCGCGCGCGGCCTCGATCAGGCGCGTGTCCATCTTGGCCATGACCGAGTAGATCGGCAGGATCATATACGGGAAGTAGTCGTAGACCATACCGATGACGACGGCGGCCTCCGTGCCGATGATGTGCGCCTGTCCGAGATGCAGCGCGGAAAAGAGCGCGTTGAGCAGGCCCGTGTCCTGCAGGATGGTCATCCACGCGTAGGTGCGGATGAGGAAGTTCATCCACATCGGGATCATGATGAGCGTGATGATCGTCTTTTGCGTGCGCGGGGCGGCGCGGGCGATGATATATGCGATGGGGTAGCCCATGAGCAGGCAGACGGCCGTGGAGATGACAGCCAGCTTCACAGAGCGCCAGAAGATGAGCAGGTAGGTGTGTACCTCGCGCGTGGCGCCGCTGTCGTCGGTGATCGTGCTCACGGCGGTGAAGAATTTCGTCAGGTTTTCGGTCGTGAACCGGAAGCTCTCATCCGTGAACGCATAGTAGGCCACGAACACGAGCGGCACGGCCACGAAGATGACCGCCCACACGGAATACGGTGCGAGCGCCAGACGCTGCGCCAGCGAGGCGCGGCGGTTTTCGGTGCGGATGCGGCTGCTCATTCGTCCGGCTCGCTTTCTGCGTCCGAGAGCTCGTCCAGCTCGTTGCTGAACGAGGAGTAGTCGCCGTACATGCCCGAATACTCGGACTTTTTCATGATGTGGATGGCGTCGGGCTCGATATAAAGGCCGACCTCCGCGCCCTCGTCAACATAGTCCGTCGTCTGGATCATCCACTTGAAGCCGTTGATGTCGATGATGATCTCATAGTGCACGCCCATGAACGTGATGGACGTGACCGTGCCGCGCAGCATGCCCTGCTCGATGGGCACGATATCCACATCCTCCGGACGGATGACGACGTCGACATTCTCGTTTTTGGCAAAGCCCTTGTCCACGCACGTGAACGTGTGGCCCGAGAACGTGACGCTGAAATCCTTGCGCATGATGCCGTCGACGATGTTGCTCTCACCGATGAAGTCGGCCACGAAAGCGTTTTCCGGCTCATTATATATATCGATCGGCGTGCCGATCTGCTGGATGCGCCCTTCCGACATGACGACGATGGTGTCGGACATGCTCAGCGCCTCCTCCTGATCGTGCGTGACGAACACGAACGTGATGCCGGTGGCCTTCTGGATGTTCTTGAGCTCCTGCTGCATGTCCTTGCGCAGCTTCAGGTCGAGCGCAGCGAGCGGCTCGTCGAGCAGCAGCACACGCGGACGGCTCACGAGTGCACGCGCGATGGCGACGCGCTGCTGCTGTCCGCCGGACAGACGCGTGACGTTGCGCCGCTCAAAGCCCGTGAGCTTGACGAGCGCAAGCATCTCGTTGACCTTCTGCTCGATCTCGTCGCGCGGCAGCTTCTGCTCGCGCAGCGGGAAGGCAACATTTTCAAACACGTTCAGGTGGGGGAAGAGGGCATAGCGCTGAAAGACGGTGTTGATGTTGCGCTTGTGCGGCGGAATGTCGTTGATGCGCTCGCTGAGGAAGAGAATGTCCCCCTGATCGGGCGTTTCAAAGCCGCCGATCATGCGCAGGGTCGTGGTCTTGCCGCAGCCGGAGGGGCCGAGCAGCGTGAGGAATTCGTTGTCGTAGATGTCGAGGTCAATGCTGTCGAGAACGGTTTCGCCGTCAAATTGTTTGGTGACGCCCCGGAGCTCAATGACTTTTTTCATGGTTGATGTCCCCCTTCAGGCACAAAAAACGCCGCTGCAAAGTCAGCAGCGGCGCTTGTGAGCGAGACAAATCCGATTGGCGCACGTCGGCACGCAGCCGCGTCCGGCCCGTGCACACCGTTCCCAACAGAATGTCGTGTCTTGAGAGTCTATATAGCAAAGATTACTTTTACTACTCTTATTGACCATTTCACAAGTTTGGATGCTGAAAGCAGCCTGGTTTTAAGTGACCAACTTATAAAACTTGAGCTTTTAACTCAATCAATAAGGCAACAGAAGTTGCCACCGCACATGCGTGCGGTTTGCGGCATTCGACCCGGCTGTCCGTATGGCCTTGGCCGGCGTGCGGGGCACGGCGGCGGTCGCATCTTGCTTCGGAAAGACTCTGAAGATCATTCCAATTGAGACGCCTCATTTTATCAGGAATCATTCCGTCTGTCAATCATTTTTCGACGAAATTCCTGCCTCTTAACAGAGCAGAAATTCACGTTTTGTGCATGGTTTACATAATGATGAGCAAAACAGAAGAAAAGTTCGTCAATTTCATGACTCACAAATGTTTTTGCTGAAAAATCATGAGATTGCGTTCCCCACCAGACTTGTGTGATTTGAACGAAAACGGTTTACATAACATAACATCTTTCGGTGTTTTTGTGCAATGCTTATGAAAAGTCGACAAAAAAGAAACCGGATATTTGTCATTCTTTTCACTTGAAAGATTCTGGTGTGCGCGCTATCATAATCTTAGCAATGTGTTTACACTTTGTTCTTAGTTTGTTCATGACCTGCATGAAAGCATACTATGAAAAATCTGCATCGAACGGGGAGGACAGCGAATGACCCGCGAAGAAGCGCTCGACAAACTGTGCCACAGTTATTCGGGATATTTTGATGTTGTGCGCCACGAGGAGCCGAAGGGCCATCTGGTCGCGGAGGCCGGGCTGCACATCCACTCTGAGAAATATGTTCTGGTCAAGGCCGCCAAGCTCTGGGAGGCCGACAACAACGAATATGTCTACATTTTCTCGGTGCCCGTGCTCACGAAGGAGATCTTCGAGCAGTGCCGTGAGCAGGCGCGTGTTGACGGCCTGCAGCGGATCGAGCCGGGTCCGAACCATATGTGCTCTTATATCACGGCGATCTTTTTGTGTGACACCTGTGAGCCGGATGCGCTGCGCGCCCTGCGCCGCACACGTATTTATAAGAGCTTCAAGCTCGCCTTCCACGGCTGGATGGATTACCACACCGGCGTTGCGGAGCTGAGCACCGGCAAAACGGCTGCCAACGGCAGCGGACGCAGTACAGCACAGTTGTTGAAGACAACACTGTTTAAGAATATGAAAGAAGGGAGTTAATTCAATGAATGCTGCTGTAATTCTGATTATTGGTATTGTCATTCTCGCCCTGGGCTATGTGTTCTACGGCGGATGGCTGTCCAAACAGTGGGGTATCGACCCGTCCCGTTCCACCCCGGCTCACGAGCTGGAAGACGGTATGGACTACTGCCCCGCAAAAGCCCCTGTCCTGATGGGACACCACTTCTCCTCCATCGCGGGTGCCGGCCCGATCAACGGTCCTATTCAGGCCGCTGTTTTCGGCTGGGTCCCGGTGCTGCTGTGGGTCCTCATCGGCGGCATCTTCTTCGGTGGTGTGCATGACTACGGCGCGCTGTTTGCCTCTGTCCGCAATAACGGCCAGTCCATCGGCACCGTTGTCGAGACCAGCATCAGCAAGAAGGCCAAGCGCCTGTTCCTCATCTTCTCTTACCTGACCCTGATCCTGGTCGTGGCCGCGTTCGCGTCCATCGTTGCCAACACGTTCAAGGCCACCTATCTGGAGAGCGGCGCTGTCGATGTGGCGAAGTCTGCTGCCAACGCGACCACGGCGATCATCTCGCTGCTGTTCATCGTCCTGGCGATCTTCTTCGGTTTCTTTGTGTACCGCAGAAATGCGCCGATCGGCGTGTCCACGGTCATCGGTGTTGTGGCCATTGCCTTGGTGATGTGGCTTGGCATCAAGTGGCATCCGATCTACCTGAGCTACCAGACCTGGATGATCATCTGCGGCATCTACATTCTGGTCGCTTCCGTCACGCCTGTGTGGATCCTGCTCCAGCCGCGTGACTACCTCAGCTCGTTCCTGCTGTACGCGATGATGATCCTCGCGATCATCGGTGTCATCGGCTGCCATCCGACGCTGGATATGCCTGCGTTCACCGGCTTCAAAGACACCATCGCCCCGACGGGCAGCTCCCTTGGCTATATGTTCCCGGCTCTGTTCGTTACCATTGCCTGCGGCGCCATCTCCGGCTTCCACTCCCTCGTTGGTTCCGGCACGACGGCCAAGCAGCTCAACAATGAGAAGGACGCGCAGCCCATCGCCTACGGCGGCATGCTCATTGAGTGCGTGCTCGCGATCGTTTCCCTGTGCGCTGTTGCGTACATCTGGAAAGATTACCAGGCTGGTACGACCGTCACCCCGACCGTCGTGTTCGCGACCGGCCTGTCCCAGATGCTCGGCAAGATCTTCGGCTCCGGCGCTGTGTCCGTCACCTACACGCTGATGGTCCTGGCCGTGTCCGTGTTCTGCCTGACCTCTCTGGACACCGCGACCCGTCTGGCTCGCTACATGTTCCAGGAGTTCTGGCTCAAGCCCGGTGAGAAGGCCGGCGATGCGACCGTTACCGGCGCGCGCAAGGTTCTCTGCAATCCGTACGTCTCCACCGCGATCACCGTCGTGCTCGGCATTGCCCTCGGCATGACCGGTTATGCAAAGATCTGGCCCCTGTTCGGCGCTGCCAACCAGCTCCTGGCCGGCCTCGGCCTGCTGGCCGTCGCCGCATGGCTCGGCAAGATGGGCAGAAACAACAAGATGTTCTACTTCCCGATGATCTTCATGATCCTCGTGACGCTGACGTCTCTGGTGTTCACCATCAAGTCCCAGATCACTGCCATCATCGCCGGCGGCACCGGCCTTGCCTGGTGCTACATCCGCGCGATCCTGGCCATCCTGCTTGTCATCCTTGCCATCGACCTCGTCATCGAGGGCGGCAAGGCGCTCGCAGCGCAGGCCAAGGCGAAGAAGGCTGCCTGATTCGGCACCAACCAGCCAAAACAGAACAACCCAAACGAAGAGCACTCTGCCTCGGCAGAGTGCTCTTTTTGCGCTTTCCGGGGCAGGTTTCAGCGGGCACGCATCATTTTCTGTTGCAAACGACGGGGAAACATGGCATACTGTAAGCAACTTTTTTGCATGGGAGGTGCAGCCATGAAACGCAGCGAGCAACGCGAACAGAACATCCAGCGGGTCATCCATGTGGCGCAGTCGCTGTTCATTGCCGACGGCATCGCCGCGACGCCCATCAGCCGCATCGCCGAGGCCGCCGGCCTGACACCGACGTCGCTGTATCGCTATTTCCGCAACAAGGACGCGCTTGTCTTTGCCGCGTGGCGCGATGCATTGGCGACGTTTTTCTCGGATTTCATGGAGCAGTATACCCGCGAGGCCGCGTCCTGCAAGAACGGGTATGAGAAGTTCGTCGTCTGCATGCACATCTATTTTCGCACTTATGACCGCCGGCCGGAGTGGTATGACTATACGCGCGAAATGTTCTCCGCCTACTCGGAGAAGGGGACGGGCAACGACGTCAACAATGTCTTCTGGAAGTATTACGACCGCGAGATCCCCGTCCCGGCGCTCAAGGCGCTGCGTGAGGGCGTGGCCGACGGGTCGATCCGGCCGGATGTGAACATCTATGCCGTGTACCAGTGCCTGCTCAATGCATACACCGGCACGACGATCTATGAGAACCTGTCCTTCGGCGTCTCTCCGGTCGTGGTCGTGCAGTTTACCGGCGAGATGCTCGTCAACTACATCAAAAACGAGCCGAGCACACCCGCGTTGTGTAACAAAACTGAAAAAACGCAAGATGTGTAACAAAAGATACAGAGTGGGCGCGCCGGTTTGATAAGATAATATCATCTGGTTTTCTTTTTTTTACACAGATGTGTTAGTGACAGTAACATATGGACAAATACCGCGGAGGTGAGTAGTACGGAGAAGAATAGAACCAAGCGTTCCTACGATTTCACGCCGTGTCTGCCGTTTTGGGATGCGCTCACAAGCTCCCAGCAGCAGATGCTGCGCCTGAACACCATCGTCCGCTCATACCGCGCGGGGGACAATGTGGTGTTTTCCATGCCGGAGCGAAACGGACTTTTCCTCGTGCTCTCCGGCGGACTGCGTGTGTTTATCGCGACGGATACCGGCCGCGAGATCACACTGCTGTCGGTCGTCAGCGGCGGCTGCTGCGTGCTCAACACGCTCGACAGCGCAGAGCCGGGCGACACGATGCCCATCCTGCAGGCGAGCAGCGACGCCGTGTTTGCCTATATCAATATCGTCGCGCTGCGCCCGCTGTGCGCCGAGGCCCCGGTCGTGGAGCAGTTTCTGCACAGCACCGAGGCACGCAATGTGCAGACGGTGCTCAATAACATTGAGTATTATTTCTTCCACCCGCTGCGCAGCTGCATCGCGCGCGTCGTGCTTGAAAAAGCCGATGCACACCCCGAGGACGGCTTCGCGCGCATCACGCACGAGGAGATCTCGCACCACCTCGGCACGACCAGAGAGGTCATCAGCAGAGAGCTTGAGGGCATGCGCCAGATGGGGCTGCTGCAGACCGGCCGCGGGAAGATCTACGTGCTCGACCGCTCCGCACTCGAGAGTATGGCCAATTTATAGGCAGTTTTTTCCCCGATTTCATAGATGGCAAGGCTGCTTGGAAGCGTGATTTCGCTTCCAAGCAGCCTCTTTTTTGTGCTAAACGACACATTTGAATCGGACACGCGGTGAAAAACGGTCAAAATGCACAATGAAAAGTCGTCAAACTTGTGACATTCAACAAAACCACGCGGTCATGTTTAATTACGGCCATTTGTGTAACAAATGGTGCAGTAAAGACGGCAAAATGCGCTATATTGATAATTGTCAAACGAAAGCTTCTTTTTTTTCGAAGCAAGTGTTAGTGACAGTAACAGAAGAAGTCGTGCAGACGGACTGCACAAAAAATACGGAAAACACATCATGAATGGGAGGTACACAGAATGTATTACAGCAGCGGTAACTATGAGGCGTTTGCAACGCCGAAAAAACCCGAAGGCATCGATGGCAAGTCGGCTTACGTCGTCGGCACCGGTCTGGCCGGTCTGGCAGCGGCCTGCTTTTTGATCCGCGATGCACAGATGCCCGGCGAGCACATCACGCTCTTTGAGCACCTGCCCGTAGCCGGTGGCTCCTGCGACGGCATCTACGATGCGACCAAGGGCTTCATCATGCGCGGCGGCCGTGAGATGGATAACCACTTCGAGTGCATGTGGGATCTGTTCAAGTCCATCCCGTCGATCGTGAACCCGGGCGAGACGATCTTCTCCGAGTACTACTACCTCAACAAGGAAGACCCGAACTTCTCCCTGTGCCGCGTCACCGAGAAGCAGGGCCAGGACGCCCATACCGACCGCAAGTACGGCCTGACGCCGGGTGCCGCCACGCAGCTGCTCAAGCTGTTCATGGCGACCAACAAGTCCCTCGAGGACAAGAAGATCGATGACGTGTTTGACGATGAGTTCTACGCCACGAACTTCTGGACCTACTGGCAGACCATGTTCGCGTTCGAGAAGTGGCACAGCGCCCTTGAGATGAAGCTTTACCTGCAGCGCTACATCCACCACATCGACGGTCTGCCCGACCTGAGCGCGCTGCGCTTCACCCGCTACAACCAGTATGAGTCGATGATCCTCCCGATGTGCAAATACATCACCGACCACGGCGGAAAGGTGCTCTTCGACACCACAGTCACGAACATCGTCTGCGACTGCACCGAGGACAAGAAGGTCGCCAAGAAGATCGAATACACCCAGGGCGGCGTGGAAAAGGTCATCGAGCTGACCGAGAACGATCTCGTCATCTGCACCAACGGCTGCCAGGGCGACGCGTCCGCTTACGGCGATAACACCCATGCACCGGTCGTGAAGGTCAAGAACGGCGAAGGCCCGTCCGTCGAGATGTGGAAGAAGCTCGCCGCGCAGGATCCGGCGTTCGGCCATCCCGAGAAGTTCTTCAAGGACATCAAGGAGACCAGCTGGGAGTCCTGGACGGTCGACACGGCCAACAAGCAGATCCTCGATGCGATCCAGAAGATCTGCAAGCGCGACCCGCTCTCCGGCAAGGTCGTCACCGGCGGCATCGTCACCTGCCGCGACTCGAGCTGGCTCATCAGCTGGACCATCAACCGTCAGGGTCAGTTCCAGGAGCAGCCGAAGGATCACTGCCTGATCTGGGTCTACGGCCTCAACTGCTGGGACGACAAGGGCGACTTCATCAAGAAGAACATGTGCGACTGCACCGGCATCGAGCTGGCAGCAGAGTGGCTGTACCACATCGGCATCCCCGAGGATCAGATCATGGATCTGGCCACGAACGAATGCAACACCACGCCGTGCATGATGCCTTACGTCACCACGTTCTTTGAGCCCAGAGCCGAAGGCGACCGCCCGAAGGTCGTGCCCGACGGTTCGGTCAACCTCGCGTTCGTCGGCCAGTTCGCCGATACCCCGCGCGACACCGTGTTCACCACCGAGTACTCCATCCGCACCGCGATGGAAGCGGTCTATACGCTCTGCAACGTCGACCGCGGCGTGCCCGAGGTCTGGGGCAGCGTGTATGATATCCGCGACCTGCTCTACGCCACCAGCAAGCTGCTCGACGGCAAGAAGCCGCTGGAGTTCCTGCTCCCGTCGGTGCTGCCGCTGCTCGACCTCGTCAAGGAGCCGCTGGTCAACAACGTCGTGGTGGATCTGCTCAAGAAGTATAACATCGTCTGACGTACCACCCGTTAGATGTCGCATCCCCCTTTGCCCCGGCAGCCTCGGCTGCCGGGGCATCTTGCGTAGCAGGTGTGCGGCTGCAGTGTGCCGCGGCTGAGCAGCGGGGGAGCTCGAGGGGGCAAGACCCGCCTCGAATGAGATCACACGAAAGCTCGATTGATCGGGCTCTCCCCGGCAGCGAAAGCTGCCGGGGCATCTTGCGCAGTGGGGTGTGTGGCTGCAGTGCGCGGCGACTGAGCAGCGGGGGAGCCCGAGGGTGCAAGGCATGGCAGAAAAAATCCGGCGCCGCGAACAGCGGCGCCGGATTTTCAATATTCATTCTTCTACGACCGGGAATGTGACCCGAATTTCAAAACCTGCGCCCCGGTCGGACGCGGCGCTGAGCGTGAGCCCGAGCTCCTTTGCGATCTCGCGCGCGAGGTAGAGGCCCATGCCGGTGGCCTTGCTCTTTTCGTGACCGGAGTCACCGGTGAAGCCCTTTTCAAATACATACGGCAGGTCGCATGCGCGCACGCCCGGCCCGTTGTCACGGACGGTGAGGACGGTCTCGGCCGTGTTGCACGTGAGCGAAAACGTGAGTACCGGCGCATCGCTTGTGTATTTGACGCTGTTGCTCACGAGCTGACCGAGCAGGAAACACAGCCCGCGCCGGTCGGTGAATACGGTCTCGTCCGCAAGCTGCCGCTCGATACGAATGTGCTTTTCCTCCAGCAGCGGGCGGTAATCGTCGAGCACCTCGTCGATGCAGCTGCGCAGCGTCAGGCGCTCGAACCGATAGTCGCGCCGCGCGCCGCGCAGGCGCGCATAGTAGAGCATCTGGTCGATGAACGCCTGCATCCGGTTGCGTGCGTAGTCGAGCTTGAAGCCGACCGCCTCCGGCAGCGTGTCGCGCCGGTTGTCGAGCACGAGCGTCAGCAGCGCCAGCGGCGTTTTCACCTCGTGCGCCCAGAGCTCCACGTAGTCCTCATAGTCGTCCATCTGCGTCTGCAATTGTGCGATGGTCTGCTGCTGCGCGCGCAGCGTTTCGCCGAGCAGGTGTGCACTCTGCGCCTCGCACGGGGCGAGCAGGCGGCACAGTGCCTGTTCGTGTGCCGCGTCCGGTGTGGCCAGAAAGGCCGTGAAGGCTTGCTCCCGCCGTTTTGCCCGCGCGCAGAGCACAGCGCACACACCGGCGAACAGAAACACCGTCGTCAGCACGATCACGGCCGCCATGGCGGCGAAGGCCCGCGCGTCCGCCAGCCAGAGCAGCAGTGCGGCGAGCGCGTCTACCCCCAGCAGCAGCCCCAGCCACGGCAGGTACTGCCGCAGATAGCTTCCGTTACGCTTCATTCGGCACCTCCAACCGGTAGCCGACGCCGCGCACGGACACGAGCTGCTGGCGCATACCGAGGGACGCCATCGTCTTTTTCAGCCGCGTGAGGTTGACCTGCAGCGCGTTTTCGTCGATAAACTCCGTCGTGCCCCAGAGCGCGCGGCTCAGGTCGTCCTTTGTGACGGTCTGCCCGCCGTGCGTCAGCAGTGTCTCGAGCAGCTTGCCCTGATTCGGCGGCAGGACGACGGACTGATTGTGGATGAAGAGTGTGTAGGTCTGCCGGTCGAGCAGGAAGTCCGCCCCCTCGAGCAGATTCGGCCGCCCTTCGTAGCGCTTGAGCACGTTGCCGATGCGCGCCAGCAGCCGCTCCTTTCGATAGGGCTTGGTGAGATATTCGTCCGCGCCGAGCTCGAGCGCGTGCACCTCGTCACGCATTTGGTCGCGTGAGGTCAGCACGAGCACCGGCAGGGCGCTGCGCCGCTTGACAGCGCGGCAGATCTGAAACCCGCTCACCTCCGGCAGATTCAGGTCCAGCAGCACCAGATCGGGGGCGAGCGCGAGCAGCTGCCCGGTCACGGCGGAAAAGTCCGTGATCTCCGTGACGGCGTAGTCCGCGCGGCGCAGCATATCCGCAAGTTCCTCGCGCATGAGCGCCTCATCTTCCACGACGGCGATGTGCTTCATCGTGCCGCCCCCTTTCTGCGTTATTCTTCGCGTTCCGGCGCCATCAGGGTCAGCAGGTATTTGCTGCTGGAGCGCTTGACGGCCGCCATGTAGATCCATTCTACCACACACAGCAGCAAAATCATAGCTCCGGCGGCGATCATCATTTCCGTCATGCCGCTCTGTGCGCTGGCAGAGAGGATGCCGGAAAAGAGCGCGCGCACGCCAAACAGGCTGCTGACCGCCGCCACGCCGACCGGCAGGCCGAAGTACCAGTTGATCTGTGCCTTTGCTGCGCGGCAGAGCGTGTCGTGCTCTGCGCCGAGGCGCACGAGCGTCCGGTAGCGGCGCGCGGCCTTCTGCTGCCCCATGAGAAACTGCACGCCGATGACGGTGTTGGCCACGACGAGGAAGATGATCGCCAGATAAATGGTCAGGTAGCTTGCCGCGACGATGTAAAACAGCTCCCGGCCGAGGTTTTGCAGGTAGCTCTCATATTCCAGCCCGAGCGGGTCAAGCTGCTCGTTCATGTCCGCAATGGCGCGCATGAGACTCTTGCCCTCCGTCGCGGACGGGGCGAGCACAGCATTGAGGTAGACGTCATAGTCGCCCTGCGTGTAGCGGTCAAACGCCGCGTCCGGCACGATGAGCGCAAACGATATCGTGATCGAGCGGTCGGTCACGACGCTCACCGACTGCACCTGCCCCGTGAGCGTGAACGGTGCACCGTCGATCGTGACGGCAGCGCCGTCCGTGATCAGGCGGTCAAGCAGCGCCGTGTTTTCCGCCGATGACACCTCGCTGTCGCAGTAGACGGCGGCCTCGTCGGGCGCAAGCGTCAGCTCCGGCAGACCGGCCGCGTCCAGCAGGCGGTTGTAGCTGCTGAGCGCGATGAGGTGCGGATAGCCCACGGCCTCGAGCAGGTATTGCAGCTGCTGCTGCTCGTCGGAGACGGGCATGGCATCGATGGTGCGCTGCAAGGCTGGGAATTTCACGGCGTTCTGGTAGTCCGTGCTCGTGCGCACGCGGCCGATGCGCATCTCGAAGAGGTCGGAAAAAGCGCTGTCGAGCCTGTGCGCCGTCAGCGTTTCGCGCACGGCGTCGGCGCTTTTGCTGTCGGTGGGGAAGGTATAGTCGAGCGTGTGCGTCTCGGCTCTGGATGAGCGCGCGGTCGCAACGCCCGCGCCGAAGCAGCACAGCGCCGCAAGGATGAGCAGGGAGCTGATTGCCAGCGTCCCCGAGCGGTGGATGACCGTCTCCTCGACCTGCCGGAAGTTAAACACCCGCAGCCTGCCTGCGCCGCCGCGCCGGGCGAGCCGGTCGATGATGACGCGCAGCCCGTAAAACAGCAGCAGTGTGCCCGCCACGCCGAGCGTGAGCGTGCCCGCCATGTAGCGCAGGCCGCTCCACGCGTACCCGCGGATGGCAAACGTATACGCACCGGCGAGCAGCGCGATGCCCAGCACGAGCGCCGCAGCGTAAACGACGGCGGGACGCTGCCGTTTTGTGCCCTCGGGCGTCTCTGTGAGCAGCGCGCCGATCTCTTCGCGCACGATCTTCCCGCTGAGGATGAGCGAGGCCAGCAGCTTGATCGCAAGAAAGCCCGCAGCCGTCCAGCAGATCGCGGGCAGCGACAGCGTGAACCGGTGCCCCACGATGCCGAGCCCGACGAGCCGCGCCGTGACGAGGCTGATGACCTCCGAAATGAGCACCGCCGCCGGCAGGCCGATGGCCAGCGCAATGAGGCTGGAGCGCAGATCCTCCGCCAGCAGCATGCCAAAGAGCTTGCGCCGCTGCATACCGAGCATGAGGTACACGCCGAATTCGTGCCGCCGCCGCGCAAGCTGAAAGCGGTTGGCGTAGTATACGAGAAAGAACAAAATGAACAGCGTCAGCCCGTACAGCACCGGGACGAGCGTCAGCAGCCGGTTCACGGCGTCGCTCTCCATGCGCTGCAGGAACACCATCACATCCTGATGCGACAGGGAGAGAATGATGTAAAACGCGATGATCGAGATGAGCAGGGACGTGAAAAACAGCCCGTTTTCCCGGCGGCTGCGGCGGCTGTTGCGCTTGACAAGTTCAGAGAACATTGGCACTGCCCCCTCCCAGCTGCGCCATCACGGACAGGATGCGCCCGTAAAATGCCTGCTGCGTCTCGTCCGGCACGTCGCGCCGCAGCTCGTGAAAGAGCACGCCGTCCTGAATGAAGAGGATGCGCTTGCAGTAGCTTGCGGCGTTGCAGTCGTGCGTCACCATGAGGATGGTCGTGCCGGCGTCCGCGTTCAGGCCGGAGAGCTTTTCCATGAGCGCGCGGGCGTTTTTCGAGTCGAGCGCGCCGGTCGGCTCGTCGGCCAGCACGAGCTTCGGCTGCGTGATGAGCGCGCGGGCGACGGCTACACGCTGCTTCTGTCCGCCGGAGAGCTCATACGGGAACTTCTGCAGCAGCTCCGCGATGCCGAGCTGCCGGGCGATGGGCGCGAGGCGCGCGGCCATCTCCGGATACGCCTTGCCGGCGAGCACGAGCGGCAGGAAGATATTGTCCTGCACGGAGAATGTGTCGAGCAGGTTGAACTCCTGAAACACGAAGCCGAGCTGCGAGCGGCGAAACGCCGCGATCTCCCGCTCGGGGATCGTGCCCAGCGCCCGGTCGTCGAGCACGACCTCACCGCCGGTAGGCTTGTCGAGCGCGGCAAGAATGTTGAGCAGCGTGGTCTTACCGCTGCCGCTCTCGCCCATGATGGCGACGTACTCGCCCTTCTCGACCGTGAAATTCACATCGCTGAGCGCCTGCACCTTCGTGCCGCCGAAGCGTGTGGTGTAAATCTTCTGAACGTGACGAACTTCCAAAAACGACATAACCGTTACCTCCTGTGTAATGACAGGCTCAGTATAAACCGCCGGGAAAATGGCTGCCATACTTCCGGCTTACATTTTCCCGGCGGAAACTTACGATTCTGTAAGGCTCACTCGACCTCGAGCGCGTCCTGCTCGAGCCCGATGCGCACCGTCGTGCCCACGCCGGGCGTCGAGACGATGGTAATCGAGTGACCGAGCTTTGCAAGGATGCGCCGGCAGAGGTACAGCCCGATGCCGGTCGCACGCTTATCCGTGCGGCCGTTGCTGCCGGTGTAGCCCTTTTCAAACACGCGCGGCAGATCCTCGGGCGCGATGCCGATGCCCGTGTCGCGGATGCACAGCGTCTTCGGCGCTTCGAGCGTGATGGAGACCGAGCCGCTGCGCGTATACTTGAGGGCGTTGGAGAGCACCTGCTCGATGACGAACAGCAGCCACTTCTCATCCGTGATGACGCTGACATTCAGCGGCGTATACTCCAGACGCAGCTTGCGCCGGATGAACTGCGAGGCAAACTTGCGCACCGCCTGCCGGACGATATCGTCGAGCAGATAGTTGCGGATGACATAGTCCGACGACGGGCTCTCGAGCCGCAGGTAGCCGAGCACCATCTCCACATATTGCTCCACGCTCTGCAGCTGCTCGAGCAGCGCGCGCTGCTCGTCCGTGTCCGCATCCTGCAGCAGCAGGCGCATGGCGGCGATGGGCGTCTTGATCTGGTGCGCCCAGACGGTGTAGTACTCAACTAAGTCCTGATAGCTGCGCTGGCTGCGGGTCATCTGCGCGCGGCGGTCGGCATCGAGCGCGCGCACGAGTGCCTGATACTGCGCCTCGAGCGCGCCGTCCGGCTCGGGCAGCTGCTCGGTGCTGAGCGTGATCTCCTGCTCCAGCCGCTGCAGCAGGCGCAGGCGCACGGCAAAGCGCCGGTAATCGACCGCGAACCAGACCAGCAGCAAAAACAGGCACACGAGCGCCGCATACCCCACCGCGCCCAGCGGCAGTCGGTAGAGCCAGAACACGAGCGCGAACACGGCCGTGTAGACCGCGAGCGCGATCACGACCTTGCGGTTTTCCCGCACATAGGCACCAAACATATCTTGCCCCCTCACTCGATGAGATAGCCGAGGCCTTTTTTCGTCGTGATATAATCCGGCAGGCCGGCAGCCTCCAGCTTTCGGCGCAGACGGGCGATGTTGACCGTGAGCGTGTTTTCGTCCACGAAGCTGTCCGTCTCCCAGAGCTTTTCCATGAGCGTCTCGCGGCTGACGACGCTGCCCTTGCGCTCGAGGAGCGTCTGCAGGATGCGATAGTCGTTTTTCGTCAGCTCGATGCGCTGCCCCCGATACGTCAGGCTCGCATCCGCCGTGTTGAGCACGGCGCCGCGATGCTCAAGCGTGGGCGCGGGCGCGGCAAAATCATACGTGCGGCGCAAGATCGCCTGGATCTTCGCCAGCAGCACGTTCAGATCAAAAGGCTTGGCGATGAAATCATCCCCGCCCATGTTCATGGCCATGACGATGTTCATATTGTCCGACGCCGAGGAGATGAACACGACCGGCACGTTCGACACGCGCCGCAGCTCCTGACACCAGTGGTAGCCGTTATAAAACGGGAGCGTGATGTCCAGCAGCACGAGCTGCGGATCGAACGCCGTGCACTCGGCGAGCACATTGCGAAAATCCTCCGCGCAGCGCACGTCAAAGCCCCACGTCGTCAGGTGCTTTTGCAGCGCGGCGGCGATGGTCGCGTCATCCTCCACGATAAAAATGCGATGCATACGATCACCTCAAAAAGAAAATAGCAGGTACCGTTCGTACCTGCTATTTTACGATACTTTGCCGTCGATTGCAACGGCCGTGTCAATCCCGGCGGCGGTTTCCGTAGAGAAGGATCAGCCGCAGCAGCTGCGCGAACGACACCAGCAGCGCCGCGACATACGTCATGGCAGCTGCCCGCAGCACGCTGCGCGCACCGCGCAGCTCATCGTCCGTGAGCAGGTTGCGCGACTCGATCGCCGCCAGCGCGCGGCGCGAGGCGTTGAACTCCACCGGCAGCGTCGCCAGCTGGAACACCGTCACAAGGCCGAAGAGCAAAATGCCTGCCCAGACGAGCGCCGTCCAGTTGAAGATCAGCCCCGCAATGAGCAGCGGCCACGAGAGATTGGAGCCGATGCGCGTAGCCGGGATGATGGCCGCGCGGATGCGGATGGGCGCGTAATCGGTCGCATACTGCACGGCGTGGCCCGCCTCGTGCGCCGCGACGCCGACGGCCGCGATCGACGCGACGCCATACACTTCGTCCGAGAGGCGGATAACCTTCGCCTGCGGGTCGAAGTGGTCGGTGAGCTTGCCGGAGATGTGCTCGATGCGCACGTCGGTGATGCCGTTTGCCTGCAGGATGCGCTGCGCCGCCTGTGCGCCGGTCAGCCCGCTCGTGCAGCGCACACCGGCATAGCGCGAAAACGCGCTCTTGACCTGGATCTGCGCGATGAGCGCGATGAGCAGCGCCGGCACGACCAGCACCAGATACGTCATATCAAAGCCATAATAATAACCGTTGTACATGGCAGTCATCCTTTCTGATTCGTGCTGCTATTTTACCGCCAAAGCGCGCGCGCGTCAACCGGGACAAGCATTTGTATATTGTGTGGTATTTTCCCGAAAAAATATCCCCCCACCGGGCTTGTGCGGCGCACATTTTTTGTTATACTAATATCAAGCCAACGGTGCAGCGGCGGCAGGCACAGGCCGCCGCCGCATCACGGCGGATCTCAAAGCAAACCTTCCTTCTTCCCCGTTCCCCATTCCCTTCTTCCCATCGCGCGCGAACCCCCCGAACAGTTTGTTCGGGGGGTTCGGCTTTTTCGTGTTACTTTCCGATGTATGCGCTGAGAATGGCGGCCATCTCGGCGCGGGTCGCACCGCCGTTCGGCGCGAGGTGGCTGCTGTCGCGGCCGACGATGAGCCGGCGCGCATTCGCCCACTGCATCGCATCCATCGCCCAGGCCGGGATCTGTCCGGCATCGCTGTAGGCGGAGAGATCTGCGCGCGCCGTCACGTCCGCGCCGGTGAAGGCCGCATAGCCATAGAGCATGACGGCCGCCTGTGCGCGCGTGACCGCCTCGTTCGGGCGGAACGTGCCGTCGCCGAAGCCGCAGACGATCCCGTTTTGCGCCGCCCAGACGATGGCGTCGGTGTACCAGCAGCCTGCCGGGACATCCGTGAACGGGCCCTCACCCGTGACCGCCGGCTCGCCCGCCATCGCATAGAGGATGACCGCGAGCATCGCGCGGCTCAGCTGCTGATCCGGCGCGAAGGTCTTCTCGTCCATGCCGACCATCCAGCCGCGGGTATACACGCGCTTGATGGCGCTGTATGCCCAGTGGTTCGTCACGTCCGTGAACGGCAGGAACATTCCCGGCTCATCCATATAGTCGGCGGTGAAGAACACCTCGATCACGTCGCCGTCCGAGAGCCGGCAGTCTTGCATAGCAACGTCCGGGAACTCCCCGTTGACGCGAAAGACCCAGCCGGAATTCGGCCCCTTGCTGAACTCGGCCACTTTCGTGCCGTCCGGCTTGATGACGGCCTGCACATAGCTTCCCTTCGCCTCATAGCTGTAGCCGTTGGCCGCGAGCACCTGCCGGAACACGTCCATCGCCGTCGTGCCCTCCGGCAGGTCGCCGATCACGGACGGCGCGATCCACATTTCCGTGTCCGTGTGCAGCTGGAAGGTAACGCTGAGCGCCTTGTGATCCGGCTCGACCGGCGTGGGATCCACGGGCGACGGAGTGACCGGCTCCGTGCCGGGCACCGTCAGCTCCACGGACACCGGCTGGCAGCTCAGTGCCTGAAAGTCCTTGTTGTCCGGATAGCGTGCAGCATACTTGCCGAGCGTCTCACTCGAGAGCTCGCTGCTGACCGTAACGGTCTTGTCCCCCGCCGCGCGGGTCACGAGCAGGTTCTCATGGCTGATAACGTCCGGATCCGACGAGCGGAACAGCCGCCACTGCTCGCTTTCCGTCCAGCCGTCCATCGCCACGGGGACGATGCCGCTGCCGGTCAGGTCTGCATGGTCATACACCCAGACGAGCCGGCCGTCCGCATCCAGATACGCCTCCCGGAAGGGGTGCAGGTCGGTGAGAATGTTCTTTGCGTCCGTGTTGCCGTTGCGGATGCCGTCAAAGTAGTGCGCCTTGACCGCAGCCATGAGCGCGAGCTCCGCGTCGATCTCCTGCTGCGTGAGCGGCTGGACTTCGATCACGAAATCACGCGAAGCAGCGACGCCGCTGTCGCTGTCCGTGATCGTCACCGTGACGGTGACATCCTTGGCAGCCTCACCGGGCAGCGGGCGGTAGACCTCCGCACGCGCGGCATTGTTCACATCCGGCGGCACGATGGTGTCGGCATCGCTGCTCGTGATGGTCACGGGGGTGTACTTGCCGTCCACGCCGAAATCGTGCGTGGTCGGGAAATGAATGTCATTGGCTGCGAGATACTTGCCGTCGCACTCCTCGAGCGGCTCACCGGTCACGGCATCGCGCAGGCCGCCGTAGGATGCAAAGCCCGCGTCGAGCTTTGCAAGCAGCTGCTCGCGCACGTTGGTCTGCTGCCCCTTGACGGTGACGGTAAACACCTTGCTGACGGTAATGGTCTGCTCCTGCGCATCTGTGAGCTGGAAGGTCACGGTCGCGGTGAGGGTGACGGTCTTGTCCTGCGCAGGCGTCTTGACCACTCCGACATAGGGGTCAAAGAGCGTGTCCGGCGTCTGCTGGTTCTTGTCGCTGACGGCGATCGCCGTCGGGTCGCTGGACGTCCAGAAGATGAGCGCCCACCGCTTGCCGTCGATGACCTTCGGCAGCGTCAGGTCCTGCGTGAGCAGGTTCGGGTCATCCCCGGCGGCGCACAGGCCCTCGGTGGTGAGCCGGCTCGTGATCTCGGCAGAGATCGCATCGCGCACACGCTGCACATCCCAGCCGATGACGACCGGGACCTGCAGTGTCTCGGTCGCGCCGGCCTTGCTGAGTGCAAACGTGACGCGGTAGCTGCCGCTGCGCTGCAGCGGCGCAGTGTTCGGGTCTGCGTAGAAATACGTGATCGTGCCGTCGGCCGCGACGCCCGCACCGCCATACACTTCCTCGACTTTGGAGACGCTGACCGCGATGCTGCTGTCGTCGAGTTTCGCGCTGAGCATCGTGTTCACGTTCGTGTCCCGGCCGTATTCCGGCGTCAGGGTGACGGTGCCGTCGAGCCGCTCGACGAGCTTTTGCAGCTCGCTTTTGGCGGCTTCCTTATCCAGCTCCGCCTGCGACCAGACGCGGATGTCAAAGCTGCGGTAGGCAGTGGCCTCGCCGCGCGTGAGCGTCGCCGAGAGGGTGACGGTCCGGATGCCGCTGGCCGGCAGCGTCACGACGCCGGTGGCCGGGTCGATGATGCTGCTGTCCGAGCTCGCCCATGTGATGGCTGAGCCGTTCACGGCCCCGGCTGTCGGCAGCGTGATCGTCGTGGCCGCGCGGATGTCGGAGGTATCGAGCGTCAGGGCCGAGGCGTCTGCCTTGAGCAGACGCTCTTCCGCCGTGGCGATGCGCACAGGGCTGCTGAGCATCTTATATTCTCTGGAGACCGTGTCATAGAGCATGAAGGACAGGTAATTGCCCGCCATGTCCTCCGGGATGGTGTACTCCCGGCCGGTCGTGCCGGTGATCTCCTGATACGAGCTGGTGCCGGTGTTGCCCGCGCTGTAGTCCGCGGCCGTGAGATAGCGCCACTCGATCTTCAGTTTCGGGAAATTCTCGTAGTCGTACTCGCCGCCGCCGAGGACATTAATCTTGGCGTGTACCGTCTCGCCCACGGCAGCAACACCCTCGAGCTCCACAGTCGTGATCTGGGGGATGACGTAGATTGTGATGCTCGCCGTGATGCCATCGGCCGTGCTGGCCGTGACGACCGCCTTACCGGCGCCGTCGGCCGTCGCCTTGACGATCACGGACCGGTTTGCCGCGCCCGCGCCCTCCGGCGTCTCGAGCGTGACAATGCCCTCGCCCTCCGTCAGCGTCCAGTCGACGTGCGTGTCCTCATCCATGTCCTTGCAGGCGGCGGTGATCGTCGTCTGCGGCTGCGCATCATTTGTGGTGCGCCAGAGCGTGTCTGAGCCGGTCAGCTCGATGCGCGGGTCAGGCTGCACCACTTCGCCCGCCTGCCAGACGAGGATGGGGTAGCCGTTGTTCGCGCCAGCCGTGTCCTCTTTGAAGGCGTTGCCGAGCTTGTCCGCAAGGCCCTCCGGGGAGGTGATGTGCGCAGCCGCCGCTGCCGTGCCGCCAAACGTTTCCGCCTCCGGCAGCGTATAGTAGCAGTTTTTGACCGTGGCACTGCTGAAGGCGAAGATGCCGCCCTTCTGCGATGCCTTACCGCCAATGTCGCCGATGCTGTAGCAATTTTCAATAGTGCCCTTGTTCAGCTGGCCGACGATGCCGCCCGCCTTGGCCGAACCGGTAACGCTGCCGGTGTTGTAACAATTTTGAATAGCTGCAGTCGTTCTCCAGTAACCAAGGATACCGCCGGCCGTTGTTCCGGTCACATCGGCCGCGTTCACGCAGCCGCTGATCGTGACATCGTTTCCGTTCAGGCCGCCGGCAATGCCGCCGGTATAACCGCCGGTCACACTGCCGGAAAAGCTGCAGTTCTCGATCGTACCGGCCTGCACCTTGCCGACGATGCCGCCGACGTAGTTTTTCGTGCCGCAGCTGACCGTGCCGGAGACGTTCAGGTTGCGGATCGTTGCCTTGTTGATCGCCGCGAACAGTCCCTGATTGACCTTGCTGCCCTGCACATTCAGGCCGCTGATCGTATGGCCGCAGCCATCGAACGTACCGGCAAAGAAATCGCCGACATACGTCGCCGTGCTGCCGACCGGCGTCCACGTGCCGGTAAGGGCAATGTCGCCGGCGAGATAGAGCGTGACGCCGGCGTGCGCATATGTGCCGTTTCCGTCATCCGCCTTGACCGCAGCGGCGAAGGCCCGCAGGCTCTCTTCCGTACTGATCTTGTACGCGGCACCGGCGCTCGTATCCGCACCCGCCGTATACTCCGGCAGTGCAGCCACGTCCACCGTGTCCGCAGCCAGTGCCGCCGGCATGAGGCTGAACACCATCGTCAGCACCAGCAGCAGAGCCAGTAAGCGTTTTTTCATGTGTTTCCCTCCTGAATGAAAAAATCTGCCCGCCGGGACCGGCAGACAGATGCAGCAAAACCGGCCGAACGAAATTGCTTCGTTCAGCCATGCAGCTTCCGGTTCCGGCGGAAATGCCTGCAGCCTTCAGGTATTCTGACTTATCCGCCATCCGGCGGCTTCACAGTGACCGACTCGCGGGGCTTTGCACCCTCATTCCCCCTGCCGCCCGAAGCGGCGAAGGCTGCGCAATGTACAGTTGTGTTTTCAGTGTAGCACAGCGCAGCAAGGTTGTAAATCTTTTTTCCGAACGCACAACACCCCCGGGCCGCAGCCCGGGGGGGTGAGAGGCTGTCAAAAAGTATTACTTTTTGACAAAGAGGTTTGCGGCCTGACTGCAGCGCACGCGCTGTCCGCCTTTGACGGACAGCGCGCACGTTTGCAGGCCGAGAAGTATTTTCTCAGCCGCACA
>ENA-OZGC01000620-OZGC01000620.1-human-gut-metagenome-genome-assembly--contig:-NODE-620-length-25504-cov-6.153130_pt1 | contig 25504 bp, 23 predicted proteins | sample MGYA00245109_ERZ653643 | MGnify/ENA primary metagenome ERZ653643 (study PRJEB26926, sample SAMN06165107) | human gut metagenome | biome: ENVO:00009003; feature: ENVO:2100002; material: ENVO:00002003... | reverse complement strand
TGCTTGCCATAATCGTATTTTTATGTTTTGCAGTGCAAAGGTAACTTGGTTCATGCAAAATGCCTCGGAAGCAATTGAGTGCTTACGCTCATTATGGCTTTGAGGTCAGGGACGATGGCAAGTACCTTTATGCCCTTGCATACGGCAACGATAAAGGTGGCTATGAGCAGCGTAGCGGCTCGTACAAAGGCTCAACGCACCCAAAATGGAAATTTCCACCTCGGCCGAGAAAACGCTCCTACGGTCGTTTTTGAGGGCTTTATGGACATGTTGTCTTTTGCCACCCTGTGTGGCGAAGTTAGACACAACTATGTTGTCCTCAATTCCATTGTCAATACCGATGCTGCCATTGAGGTATTGAAAGCAATGGAAGAAAAAATATACCTCTGTCTGGATAACGACAAAGGCGGTGACGATGCCACGAAGAGGATACTTGATGTGCTGCCATCGGCCGTAGTCATAAGGGGACACTTCGCTCCAGCGAAGGATGTCAACGACTACCTACTCAAAAAAAATATAGGAAAGAATTTAATGCCGCATTAAAACCACATTTTATGTACCATAAAAATAAATTTATCAATATGAAATTCAGAGAAATAATTAAGAGATTGCTGGGGATAGAGGCTGATCTTCCGTCTCTTTCAAGACAATCGCCCACGTGCTGTCATTCAGGAAGAACTTCCGAATCACCTCCCGGCTCTCCTCCACCGACTGGTGAACAGGCCATCCCGCACGAGGTCCTACATCGGGATCGGATGCATACTTGAAAAGAGTTTCCGCATCCGATTCCTTCCAAGGTCTCAGTGTTATTCTTGCTGTTTTCATCGCATCTTTGTTTGATCAGTTAACTGGATTCCATTAATTTTCAGATGAAAAGATTCACATTAGCCTGCTCGGCACGCTCCATGTAGCTTGCTACTCCTCCCACAGTCACATTGTCCAGCAGTTCCTCACGTTTGATGCCCATCACATCCATAGACATCTGACAGGCAATGAACTCCACCCCCTGATCAATTGCCTGCTGCCGTAATGTTTCGAGTGAATCCACTCCTTTCTTCCGCATGAGATAACGCATCATCTTGGAACCGATTCCCAACATGTTCATCTTGGAAAGAGCCAACTGGGTAGAATCCGCAGGCAGCATCCATCCGAACATACGTCCGAAGATATCCTTCTTTACCTTGGGCTTACGCACCTTCTTGATAGCATTCAGTCCCCAAAACGTAAAGAAGATACTGACCTTCTTGCCGGTGGCAGCAGCACCATTGGCCAATACAAAGGTGGCCAACGTCTTGTCCAAATCGTCGCTGAAAAGAATCAAGGTCTTACCCTGTTCTGAGGTCTGTGGCTGGGTCGCTTCTACAACTTGAGGGGCTGCTTTCTCGATTTCAACAATCTGTATGCCACCCTCAGCACGTTTACCCAGGAACTTATGACCGGTTGTGCGGCACCAGGCCTCTGCATCCCGAGGGAAACCTGCATCTGTGGCACGAACTTCCAACTGTTGACCTACAGCTAACAAGTCCATGGCCTGCTTCAGCTTCAAAATAGGACCTGGACATTGGATGCCGCAAGCATCTACCTTGATGATAGATTTATCACACCTACACGATGAGGCAGGGCAAGCATGGGTAGTTGTATCACAGACGAATCCTTCCGGCGTTTTAATGGTTGCAGTTGCCGCGTTGTAGGTTTTTAATCCGCCAATTAAGTTTCGTACATCGGGATACCCTTTACTCTTGAGAATGTTGGAAGCCAAGTAACCACGCAGGCCGACGCCACAGAAGAGATACACAGGCTGGTTCTCCGGAATATCAGCTAGACGTTCACGCAGGTTATCCAAGGGAATATTGATGGCTCCCGGAATGGTTCCAAGCGCATATTCGTCAGGCGTTCTTACATCCACCAACGTCACTTGGCTCTTATCAGCTTGTTGCATTTCACGCCAATAGAGTGGCGTCATCTTGCCACTCAGTATGTTGCCGGCCACGTAACCGGAGATAGCCACAGGATCCTTGGCTGAAGAGAATGGAGGTGCATAGGCATGTTCCAGACGTGTGAGTTGCTCCACCGTTGCGCCCTGTTTGATGGCCAGTGCATACTGGTCAATCCGTGTATCCACCCCATCATAGCCAACAATCTGAGCACCATACAGTTTCCCATCTGTCGGAGAGAAAGTAATCTTGATGGCCATCTGAAGGCTACCCGGATAGTAACCGGCATGCGAACCGTTGTGAATGGTGGCAGACAGATAGGGTATTCCCATCTGCTTCAGTCGCTTTGCAGGCAGACCCGTAGAAGCTACCGTGAGATCAAATACTTTGGCGATCGAAGTGCCGATAGCTCCCTCATAGTGGATACGGTTACCAAGCACCATGTTGTCTGCTACGATACGTGCCTGGCGATTGGCTGGACCTGCCAGGAAATTGAGCCAAGGTTTGCCCGTAATCGGATGAGGGTATTCAATGGCATCCCCTACGGCATAAATATCCGCATCAGAAGTCTGCAGATAGGCATCTACCCAGATACCACGCATTTCACCGAGTTTCAATCCAGCTTCCTGCGCCAAACGCGTCTCTGCACGTACGCCAATGCTTAGCAACACCATGTCCGCCTTTAATGAAATGCCCGACTTGAAATAGACAGTCAACTCATCACCCTCACGAGAAAAACGTTCTACAGCTTGTTCCAGATATAGTTTCACATCCTGCTGTTGCAAATGCTGGTGAACCAGTGCTGCCATGGAATAGTCAATTGGCCCCATGACCTGAGGAGCCATTTCGACAACTGCTACCTGTGATCCTGCATGTTTCAGATTCTCGGCCATCTCAAGACCAATGAATCCGCCTCCTACAATGACGGTCCGACGAACCTGGTGGGCGGTCATATAGGCCTTGATGCGGTCTGTATCGTTCACATTTCTAAGCGTGAAGATACCCTCACTTTGGATACCGGGCAAGGGTGGAACAACCGGTGATGCACCGGGAGAGAGCAACAGTTTGTCGTAGTTTTCGGTGTATTCCTTGCCATCGGCAGAACGCACAGTCACTTGCTTCTTCTCAGGATGAATGGCAATCACCTCACTCCGTGTACGTACGTCAATGTTAAATCGCTGGCCAAAAGCCTCAGGGGTCTGGACAAACAGCCGGTCACGCTCCTCAATCACGCCTCCGATGTAGTAGGGCAATCCACAGTTCGCATAGGAGATGTAGGCCCCCTTCTCAAACAGGATGATCTCTGCATCTTCCGTCAATCGACGAATACGGGCTGCTGCAGTTGCTCCTCCTGCTACACCACCAACGATCAGGTATTTCTTATTATTTGGTGTCATAGAAAATATAGTTTAAGGTGAATGTCACTTTTTATCTACAAATATAAGAAAACTATTTCAATAACGCCTCTAGTGTCTCTTAATCTTTGTTAAAGAGTAGCATATTCCTTTTTCGCGTCAAACGACGGACACGCCTTCAGCCATTCCGACGGCTCAATGATGCCGTTGCTGTTGGTGTCAGGCGATGTGCCCCGATGTCCTATGACGGCAGTATCAGGAAATTTTCCTTTTAGGAATCTTATCAGCGACAGAAGTTCCACCTTCTGTTCCGTTGTTCTGGTGTCCTTAGGTGTGCGGTTGTCGGAGGCGAGCCCTCCGATGTAGCAGATGCCGATAGAGTTAGCGTTATGCCCTTTGCAGTGCGCTCCTATTTCTGCAATGTCGCGATCTGTGGCCACTGTCCCATTGCGGTAGATGACGTAGTGATACCCGATAGTCTTGAAGCCCCTCTGCTTGTGCCATCTAGTGATGTCCTGCACGGTGAAGTCCTTTCCTTCGGCAGTAGCCGAGCAATGGATGATAATCTCGTTGATTTTTCTCATGACTTTGGATTTAGTTTAACACAAAGATTTATGTTGTTGGATATGAGTGACATGAATGTTGTAGTTAAATGAGCTATGTGTTGGATTTATCCATGCTCCCACCCCGTCTGAATCCACTCTCCGAAAGACCCTTTGTAGTTTGTGAGCGAGTTCGTGACGATGATACGGTAGAACGAGCGTCCGGGGCGAGTGACAGAGTACGCCTTTTGGCATACGTTGTAACTGCCGTTAGAGAAAACAGTCTCTACTATGACGATGTAGTATTCATCTGAAGCGTTCTCCGGCATGGAGCGGCCAGTCCTGCCATACAGATAGATACCAGGCTGATAGATATTGTTGATATTGTAGTTGTCCTCCCTGTAGTATCTTGGTACCATTATGTTGATGGCGTTCAGTGCTGCTGATGCGTTGGAGTTGGCCGTGTTCTGCGTCGTTTTGTCCCCCGGTGTTATTACTCCAGCTGTCAGCCCGGCCTTTGCGTCATTGAGCGGTAATACCCTGCACACCTTTGTTATTGCCAGAGCGTTTTTGTACCCCATGACAGCGATGATGTCTCCCACGTTCACGTAAAGGCTGCTGTCCGATACGAGGAAGTGGAGCAACTTCACCGAGTCATGCACCTTCACGTATGTATCTCCGTTCTGAGCTGGGTATTTACCATTGGAGTCGCCGACAATGTAGAACCTCAGCTCGTTCTCCTTCATTGTTCCCAATGAAGATATACACGATGAAGACGTGAGGTTAAGAATACCGCTTATGTTCATTGCAGCCGACAGGTTGTCGGCAGAACTGTTTATCTTTTCGATAGTCTGCGAGAACAATGAAGCCACTTTCCTTGCGCTGAGGTGAGCGCATGGAGGATATTCAGCTATTTCTTGAATCTGTAGTTCGAGCGATGCCATTGTTGAAATCCTTCTTTTTGTTGAGTGAAAACATCGCTCCGACACCGAAGATAGAAGCAGTGAGGAGCAGGAACTGCGCAATGAGGGTGTATCAAAAACCTTTATTCTGATACACCCTCCTATTTCCTTTTCTGTCATTTTGTTGTTATTTGAAAGTCTCTGTGCTGCCTTGTATGTATTGCATTGCAAAATTAGTAAAAAGATTTAATCCGATATAGTAATGAAGCGATGAAAAAGTGAAGTGGTTCTGATAATCTCCAGTCGCAATTAGAGAGTTTCTCGTGCAAAAGGATAGCGAATGTAATAGGTTTCATCCGACAAATGCATTGGTGTGATGCAGAAAGAAAATGATCAAAGAAGAAGGTAACCAAGGTCTTGTTTCTATCCTTGGGTACCCCTAACCAAAAAACAGAACGATGAATCCCAGTGATACGGTCAACGTTTTTGTGCCTTTCGGGGCAGTACTACTTACTTTGACGATGAAGTATAACTTCTCCCGCCGATGAAGTACTACTCCTATCGCACATGCAGTACTACTTCTTTTAATATTTCCTCTTTCTTATGCCCTTGCTCTATCAATTGTGCTACGCGTTGGAACATCAAGTAAGATTTTCCAGCATGCCTCAATCCAACAAACACATAATTAAGTCCGTCCACAAGTTCCACCTTACGAGGAATGAGTTCTATTTGTGTTACGTATGCCTGATATTCAGAGATAAGCAATTTTATTAAATCTTTTGTCATATCCTCTTCGTGCTAATACTAAAACCCGTTGCAAATATATATATTAACGTGAGTTCGACGAATTATAAGTGCTTGAAAATTTGGTGATTAGCGAAAATTGTTGTAACTTTATAGTGTTCAAATACAAAGAAATACAAACAATAATCGCTATGATCACTGAGGACAAAATTACAGAATTATTTTGTATGGCAGATGGTTTCTGCAAGTTTTCTGATGCCATGATGGAGAAATATACGCTCAAATCAAATAAAAAAGCGGCATTACCACCGTGATTCCACCATGTCAAAAGCTGAAATCATGCTAATCATGATACTGTTTCATGATTCAGGCTACCGTTGCCTGAAGCATTTCTATCTGGAAAAGGTATGCAAACATCTGCGTCACCTCTTCCCGAAAGTTGTCTCATACAACCGTTTCGTGGAACTTGAAAAGGAAGTTGCCATACCTTTGGCTCTGTTCATCAAGAAGGTATTGCTTGGGAAATGTACAGGCATAAGTTTCGTGGACAGCACACTCTAAGGGGGGGGTGAAGTTTGGCAGTCTTTCTTTGCCAGTCGGATGCTGGTCTGTCGCTCGGGGAAACTGCTTGCTGGCGGTTCCTTCCGTATTGGCGCAGTGTGCGTAACCTCGAAAAATGGGAATCTGATACCTCGGAAAATACAAATGAACCGCCTCGGAAATTGAAAATGAAATGCTTCGAAAATTACGAATGGCCTTGTGTAATCCCTTATGAATGACTATCTTTGTGAGGTGGTAGTCGCTTTGGGCAAATCCTTGGGGAAATATGCGCTGAAAAAGTTGCTCCTTTGGGGGCGAAACAGAAGGGTGTGGAGGTCATCCCCTGGGGTGCTCGAGGGACAGAGATAAAAATGTATGCGACACATTATTATAATATGAGAAGAGTTGTTTTGCTGATGATGCTCTTGCCGCTGGTGGTCTCTTGCGGCAAGGAGAGCAAAGAGGAGGCATCGGAGCAGACTTATGCCATGCTGGAGCAGGTGGCCGAACTCAGTGCGGGAGGCAACAAACAGGCTGCGCTGGAGTTGGCCGACAGCGCTCTGCAGATGCATCCTGCCGACAGCGTCAGATGCTGGCTGATGAGCGAGAAGACGGTGGCGCTGGTGGATATGGGCAGGATGGCAGAGGCCGTAGGTGTGGCGCATGAGGCTTATGAGTTGGCCCGGAAGCTGCAGGATGTGGAGTCGATGCTCAATCTGTGCGGCTCGATGGGGGTGGCTTATCGCCGTCAGGGAAAGGTGGATTCGGCCCTCGTGCAATATAAGAAAGGTATAGAGCTGGCTCTGAAGGAACATAATGCCGAGTATGAAATTTATCTGAACAATTGTGTGACGGTGCTGTATTCCGAGAGCAACCGTTTTGCCGAGGCTATCCAGTATGCCGAGAAGACCGAGCGGGCAGCGCAGGAGGCCGGTGATACCATAGAGCGGCTGTCGGCCAGAGCCAATATCGGCGGCGTGTATCTGAGGCAGAACAAGCCGCAGAAAGCCCTTGATGCCATGCTGCCATGCTGGCAGGAGGTGCAGGCAGTGGACTATAATGTGCTCACGCTGAAGTTTCTTTCCATTATCCTGAAGTCTTACAGCCTGTTGGGCAACTATCATGCGGCGGGCGAATACATGCAATATGCCGACCGTGCAATCTCTGGCGTGGCAGCTGTCAGCAACGGCGCATTGGGCATCCTGGTCATAAAGGCCGACATGCTGGCTGCCCAGGGAAGGTATGCCGAGCAGCTGGCTCTGGTGGATAGTCTGATAGCCAGCGGTGCCCAAAACCAGGTGATGCCGGTGGACAGACTGCTGCGCATGAAAGCCCAGTGCCTGGAGAGGCTGGGGAAGCAGGCTGAGGCGCTGGATGAGATGAAAGAAGCTTACATCCTACTGGACTCTGTGAAGCAGAGTGATATAGAGAGGAGCATGAGTGAGTTTTCTGTGAAATACAAGACACTGGAGACAGAGAAGGCACTGGCCGAGTCGAAACGCAAGGAGACGGAACTTGCCAATCAGGTGCTCTGCCTTGTGATGCTCACGGTATCGCTGCTGGGGCTGCTGTGCGCATTGCTCTACCGCAGGAGGTTGGCTGCCCAAAGGGCCGCGCTTCAGGAGCGTCAGAGCTACATCAGCGGACTGGAAGACGAGCGCGAGCGTATAGCCAAGGAGCTGCATGACGGCGTGTGCAACGATATTCTGGCTGCCAAACTTCTGTTTGCCACCGACCCCAGCCATGCCGAAGGCTATCTGAATGAGGTGTGGCAGAATGTGCGCCACCTGTCGCATGTGCTCATGCCGCCCAACTTCCAGGAGGTGACGCTGGATGTGGTCACACGCTCGTATGTGGCTGCAATATATGAAGGTGGCAAGCGCAACATCAAGCTTGACATCGACACCACCTTTGACTGGCACCGCCTGCCGCAGCAGGTGGCCTATGAAACCTACCGCATCATTCAGGAAGGTACGGCCAACGCCCTGAAGTATGGTGACGGAAAGGGCATCGACATCTCGCTCAGGGTGGACGACAGAGGAGTGATGAAGCTGCGTATAGCCAACGGCGTGGACCCCGAAAGCGGGCATGGGCAGAGGGAGGAAACCTGTGGTATCGGTTGGCAAACGCTGAAGAAACGGGCCGACAGGATAGGTGCATTGTTGAGCGTGCTGACGGAGAACACCCGCTTTGTGCTCTTCCTCTCCTGTAAGATAAAGGCCAAATGACCACATGCAAAGAACAGGACCGATGACCATACTTATCGTTGACGACCATCCCGTGGTGCTGCGAGGCATCCGCGCATTATTGTCCGCCTCATTCTCAGATGTCTGCATCGTGGAGGCCAGTGGGGCAGAGGAGGCAGAGGCTGTGCTCTCACGCAGGAATGTTGATATCATGATTACCGACCTGGACCTCAATGGGGCAAGCGGGTTGGCACTGATCAGGCATGTGCGACAGGTGATGCCCGCTGCGCAGGTGGTCATCTACACCATGCACGAAGAAGCGTGGACGGTGAGCGAGATGGCAGATGCCGACACCGAGGCGGTGGTGATGAAGAGCGACAATGCAGGCGAACTGGTGACGGCTGTAAGGAGTCTTTCGGCAGGGAAGGGATATTACAGTCCCACCTTTTGCCGCCTGATGGGTGCCCAGAGGCAGCAACCGGGACGCTTGTCGAAGCGTGAAGTGGAGGTGATAGAACTGACTGCCAGGGGACTGCCGGCTGCTGAGATGGCCGTCCGGCTGGGCATAAGTGCCAATACTATAGAGTTTCATCGTCGCCGTATCATGCAGAAACTGGGTGTGGCCAATGCCGCAGAGATGGTGCGGAGGGCCGCAGAACTGGGCTGGAAGGTGAATATCTGACTCCCAAGGCATAGCTCTGCAGCCTGTAAAATTATTGTTTGGACTATGGAAAACCATAGTTCGCCCCCTACCAGAAACCATAGTTTTTCGTTTCCGGCAGGGGCTTCCTTTTATAATGACATTTGTTTGCAGTTCATTTTCTATACCTTTGTGGCTGGACAAGTGTTAATTATAAAATATCAGCCGAATGTGTATCGACATAAGGGATAGTATAACCTCTCGTGAAAGGGAGATATTGGGCCTGCTCTCAAAAGGGCATAACAGCAAGGAGATTTCGGAGATGTTGTTCCTCTCGCCGCATACTGTGGATTACCACCGCAGGCAGCTGCTCAAGAAGACCAACTCAAGAAACATCGCCCAGCTGATAGGCATCGCTTATCACATGGGGATACTGTGACAGCCCAGGCAAGGGCGACACCATACAAACCGCATCAACTAAAAAACCATTTTATATGAAACATCTCTTTACCCTTCTTGCTCTGGCATCGGCCTTCTTGCTGCAAGCGATGCCTGTGGCGGCTCAGCGCAATATCCCGTTGAGGAAGATAAAGGCAGTGAAGCCAGCCACAGAACTGACGTTGCTGGACAGCATCACGAGCGACACACGCCGTAAGATTTACCAGTATAATGAGTATGGCTACATCACCTCGGTGATGGAGTACAAGCAGGAGAACGGTGCCTGGGCGCTGGATACAGACAATTCCTACCGCCAGGAGTACGTGTTCGACGGCAATGGGCAGTGCACCGAACGCACCCGTTATCACGTAGATAAGGGCGGGCAGAAGACCTCCGTGATAGACCGCGGTTGCGTGGAGGCGGAAGGCGACCTGACCTGGGAGCGCTATTATGAAGAGAACGACGACGGGAAGTGCCACATTGATGAGGCTTATGCATACGACCGCTGGGGCAATCTGGTGCGGGAGATAGACTATAGTTTCGATGCTTTCTACAACACGGAATATATCCGCGAATACAAGGCCAGAGAATACACTGGGGCAGCGGACAAGTATGACGACCACTGCAATGCCACCTCCATCAAGGAAGGATTGTTGGTGTATGAACTGGTGGCTGACGAAGAGTATGGACGTACCATGGAGGTGGGTCAACTTAGACTCTCTTCTTACAGGAAGTACGAATGGGTGAAAGTCGGCAACAAGTTGTATAAGAGAGAATATCAGAAGAAGGGCTCGGACAAGGATGTCAGAGTGGAGCAGTTGGAGTCGGGCATATATAAGGCTGTCGAATATGAATATACGCTCAATGCGGCAGGCACACGTCCGCTGACAATGAAGAGGAGTACCTTCAGCGAGTATGATGGTGAATCTTATGAGGAGGAGGCCGTCAACTATGAATGGGATGCCAAGGACAGGCCCGTGGAGATTACGTTCCGCAATGGCGAGCAGCAGGATGTGACGCGCCGTGAGGTATATACCTATGCCGACGACTACTCGCGTAACCTCTCGCTGAGCGAGGCCATCAGAATGCTGGACGGTGTGCACATTTACCCAGAGGAAAACTATGTGTCCTTCGGCCGTAAAGGTACGGAGACTCACTATGTATATATAGATGACAGCGTGTATGAGAATACCTACACCTGGAATGCCAGTGGACAACTGGTGGGAGGCACCTGGAAGGAGACCGGCACGCAGTATGAACCCGATGGGAACAAGCCTCAGCAATATACCGACATGGGCGAAGTGCGTGCAGGATATAATGCTGAGGGACACCTGGCATGGGTGATAGACCACTGCATCACGGACAATGACTACACCAAGATAGAATATGTCTATGACGAGTGCGGTATGTGGACCGGAGACAGAGAGTATGTAGGAAAGAGCTTCGATGGCCCCTGGACTCTGGAGGAAGAGTCGGGTCAGGCGCAGAGGAATGCCCGCCTGCATCGTGGCAGAAAGCAGATGAGACGCTCGCTGCAGTTCATCGATGATATGTCGGAAGGTAGTCATTACATAGAACACAATGATGGTGTATGGGCAAGCCGAGGGTACTATTCCGTGTCGGAAGGTGTGGTGGAGCATGGATACTTGGAACAGTATCTGGTGAGCAATGCCACGGTTCCGTCCAATCCTGAGTACAACTACACCGACCCGATGATGCCTCTCGAGGGAGAGCAGGACGAATGGGATATCAGTGTGGGAGTGAGTCCCTGGCGTTATGAATGGAGCACGCAGGATAAGGATTGGAAGTGCGTGATGGCTCCATCGGGTGTGAAGAGAGTCTATACCAAGGATGGAAACATCGTGCAGGATGAGTATGACAGCAACAAGAATGTTGTCAGCTCCACCACATACCGCTCTGACTCACAGGGCAGACTGACAGAAGAGACCTACAGCAAAGGTGGCAACAAGACTTATGAGTATCTCCCTGGTACCAACTATCTGCTCAAGAGCATCATGACAGCCGCCGGCGGATCGCGTGCAGAGTGCCGTTACCACTACAGCAAGCACCGTTACGTAGCTCCCACAGGCATTGATGCAGTGGAAGAAGCCGCTCAGGAGTCACCCTGCTACGACCTCTCCGGCCGTCGCCTTTCCGCTCCTCCTGCCCATGGAATCTTCATCCGGAACGGCAAGAAGTTCCTTCGCTAACCCCTGGAACAGCATTCTTAACAGGAGTCATCCCCCTGAAAGGCTCCTGTAAACCAAAAAGGCATCGCCCCGCAACGAGTCGGGCGATGCCTTTTGGCGTCTCTAAAATCCAATAGAAGAATGTACTCAAGTGTCCCTCCGTTTATTTGTGTTTCTGTAAGACCATCTTGGTATCGGCAAGAAGCTATTGTCCTCCTGTTTCTCCGATAGACTGGTGGAGAATGCTTAGTAGAATGAACATCTGACCATAGGGCGCATGGGATTGGGACGACACCAGATATCTCTTGCGGGCATCCCTCCCAAATCTACAAAAGAAAAGGCGTACAGCCAATCCTTTAATGATTTAGCTGTACGCCTTCAGTTATTTGTGCTTGTCCAAGAGGACAGGTGGGATGTTACTTCACCTCCTCGAAAACGACTTTAACTGACTATCAATGCGTTAGCACCAGATGTTGCACACATGTCGCAAAAAAGGAAATAACCACTGATAATCAACATGTTACAAAACTGATGTAAAGGTACGAATTAATACCTAAATAACCAAAAGGAAACACAGAAAAAATCACAAACTTGCCACATTTTCTTGATTTGGATTGATTATGGATTGCAGAAATGCCCAAAGAACTATACAATGGCATAGCGGGAGCCTATAACCCTCTACTACTTAGTCTTTCTCTGCAACAAAAACACCTATATACATATCAAACGATGCACAAAACGCAATAAAAATGAAGAAAGCACGCTAATTTTTAGATATTCCTGCACGTTTTACAAGTTAATTTTGTATTTTTGCAACCATCTATTAATAATAATGTGTCAGTATGGACGGAAAGATAAACAGAATAAAGGTCATGTTGGTTGATAAGGGAAAGACGAATCGTTGGTTAGCCACACAATTGGGCAAGGATCCTGCAACGGTCAGCAAGTGGTGTACCAATTCGGCTCAACCCACTCTTGAAACCATGATGCAGATAGCCAAACTGCTAAATGTAGAAATGAATGACCTCGTCCGATTTGAAGCTCTACCAGAGATTCCTACTCAGGAAGAAACAAACGAAAATATTCAGCAAAACGAATAACCCACAGAATATGACAATAGAAGAAATCACGACTCGCAAGGACTGTCAGACATTCGATTGCAAGAGCATCCAGATCGACCCCAAGGCGTTAGCTGTAGCCATTGTGGCAATGGCTAACGCTGATGGTGGTGTGCTTGCTATTGGAGTGTCTGACAAGACCCGAAGGATTGAGGGCGTTGACGGAAACGAGAAACGGCTCAATGAGCTGCTTCGAGTTCCTTTTGATTTCTGCAATCCGTCTGTAAAGGTTAAGTGCGAGTATCTGCCATGTACAGATGCGGAAGGTCATGAGAACAGAATTCTGTTGATGCATATTCCTGCCAGTGGCCAGCTCCACACTAATCAGACAGACGAATGCTTTATGCGCGTTGGCGATAAGAGCAAGAAACTCAACTTTGACGAGCGTATGCAACTTCTCTACGACAAAGGCGAACGCTACTACGAGGATAAGGATGTATATGGCGCCACCATCAATGACGTCGACATGAATCTTGTGGGCGACTATGTGAATGTCATCGGTTATGGGAAGTCTGCCATTGAGTACCTTCGTGAGAATAATGATTTCGTAACGGAAGTAGATGGACAGCAGAAAATCAGTACCGCTTGCATCCTCCTATTTGGAAAGAATCCACAACGGTTCTTTCCACGTGCCCGCACTCGCTTCATCCGTTATGAAGGAAGGGAGGAAAAGGTCGGTAGAGAAATGAATGTTATAAAGGATGTGACATTCGAGGGTGCCATACTTCAGCAGGTTCGAAGTACTATTGATTATCTCGAAACGCAAGTTAGTGAGCATTCTTTCCTCGGAGAGCATGGTGTTTTCGTTACTCGTCACAACTATTCAAAGTACGCAATACAAGAGATGGTTGTCAATAGTTGCTGCCACAGAGCTTACAATATTAAGGGTACTGAGATACAGATAAAGATGTTCGATGACCGCCTAGTCTTCGAGACTCCTGGTGATCTTCCTGGACTGGTGCGACCAGACAATATCCGTCACACCCATTTCTCTCGTAATCCCAAGATAGCCCAATATCTACAGGCATACAAGTATGTCAAGGAGTTCGGTGAGGGTATTGACCGTATCTGTTGTGAACTGGAAACTAAGGGTTGCGCCATTCCATCATTCCATGCCGATGCCTTCATTTTGAAGGCAACATTGATGGCTGAGTGGACAACAGAAAAAGAGTTCAACAGCCCAAGCACCGCCCAAGATAATGACACGGTAAATGTTCCTGTAAATGATACGATAAAATTATCGCAACTTACTGAAAGACAGAAAAAAATTTATCATATCATAAAAAATGGCACGATAAATGATACTGTAAAAGATACTGTAAATGCAAGAACATTATCAGAAGCTTTGGGAACAAGTGTCATAACTATAAAACGTGACATTGCTGCTATGCAATCGGCAGGATTAATAAAGCGTGTTGGAAGTGATAAGACAGGTCATTGGGAAGTAATAATATAGACAAAATCGATTATGGCAGCAGAAGACAATTACTACGATATTCTTGGTGGGTATCTCCGACAGGGTGAACCCCAACAGGCAGAAAAGGCAGCCAACTGGGGCATTGCCATCGGTCTTCAGGCAGTTGATGGTCTTACGCCATCTGACTATCTGGTGGATGCCGCCCGTCGTAACATCGAAGGAGAGATTACAATCGATGAAGTTAAACAGTTGCTGAAGAGTTACTATGACTCAAAGACGACTCGTACTCCTGATGACGATGAAAAAGAAGAGGCCGACAAGGTGAGTAGTAATATTCAGGAACTATTGAGCCATCGCACACTCACATTCAATGTAGTTGGAGTTACAAGTACTCATGAAGCCATTTTCAATGGAGTATTTAAGCATGCAGGAAAGATTCGAGATTACAACATATCAAAGAAGGAGTTTGTGCTTCGCGGTGAAAGCGTATCCTATATGGAATACGACTGGCTCCGTCGCGCGCTTGAATATGACCTTCAACAAGAAAGAGATTTTGATTACAAGGGACTATCAAAGGATGAAATAATCCAGCATCTGAGTCGCTTCACCGCTGGGTTATGGGAGATTCATCCATTCTGCGAAGGCAACACTAGAACAACGGCAGTATTCTTGATACAGTATCTTCGCAGTATGGGATTTGACGTTAACAACGATACGTTCGCCAGACACTCATGGTACTTCCGTAATGCTTTGGTACGTGCGAACTATAGCAATCCGCTAAAAGGTGTATCTCGCGACTATAGCTTTCTCGAAAAGTTCTTCCGTAACCTTTTGCTTGGCGAAAACAACGAGTTGAAGAATCGCTATATGGTAATCTGCCCACCTGAAGAATTAGCTTCACCCGACAAGTTACCCGACAACCAAACCGACAAGTTGTCCGACATCTTGCCCCGCAACTTGGGCGACAAGTTCGAGACAAGTAACGTAAACATAATAAAGCTCGTTAAGGCAATAGGTGAAAACGAGTTGTCGGTAAAAGAGATGTTGATGGCAGTAGGTCTTAAAGACCGCGAGAACTTCATGAATAACATGCTATATCCTGCCATCAATGATGGATTCGTACGCATGTTGCATCCAGAATCCCCTCGTCACCCACGACAGAAGTATTTGCTTACGGTAAAGGGTATGGGGTTGTATAATAAGGAAGAGGAATAAATAATGCACTTAGCGATATATTCAATACCCATAAAATAGAGTCAACAAGAATGAGAGCAAAGAACACGTTTACCATTCATACAGAGTTAATTGATGGAACTCTGTCTGGAGCAAGAAACATATACATGGGGGCAAACTCGACATGTCACTTATATGTTATTCCTCGTGAAGATATTAACATCGCCAACAATATAGCAGACATTGCAGGTCAACCAGCATTCTACATTCTGCTTGGCGATGCCAATGCTCTGAATCCCGAAGCATACATTGGGCAAACTACAGATTTTGCAAATCGTAAGAATGACCATGTACAGAAGAAGGACTTTTGGAAAACTGCACTGGTATTTATATCAGACAACCATAAGATATATGGCGATGATGTTAAATATTTAGAGTATCTTGGCATAAAGTCTGCTCAAAGTGCGGATTCATTCTCTCTGTTGAATGGTGCAAATCCCCGTAAGCCGAATATCGCTCCCTTTCGTGTCAATGATATGGAAGTGTTCTTCCGTGACATACAATTACTCACCCGCTTTTACGGCTGTAGCATCTTTGACACTCCTGTAGCAAAGCCACAGCCAGAACATCTATTCTACGTACATGCAACTGATCGTCCTGCAGCAGGAGTCGGGTTCTATGATGAGAATGCAAAACAGTTCGTCCTGGTAAAAGGAAGCGTTATAGCAAACGAGGTAGTAACAAGTTTTAAGCCTATAGCAGCCCGTGATAAGTTCATCAAGGAACACTGCAAAACAGATAAAGGTCAAATCATTCTGCAACATGATGTCCCTATGGACAGTCCAAGCGGTGCAAGTGGCATAATTCTCGGTCGCCCAAGCAATGGTTGGGATGATTGGAAGGATGCTGATGGTAATAAATTAGGCAAGGTCGTAAAACGATAAGATTATGACTCCAGAAGAGAAAGCAAGGGTCAAGATAGACCAGATGTTTGAAGATGCCGGTTGGCAGGTAGTGGATAGAGATTTCTATTCGCCAACCGAGAAGGAGTTTGACCGACCAAGCACCGCCCAAGATAATGACACGGTAAATGTCCATGTAAATGATACGATACAATTATCGCAACTTACTGAAAGACAGCGCAAGATTTATGAGATAATAAAAAGTGGCAAGGTAAAATGGTTTGGTGGAGAAAGTGGTTCGAATAAGCACTTATAAATAATATGGACTCAAAGTTTCTTACGAATTATACAGATACAACGTTTCTCGCTACTATCCAATCGAACCTGCGAGAGTGTGTTTCATTCTGCTTTTCTGTGAGTTTTATTAAGAAGGCAGGATTGGTTTTGTTGGCCAATGACATAAAGGCTGCTATTGAACGTGGAGCAGAGGGTAAACTGATAACTTCGACCTATCAGAACTTTACAGATGTAGAATCGTTGAATTTCTTCTTGCGATTGGCCCTGACATGTTCTAATTTTGAATGTCATCTGGATGATGAATGTTTTGTTGATAGTAAGAATTACAGTACTAATGGCTTTCACACCAAAGGGTACATTTTTGACTTTGGTAACCGCCAAGAGATTATTGTGGGGTCATCAAATATAACTCGCTATGCCTTGCTGAAGAATATAGAATGGGACCTTGTTGTACAATGCCAAAGGAATGACGAGGTTTACGCAAACATAAAGGCAGAGTTCAATGAGTTGTGGAACGAGACAAAACCCTTGGAACAGGAACTCATAAACACTTACGCTCAGAAGATAAACTTCGCCATCGAACGTTGGGATATGGATTACGACCTCGTAGAGCAACGAATCCAACCAAACTTCATGCAGAAGAAAGCTTTGAGAGAACTGAACAGGAATAGAGCCATTGGTGTAAACCGATCGCTGGTCATTTCAGCAACAGGTAGTGGAAAAACTTATCTGGCGGCATTTGATGCATTGAATTTCAATCCGCAGAGACTCCTCTATGTCGTACATGAGGGTTCTATCCTTCGCAAATCACTTGAAACCTTCCAAGAGGTTTTTAACGGGTTGAAGTATTGCGGTATGTATTCGGGCGAAGCAAAGGAGCTGGATGCTGACTTCATCTTTACAACAAATGTATCGATGTGTAAGTCGCTGGAACTCTTTGGCAAGAAGGAATTTGATTACATCATCATCGACGAATGCCACCATGCCGTAGCCGATACATACAAGCGTATCATTAAATACTTTGAACCGGAGTTCCTACTTGGCCTTACTGCCACAGAGAATCGAATGGACAACAAGGATGTTGTAGAGCTGTTTGGCAACAACATACCATACGAACTTCGGCTGCGTGACGCTATCATCAACGACCTCATCGTGCCATTCCACTATTTTGGAATACGTGATGAACTGGTGAACTATGGGCTTACGGATTCCGAGGAAAGACGAATGATTTCGCAAATATCTACTCCCGAGAATTGTCAGTTCATCCATCAACAGATAGAGAAGCATCGTGTAGAGGGACAGAAACTCAAAGCTCTTGCTTTCTGTCGCAACATCCAACATGCACGCATGATGGCTGATAACTTGGGAGATTATTATCACACAGCTTATCTGACTGGAAAGAATAAGACCGGTGAGAGAATACGTGCCTACAACGATCTGCAAAGCGACCAGAAAGATTTAGAGATACTCTTTGCCGTGGATATTCTGAACGAGGGTGTCGATATTCCAGGCGTCAACATGGTGCTGTTCCTTCGACCTACGGAGTCAAGTACCATATTTATCCAGCAACTTGGTCGTGGCCTCCGTAAGTATGCGAATAAGCCATACGTCACTATCCTCGACTTCATTGGAAACAGCTACAAGCGAAGTGTACATATTGCCCTTGCACTTGGTAGTTTATCGCGAAACTACATCCTTGAGAAAAAACTACTCAAATCAATGGTGCGTGAGGATTTTGCCTGCCTTGGGTTGAAAGAATATGGTGTTGAGATTCATATTGACGATCTGTCAAAGGAAGAGATTATCAGCTACATTGATTCGGAAAACTTCAACAGAATCAAATACCTTAAGAACGACTACAACAATTTCAAGAGTTTCCTCAAGACTCCTTCTTATCCAAGGCATGTTGATTATCTTAATAGCGACTATGCGCCGAACCTGTTGAAGTTTATGAAGATCAAAGCTCCGGGGTATCGTAAGACGGAGTCGTATTACAACTTCCTAAAGCTTGTAATCATGGAAGAAACGTTGCCGTCATTTACGGAAAAACAGATACGTGCAATTAATTATCTCTCAAGCCTTCTGCCCCTTGTCAGACGTCATGAGTACATGATTGTAAAACAAATATTTGCTGGTGAAACTAAGGAAAACAAAATTACGAGAATACTGAATGACGAAATCCCGAGATGCACGGACGAACATGTTGACCATGCACTCAGATTTATGCAAGAGGGCGGTGTAATTGTACGTTCTAATGGTGAAGTTTCATTTGCATGTGAACTTGAACCCGAATTTATCGATTATGTCAACGACCTGTTGGAATATGGTTTGAAGCAATATTGTGCCCGTTATCAGAATGAAGAGGATTTCCTCTTGTGGCAGGATTATCGTCAGGATCAGGCATTACTCAAGATTCTGGAGAATCCGAAGCACAACCAGTATGGCACGTATTACAAGAATGGCAACATATACATTTTTGCAGGTTTCAAGAAGGATGATACTGTTCAAGAGCATTTGAATTACAAAGACAAATTTCTTGATGACGAGACGTTCCAATGGGAAAGTATTGCTCACATCAAAGAGAAGGAGGAAATTCTTCAGAAGAATGCGAAACAGGCTTTTGTCTTTGTAAGAAAAGTAGAAAGCGAGAATGGAATAACACTTCCTTTCACATTTGTCGGTACTGGGCAGTTGCACAATCCTCGTAAAGGAGTAACCGATAATGGTTCAATCCTTTATGACATACGCATGGACAATAAACTTCCTGAAGACCTAATGGAGGACTTCAAATGGATAGCATAACAATGAATGAACGTAAACACATAGAGGTCGTTGCGGCCATCATCCTTCGTGAGCGTCGCATCTTCGCCACTCAACGTGGGTATGGCGAGTGGAAGGATTGGTGGGAGTTCCCGGGAGGAAAAATTGAACCTGGGGAAAGTACAGAGGATGCTTTGAAACGAGAGATTCGTGAGGAACTGGCCACGGAGATAGAGGTGGATGAATTGCTCACTACCGTGGAGTATGACTATCCCAAGTTTCACCTAACGATGCATTGCTACCTTTGCACCATCATCAGTGGAGATTTGTCGCTGCTTGAGCATGAGGATGCACGTTGGCTCGCCTTAGACGAATTAGATTGTGTGAAGTGGCTACCAGCAGATAAAGACGTGATTGAGAAACTCTCTACCACATTCGCAATGCAAAAAGGGTAAAGAACAAAAGTTTTATGAACGAAGAACAGAAATACATTGGGATAACTTGACAGTATGCTAGTTTCAAAGTGTAAACTCTATAGTTCACATATGGCTTTTTCTACCTCATATTAATCATGACAAATGAGCAGGTGTTACCATTTCGGAAACACCTACTCGTTATTGTATATACGCACACCCGCAAGACCATTACAATGTCATCATCGCTTGACGCCCTTCCTTTTGTCCTTATCATTCCATGGAGAATGGTCATTGCCGCCACCTCCAGTGCCGACATGTGCATGGGCAGGGCCACCCATTGCTGCAACAAGAACCGAACCTAGGAGTTCTGCTTGTTTTGCATTGACTTGTTCCTCTGGAGCGATGGCACCATTGATAAGTTCATGAATGGTTATATCGCCATCGTCAAAGCGTTGCACATCATAGTAGTCAACATTGTAAGAAACAGTATCGTATTCTTCATTGCCCACTTTTGTCCAGATATGAAGTGATGGACTCATGCGATTCGGAATGAAGTAATGGAGCAGCTCTGCACCTGATGAAAGTCGATAATGCTCTGGATGATCAATTTTGTCAAGTTCTGCAATCTTTGACTTTAGTTGTTCGATGGTTAGCTTAAGATTGTCACGTTCCGCTTCTGCCTTTAGTGCTCTACGTTGTAACGCAGCCATCTGTTCAGCATGCGACTTCTTAACTTCACCTATCTTGGACTGAGCCTCTTTAAGCAATTTTGCTTTCTCCGTTTGAAGTTGCTGGACTTGTTTCTTGAATAGAGAAATCTCATCCTCCTGGTCAGAGATTTTCTTACGAGCTTTAGCCAAATCTCCCTTATTGAAGATGCCGAGTATAGTTGCCTTACCTTCTTCTATGCTTTCCTTTTTCGTTTCAAGTTCTGCTATTTCAGAGTCAAGCCTTTCTATTTGATAATTCTTACGTGACAATTCAATTTGTACTTTCTCTTGCTCTGATGTAAGGGAAGAGAGAGTTTGCTTTGCCACCTCCAACTTTGCATTCTTATCCGAAAGGTCTGTCTCGTACTTCGATAAAGATACCTTGCACAGTTCAATCTGCGCTTGAATCTTTTCCTTGTTTCCTCTACCCGTAGCCAGTTGCTCTTCAAGAGAAGATAGTTTTTCATACGCTTCCTTCTGTCTGTTCTCCAGATTCGCAATCATAGAACTAAGACCTTCTTTTCGGGTCGTTGCAGTCCTTACATCTGCCTTAATGGATTCAAGTAGTGATTGCTCATTGGCTTTCATCTGCTCCATCACAAGAATCTCGTGCTTGAGATCACGATGATATTCATCGAGATTGCGGTGCTTAACTCCAGTGACATGAATATCATCACCACGTTCAAGTCCCCATTTCTCATTAACGGCAGCATACCAATCGTGCCATTCTCGCATTTTCTCACTTGCCGCAATTTTGGACCCACCACCAAACATTTCTTTTGCGGATAAACGTCCATCCTCTATAATGGGGGTAATGGTAGCATGTATATGACAATTCTTCTCATCGCAATGAACGATGAAGGAAATGATGTTCTTCTCGCTTATACGCTTTGCCAAAGCATTATAGTTGTCGAGCGCAAATTGCTCTATTTCTGGCATACGCTTGACGTGGGCATTGTTCCCACGCTCTTGAATCACTTGATTACCGAATGCGAGTTCATTCATCCGTTCACGATTGCCACCCAAGATAAGGCAAACTGATTTGTGCTGTGTACAACGAACCGTTGGTTCTGCACCTGTCTCGGCAAGACGTTCCGCTTTCCATTCTGCTATGCGAACATCAACCTTTTCCTTAATGCAGACTGTTTGGTCAATTGAGGCAATCTTTCCTCCCTTTCGTATCTCAAAGTTGAGATGCGCACGACTATGGTCGTAGTTGCGCTCTGGGTCGTCGAGTTTGCACTCCCATCTGCTCTCATCCCACTTGCGCTGATGTTCTGCACTGAGTGATGGAGTCATCGTCATCTTACAGACTTCCAGCATTGCTTTTCTTCTTGTACTCATAGATTATATCTGATTATCTTGTTAAACTAGAAATGGTTTTCTCTGCCAGAGCTTGCTCTTAAGAAATCAGGAGAGTTCCCTCGGAGAGCCTAACAGCCAAGTATGCTTGGTGTATTAGGCTTTTATCCCATATTATGTATATATATAGCTATAATACAATAATATACAATGATTTTACGTGATTGTCAGTAACAAATATGTAACATTCTTAGGAAAGGCTTATAACTGCGTTACATACCTTTTTCAGTTAAGGTCAAGTCACACATTGATGGAGGAAAAGCATATTCCGTTAATCTGGAGAATTTGATTGTTACATATTGAGATTTTCGGCATGTGTGAGACGCGTTTCTTTGAGAATATTGGCGTTTCTCTATGAAAAATCTTTGAGGATTTCGGCATTTTTTATTATTGTCCTTTGGAACTTGGAATTTTATAGCTATCTTTGCACCGAATAAAATAAAAAACGATGGCAGAAAGAATATTTAGGCGCAAGATCTATGATCAAATGCTGAGTTGGAAACAAAATCAGCACGGGACAACCGCACTTCTTATCAGAGGTGCAAGGCGTGTTGGCAAATCCACTGTTGCCGAGGAGTTTGCCCGTAATGAATACGAGAGCTACATATTGGTTGACTTCTCAAAGGCAACGCCAGCAATACACCGTTTGTTTGAAGATGTCTCCAATTTGGACTACATCTTCACCCAATTGCAACTTAACTATCGAAAAAGCCTGAAACCACACAAGTCTGTCATCATCTTTGATGAAATACAAAAGCAGCCATTAGCCAGGCAAGCCATTAAAACGCTTGTGGCCGATGGACGCTACGATTACATTGAGACAGGCTCTCTGTTGAGCATCAAACGTAAATGGAAATCAGCAGGCAAGAATAGCCAACAGAACAACATTCTCATTCCCAGTGAGGAGACACGCCTTGATATGTACCCTATGGACTATGAGGAGTTTCGTTGGGCGTTGGGAGATGACCAGACTATTCCCCTTTTGCATACAATGTTCAACAATTTGAGCCCGCTGAGTGATGATACGAATCGTCGTATGATGCGCGATTTCCGTCTGTATGTTTTGGTTGGAGGCATGCCCCAGGCAGTCAATGACTACCTTGACACGAACGACATGAGCATTGTTGACCAACGCAAGCGTAGCATTCTTGACCTATACGATGAAGATTTCTACGACTTGGATCCGTCAGGACAAACCTCCGACCTGTTTCACGCCATTCCAGCTCAACTAAGCAGTAATGCATCTCGCTATCAGGTGAGTAGCGTGATTGAGGGAGGAAAACTGGATCGTTTGAGAGGTCAGATAAATATCCTCAAAGATTCTATGACCGTCAATTTAGCTTATCATGCTAATGATCCAAGTGCAGGACTGGCGTCACACATCAACCGCGACCAGTTCAAATTGTTTTGCGGAGATACAGGGTTGTTTGTCACTCTTGCTTTCTGGGACGATAAATTTACAGAGAATGTCATCTACCAAAAATTGCTGAGCGACAAGCTGAAAGCTGATGTGGGCTATGTCTATGAGAACGTGGTGTCGCAGATACTGACAGCAACAGGAAATAAGCTGTATTACCATACGTGGCCAACACCATCGGGCAAACATAATTACGAGATAGACTTCTTGTTGTCCCGTAAAGCAAAAATCTGTCCGATAGAAGTTAAGTCATCGAGATCCAATCTTCATGTTTCCATCGATGAATTTCAGAAAAAGTTCTCGGCTCGCATCCATCAACGATACCTCCTACACTCGAAGGATATTCGTAAAGAGCAAGACTTGATATTACTTCCAATCTATATGTCAATGTTTCTTTAGATGTAAATAAGTCAACATGATAACCGATGATGCCGTAAAAATTGTCGTCTACGAACATAGAGTTCGCGGCGTCAGTTTACCTTTGCATCGAAAATAAAAGAAACTGGTTATGGAGAAAAGTCAAGTCAATGAAAAATATGTGCTTACACTAGTCGAGAACAGTGATGCAACTCTTAGTGTAAGGAGAATGGACATACCAAGTTCTGAGGTACCCATTGCTGAATTAGAAGCGATGGTAGATAATCCTAACAGAACTATTTACGATATGTCATCATATTTTTATTCTGTTTTTTCTCCGAAAACTAAGGCATTCACTTTTTGTTATCCAAGCGAATATAATGATAGTTATATAGACAAGCGTTCCGTTCCTGAAGAAGTTTCTTATGCAGATTATGTAAAAGGTATTAAGGAAATAGAAACTACTTTCAATGCGAAGCATCGTTTCAGTAAAGAATCCTTGGAGGTTTTAAAGTTGAAGCTGGATAAAGAAATCATATAGGCTAACCATTCTGCTAAAGAGAAGTATTTGAAGAAGGCTTCTATATACATTAAATGTCAGCGACTTAGTGAAACTGTTAAGAAGATAAAAGAGCATGACGAGATAAAATTGTACTCCCGTGATATTGTTGGGTACTCTACCTATACACATAAAATCAATGACGATATTACCGTTGAATTGAGAACCAATTTTGGTTATGGTAGTGCAGCGTATTTTAATCTCGCTGTCAAGTATAAGGATATTGTTATCTTGCCGTATTCATACCTTGTTCACTACTATTATGCCAACATGAAATCTCTGATGGCATGCACAAGGGCATACCGCCCACTAAGAGATAGTTGGGAGTCATCCATTGATTTCATCGCTGACTTCGTAAATCAGTCAATCGCCGACCCAAGAAAATTTATCGGTGAATATGTGATAAAAGAAGTTGAAGAGATGATGAAGGGTTTACGAGCCATTATGGACAATCCAGCTGAAGTTCAAAGCAGAATCAAAAATTCAACTTCATCTGAAATTCGGCTCAGCGTTATACGTCCTTTTAACAAGGATGAGTTTGTTATGATGGAAACCATGGCAGGCGAACTGACCACTTTGTTTAAGGCTGAAAAAATTACGGGAGCTTTGTTGTTTGTTGAAAGTCTTAGACAACTGCAAGAGGTCTGTGGAGATATGTCAGCATTGATAGATGAAATTCTATCAATGAACAAAGGAGTTAAACCAGAAATTCCTCCAGTGCTGAGTAGTGTTCGTTCCATGATTGACGCATTCAATAAGGAAGTGAAGAACCTTGAACGGCAAATTAAGTTTAAGGAAAACAGAAAACTATATTTTGACAAGCGCAAAGAGCGTATTCAGGCCAAGATGACTTTCGCAGAAAAAATAGCACATGACAAGATTTTCCGTGAAAAGAACCCCTTATACGTCAAACTCGAAGAGGAAATCAACGAATTAAACCAAAAGGTGTATAATCTTCAAGACAAGATTCGGAAACGTGAAAGAGTTGAGGAACGTTTAACTGTTTGTCTGAAAAGAACAGAGAGTATCGAAGCTTATAAAAAAGAAGACCATGCCAGCAAATAAGAACGCGATGACCAGATATAAGATACTGGATGATTTACTGAGCAACCGGTATCATAACTACTCCTTGGACGACCTAACGGAGGAGGTAAACTTGCGTCTTTCTGAAATGTACCCAGATACCAATGGTGTTGTCAGAAGAACGATAGAAAAGGACATATTCTATTTAGAGTATGAAGGACCTTTTCTGGTTGATATTGAACGGTACACTGTTGATGCTTACAGTAAAGAAAAACAGAAATCCTATTCAAAACAATGCCTTCGATATGCAAACCCGGCTTACTCTATATTCAAGAAACAAATGTCGGCTGACGAAGAATACCTCCTTTCTGAAGCTTTGACCATGCTCGGCCAGTTCGATGGACTACCTAACCTGGGCGACCTTGAAGCTCTTAGACTGGGGCTGGGTGTAAGGAAACCAAAACACCAGATAATATCTGTCTCTTATACACATCTGACGCTGCCGACGATCGCATAAGTGTAG
>ENA-OZGC01000597-OZGC01000597.1-human-gut-metagenome-genome-assembly--contig:-NODE-597-length-25990-cov-8.243493_pt1 | contig 25990 bp, 22 predicted proteins | sample MGYA00245109_ERZ653643 | MGnify/ENA primary metagenome ERZ653643 (study PRJEB26926, sample SAMN06165107) | human gut metagenome | biome: ENVO:00009003; feature: ENVO:2100002; material: ENVO:00002003... | reverse complement strand
TGCTCATCTTGCCGTTACGACGATTGCCAGAACTACGGTCAGCACTATTAAGGTGGGCATCCATCTCACCTTCTAAGGCTGCGTTTAGGATACGTTCCAGCATGGGAGCCAAAGCTCCGTCTTTACCAAAGAGTGCTTCACCGCTACGCAGCTGCTGGGCTGCTTTCTTGTAGTCTATTTCCAAATTGTCCATATTATAAGAACTGTGTTAAACTATTATTATTATAGCCTGACACAGTTTATTTTACACTCTCGACTTTCTTGCTTTAGATGTTCCAACAAAAGAAATAGTGAATGCTAATCCATTTGCTTCATTCCTAAGGTTCTTTTTTCAGGCTTTGTCAATAGTTTGTGTTGATGTATTTGTACTTATAAGTGGATGGTTTGGAATACGTCCTTCTTCAAAAGGATTTTTTAATCTATTATTTCAATGTGTTTTTTTCAATTGGGGTATTTATATTGTAATGTTATTACTTGGCTTAACAACATTGTCTGCTAATGGTATTGCAGATTGTTTGTTGTTAACTGATACATATTGGTTTGTCAAGGCTTATATATTATTATATATATTGGCACCTGTTATTAATAGCTTTATTGAAAATAGTAGCACAAATCATATTAGGAATGTATTGTTGTTGTTTTTTGCATTTCAAACCATATTCTGCTTTATAAGTGATGGGGTTACTTTCTTTGAAAATGGTTATTCTACCATTTCGTTCATAGGGTTGTATTTATTGGCTCGGTATACAAAGATGAATGTTAATAATATAAAACTTACCCCCCCCATTTTCATATTAATATATGGAATAATCTCTCTTGTAATGTCTACTATAGCAATGGTTTCAACCTATTTTACAGGTTTTCAATTCCAACGATTATTTCCTTACTCAAATCCGTTAGTTATCGTTGCGTCACTAAGTCTTCTGCTGTTTTTTAATAGATTACAGTTTACGAGTAAGGCAATAAATTGGTTGGCAGCATCCGCCTTTTCAATTTATCTATTTCATTCAAATAGTAATATCTTTTTGCCGTATTTCATATATACCATTAAAAACATCTATAATAGTTTTAATGGTGTATATTGTTTGTTCGGGTTGTTGCTATTTCTAATGATAGTGTCTCTTGCAGCAATAATGATAGACAAAATAAGAATTGCTATTTGGAAAGTAATAATTAATAACAAATAAGAACAATATGATTAAGAAATTTCTTTCGATTTTACATTTATCGAATTTAGCCTACAACTTATCAAAATTATGTTGTCGAATAAAAACTCAACAAATGGATTATAAAGAATCCTTGGATTTGCTTAATGATTATTCAAAGGATTCACATGGTTCTTGCATCTGCGAACATAATTTTAATGAAATTGATTGTGACGTTGAGATTATAGTGCCATGTTACAATGTTGAAAAATATGTAGAATATTGTATTCAGTCAATATTAGCACAGAAAACCCAATATAAGTTTTTTGTCACAATTGTAAATGATGGTTCAACAGATGGAACAAGTGATATACTAAAAAAATATGAAGGCTTAAATGGTATTAAGGTATTAACTCAGAGAAACACAGGTCTATCTGGTGCACGAAATGCTGGCATTGCGCAAGCTCATGGTAGATATTTAATGATTGTCGACAGTGATGACTTGTTGTATGAGCATGCTATTGAAAAACTTGTGTCATTGGCTGAAAAAACATGTGCTGATGTTGTGGATAGTGGACACATAAGGTTTGCTGATAAAATAAATGGTGAATCTTTAAAAGCAAAAATATATGATTACTTTCAAAAACCACAAGCTTTACCATATAATGAACACTCTAGTTGGATAACTGGTTTTCCATGTGGTAAAATATTTAAGCGAGACATTTTTGCTCGTATTGAATTTCCAAGGGGCTATTGGTTTGAAGATACTTTGGTTTGTATGATTATAGAGCCTTTTTGTAAAATAAAAGCTACTTCTGATATATTATCTTTTGCCTATAGAATGAATATGAATAGTATTAGTCATGTATCTAAAGGCAGTCCTAAATCTTTGGATGGGATGTATATAACTCTGCAATTGTTAAGGGACAGAAAAACTCTGAATATTCCATTTTCTTCTGTGGCTGATTATGAAATGATTCTTAAGCAGATTATAATAAATCACAAGCGAATTATTCATTTACCCAAAAATATTCAAAATGCTGCATTCATTGTTCATTCAGAAATTATATGTAATGAATTTTGCAATTTTAGAACTAGTAATGAATCACTAAAGCTCGTTGAAAAATTCCTGAAAAATAAAGACTTTAGAGCTTTTTATATATACTGCAAATGGCATTAAAAACAGTACTATATACACAATGTGTGAAACATTGTTTTAATAACTAACTCAATGAATAATAATAAAACTCTAGCAAAGAATACTCTAATGATGTACGTCAGAATGCTATTTTTGATGTTCATCAGTTTTTATACGAGTAGAGTTGTACTCCATGCTTTAGGTGAGGAGAATTTCGGTATTTATAATATAGTTGGTGGTATAGTAGTTCTATTTGCTTTTTTGAATGGTGCTATGACAACAGGTACCCAACGCCATATTTCTTATGAACTTGGGAAAAAAGATGGGAGCGTAAAGAAAGTATATAGCGCTTGTGTATATATACATGTAGGAGTTTCATTATTTTTGATTATTCCAGCCGAAACAATAGGATTGTGGTTTCTCAATAATAAGATGAATTTCCCTCCAGAAAGGATGGTGGCTGTAAATTGGGTATATCAATTATCTATTCTGACATGTATTATAGGTATCTTACGTATACCTTATAATGCTTTAATTGTTGCAAAAGAACGAATGTCGTTTTATGCTTATATAGGTGTAGCCGAAGGCTTGTTAAAATTAGCAATAGTTTATTTATTGTCTATAGGTAATGTAGATAGATTGGTTTTATACACTCTGCTAATAATGATTGTTTCTTTGTTTATTACAATTCTTTATGCAATATATTGCAATGTTCGTTTCAAAGATATTTATTTATGCCGTGTTTATGATTCTTCTATATATAAGCGAATGCTTGCATTTTCTGGATGGACGATATTTGGAAGTGTAGCAAATATTGCAAGAACGCAAGGGGTTGGTATCATCATTAATATATTTTATGGTGTTGCTTTAAATGCTGCTATAGGTATAGCAAATCAAGTTAATGCAGGTATCTGTCAGTTTGTGACAGGATTTCAACAGGCATTTAATCCTCGTTTGACAAAGTTAGAAGCATCGAAAGATAGGGAAAATCAAATATTTTTAATTAATAAAACTGCAAAATATTCATACCTTATAATATTGTTTTTTGCTGTTCCGATTTTAGCTAATCTCGACTATATATTAACTTTTTGGTTAGGGAAATACCCAATTTATTCAAAAGAAATATGTTTTTGGATTGTTATAGCCTCGTTAATAGACTCTGTGTCTGGTCCGTTATGGGTCACAATTTTTGCAACGGGTAAGATTAAAACGTATCAAGTATGTATAAGTATGCTTATTCTTGTCGGTTTGCCTCTTACCTATTTATGTGGTATTTGTGATTTTAGACCAGATTACGCGTTTGCCTTTCAAGCAATGATAAATGTGCTAGCAATAATTGTGCGTGTGTTATTTATGAAAAAAATGGTCAATTACCCTATAACTACATTTTGGGTAAAAGTTATGTGCCCTATTATAGTTGTATCACTTTTCATAATGCCTATATTTGCCATTAATCGTTTTCATGATGTTAGAATTGGACACTTCTACATGTTTGTTATATATTCAATCTGTTTATGTTTATATGAAATTGCTATCATTTTTATGTTAGGATTGAATACTGAAGAAAAAAAATGGATTCTAAACTACTGTAAAAGTAAAATATTTAAATAAAAATATATGCGAAAGAAAAAATTATTATTTCTCATTCCAACTCTAGGTGGTGGCGGTGCAGAACGAGTACTTGTCAATTTGGTAAATGGATTAGATAAAAGTAAATACGATCTAACTGTACAAACATTATTTAAGGCAGGGATTAATGCCTCTTATTTGAATGGAGATATTAAATTAATTGAAGGTAAAATTAAACAATTCTCAGGTAACATATTGTTAATGAAAATGTTTCGCCCTTCTACATTATTCAAATACTTCATTAAAGAAAAATATGATGTTTTAATTTCCTATTTAGAAGGTGCATGTGCACGCATACTATCAGGATGTAATGATGATAGTATTAAAAAATTGAGTTGGATACATGTGGTACATAAGAATGAAGCTGATACTTACTATAGCTTTCGTTCAAAAAATGAGGCCGTTAATTGTTATGAATCATTTGACAAAATGATATATGTTTCCCAAGATGTAATGTCTGATTTTATGTCATATTATCCTACGTTGAAAAGAAATCAGGTTGTATATAATACGAATGACGATGATAAAATAAAAAAAATGGCAGCAGAGCCTCTTGGTGATATTACGCTGTCGGATGATATTAATATTGTATCGGTTGGTCGATTGATACCAATGAAGGGATTTGATCGTTTGATTGATGCGCATCATCGTCTCAAACAAGATGGCATAAAAAACCATCTCTATATTTTAGGTACTGGAGAATTAAAAGAAGAACTAGAAAAACAGATAAAAAGAAATGGAGATATGGATACTGTACATCTTTTAGGCTTTTGCAATAATCCATATAAAATTGTTTCTCGTTGTGATGTTTTTGCATGCTCTTCTCATCGTGAAGGATTCAGTACAGCTGTGACGGAAGCTTTAATACTTGGTGTGCCAGTCGTTACAACATGTGTGAGTGGAGCATATGAGCAAATGGGTAGAAACAATGAATATGGTATAGTGACAGAAAGTAATACGGATGGTTTATATGCAGGCTTAAGAAGGTTATTGAAAGAAGATGGTTGTTTAGAGCATTATCGTAAACAGGCAAAAATAAGGGGTAGTTTATTTTCTAAACAACATTCAGTGTCTTCCGTTGAAAATATAATAGATAGCCTATGACTATAGATGAATCATTAATAATTAAAGGAGTCGCCATACACCTCATGCTTTTCTATAATCTTTTCAATAGAATTAATAACCTGGATACGTACTATACAATGATATATAATTGATTGGTTGAACGAAAAAGTAAAAAATATATTAATAAATTCATGATAAATATAATTATTCTTCGTTTAAAAATACTTTTGTCTTGTTTACGCAATAAAACTGAGTATAACCTTGGACAACTTGGAAAGAAAAATATTTTTATCTTTTTGGGTGCAGATTATGGAAATCTTGGTGATGTTGCTATCACATACGCACAAACAAAATATTTGAAAGAACATTTTCAAGATTATAATGTGGTAGAGATACCTATCAGCCAAACTGCTGAAGGCATTAATTCGGTAAAACGTATCATTTCTAATGATGATATTATAGTTTTGATTGGTGGTGGAAATACTAGTGATCTTTATGATGATATCGAGTGGTTGCGTCAATTAGTAATACTTTATTTTCGTAAATATAAAATAATAGGCTTCCCGCAAACTTTTGATTTCAGCAACTCTATAAAAGGTCGTTTTTGTAAGTTTATGGCTCATCATATTTATCAAATGGCAAAGTGTTTAACTATACTTGCTCGTGAACAGAATACGATGAATATTCTTCAACGAGATATGAAAGATATTAGTGTTGTAATGGCACCAGATATTGTGATGACTTTGGACGAACATAAATCATCAGAACGAAAGGGTGTTTTGATATGTATGCGTTCAGACAAAGAGAAGGCTGTTTCTGATAAAGATAGACAAAGTATGATAACTATGCTACAGAAAAAATATGGTAAAGTTAGTTTTCAAGATACTCAGATTAATGGTGTAAACAAAGATAACCGTTATGACAAATTATCGTTAATTATTAATCAAATCAGAAATCATGAACTTGTAATCACAGATCGACTTCATGGTATGATTCTCTGCTTTATCACGGGTACGCCGGCATTGGTATATGATAATTCAAATCATAAGATTAGTGCATGCTTTGATTGGATTAAGGATTGTGGTTTTATCAAAATGATTGAGGATGTTGATAATATAGATCAATTTACCCCCAATGATAATTTTAAATTAACTCACAATAGAATTTTGCAATATTATAATAATCTTTTATGCCTAAAGTTTCATTAATTATACCAGTCTATAATGTATCTAAATATCTTAAACGATGTATAGATAGCATTGCATCGCAAACATTTACGGATTATGAAGCAATTTTCGTTAACGATGGCTCTACTGACAATAGTGCACAATTGTGTAAGAAATTGATAGCTGATTATCCCAAAATGCGTATGGTAAGTAAAACAAATGGTGGTCTTTCAAGTGCTCGTCTTTATGGCTTTAATGAAGCTGAAGGACAATATGTTGCTTTTATTGACAGTGATGATTATCTTGAACCTAAATACATAGAGTCCCTATATAATGGAATTATACAGAATTCTGCGGACATGAGTATTTGTTGCTATTTCTTAGATAATAATTCTCATAAATCTTTACATTTATTAAGTTATGATGATAATCGGAGAACCATAGATAAACAGGATGTTTTTGACGATTACATACTTCCACAATTGCCAGATGTATATGGAAAGAGTCGATTTATTCCATCTTTTATGTGGTTAAGAATGTTTAATCGAGAACTTATAAATAAAGAATTGTTCGTTAGCGAACGTGATGTTTATCAAGAAGATCTTGTTTTTAGTGTTAGATTATTTAGAGGAATACGACGTATAGCTATTGTTAATGTTCCTTTATATAATTATTGTGTTAATCAAGGGTCGTTGACAATGAAATATCGCGAAAACGTATGGGGTATGATGACTAATTTGTATAACGAAATACTGCGGAATACTAAAATTTTTATGTGTGATGAATTAAAGTATAGGCTCACAGGAATGATTCTATGTGCAGTTCATTTTGCCTTGTATAATGCTTCTTATCTTAACTATAAATCATTCAAATGTTTATTCAATGAGTTAATAAAGAAAACTGAAGTGAAAGCAACACTTAAATATTTGAATTTCTTTAAACTGAAGCGTGTTTATGTCATAATGGTATTTATGATTGTAACGAAACAACCTTTCTTATTATATAAGTTTAATCAACACAAGATATAAGATTCTTATATGTTAGATGCGCATTTGTATAACGCTGTTTATTTAGCAGTTGTAACTATTTGTTCCATTTTTGTTGTAAACAAGCCATCATCTCAAGTCAAAGGAAATAATGCTTTAGGGTTAACCTTAATGCTCTTTATGATGTTGTTTATTGGCTTTCGACCACAAAGTGGAGTTTTTGTTGACATGATGAACTATGTGCAGTATTATCATACTTTTTATGAGGGACGGCCTTTTATTTGGGATTGGAATGCTGAAAATTATATATTTGACAACATATTAGCTTACATTGGTTCACTAAATTTAGGTGTAACATTCTTTTTCGTACTAATTGCGGCTATTTATTTTGGTAGTGCTTATTGGGGTATAAAAAGGTTGTTTCCCAATGATACAGCTATGGCATATCTTGCTTTTTTGGGTGCTTTTTCCACTTTTGGTTATGGTACGAATGGTATAAAGGCTGGTGCAGCTGCGTCTTTGTTCATCTTAGCTCTATCTTTTTATCGTAATTGGAAAATTTGTTTGCCCATGATGTTGGTTGTGTTAGGCTTTCATCATAGTATGACAATGGCCATAGCAGCCTTTGTGGTAGCTGTGTTGTGGAAAAATCCTAAGCATTTTTTTGTGGGATGGCTATTCTGTTTGTTATGTGCAGCTGCTCATATAAGTTATTTTCAAGAGTTATTTGCGGGACTGACAGATGATTCAGGTGCAAGCTATCTTAATTCTGTAGATAGTGATTGGGGAGGTAAGTCTGGCTTCCGTTTAGACTTTGTTCTTTACTCGTCAATGCCTGTGTTGGTAGGGTACTATGCCATATATAAGCATAAAATAGAGTCTAAAATGTACAATATGTTGCTGAAAGTATATTTAGTAACAAATGGAGTATGGATGTTATGTATGTATGCAAATTTTACCAATCGTATTGCTTACATCTCATGGGGTATTTACCCTATAGTGCTTCTTTATCCCTTGCTTAATGAAAATTGGGGTGTAAAAAAATATCGTGTGGCCGCAAAAATATTTATGGCTCACCTTGCATTTACACTATTCATGCAGATGGTTTACTATGCCTAATGTACCTATTACTGATTCCTTTACTTTTATGTTCTGCAGTGTTTCTTACCGCATTAACTATGGTATTGTCTATAGCTTGGGTGTGGGTAGTGGGCTATGTAGTATTTGAATTTGTTGTAAGTGCTATTCGCCTAACTCACTATGTGAAAGAAAAGTTGAGGCGATGGTTGAGGCTATTAAAACGTGTAATGCACAAATGTGTCATAGCCTCATATCGCATGATAAGAAATGTAGTGGAATGGATGACAGATGATATGCCGCATTTCCTTTGGTACATAGTAGCTCCGTTGCTATTGGTGCTTTATCTGCTTTGCATGTGGGTACATTATGTTAAGAAGTGATGGACTTTGATTTTTCAAATTATACCTATAGCGGACTCATCACCATCTTTTCGATGATTATGGGTTTGGCCTATCCTGCTGTGCAAAGTGCCATACATGAGATAGATGCTAAGTATGATAGCGCACAATTGGTGGAGTTCTTTGTTGCAGAAAAGCCTTATCGCTGGTTTCGCTTTTGGTTGGCACTATCTATAGCATTCGCTTTGTGTTGTCCATTTGTATTGACTTGTTGTAAGGCTGCTTGGGTACATTACACTTGGATGTTTGTGCATACCATAGTGGTACTTGCCTTATTGGCATCGTCCATAAAGTTGTATAGTACCATTATGACCTATTATAGGCCAGGGCAGTTGGTGGAATATTTGAAGACCCGCGCTGAAAGGAAAAATGTAAATGTGGCATCGCTATGGGCCGATGTGGCCAACTTTGCTGCCTTAAAGGGGCAGAAGAAAGTGTATATGGCTGCGGAACAAGCCATAGCTGATCAGCTTGCAGCGGAGCTAAGAGCGCAAGGGTATGACATACAGCCTGCTCGATATGATGTGGATAACCCTTCCACCTTTAATAGTACGCTATCTGAGGAGATGAATCGTGCTATAGAACGCATGGTGGGAATATTGAAGAATCGGAGGTATGAAACGTTCTTTACGGCTGACACAACCATCGTCAGTTTGTTCTATAACATCATAGAGCAGCATAGCCTATCGCAAGGGCTGCGCGATATGATATGGCGCATGGTGAGTGAGGTGACGCTTTCTGGCAATAAAGAGTGGGTAATGAACTATTGGGGCTTGGCCGAACAGTATGCTCGCTTGTTGAGGTCCAATCGTATGCTAACTACTGAGGAGGAACAAAAACAACTCCAAGAAGAGCAGATGATGCTGAAGGAGTTTCACACGGTAATGGGTGGTATGTTTATAAAATATGGCAAAGCAAAATGGTTGAGAGATATTCTATTCTTTACAAATACGTTACCTGCTAGTTACCCCCTTCTTTCAAATAGTTGGGTGGAGGTGGTTGATATGTTAGAACGCCTTGAAAAACATCGTCGTTACCCGAAACCTTGGTATATGCAGCAACACTACTTGATGAAAGGTTTGCAAGGGGGCGTAAATACGGATGCTGATATTATAAGGTACGTGGAACTATTCATCGGATTAGAGTTTTTGCGTCTTTGGCACATTGACAAGTGTTTAGGAAGTGGCGAACCACTTGCCCCCATACCTATAGCAACTGATGTTGATAGCAATCAAAGGAATTTGGATTTGTTGGAACGTTTGAAATGGGGCGTGAATGAGGTCTTTGATAAAAATTTGAATGCGACCTTGAATTTTCGTCAGCCTACGAAAAGCAAAGCTATGGATGTGATAGATAAGAATGTTCAAGCGTTTACGGACAAATTACAAGATATTATAAACCATCCAGAAATAGATGAGGAAAAACGTAAGGTAATCATTGAAAGTATAGAGAAGGCTGTAAGTGAATGGGAAATTCCCGTTGCGGATGCAGTGCATGTTCCCTATACTAATGTAGAGCATTTCACAAGATTGATGCCTCATAAATTCCCGAAAGAATATTTGTTGAAGCATTATAATATGTCGCGTCCTAATTTGGGAAAAGATGCGGTGGATGGCTTGAAGATGTGTTTTGATAGTGTGTTGCCCTCGTTTTTGTTGATGCAGCAACCTGTCGCAACGTATCGTATAGCTTATGAACATGTGGTTGATGCTTTGCGTCGATTGGCTTTAAATGATGAATATGTGATATTAGCTCTTGGCTTTAGAGCCTCTTCGTATTTTGGCATAAGCGAGAAGAAGTTCCCTGAAGCAAATTGCAAAGACAAAGTGTGGACATTTAGTGGTGCCAGAATAGATGAAATGTGGGGACGTGGTGAATTCTCGTTGATAATAATGCGCAAGAATGAGAAACCCGTGGCAGAGTTAGTGAAGAATGAAAAGGAAAAGGAGTCAGACCTAATTGCCGATAGCAAGCCCATTTATTCCAACCTAAAAAGTATTGATGGCACAACAATAATGAATGTTTCTTACAGAATATATGTAGATGTGCATTATGCTGCTGACATGAAGTTTGTAAGAATTAATATTCCTAATGTCTTTTCGAATAATAAGTATGATTTGGAAAAGGTGCAGAAAATAGAAAATCTAATAAAGTAATAAAATCTTTTATGGCAAGAATTTCAGTATTGATGGGCATTTATAATTGTGCGGCAACATTGCAAGAGGCATTGGACTCGCTTTATGCTCAAACCTATCAAGACTTTAAAATTATTATGTGTGACGATGGTTCAACAGATGATACATTGCGTATTGCTGAGGAGAATGCCCAGCGACATGGTAATGTGATAGTAGTAAAAAATGAGCGTAATATGGGATTAAACTATACGCTCAACTACTGTTTAGAGTATGCTGATACAGAATATGTTGCTCGTATGGATGGCGATGATTTGAGTATGCCCACTCGTTTTGAGAAGGAAATAAAGTTTTTGGATGAACATCCAGAGTATGCAGTTGTGAGTGCGCCAATGATATATTTTGACGAGAATGGTGATTTTCGTTGGGGTAAGGGTCGTGGCAAAATAGTTGCTAAGGATTTCGTACATGGCACCCCTATATGCCATGCTCCTTGTATGGCTCGAACTAAGGTGTTTAATGAAGTGGGGGGATACTCTGTTGATAATCGCCTGTTGAGAGTAGAAGACTATCATCTTTGGTTTAAAATATTTGCAGCAGGATATAAGCTATTTATGTTGGATGAATGTCTTTATAAGATGCGCGATGATAGAAATGCTGTTGCTCGTCGGAATTGGTTGACTCGTCGTAATGAGGCTTATGTAAAACATATTGGATATAAGATGATAGGTTTGCCATGGTGGTATCAGGCGTATACGATAGTGCCGATATTAAAGTATTTTGCGCCACAAAGCTTATATAAATTAATACATAGGAGATAATAGATATGAATTATTTACAGAAAATAACAAATTGGTATTTTTCCAAAGGTGCTTTGCCTTATTGGGTGGTATTGTTATTAGATTGTTTAATAGTGCTTTTTTCTGGATATGTTGGTAATTATCTGGAAATAGGAGGACTTGAATTTGCTCAAAATTTTTGGAAGATCACATTGGGTAATATAGTGTCCGTAGTGTTGTTTGGAGTAGCATTTCGTTTCTTCCATACATATACAGGTATACTTCGCTATTCATCTCTTATAGATTTGGAGCGGGTTGGAGTGGCTTCTTTCTTTGGTTCTTTACTCTCTCTCTTGGTAGGGTTTATTGTGAATCATTTTGAAACATCTGTCATTTTGATAAATTCGTTGTTTGGAAGTGTCATTATGTTTGGTTGTGCTTCATTGTTAATGTGGATAGAGAGGATGATTGTACGTGCACTTTTTGACACTTATAAAACAGACAATGCAATTCCCGTAGCAATTTATGGAACAAAGGCTGGTGGTATAAGTATTGCCAACAGTATTTCCTCTGTGAAGAACAAAACGTATTTGCTCCAGGCTTTTATTAGTGATGGTAATGAGATGAGAAACTCCTACTTGATGGGAAAGCGTGTTTTTATAAATGGAAAAGGCATTGCTATCAAGATGAAGGAGATGAAAGTGAGGGTATTGCTTGTATCGCCTCTTAAATCAGAATTGTTCCGTAATAACACTGAGATGGTGGATGAGTTTGTGCAAGCTGGTATTAAAATTATGATGATGCCTGCTGCATTGGAATGGGATGGCAAAAGTGATATGACCTACCAATATTTGCATGAGGTAGAGATTGAAGACTTACTCCCACGAGATAAAATAGAAGTTGATATGGATGCGATTGGTGCTATGTTAAAAGGTAAACGAGTTCTCATAACAGGTGCTGCGGGTTCTATTGGGTCGGAAATGGTTCGTCAGATTGCTATATATAAACCTGAAGAAATGGTACTAATAGATCAGGCAGAGACTCCTATGCACGATATTCGACTGATGATGTCGCGTCAGTTTGCAGATGTGAAGAATGAAACTATAGTCGCAAGTATAACAGATAAAGACCATATGGAAATGATATTCTCTGAGCATCGGCCTGAATATGTATTCCATGCTGCAGCCTACAAACATGTACCAATGATGGAGGACAATCCTATGCAGGCTGTACGCAACAATATTGGTGGAACCCGCGTTATAGCTGATCTTGCAGTAAAATATGGCACTAAGAAGTTTGTTATGATATCAACCGATAAGGCTGTTAATCCAACTAACGTAATGGGATGTTCTAAGCGAATATGTGAGATTTATTGCCAGTCGCTGAATAAAGCTATTATTGAAGGTAAGATAAATGGTGTCACACAATTTGTTACAACACGTTTTGGAAATGTTCTCGGTTCAAATGGTTCTGTTATACCACTTTTCAAGGAGCAGATTAAGAAAGGTGGACCACTTACAGTAACACATCCTGATATTATTCGTTTTTTTATGCTTATATCAGAGGCTTGTAGATTAGTGCTTGAAGCTGGAACTATGGGTAAAGGTGGAGAGATATTTGTCTTTGATATGGGCAAACCTGTGAAGATTGTTGACTTGGCTAAACGTATGATTTCACTGTCTGGTGCCAAGAATATAGAAATAAAGTTTACAGGTCTACGTGAAGGAGAAAAACTTTACGAAGAGGTGCTTAATAACGCTGAAAATATTAAACCAACGCACCATTCTAAAATTATGATAGCTAAGGTACGTGAATACGACTATGAAGAGGCTAAGAGAAATGAAGATGAACTAATGGAAATATCGTATACACATGACGATATGAAAATTGTAAAGAAGATGAAGGAAATAGTTCCTGAATATAAATCAAAAGTCTCACAATATGAAATTTTAGATCGATAATAACATGCAAAAAAAGAAAATAGCTTTTGTCGTAGCGATTCCCGGTTCAGCAGAGTCCTTTTTAGTAAACCATTTAGAACATCTTACTAAAACGTATGATGTGTCTTTGATTGCTAATTTCCCAGAGAATTATGACACTTCGTTTTTTAAAGGAATGAAGATAAACTTCATAAATGCACCTATAGAACGAAAAATTAGCATTAAGAAAGATTTGAAGGCTCTTGCTGCTCTATACAAAATTTTCAAAAAGAATAAGTTCGACTCTGTTCATTCGGTTACACCCAAAGCAGGTCTTCTTACAGCAATGGCTGCTTGGCTGGCAGGTGTTAAGGTGCGTATACATATCTATACAGGACAGGTGTGGGCTACTCGCAAGGGAGCAATGCGCATGATGCTGAAGATGATGGACAAAATGATCGCTATTCTTGACAACCATATTCTTGTGGATGGTGAGGGGCAACGGCAATATCTCATAAAGCAAGGAATTGTGAAAGCAAATAAAAGTAGTGTTTTGGCTCATGGTTCTATCTGTGGAGTGAAATTAGAGAAATTCATTATCTCTGGTAGTGTGCGCAAGAACGAACGCGACAAATTCGGTTTTAAGGATGATGATGTTGTATTTATATTTCTTGGCAGACTGAATCACGACAAGGGCATTGGCGAGCTATATGATGCCTTTAACCGTCTTGTTCTTGAATGCCATAAAGCAAAACTGTTGCTTTATGGCAGTGATGAAGAAGGATATGACAAGTTGGTGTCGAACTATGCCAATATAAAGAAAGGTGAAAACTATTTCTATCCAGGACGCACTAATACTCCTTACGACGCTTTGCAATGTGGTGATGTGTTTGTGTTGCCTACATGGCGTGAAGGTTTTGGCATGAGTGTTATAGAGGCGCAAGCTTTAGGACTCCCTGTAATTACTTCGGATGCTTATGGTGTGTGCGACGCAAGTGTACCAGATGAAACAGGTCTCAGATGCAGAGTGAATGATGCTAAAGGATTATACACTTGCATGAAGGAGTATTATCAGCATCCAGAAAAGCGCAAAGAGCATGGCATTGCTGGTAGAAGAAGGGTAGAACAACTCTTCGACCGCAACATCGTTACCCAAGCATGGGTGGATTTCTATAATAATTTGTTTAAATCTTAATTGTAAAGCATATGTTTATTGATAAGGAAATATTGGACGCATTGAGCGAAGAGGCTCGCAAGTCACCACGTTTAAGGATGGGTAAGGATATGCGAACGTCTGCAGCCGACCAAAGCCAACGTATGTTGAATGCTATGGAACCAGGAACAGAAGTAGCTATTCATCGTCATACGAAGACAACAGAGACTGTGGCTGTGATTAGAGGCAAGGTGCGTCAAAAGTATTATGATGAAAAAGGGCAACTTGTTCGTGAGGATATTATAGAAGCTGGTGGCGCATGTCCTTTCTATATGGTTCCAAAAGGTATGTGGCATACTACCGAATGTCTTGAGTCTGGCACAATAATTTTTGACTGTAAGGATGGGGCATACGAACCTCTTGCAGCAGAAGACATTTTGCAGAATGACTAAAGAGGAGATTTCTTTGCTGCATTTATTGCAGCTTGGTTTGTCTGGTAAGATAAAAGAAGGTGTTATAGATAAAAAATATGACATTGACTGGCATTCTGTATATGCTCTTGCCTTACGTCAAGGCATTACTGCCATTCTGTTGGATGCTATTAGTAAGTTACCTAATGAAGCGCGACCTTCTAAGCCAATGTTGCTACAATGGATAGGGCAGGCGACGATGATGGAACGGATGTATGCGAAGCATAGGGAGAAGATAGCATCATTGGCGGAGTTTTATAGGCAGCATGACATAAAGATGTTGTTGCTGAAGGGATATGGATGTAGCTTGTGCTATACAAAACCTGAGCATCGTCCTACGGGCGATATTGATGTATTTCTGTTTGGAAGGCAAGATGAGGCTGATGCTTTGGTTGAGAAGCAGCTTGGCATAAAAGTACATAGGGAATATCATAAACACTCTACTTTTAATTATGGTGGGGTGGAGGTGGAGAACCATGCCAAGTTTATTGATGATGTGTCGCATAAGAGCAATATCAGGTTTGAAAGGATTCTGATGGCAGTACTGGATAAGGAAGATTGTTTAAAGAGCCCAATAGACAACGTGTTGATACCTTCGCCTACATTTAATGCCTTGTTTCTGTTGCGCCATACAGGTGAACACTTTGCTTCGAATGAGATTACACTTAGGCAAGTGCTTGATGTGGGGACATTCTTCCAGAGGTATCATTCCAAGATTGATTGGGCTTTGGTATTCAAGGTGTATAAGGAAGAACGGATTCTGCGGTTCTTCAATGCCATTGCCACTATTTGCGTGGAATATCTTGGTATAGAAGCAGCTTGCTTTGCTTCTGACGACAAACAGTATTCCTATAAATCGGACACTACTCTTGCCGACCGCATCCTTTCCGATATCTTTGAGAAGAAGGATGTGTTGCCAATGACTACCGCTGGCATTGACACTATAGGCAAGAAGCTGAAGTATGCCATAGACAAAAGCCGTCGCTGGTGGCATAACCGTTGGAAATATCAATTGGTATATAACGAGAATCTTGCGGAATCGTTTGGGTGGTTGGCGAGGAATAGGATGAGATAAAAATATTACCTCGTATTTTTCTTGAATGATGTACACTTTAAATCTTTGTATTGCGCTTATCATATGAAGTTGCATCTTAAACACCCTATATTCGATATCTTGTCTGCCTATACCGACATTGACGAGTTCTATGTATGTGGTGGAAATATACGTAATCAGATTATTAATGGGGATGGAGGGAAGGATATAGACATCTTTATAAATTGTACTCCACGACAATTATATGACCTGATTATATATCTGAACAAATATGGGTATACGGACTATGGACAATATGGGTCTCCACGTTTTTATCTAAAATGTGATGATGAGCATTACGTAGACTTGGTGCCATTCTATAATTTTGTGGTTTCGCAAAATCCTATACAAAATATAAATGATTTGCTTACTAACTTTGACTTTACTGCTAATGCAATAGCTGTAAATATTAAAACGGGAGAAATGTTTGATCCCGTAGGTGGTATTGAAGATATCCAAAATAAGATACTGAGAGCTGTTAGATTGGACTTTCCTGAGAGGAATGTTTCTGAGGAAATCAATCTTTCGACAGTGTCTGTCTTTTGGTTTCGACTGTTGCATTACAAGAACAAGTTGGGGTTTACGATGGATGCTGCCACAGAAAAGTGGATATTCGAAAACGCTTATCGAATGGAAGACTTAGAACTGTTTGAGCATTACTTCTTCGTTCCGCAGATAGATGAAGATACATTTAAACGAATCGTAGGATGTTTACAACAAAAGAGGGATTAGCTAATCAACTAAAAACTGAGGGATGGAAGGACTTTACTCTTGAGTATGTTCCAAAGGGAGTAATGACGGATACGTATATATTGAAGTCTAATCAGACGACTTATGCTGTACGTTGTTACCCCATATTCCGCAGTTGGTTGACTAAGATAGAGTATGGTTATTTACAAGCTTTTGTAAGGAATGGAATAAAAGTCCCTGTACCTTTTGTTTATAGCAATAAGAAAGACGGTGTATCATACATTATATATTATTGGGTTGAAGGCGAAACTCTTAAAGACAAGAATGATAAACTGAGTGAGGAGCAAATAAATTCTATTTGTGATGAGGTTGTTGAGAATTACAGAAAGATATCTGAGTTTAAAACAACGAAATATGGAAGGGTTGCTGAAGAAGGTCTGTTTAACTATGATTCTTGGAAACGCTTTTTGCAAAGTGAGATAGAACAGTCAAGACTTTTCTTTAAACATGAGAAGGATGAGGAGAATGTCGAGATATGTGATGGCTTATATGAATATGTGGAACAGATAGAAGAACCGTCACATTGTCTGGTGTGGAGTGATTTTAGTTTAGACAATATTATTATATCTGATGACAATAAGCTTGCAGGATTCATTGATTTTGAAGGACTGATGTCAGGTGACCCAATCTTAGGTGTCAGTTATTTATTGTCGCAAGAGGGCAATAGTAGAATAACAAGGTGTATACTTCAAAAATATGGGCTATATGATAAACCAGGACAGAGAAAGCTTCTTGACTTTTATTCTGTATTTAGATATATAAGATTGGCTCCTTATAGTAAGCTTCCCACTCCTAACAATAGTCCAAGAGATAAAATAGATGATTTTCTATATTATGCTTCTACAGTAAAGTGTGATTTTCAAAAACATATATGAAAAAGAAACTGACTATATTAATTATTACAGTACTATTAAGTTTGATGTCTATTGTTGGAGCGTGTCGTTTTTATGAACCTACGCTTCAGTCTTCTCAGGTTTGTGTTGTTAACAAAGATGCTTCCAGTATAGAGATAGTGAGCGATACTCCTTCATGGTTCTTCAAATCGGGTTGTACATTTAAGTCGTACAAGATGATTGATGATACCGACAAGAAACTACTGAAATCATGTGTTGTGATGAATGACAGTATAATAAACTCGGTTTCGTACAAAGCTTACATCAATGCCATTGATGAACTCGCTTTTAAGTCAAATACGATATTCCCCAATTCTTCATCTCTGTTTATATTGACATTCTGTCTCGTATTCCTTGGATGTAGCGCACGTACATTTTATGATTATATAGGATGGGAATGTTATAATAACGGTCAAGACATGAATAAGTGGTGGCCTTGGTATATATTTCGGCCAGTTATAGGAGCACCAATAGCAACATTTCTAATAGTTGCATTCCGTACCACAATGTTTTCCACATTGTTCTCCAGTCGAGATCTAAACTCTTATCTTGTAGTGTCTTTCATCGCCGGATTCGCTATGATGGAATTCCTAAAGATGTTAAGAAGGTCGTCGAAAGCATTGTTTGGGGAGGATAAATAGGATATGCAAATATTAACATCATATTTTTCTCAAACCGTTACAGACAGCCATCTGTCTACAGCAGTTACGATATTGACAACTATGATAATTGGTGGCTGTCTTATTATATTGGTTGAGAATCAGCATATAAAAGGTGAAATAGCAAGTCGTTATTATAATATAATGCGACCATTTTATCATAAACTTGCTTTATATGCAAAATTTGCACAACAATGCATGTTTGCTCTGTCTGCTATAGATGATGAGGGTAAAAGATATAAGAAGTTATTACAGAATAAAACAATAGACATAAAAAAACTTGCATTTGGGGCTGTTATGACTGGCAAAGACAACCTACATTTAAGTGCAAAAGAATTATATTATATCTGTAATGATATAAATGGAATATGGTATTTTTTTGATAGAAACTATGGAATGTATTCGCATTTGAGATTTAGTAATGAGTTTCTGATAGAAGAAGTTAGAAATTCGTTAATAGAATATGATAGAAGTCTATTGAACGAACCTATTGATTTACATCTATTTCCTAAAGTATCGGGAGATTTCTTTGTTAAAGAATGGCAACCAATAGATAACGTTCCTGGCTGTTATGAATATTTCAATCAAAAATGTAGAAATTGCAATCTGTATTTATATGGTAGTTTTGTTATTGAGATTAGTAGCTTGATAATAATATTTTTAAGTGAAAGTTTCAATAACGTTTCGTTGGCTTCAGTTGATTTTCTGGTCTTGTCATCAATAGGCTCATTTGTTTTTGCAATTTACAAACATTTTAAATTAAATGATTTATTGAAAATATTGCAATTTTAAATAATAAAAAACTTTATATGTACAAACATTTTTTTAAACGAGAGCAGAACATTAGTGTTGCTCATGTTGCACCAAAGTGCATTAGATTTCAATCTCTTTTCGTTGCTAATAATACACAGGAAAGGAGGACTGTATAATGGCACAATGTGATGTTATTTTGACTTACTGCTGGAATAGAGTAGGTTATACAATATTGAAGTCACTACATAGGAGGGGACTTAAAGTGTGGGCTGCTGACACGAGTAAGAAAAATATTTGCTCTATGTCGAAGTTTTGTACTGGTAGCTTTACATATCCCGACCCATTCAAGGAGGAAGATGCCTTTATTAAGGTCCTTAAAGGAAAGATTGCAGAGTTGCAACCAAAAGTATTGATGCCTACGCATGATGAGAGTGTGGTGATAATGCGTCATCGTGATGAATTTCCAAAGGATCTGATAATTCCATACGAGAGCGCAGACAAACTGCTTATGCTTGCTAATAAGGCTGAGAGTACAGAAGTGGCTCGAAAGGCAGGTGTTGCTGTACCAGAAGTGTATCATTCTGCAGAAGAGGTGAGATGTTATCCTGTGGTATTCAAGACAGTTATAGGCAATTCCGCCAAGGGAGTTTATTTCCCCAAAAACAAGGAAGAATTGCTTAAACTGATGAATGAGCATAAGAATGAAGAGACTCTTCTGCAAGAATGGATTGGCGGTACAGACTATAGTGTGGATTGTGTTCGCTGGGATGGTTTCTGCAAGATGTCGGTGTATCATGCTCTTGTAACAAAGACTGATGGTGGTGGTACAACTACTCAACGTGAAATTGTAGAAATTCCGCAGCTTGAAGCTGAAGCTAAAAAGCTTATGGATGCGGTTGATTTCCGTGGTGTTTGTGGAATGGACTTCCGTTACGATCCTAAAACAAATAAAAATGCTTACATTGAGACCAATGCAAGATTTACTGGTGGATTGGCAACGCCAGTTGCAGCAGGTTTTGATATTCCTTGGGTAATGTATAAATTGGCAACAGAAGGAAAGTATGAAGATCCTATAAATGTGCGCATTGGCACTCGTACTAAATGGATTCTTGGAGATGTTATCACATTGGTTGGTAGAATATTGAAATTGAAATGGAATCCAAAGGAGATGAAACGTGTATTTTCATTCAGGGGTTTTGATGCATTTGATGATTTCAGTAAGGACGACAGGAAGGCTATCTTTGGAGAATTCGAGTATTATTTTGAGAAATTGATTAAGAATGGTAAATTAAACCCATAATTATTATCTTTAAAGACAGAAAGAAATATGATATTCAAAAGACTATTTGACATTGTTGCGTCCCTATTGGGACTGCTTTTGATTTGGTGGATATTCCCCATAGTAGCGTTTTTAATCCATAAGAAGATGCCGGGCGGTCCGGCTTTCTTCTGTCAGAAGAGAGTGGGAAAGGATGGCAAGTTGTTTACTTGTCATAAGTTCCGCTCGATGACGGTGAAGCATAGTGGCTCGTCGGTTTCGGTGGCGGGTGATAGTAGAATTACTCCGTTTGGTGCTAAACTTCGTCATTATAAAATTGATGAGTTGCCAGAGCTATGGGATGTGTTGATTGGTAATATGTCTTTTGTCGGACCTCGTCCTGATGTGCCTGGTTATGCGGATAAGCTGCAAGGTGATGATAGGGATGTGCTGAAGTTGCGCCCTGGTATTACTGGTCCTGCTACATTGAAGTATAGACTGGAGGATGAAATGATTGCGGGATTCATGAAGGACTTTAGAAACATGAATTACCGTGAATTGACAACGAAGTATCCGCAGATTAAGATTTCGGAGAACATTCATGCAGAGCTTGCTGGGAAGAGTGACCAGGAAGTTGCTGTGTGGTATAACGATAACGTGATTTATCCTGATAAAGTGCGCCTGAACTGTCATTACTATCGCCACTACTCGTTCTGGAAGGATATTGAAATGATATTCGCAACAGTGTTAGGATTTAAGGTGAAGTTTGCTGGAGAGGAAGTATGATTGAATGTTGAGTGTTGAATGGTTGCGTTGTGCGCAATGTTGTATTTTGAGTGTTGAGTTTTGAATTGTCGGCTTTGCCGATGTTGAATTATGCGCTGTGCGCAATGTTGAATGTTGAGTGTTGAATGTTGAATTGTCGGCTTTGCCGCTTGCCAGAGCATGAATGTTAAGTGTTAACATGGTGAGTCGATTATGGACTCACAAATTAACACTCAAAACTCAACATTTATAATTTACTATTTATAATTCCTGTTCTGAAATACATTAGTATGGATTGCCATCAAGAATCTCCATCATTTGAGCGGCCGTAATGACTTGTGGGGTTCTTGGAAAATGCTTAAGGTTACCAGTGACAAGGAACGAGTCCTCCTTACTTAAAGAGACTTCGTAGAACACACGGTCGTCTTCGTCAGGCATATCACCATCAAATGGAATACGTTCAGAATGTACTCCGCATTTCTTTATATACTCAAGAATTGTATTAATTTGCTCTTCGCTTATCTTGAATTTGGGACGATGCAGAACTTCGTAATATTCGGAAAGAATTTCTTCATTGAAAACTGGAATGATCCTGTTTTGAAACACATTAGCAACAACTTTTACCGTTGCAGCCAGAGGATTCTTGCTTATTCTTGCAGATACAAGAATATTAGTGTCAATTACCGCATACACCATTGTTGCGCTCCTTTCTTAATCGTCTGACTTCGTTTATCTCTGCGTTAATCTCATCTAAAGTCATTTCAGGCTCATTGCTGTTTTCCGCATCAGCACGTAGTTTGTTGAATACATTCAATGCTTTTTCTCTAATGTCATTCTCAGAGTCCGCAGAAATAGTGAAAGGGATTTTTCGGCAACGTATCACAGCCTTAACAAAAATGTTGATGGCTGTGTTTGCACTCATGCCAAATTGAGCGCATAATTCATCGAAAATAGCTTTTTGTTGGTTGTCCAAACGGACTGTCATAGATGTCTGTGCCATAGTGAGTACTTTTTAAAGTTAAACAATTCTTTATTATTATGATGCAAATATACATCATAGTGACGTAAATACCAAATTTTTAAATATATAAATTTTTAATTATGGAAAGAAAAACGATTTATCTGTGTCTTGCTCATATGAGTGAGGCTGGTTTGGAACAGAAATACGTTAAGGAGGCTTTCGACACCAATTGGGTGGTGCCGATGGGTCCGAACGTAAATGCTTTTGAGAAGGACCTAAAGAAGTTTGTCTGTAGTCAAACTTCCAATGAGGAATTAGGAGTTAGTAATGTTAATTTAGACCGTGAGGTGGTTTGCTTGAGCGCTGGTACTGCTGCTGTTCACTTGGCTTTGATTGGTTGTGGTGTTAAGGCTGGTGATGAGGTGCTGGTGCAGAGCTTTACATTCTGTGCTTCGAGTCATCCTATCACTTATCTTGGTGCCAAGCCTGTGTTTGTAGGTTCGGAGGGTGAAACATGGAATATGGATCCGTCTTTATTGGAAAAGGCTATTATAGACCGTAAGGAGAAGACGGGTAAGCTGCCGAAGGCTATTGTGCCTGTGGCTCTGTATGGTATGCCTTACCGTATCGACGAGATTATGGCCATTGCCGACAAGTATGGCATTCCTGTGGTGGAGGATGCTGCTGAGGGTATGGGCTCACGCTTCGACGGACAGGTGTTGGGTACATTCGGCAAGTATGGTGTGCTGTCGTTCAACGGCAACAAGATGATTACCACTTCGGGTGGTGGTGCGCTGATTTGCCGTAATGCAGAGGATGCCAATGAGGTGATGTGGTATGCTACTCAGGCTCGTGACGCTTATCCTTACTATCAGCATACGGCTATCGGTTACAACTACCGTATGTCGAATGTATGCGCTGGTATCGGTCGCGGTCAGATGACTGTGCTCAACGACCATATTGCTCACCACAAGCATGTGCAGAAGCTCTACGAAGAACTGTTGAAGGACATCCCTGGTGTACATATCCACAAGCAGCCTGAGGACAAACGCTACGATGCCAACTTCTGGCTTTGTGCTGCCACATTGGATGCTGACGTGAAGATTCAAGGACAAGAGAACGCCTATAAGGAAGTTATTAAGACTGCCGTAGGTGGTGCTGCCGGTGTTATCCACGCTGTTGACTCGGCTACTACTGATTGTCAGCCTAACGAGAACGTGGAGGCATTGCGTGTGTTTATGCTCTCGAAGAAGGTGGAGTGTCGCCCCGTGTGGAAACCTATGCACAAGCAGCCGGTATATGAGGGTGCTCCGGTATATACCAATGGGGTAGAGGAAGAACTCTTCAAGGTTGGCTTCTGCTTGCCAGCTGGTCCGTATGTAACGGATGATGATGTTCGCTATATTGTAGAGTGCATCAAGGAGGCAATAGTACGATAATGGATAAAGTTGCAGAGACAAAGCTAATATGAATAAAAAAGAGGTAACTATCTGATGTTCAGATAATTACCTCTTCTGTGGAGCTGGTGGGATTCGAACCCACGTCCAAACAGGGAAACCATATGCTTTCTACATGCTTATTCCAGCCTTCGGTTTTCGTGCTGCGACAAGACCTAGACCACCAATCGCAACCTTATCCTCTAAAACTTCATCTTAGCATCGAGGCATACACAGACTATTTCCGATTTACCTGCACCGCTTGACCCTTAGATTCGGAACAACATCCTTGGAGCGATGTCTCGTTCCGCCAACCTTGTGGCGGAATAAAGCTAATCTACTGTACTTCGATTAAGCAGCGAGAGCGTAGTTGTTTTCGCCAATTAAATTGTTGATCACTCAGATTAAGGAGCTAGCCATCGAGGCTCCGCATGCTTACATACCATTTCATCCCGCTGTCAAATCCAGTCAACCCCGAGATGTTGTATATTAACTTTGCAAAGTTAATACAAATGACTGAAACTGCAAAATAAAATGGCAGGATTTTGCATGCGTGTGGAATTCCCCACGTTCAATCTTACTGAATATGGGGTATCTATTTATCACTCCAAATACCGGATGAACCTCATTTTTATTGCGAATTGTTTACGTTCTTCGAAGGAATTAACTATATTTGCATAATTAATATTATTTATTATAGACGTGTCACGATGGACTGCAGTGAACGTTAATGATAAGAAGACTTGAATATGATAAAAGATATAATGAATCACAACGCTGATGCAGTGGCGGGACAGAAAGAAATGGATGCGCTGAGGAAGTACTTCCCTCAGTGCTTTCATGCTGACGGCGAATTTGACATAGAGGCTTTCAAGGCTGCATTGCCTGGAGGAACTACCATTACTGACGAGACCAGCGGTTTCAACTGGTTGGGCAAGAACTATGCCCGTATGCTTACCAACATGGACACCACTACGCTTATCCGCCCTGATGAGGAGCACAATGCGAAACCGGAGAACAAGGACAGCCAGAATGTATATATCAGCGGCGACAATCTGGACGCCCTGCAGCATCTGGTGAAGTCGTATAGCGGCAAGGTGAAGGTGATTTATATCGACCCTCCTTACAACACAGGCTCTGACGGCTTTGTGTATAATGACAAGTTCAATTTTACTGCCGAGGATCTTGCTAAACGCTTGGATGTAAGTTCTGAGCGTGCCGAGCGCATACTTTCCATGACCCGTCGTGGAAGTGCCAGCCATGCCGCTTGGCTAACCTTCATGTTGCCGCGCCTGTCCTTCGCCCGCGACCTTCTGACTGATGATGGCGTGATTTTTATATCCATTGATGATAATGAACAGGCAAATCTGAAGAAGCTGTGCGATGAGGTGTTTGGTGAGGAATGCTTTGTAGCACAATTTATTTGGGAAAAAAGGCTAAATCGTGAAAATAGAAGAGAAACGTCTGTTCGTCATGACTATATCCTTTGTTATTCTAAAAACTACTATGATGACGAGATAAAACGTATCAATCAGCTTCCAATGTCCGGTAAAGCCTTGGCGAGTTATAGTAATCCCGATAATGATCCGAGAGGTCTCTGGAAATCAGACCCTGCACATGCTCAAGCTGGTCATGGTGTGGAATCTCAATTCTATACAGTTGTAGCTCCCAATGGTAAAAAACATAAACTTCCGAGTGGTCGCTGTTGGATTTATAACGAAGAAACCATGAAAAAGGCCATAAAAGATAATAGAATTTGGTTTGGTCAAGATGGTAATGGAGTTCCTCGTGTAAAGACATACCTAAATGCAAAGGAAAGGGGTTTAACTCCAGAAACAATGATTTTTGCTAAGGAAGGTTCAACTAATGAGAAAGCTAAAAATGATTTGAAAGAATTATTTGGCGGAATTGCTGTGTTTGAAACACCAAAACCAGTTGAACTAATTCGGCATTTACTTAAGATGGCATTTAAGGAAGGACTGGCTGTAGATTTCTTTGGTGGTTCATCTTCGACTGCCCACGCTGTTATGGAAATGAGCATTGATGGTAGTAATATGCATTATATCCTTGTTCAGCTTCCCGAGCCATACAAGCCAGACAGCGAAGCCTTTAAAGCCGGCTACAAAACCATTGATGAAGTTGGCATGGAGCGCATCAAGCGAGCCGCAAAGAAGATAAAGTCTGAGAATCCTCTTTTTGCCGGTGACCTTGGCTTCAAGCATTACACATTGGAAGAGCCTAAGGAGGATGCACTGATGCTGATGGAGCAGTTTGCCCCATCTAAAGACATCATTTCACCATTAGAAATTAATGACTTCGGCCTGGAGGCTGTTCTTCGCACATGGCTTGTTGCTGACGGATA